>Ga0182012_10001524_pt1 | contig 25285 bp, 21 predicted proteins | sample 612S2SmetaG_FD_120486 | JGI IMG/M metagenome (GOLD analysis project Ga0182012, IMG submission 120486) | Permafrost microbial communities from Stordalen Mire, Sweden - 612S2S metaG | ecosystem: Environmental > Terrestrial > Soil > Wetlands > Permafrost | place: Sweden: Stordalen | collected...
GCGTAGCTCTTTATATGCCACCGCCGGCACCTCAATATGCAAATCGATCCGATCCAACAACGGCCCGCTCACCTTCGCCAGATACCGTTGAATGATGCCCGGAGTACACCGGCATTCCCTGGTACTATCCCCGTAAAATCCGCATGGACACGGATTCATCGCCGCCACCAACATAATCCTCGCCGGAAATGTCACCGTCCCATTACTGCGCGCCAGATTCACCGACCCCTCTTCCAGCGGCTGCCGCAATTGCTCCAACACCCCACGCGGAAATTCCGGCAATTCGTCCAGAAAAAGAACGCCCTGATGCGCCAGACTCACTTCGCCTGGCCGCGGACTGCCACTGCCTCCGCCGATCAAACCCGCATCGGAAATCGTGTGATGCGGCGACCGGAACGGCCTCTGCCGCAGAATCCCAATGCCCGGCGGCAGCACGCCCGCCACCCCATGCACCTGCGTCGCTTCCAGTGCCTCGCGGAACGTCAGGCGCGGCAGAATCCCCGCAAAGCGCCGCGCCAACATCGTTTTCCCCGAGCCCGGCGGCCCAATCATCAGCACGTTATGATTGCCTGCCGCCGCCACTTCCAGCGCGCGCTTGGCCATGGTCTGGCCGCGTACATCGCTGAAATCGGGAAAATTCGGGTCAACATCTACCGCTTCCGGGATGCACGCCGCCACCGGCGTAAACGCGCTGGGCTCGTTCAAAAACTGCACTACTTCCGCCAAATGCTTCAGCCCGAAAACGCGGATTCCTTCCGCCACGGCTGCTTCGGCGGCGTTCTCAATGGGCAGCAGCAAATTGCGAATCCCCCGGCGCGCCGCGCAAACGGCAATGGAAAGCGCCCCGCGAATTGGTCGCAAGCTGCCATCGAGCGACAGTTCGCCCACCACCATGTACTCTTCCATCGAGCCAAACAGCCCCATCGCCCCCAAAATGGCCATCGCCATTGGCAAGTCGAACCCTGCGCCTTCTTTGCGCACATTCGCCGGCGCCAGGTTGATCGTCACTGATTTACTGGGGTAGCCGAAGCCGGAATTCAGCAGCGCCGATTTAATGCGCTCGCGGCTTTCTTTTACGGCGGCGTCGGGCATGCCTACCGTGACAAAGTCCCGCTGCGAACCGCTGGGGTACATGTCCACTTCCACATCAATGACATGCGCGTCTATGCCCTGGATAGCGGCGCTAAAAGTGCGAAACAAAGCCACACAGTGCTAGTAGGGCGCAGGGGCATTCCGTCTCAGGGCGATACCGGAATTACTGCCAATATTGCCATTGGCCATAGGCAATCACATATAAACTCAACAGCAAATTGGTAACGGCGTGCATCAGGACGCAGTCGCCCAAGGATTTGGTTCGAACCATCCAGCAGTTGTAAATCACTCCGGTGACCAGGCCAACGTCCCAATAGGGGCCATGTTCCAGGCCGAACAAGATTGCCGTAACGAAGAAGGCAAACGGCACATAGGTCCCCAAAGGGACCTTGCGAAAATCGTTGTTGATCAGCCAGCGCATCAGCCATGCACGCCAAAACAGTTCCTCGGCAAGGGGGACAACGGTCGAGGCACGCACGGTTCGCCAAAAAAGCACGCTGCCGCTGTTGAGCGCCTCGGGACGCAACGATGAGCCTACATGCCCCAAAATCGCGTTGGAGAAAAACGCCGAGTGGCGATATTGCGGAAAAATCAACTCCGGGGCAATCCAGAGGACAAATACCGAAGCGCCAACCGCCGTGCTAGCCAGCCATTGATAAGGGCGTAGCGAAACTCCAGCCGGCCCGGTCAGGAAACACACCGCTCCCACGACAAAAACTTGCAGCGGCCACTCCCAATAAACGGAAGCCTGCGACTTGGGTAAAGCGATGAGCAGCAGCAGCGTTACGAATGGCGCTAGATACCCGAGTGACGGGTATCGCTCACGCCAAGACGTAGTTGCGCCCGCCGCCACTAGCCGATCTGGCTCACAAAGGTGTTGGCCTTATCTTTTTCCGCGGGTGTGGCGGCAGATTGCAGCGCTTTGTTCGCTTCATCTTTCGCGGCCTGCTTATCGCCCTGCTTGAGCAACGCCATGGCAAGGTGCAGATGGAATTGAGAATTCTGCGGATGCTCCTGGGACAGTTGCTTGAAGATGCGCAACGCCTCGCTATTCAGATTCTTACGGTAATAAACATAGCCGAGCGTATCTGAAATATCCGGATTGCTGGGCGCACGCTTCTTGGCACGTTCAGCCCAAGTCATCGCCTGGTCGAGATTGGCGCCGGAATCGGCCGTCATAAAGGCCAAATTATTCAGTGCCAGAGGGTTGTCGGGGTCAATCGCGAGGACTTTGTTGTAACTATCGGTGGCTTCTTTTTTCTTGCCTAGAGCATCGCATATCAGCGCTTGATTCAGAAATGCGGCAACGCTCTTCGGATCGGCATTGCCGGCCTGTTCAAACGACGCCAAAGACGTGTCGTACTGCCCCAACTGCCGCTGCATCACACCCAGGCGCAGCCAAACCTCAGCCGAATTGGCGGTAGTCTTGAGAATCTCTTTGTAGTTGTCGGCCGCGCTCTGCAGCAGCTCTTTTGACTTCGGAGTATTGCTGTTCCAAAGCTGGCCGGCAAAAGCCGCCTGGAAGTTAGCCAGTTCGTAACGGTACGGCAGGATGGTTGGATTCTTGTTCACCAAATCCTGCATAATTTGAATCGCTTCTTCGCCTTTACCGGTGGCCATTTTCACGGTCTGCAAACCGATAAAACCGCGGATGTCGGGAGGCGTGGTGGAATTGAGCACTTCAAATTCAGCGCGCGCCTTGTCAAACTGCTTTTGATCCAGGTACAGCGTCGCCAGTTGCAGGTGTGCGTCGTTCATTTTAGGAAACTGCTTCACCAGAGTTTCCAGTTCCGGCTGGGCCTTGTCGGCTTGACCGGTGCCGATTAGCGCCCGGTCTCGAATGAGGATAGCGTCCGGATTGCCGGGCTGCGCGGCAAGAACAAGATCGGCGGTTTCCATGGCTTTGGCGTGCTGGCCGTGGTCCTCATAAATACGCGCGGCCACGGTTTGGGCCGGTACGATTACGCCTACACGCGGCGACGGAGATTTCTGCTCGCTGTGCAAAGCCTCAAGCGCCTCAGGCAACGCTTTATCTTTTTCGTTTAAGCTGAAATAAGCGCGCGCCAAGTCAAGATGCAGAATCGGATCGCCCGGATTCTTGACCACCAGCTGCTTCAATTCTTCCAGAGATTTAGCCGCATCCGCCTTCTGGCCAGTCTGCAAAAGGATGGATGCATACATTTCATTCACCGACGAGTCTTTGGGATGCTCGTCAGCCAAATCCTTCGCCATCTTGGCAGCTTCGCCCGGCTTGTTCCGATACGCCTGCAGAGCTACTAAACGCTCCTGATATTTAACGGCGTTCTTCGGATCGTCCGTCGCTCCGGCCTGATATTCGGCAATGGCTTTATCGAACTGCTGCGTCCTGACATAGAAGTCGCCGACGATCTGGTGGCCGGCCGGAAATGATTTCTTGTCGTTCAGCACTTGCCGGATCGCCGTTTCCGCTTCCGGAAGCCGCTTGCTGGCCGCCAGAAAATTGGCATAATTCGTGATCGCCGTTTCGTTCGTCGGATCGTTCTTGGCGTGATCCCGTAGCGCCTCTTCCGCTTTTTCTCTATCGCCTAATCGGCCGTAATAAACAAAAAGATATTGGTAGCCTTGCGCCCATGTTTTGTCATGCGCAAGCATGTCGTTGACCAAGGCTATCGCTTGGTCCGATTTTTGCGCTTGACCCAAGGCTTGTGCGTACCAGCCAACCAGGTCGCGCGAATGCGGCTTGAGCTTATTAGCTTGTTCAAAAATGGGCAGCGCATCATCGGCTCTACCTTCGGTCAACATCGTGAGCGCCTTGATCCGTAGGCCATCGTACGAATTCGCATCCTGCGCTAGAATTTTGCCGTCCAGATCTTTCACGTCGTTCAAAAGAGATTTGTATTTAGTGGGGTTCGCCTGATAAGCAGTGAGGTAGATTTCAGCCAGCTTGGTTGTGGCGTCGATATTCTTTGGCTTGAGGTCAATCGCGCGCCGAAGGAAACTGACAGCTTCCCCCACTTTCTGGTCGTCAAGCAAGTTAAGGCCTTCGCGATAGTAAGCTTCCGCATTAAGCTTGTCCTTCGCAATCGCCTTCTGATAAAGAATCGAGGCTTCCTGGTATTTCTTGGCCTGATGATATTTGTTGGCGGCAGCCAGCAGTTTCTCCGAACTCTGGGAACAACCAGTCAGCAGCAACAATGCGCAGACAGGAACCAATGCTAGAACTTGCTTCATAAAAATTTTAGACGGACAAAAACCATTGTAAAGAAAGCGCGCGCGACTTATCAATCCACCGTAGAAAGTGTGTGACACCTTGACTCCTTTTTGGTGCGGGCTCGGAGTGGGTTTCGCCGCTCGAAAAAGTCAGTCACAAGTTTTGAAAAAAAATTATTTGTATTGTTTTCAATGCTTTAGCTCATTTAAAAACACTGAGGCGTTCGGCCCCTGCGGTAGAACAAAGGCAGAAAAGCAATGAAACTGATTGGCTTAACGATTTGCGCCGCGCTGGCGGCAACAGCAGGCGCGCAAGATACATTTTCGATCACCGGGGCGCAAATCCCGGCAGATCTGGTCAAGGTGAACTATGGCAAGCTGCCTAAAACCATTCAGGCGTTCGACCTGAATATCTGTAATCAGAGCAGCGAAAAGCACTCGCTGACCAGCAGTCAGATCTACCAGGCACTGGTTCAGGCTAATCCCAGTCTACAGCCCATCGGGCGGCAGATCATGATGGGGACTGTGTTGCAAAATCAACAGCGCGCCTTGGCATCTATCTTAACGGTAGTGCTGAACTCCACCGTTGGGGTGCTCTCGGTTTTGGGTGCGGCGCGCAGCGGGATCTCGTCAAATGCTTTAGCGGGTGCCGCGGTAGGTTCGGCGGTTGCCCAGCAGTTGCTCAATAATCTGAAGCCGGTTTTGAGCGCCGATCAGTTGCAACGTTATGAAAGCCAGGTATTGGAAACGGCATTAGTGCTGGATGGCGGTTCATGCGTGGAGCGTACGTTGTTCGCGGTCGCCGCGCCCGATACAAAGAGGTCTGTTCAAAGTTTGACATTCCACATTCGCTAGCCGGAAAAGTTCCCGCGCGTGGTGGCACACGCGCTTGGGCAATGGCAGCTTGGCGGCCGCCATTCCCCTTGGTTGAGCTACCGGCGTTACGGCGGATGTGGATAGACGCCGGATCTGGGCAATCCGGCGTCCTCCTGATGAGGCGCTACTTTGGGGGTAGCGCCTCATTTTTATTGCTCGCGCTGTCATACTCCCGCGCTGGAAATACATTGACTCAATATTCTGATCGCCTGCCTTGGTCGACTCCCAGCAACGCGTACGCTTTACTGTTAGCGGAGCGGCGTCATGCCGGCGCGTCTCTGCTCGATTTGACGATAAGCAATCCGAGCGAGGCGTTGGCCGATTATCCCCATGCCGACCTGGCACGTGCCTATGGCGAGATCACCGATTTCACCTATCAACCCGCCGCACTGGGCATACCCCAAGCGCGCCTGGCCATTGCCGACTGGTATGCGGCGCGCGCAATTCCCGCGTCAGCGCAGCGCCTTGCCATCACCGCCAGCACCAGCGAAGCTTATTCACTTCTTTTCAAACTGCTCTGCAATCCCGGCGACGAAGTGTTGATACCCCAACCCTCCTACCCGCTGTTCGAATATCTGGCGAAGGCGGAAGGCGTAAAAACGGTACCCTACCGCTTGTCTTATGACGGTGGCTGGTTTCTGGATCTCGATAGCGTCAAGCGGGCCATCTCGGCGCGCAGCAAGGCGATCGTTTTAGTCAACCCAAACAATCCCACTGGTTCGTTTTTGCGAAAAGCCGAATTGGCTGCTCTGCAAAGCTTGGCTATCGGCCACGGATTGGCTTTGCTTTGCGACGAAGTTTTCATGACCTACCCCGCCGGCGAGGCTAGCGGTCGGGTGACTACTTTAATTGGCCAGAACGAGGTGTTGAGCTTTTCGCTGAATGGCCTCTCGAAAGCGGCCGGCATGCCTCAAATGAAACTTGCTTGGATGGCGGTAAACGGACCAGGCGACGAAGTCGCTTCCGCGCTTGCCAGACTGGACCTGCTGCTCGACAATTATCTGTCGGTGGCAACGCCGGTGCAGCAGGCCTTGGGCGGCCTGCTGCGTATCGGCGAGGCGATTCACTCCAACATTGATGCGCGTCTGCGGCAGAACCGTGTAGCGCTTCAGATAATGGGGGACAGTCCAATTGAAGTGTTGGCGTGTGAAGGTGGCTGGTCCGCGATTCTGCGAGTTCCAACCGTATTAACGGAAGATGCCTGGATCACAAATTTGCTGATCGAGCAAAATGTGGTGATTCAGCCCGGCTATTTTTATGACATGGTAAATGAGGCCTATCTGGTGGTCAGCCTACTCGCCAAGCCGGAGGATTTTTCCGTCGGGATCGAACGCTTAAGGCAGCTCGCCGCGCGCTATTGACCCCCATCCGCCTATCCCTGGTTTTTCAAAAAGCGGCCGAAGTGGTACGCTACACGAAGATCGCGCTCGCGCCCAGTTCCACGAATCTTGCATGAGGCCCCGATAAAAACTTGCGAACCGCACTCTCGTTCTTACTGATATTAATTGGTTATGGGATATTGATCACCGCCTTAGCCATTTCTTCCCCATTGAGGCTAGGCGAGATCGTTCAAGCGGCGGCATTTTTAGACTTTTCGTGGAGCAGTCTATTTAGCTGGATTGCACAAACGCCTGGTGGTGCACCCCTGCATTACCTTGTGCAACTTCCGCTGGCACTGATTTCTTTGAATTCTGCCATTCTGCTTCGGCTCCCGTCGCTGCTCTTCGCCGCAGGCTCAGCAATCGCGTTTTTCGCTTTAGCGAAACGGGTTCCGGTGCAGCAACCGCTGCTCGCCCTGTTGTTGTTCTTGGCTATCCCGACTCATTTGGCTTATGCCACGCAAGCACGCCCCTACGAGCTTGGCATGTTTCTCATGTTGCTTGCGTCTTTGAGTTTTTTTGCTTTAGTCGAGAAACCCGGCGCTTTCAGAGCGGCCATTTACGCCATTCTGTTAACGGCTTGCCTTTACACTCAGCCCTCTTGTTTCCTGCCGGCGAGTGGCTGCCTCCTCGGATTGCTTGGATTCGCCAACCTGAAAACCTACCGGCGGGCTCTTTGGTACGCGCTGGTTGCCACCGTGTTGCCTCTGGCGGCTTACGCGCCCTACTACAAATGGGCCGCCGCGCGGCGCAGTGGAGACTGGTGGCTCATTGAACAATTTCCCGCCTACGCGCTGAAAGTGACGGGTATTGAAGCGCTGCTGAGTCTCGACCCTGGCGGCTGGAATCCCGTGTTCGGCTTGGTCCTCATGGGCGTTCTGATGCTTGGTTTGGTGGGTGGCGTAGTCAGCGCTATGCCTTTAGGAAGTTATCCCGAAGGTGCGCCTTCTCCGCGTGCCGACATTGTGCAAACCCGCGCCGTGATTTTTTGTCTGGCTACCGGAGCCTTCGTCACCTTTTTGGGAGAAACCGCTTACAACGGCTTCTACACACAGCCCTTTGCGCCCTATCAGATTCTATGGGCGCTACCCGGCCTGGTGATCGTATTCTGCGCAGCCTTAGACGCTTTGATGCGTTTGCCTGCAATGAAAAGCCTCGTTATAGCTACTCCTGTTCTCTGCATTTTGGCGATCTTGCTTTGTGTGCCCGGAGACGTGGAATACTTGCGCACCGAACCGGCCGACTTTAGAAAGCTGAGCGCTTTAGTGAAGCCGCAACTCCAGGGCGATGCCTGCGTTGTTTTCGTTTCGCAGGGGCTTTCCAGCTATCTCTTCTTGGTGTTCGAGCCTGATTTAGCCAAATACGAATGTCAGAACTTCTTTCATAAGCGCGTTGTTTTAGCCATTCATCCCTTTGTCAAACCCTCTGATGAGCGGGAAGCCCGTATTTTCTTTCGCGGCCTCGACTTTGAAGAAACCCACCGCGACCTGAGCGGCGAAGGTAAAGTGATCACCATGGACGCCCAGCGTTAAAACTCCAACGGAACCGCGTCCGTAAGGGTAGAGGCCCTGCACGCCTAAGCAGATCAATAGCTCGCTGAGCGGGTGCGGCAGGCATTCAGCTTGCCGAGTCATTCAACCGTAAAAGCTCTTCTCACCTGGTACGTCTGCGACGCAACTACATCGCGCACTGTTAGCAGCAAAACATATTGGCCGTGCGCGGCCGTGCGCGTTGTGGTGATGCTAACCGCTCCGGGCACAAACGCAACCGGATAAAAACTATGGTTCGATAATTCCGCAGCCGCCGGCGCATTCAAATACACCTTGCCGTCGGGCCGGTTAACTGTAAGCCCATAGCTCAAACGGTATTCATTACCCGTTAACAAGCGAAACCCCGTCATGTTGAACCGCGCGTAAACCGTATCTCCCGGGCTGTAAGCGGGAACTTCCAAGGCTTGGCTATCGTCTTCCTTGCGCAGGAACTGAAAATCCTGCACGGTTAAGGCATTCGATGGAACAATCACCACTCCACCAATGCGAAAGGGTAGATCGCGTTCCGCTGAGGTGTTCCCGATCACATCCTTCACGGTCAGGTGGATATGGAATCCGCCGGCGGCAAGAAAGGAGGGCAGCAAGAAAGAGGCCCGGCGTTTTGGTGTCCAATTCTTGTCTTCAGCGGTCAGTTCATCTTTGATCTCGCCGGTTACCGCCGGAACAAGCGGCACGCCCTTGCTATCCTGCAGGGAAATTTCGTAAGTCAGCGACATCGTGCGCACATCGCTATCGGGAAGAGTCTTAACCGAATAACCGGCGATTTGAAACTGCAGATAGACAAAATCGCCGGGGAGAAACTGGAAATCGGGGGCGGCAAAAGGGGCGTCCTCCGAAGTTTCTACGCCGGCCGCCAGGATTTGCAGCGGATTTTCAATAACCTTTCGCGCTTGCGCGGCACACAGGGCCGGGTTTGCCACTACTAAGGCAACGCACAGCCTAAACAAAGCATCTAACGGAAGATGGTAATGGGGCCGACGGGAAAGAATGAGGAGATCGTGAGGCATTTGACTTCGAAAATTAAGTGCGTAGCCGCCGCGGCGGGTCTGTGGCTGCTTCTCGGCGCGGGAAGCGTGTCCGGGCAAGCGGTTCATCCGGTTACGGGTCGTCATATCGCGCCGGTGATGGGTCTCAGCGGAGCAGAATGGCTGGACCGCGAGGAACGGGAGAAGGAAGAACAGCCGGATAAAGCCATCGCTCAACTTAATCTTAAACCCGGCATGCAGGTTGGCGATGTGGGCGCGGGCACAGGATTCTACAGTATCCGCATGGCGCGGCTGATTGGTCCTACCGGCGTAGTGTATGCGAACGATATTCAACCCGGCATGTTAGATAAGTTGCACGAGCGGGCGGCCGCCGCGAAGGTAAGCAATATTGTCACAGTGCTGGGCAATGAGTCCGATCCGAAACTGCCGCCGAATAAGCTGGACCTGGTGATTTTGGTGGACGTCTATCACGAGTTTTCGCGCCCGCAACGAATGCTCGAAGGCATTCGCGAAAGTCTGAAACCGGGCGGCCAGCTGGTTTTATTGGAGTATCGCAAGGAAGATCCTAGCGTGCCAATCCGCCCTGAGCACAAGATGAGCGTCGAGGAAGTAAAAGCTGAAGTAACGCCGGAGGGTTTTCGCTTTGAGAAGGTGGTGGATAAGTTGCCTTGGCAGCACATCATCTTCTTTGAGAAACCTGAAGCATCTCAGTAGTTGCGCGGCCAATCCTGTGTGGCGCTACAATGCTGGCAGGGCGGTAAAAATGGATAACAACACCCTGATTGCACTCGTGACGAGCGTCTGCACAGCGGGCTCGACTGCGGGCGTTGCGATCACCGCGCTCATGCTGTCTAATAAGCGTATCGACCGCGTCGAAGCCGCGCTCGACAGGCTGAACGGACGCTTTGATTCAATGGACTCGCGCTTCGAGCTTTTGACCCGTGCTCTTCATGACATTGCTAAACGCCTATCAATTATCGAAGACCGCGTGGGGCGCTCGTAGTCTCACTTTGGTTGCCAGAATGGCTGTTTTGCCGCTACGAATTCAACCGGAACTTCTTTGACAAACGTCTTCAGCCATTTCGCGCACTCTTCCATGCCGGCCTGCTCGGACGGGATATGGGTGAGCATGATCAGCGCTTTGTGTTGATGGGCAGCAGTAGCATCGTCGACATACTCAACCGTTTCCCACTCCGGTACTTCGCCGATGACCACAACTTCCACGTCGCCACGCTCGAGCGCTTTGATCTGCGTTTCCGATCCGGCCGCGCCTGGAATCAAGGCGATTTTGGAGACTTTCATATTGCGGTCGCCGACGACGCGCATCGCTACTATGCCAAGTTTGCTCTTCAAACTCGCGGCGAGATCATTCAGTGTAGTTTCGGGCAGCGTGAAAAGATGCGGATTATCCGCGCTTTGAAATTTCTCCCAGCCTAACGCTTTGGTCATGCCGAGTTGTATACCATCCGGATGCCGCAAATGCCAGTGATCGTGAAAGCGCCACACAACCATATGATGATCGCGAATGAAAGCTTCTTTGAAAGCCAGAACGGGATCGTTTTGTTTTTCGAGATCGGCGATGCCGTCGAGATGGCTATAAAATGTGGGCTCGTGCGTGATCACTAGATTATCTCCAGCGGCGGCAGCGCGTTGGAGAACATCGAGTGTGGCCATCATCGTTACGGCAATCCCGGTAACCGGTGTATTCGGATCGCCCGCCTTGAAGGTGTCGACGGTCTCCGCCTGCCAAGGAACGCCGACCTCCCTCTGTATCCGGTCGATCACTTGCTGAGCAGTAACCGGCCGCTCGACGGCGCTCGCACACACTGCTAGGAGTAGACCCGCCCAAATCGTGCGCATCACTTTAGGATGCCTTTACTTTCGTCGATAACGAGAAACTGGTTGATGGGAACGTTCTTAAATTGTTGTTTAGCGCCACTGGGCCATTCTACGCTCAAGCTCCCGACCACCTTGTCCTGCGCTAAACCGAACGTGAGCGCGAGGTCGCTTTGCGAACAATAGCTGGAGCCGCTATGTACCGTTTTCCATTGCTTGCCAAGTGCACTTTCCACCCGCACAACGGCGTCAAGACCGCTGCGGTTTGACTTCGTGCCAACCAGTCGAACGTTCAACCAGTTATTCTTGTTGCCGCCTTCGTTGGAATAAAGCAGGGCGGGACCGTTGTTGTTATTGAAGACCAGATCGAGATCTCCATCGTGATCGAAATCGGCATAAGCCGCGCCCCGCGCCACCATGGGTTTCTGGAAATCGGGGCCGAGAGAATTGCTGGCGTCTTCGAACTTGCCGTGTCCCATGTTGCGGAACATCAGCGGCGGTTCCTCGTATTGCACTTTTGGCTGAACGCGCGCGATCTCCGGTTCGATGTGGCCGTTGGCGGCGAGTATGTCGTCCCAGCCATCAAGGTTGTAATCAAAGAAAAATGCCGCGAAGGTAAGGCTTAACAAACTGGCGCGGCCAACCGTGGAAGAGGGCGCTTCGTCCACAAAAAAACCTTGGCCTTCGTTGTGGTAGAGCCCCAACATTTGATTGGCAAAGTTGCCGACGAGTAAGTGCGGCCGCCCGCAGTGGTCGTAGTCGGAAGCGTCTACTCCCATCGCGCCGCGCGCCACGCCATCTTCGGCATACGCCACGCCCGCTTGCATGCCTTCTTCTTTGAACGCGCCGTTGCCCAGATTGCGATAAAGTTTGTTGGGCTGCGTATCGTTGGACAGGAAGATATCCGGCCAGCCGTCGCCATTGTAATCGAAAATCAAGACGCCGAGCGATTTACTGGTGTTGTCAATCAGCCCCGCTTTTTCGGTAACGTCTTCAAACTTGCCGCCGCCCAAATTGTGATAAAGCCGGGCGGACGTTCCTTGGTAGGATTCCGGCGTGCAATAAAATTTCGAAACATTATCGAGCGAGCACCACAAATCGGTCCTCTGGCTCCAGGTGGCATAGTTGGCGATGATAAGATCGGCGTTTCCGTCTTTGTCGTAATCGAACCAGGCGGCGCTGGTGCCGAAATTCACGTTGTGAATGCCGCTTTGTGCCGTCACATCGCGAAACTGGCAGTTGCCTTCGTTGTGGAAGAGGCGGTCGCCTTCGAGGGCGGTGATATAGACGTCTGGCCGGCCGTCGTTATCGTAATCGGCTACCGCGACGCCAAAGCCATATACTTCGATATCCAAGCCGCTGCCGCGCGTGACATCGGTAAACGTACCGTTGCGATTGTTGTGGTAAAGCGCCAGGGGTGTCCGGCGGCCACGCGGCGTGAAATCTTTATCGTTGATGAACAGAATGTCAGCCCAACCGTCGCCGTCCAGATCGACGAAGGCCACGCCGGAGCCAAGCGTTTCAGGGAGGTAGCGTTTGCCGGCTGCGCCCGAATTGTGCTGGAAATGGATGCCAGCTTTGGCTGTGGTATCGACAAAACGCACGCCGGATTCCGGAATAAACGCGCTGGCGGCAAGCAAAGCGACGAGGCTTAGAACAACAAATCGAATTTTCATACGTTAAGGCAATGGCACGGATTCGTGCGCATGCACCGGTTGCCGTTCGTTATTATCCTCTGGAGTGGCCATCCGCCGCTTTGCGGTAATTGCCACGCCGGCGAGAAACGAATAGCTGAATGACAAAGACAGGGTGATGATAGCGGGTGGCAGTGAAAGGGCGCACCAGAATTCGGGGCGATTGGTCATGGGTGGTTCTCCGGAGCGGTGGGTGGGCGATAACACACCGGCGCTGCCCCTTACGGTCGCGGTTCCGTTGGAGCAAGTCATTCGGCCTCACGGGGAGCGAGGGGACGAATTAAACGCAGGGCGGGGCGCGTGAGGTAATCACGCAGGTAGGCGGCATGCGCGGGGTCTTGCGGAAAGTGTTCGCTGGCTTTGTAGGGATAGCTGCTCATGTGATGGAAGGGCAGCGGCAAGACACTGTCGCTGAAGGCCGTGTTGGCGTCGGCGTCTTTGGCCCAACCGTCGACCTTCAGCAAGAAATCGCGGGTCCAGCCGTTGGGCAGAGCGGGTAAGGAGGCGGCCGAATATTCGATGGCGACTTCATCGCCCGAGCCCATGATGACCATGCGATCGTCCGGGGTTTGCAAGAGCGGCGTAACATCGCCATAGCGCGTGTACTTGCCAGGGGTGGGGTTCCAATTCGAGATAGGCCGCACGTCGCTATAGAGGAAGCGTTCGGGCTGGCGGCGTTCGGGATCGACAACGGCGCGGGAAAAGCCGCGGAAATGCAGATCGGCGGCGGTCGCCTTGAGTGGAGTTAGTTTGGTTTGAGGCGGGCGGGCGTCGTCGATTAAGAAGATTTCGTCCCAGTAAACGCAGAGATTGGTGACAATGCGGACTTGGCGCGAGGCGGAGAGAAATTTGCCGGTGAGATCGACGGAAATGGTCTTGGGTTTGCCGGAGGGAATGCCCATATCTTCGACGACGGTTTGCCAATGGCCGGCGGCGTCCTTGACTTGCAGATAAGGGAAGACCAGACCGCTGCCGGTTTGCGAGGCGCGCAGGAAAGTGCTGCCATCGGCCCAATCGACCCAGCCATGCAAGATGAGCGCGGCGTGATTCGCGGGCGCGGCCTTGCCGAAATCGAGATCCAAGGTGTGCGATTCGGCGATGCCGGACGCGTCACGCTGGAAAGAATCCGGATAAGTTTGGTCGCGCCTGGCCACACGTGCTGTTACATCCGTTCCATTCGATTCGAGGGCGCGGAGGGGGTGTGTTTTTTCGGCTGCACCGAAGAGGCGGAACTCGGGATAGGGCGGGGATTTGAATTTATCGTTGGTGTAAATTTCGACGCCAGCAGGGTGATCGACGGCGATTAACTGCACTTGATCGAGATAAGAAACTTCGTGCAGTTCTTCGGTAATGTGGACCTTGAATTTGCCCTTTTCGGCTTTCAGAGCAGAGCCGGGGATCTGAACGAATTCGTCGTGATCGACCGGAAAATAGTTGCCATCGCCGGAACTGGCGCCAAGCGGAGCGACGCCGAGAACGTCGGTGATGAATTCATATTTGTCGCCGTCCCAGGTGAAGATCATGGGGCAGGAACCAGAGAGGCGCTGGGCTTCGGGGATGGTGAGAACTTCGAGTTTCTGATGAGGCTCGTTCTGAATGAGGCCGTTTGACCATGTGATGCGAATGGTATCGGCATCAGTGTGGCCGTCGACGGCGAAGGCGAGCGGAATGCCCGAGTAAACCTTCTTTTCGTAGTAACCGCCGGCTTTCATTTCGACGGTTGCGCCGGAAGCCATTTTGAGATTCTTCACGCCTTGCAAGTGGACGGAGAGCCAGCGTTCGGCGGGCGAGGCGTTGAGAGAGAGAACGATGCTGCCATCGGCGGAAATGTTGGCAATATCTTCGCGTTTATCGCCGTTGAAATCGGCACGGACGCCGAAACGCGGCGGCTTGGCTTTTTCATCGCGCACGAAGGTGCCTTCGTCATTGCGCAGCGCGATGAGTGCGGGTTGATAGCTGACGATGTCGAGCAGACCGTCGTGATTGAAATCTTCGGCTACGAGTTCGCTTGCGCCGGCGGGGAGCAGTGGGAAATCGGTGGCTTCGAAGACACCGTTGAGCCGGTCGCGATAGAGAACGGCGGGGCGGTCCTGATAGGACATGAGGAGATCGCGGGCGGCGGTATCGATGCGAACGGCGGTGAGAACAGAATCGAGCGCGATGCCTTTGACGAAGGGGAAGAGCGCGGTTTTTTCTTCAAATTTGCCGGGCCCGATGTTGCGGAAGAGCGCGGGATTGGGGCCGAAGAGGAGGAGATCAAGATCGGTATCGTGATCGAAATCGAGCCAGACCGCTTTGGTGAAGCCAGTGTTGGCGCTTACTTCGGATGCCTTGGCGAATGTGCCTTTGTTGTTGTGAAAGAGAGTGACAGCGGTTTTGGTGACAATGCAGAGATCGGGCAGGCCGTCGTTATCGTAATCGCCGGCGGCGACACTGACGATGTCTTTTATATCCGAAAGGCCGCTGTTTGGATGATTGATCAGTTCGATACGGTCAGGCGACCAGGCGAGAAGATCGGGTTTGCCTAGACCTTCGGTATCGATAGCGAGAAGGTGTGAGCCGGAAGGCCAGCCGGTGGAGACGGTTTTGCCATCGTAACGGGTGGGTTCGGCGGCGGCGGTGGAACGGGGGATGGGCGGATCGTCCAGTTCGGCGTAGATGCACCATTCCATGTCTTCGGGAACGGGTGCGCCCTCGGTGCGTTTCTTGATGTCTTCAAAAGCCTGGCGTTCGCGGGCGGCATCGTCACGTTTTTGAGCGCGTTGATAGAGGCTGAACAATTGAAAATGCGGACCGGCGAGATTGGGATTGAGGCGTTCGGCTTCCTGAAATTCGGGCAGAGCGGCTGCGGAATCGCCCCTGGAGCGAAACACGGAAGCGAGATTGTAATGGGCGACGGCTTCGCTGGGCACGAGTTTGATCATGCCTTGAAATTGTTCGATGGCTTTTTCGTAATCGCCAGCGTGTTTATAGGCGATGCCGAGGTTGAACCAGGTGTGCGGATTGGATGGGTCCTGCTTCTGGGCCTTGACGAGTTCGGCGACACCTTCGTCGGTTTGGCCGGCTTTGAGGAGGCCGAGAGCGTAGTTGATGCGGTCTCGCACCGAGGCGGGATTTAAAAGCAGAGCTTCGTGGAGTTCGGTGACGGCTTGGACGTGTGTGTCGGGATTTTCAAAGAAGGCTTTGCCGAGGTTACGGTGCTCCCAGAGGCGATCTTCGACGGGAGAAACTTCGGCGGCGAAAAGCAGGAGCGAGGCGGCAGCGAGGGAGGCGGCAAGAGAGCGAGAATATGTCATAGACCCGGAAAGTACCTTTCAGTTTAGGGTACATCTGGGAGATGGCACATCCATCTTGGGTGAAGGGAGGAGGTCTGGGATTTTGAAGAGGTATTGAAGGGTTTTGCAATCGTAAGGAAGATTGGCTACCGATGAATGCGATGAACGCGAGATGTGGGAAGCCTTGCTCTGCAAAACCCCAACCGTCTTTCAGGCGGTGACGGAGACCTTTCCTGATGATGTCTTTCAGAACGGTTTGATGACGCGAGCCGTCTCGCTAAGAATTCCAATCGGGGATATTGATGCTGCGAAACTGGTCGCCGAAAAAAAGGCTCGGTTAGTGAAGAAGGAGCCGCCGTGACACCAAACACCGTAACGCCTGGATTGGTCTTCACCAGAAACGTTGGTTGGACAAAGGCAAAATCGGCAGGCTTGTCGCTTCGCTCGGCGAGACTCAAACCGCTGATGCCGACCTGGCCGGCTGCAAAACCGTTGTCGGCCAGAGACTGAAGCAGTCCGGCATGTTGTGGACAGTCAAAGCTGCCAACTCCATCCTGGCCCTTCGCTGCCCTCACCTGAACGGACATTTTGAGAACTATTGGAGGCTCGTCTTGCCGCTTAATCGCCAGTTCTATGTCGCACACGCTTATAGGACGGTGAGAGTGACTTGATCCGGGCGAGGAGTGGGGACGGGCTTGGCGGGATGGGGGACGGATTTGGCGGTGGGTTGGGTTTGGCGTTCGAGGTCGAGGTTGGTGACGGACAAATTGGAACCGAGCACAACTTTGTAATCGAGGGCGCCGCCGAGTAGGATCAATTTCGGCCGTCCAGCGGAGCCGGTAAGTTTGGCGTGAGAGGAACGCGCAAGGATGACGCTGCTGCCGTCCGGAAATAGGAGCGTCGCCGGGGCAGTAGAGGTTGCTACCTCGTTGCCGATGAAGATGGACGCAGTGCCAAGGGTATGGCCGTCGACGGTGAAGGGAGCGGAACTGGTAACGGTGGCGATGGGCGGTAAGGCTAAAGCGGGAGGGCCAAAAATAGTCAGGACGCCTAGCAGGGTTAGGAAAAGCGCTTTAGTCCGCATGCGGTTTAGGTCTACGTAATCACTATACCTTTAAACCACAGCAGCGCTCAGTGCATAAGGGTACTATGACGGCAGGGAGGGATTGTTACGCGGCTGCTAGGCAGTTTTTTGGGGCTGGTGCTGGTTATTTACGGCACGTTGCAGGCTTGGCTGGGGAACGTGAGTTATGAGAACCCGGCGAGGAAGAAGTATTGTGTGGCTTGGCTGTGTCCAGAAGAATTCTGGGAAACACGCACATTCACGCTGCTGCAAGAGAGCGTAAACGGGGCGTCCGCTCGTTTGCTGCCGGAGATGAAGCGGGCGTTGGTGGAGAACCAGGCGTCGGGGCTTGCGTGGGCGAATCTGGCGGAGGTAGAGCGGGATGCGCAGCAGCCGGCGTTGGCGAAATACTGTTTCCAACGGGCGGTGGTGGCCGGGCCGGGGAGTCCATCTATTTTGTTTCGAGCGGCGAATTACGCGTTTCAGACGGGCGACCGGGATGAGGTATTGCATGACCTGGCGGCGGTGCTCAAAAATCCGGAGTTGACGACTTACTATGACGCGGCATTTGTGACGTATAGCCGGCTGGGCGCACCGATCGATGAGTTGCTTGACAAAGGCGTGCCGGCGATCACCTCGGCTGCGGAGCCGTTCCTGCAATTCTGGATGGAAGACAACAAGCTACCCGAAGCCAAGGCAACGTGGGCGTGGATGTTGCGGCACTCGCTCACGAATGAAGGGTCGTGCGGAAATTACGTGGGATTTTTGCTGCGCAACAACGAGGCGGATGGGGCGACGAAAGAGTGGCGGCGGGCGTATGGCGCGAAATCTCCGAACTTCCAATTTCTGAACTGGGTGTTCAACGGCAGTTTTGAAATGGATCCGAAGCCGGGGCCTTTTGACTGGCATATTGAGACCACACCGGAAGTAGAAGCGACGCGGGTTACGGAAGCATCGCATGACGGTGTGTGGTCGGTGAAGCTGACGTTCGACGGGAGCAGCGATGTGGACTATCACGGGGTTTACCAGGAAGCGGCGATCAAGCCGGGGCAGTGGCGTTTGCGGGCATTTTTGAAGCTGGCGGGGATTACCAGCGACCAGGGAATTTCGCTGCGAGTTTACGATCCGCAACAGCCGAGCCGTTTGGATGTGCGGACGGAGGCGCGCCGCGGGACGGCGGATTGGAGCCAGGTTGAGCGGCTGTTTACGGTGGGTCCGCAGACGAAGGTGGTGCAGGTGGAGGTCATGCGAGGCATGTCTTACGGGGTGCAAAGCAAGATTGCGGGGCAGGCGTGGGTGGATTCGGTGAATCTCACTCCAATCCATTAATGGATGCGACACCGGCGATCCAGGCGAGCGTCATGGCATTGGCGGGGATATAGAGATTGAAATCGACGATGCTGTGGAGGGCGATGGCGACGAAGCTGCCGACGCAGGCAACGAGCAGGAGGCGGCGGTCTTCTTCTTCGATGCGGAGCATGCCTCGAAAGATCGGAATGAGAACGCCGGCGATGGCGCTCACGAGAATGGCGAACCCTAAGATGCCAAGTTCGGCGAGGTATTGCAAGTAATCGTTATGCGCCATTTCGACGCGAAAGCCGCTGGCGGTGCCCTGATATTTGAGGAAGGTGGCTTCGAAGCCGCCTAAGCCGGTGCCGAACCAGCGGAATTCGTTGATCACGGAGAGCGTTTCCTTCCAGAGATAGATGCGGGTATCGGTAGAAAGCTTTCCGGAGGCGGAGAGGTCTGCCATGCGCGCGAGCAACTGATCGGGCGGGAGAAAAATGAAAAGCGCCAAAAGGCCGAGAGCGGCGGCGGCGACAGCGACGAGGCGCAAATTTTCCGAGGGAAGGCGCGGGCCGACGGTTAAGGCAGCGACCAAGCAGAGCGTAACGATAGCCACAAAGAAGCCCATGCGCGATAAGGAGTAGAGAATAGCGACAAGTATAAAGACGGCGCCGGCCCAGACGAGACAGCTTTGAAAGACGGGCCAAATGGACCGTTCAAAGCGATGACGGCGGCGCTGCAGGATGGACCAGCCATAGATGGCAGCCAGCGGCAAGACCATTTCGAGCATGCCGCTGAAATGATCACGGTTGGTGAAGGTGCCGGTAGCCTCGGTGTTGGGCCAACCGGCGGAAACTTGGACGAGACCGACGACCGCCTCCAACGCCGCAATGACGATGAGGGGCACAGCGGTCGCCCAGGGCCGCTCGGCAAAGCGCCAGCCGAGTTCGCGCGCCAAGAAGAAAGTGGCGATATAACAGAGCAGGCCGAAGAGATAGGCGAGGGCCATGGGAGGGTAGACAGCAATGGGCGCTTTGGCGAGGCCAGGCAAGACCGGCGCGAGAGCGGTGGCCAGCGCCGCGCGCGCGGGAGACAGTTGGCGTAACACACCTAGCGACAGCGGGAGCAGTTGAAACGCGCAATAGCAGGGTAAGGCCCAGATGGCGCAACGAACCCATAGAGCGGGCAGAGGGGCCAAGTGGCGCTTGCGGACGAACAGGAAATAGATGAGTGAGGTAGCGCCCGTGAAGAGAACGGTGGAAGCCCAATCGGAAGGATAAACGCCGGCGCGCAGGAAGAGGGCCCAAGCGAGGGCCAGAGCGAGGGCGACGAGGGCTAGGATGGGACCGGTCATTCGGAACTGGAGGGCAGCGAAAAAGCGGCGACACGCCTGTTGAATTCGTGGCCGCAGGAATTTTTGTCAAAGCCCGGAGTGTCCCCACTTTTTCTTTGGGTAGATGCGGTCATTTCCAGAACGCGAAGATGGATTTTTTCTGAGTGGGTTTGGGGGCGGGAGCGAAGATTGGTTCGTCTCTAATGACGGCGGCAGGATAATGAGTGAAAAGCGCATCGGCGCATTCGAAGCCCCACTTGGCGGATACCAACTGATAAGCAGGCGACAGATTGGGCGACCGGTCGATGCAATCGTGAGCGTCGCTGGCGACAAAGTGCACCATCTGTGAATTCATGAGCGTTTCGCAGACTCGTTGGGCGGTTTGGCCGAAGCGGCCCGTGAAGGAGAGGGCGGTTAGTTGGAGAAGGCAGCCGTCGCGCACCCAGGTTTCGAGTTCAGGAAGGTTAGCGCATAGCGGGTTGTTACGCTCCGGGTGAGTGATGATAGGGACGATGCGCACGGCGAGAAGCCGGTCGAGGACGGTACGCATGACCGGCAAAGAAGCCATGTCGGGCAACTCAACCATGAGGTAGCGGCCGCCGTTGATGGTGTATTTGGTAGGGCTCTTGAGGGCGTTGGCGAGGTTATCGAAGTTGAGATGGAAATCGCAGCCGCGGTGGATTCTGATGGAATCACCCACTTGAGCGGAAAGATCGGCGATCAAACGGGCCACAATCAGCTCGTCGAACATGTAGGAGGAGTTGGCGTGGGGGGTGGCAACGATGTCGCTGGTGCCGGATGCGGCGGCAAGGTTCAACATGGCAATGCTCTCCTCCAGGCTTTCGGAGCCGTCGTCAATGCCTGGCAGGATGTGGCTATGGATGTCGACCAATTTTGAGGTAGCTCCTTAAGGAACTTCTATGCTCTTTCGAGATAACTGCCGTCGGTGGTGCTGACGCGAATACGCTCGCCCGCGCCGATAAAGGGCGGGACTTGCACGACGAGGCCGGTATCCATGGTGGCGGGTTTGGTGACGTTGGAGACGGTTGCGCCCTTGAGGCTCGGCTCGGTTTCGACCACGGTCATTTCGACACTGGGCGGGAGTTCCACGCTAATGGCTTTGCCCTCGTAGAACTCGACGTTCACTTTGAGTTGCGGGATGAGGTAGAAGACGCCATCGCCGAGCATATCTTTGGTCAGATGCATCTGCTCAAAGTTTTCGGTGTTCATGAAGTAGAAGGAGTCGCCGTCGTCGTACATGTACTCCATTTCCTGTTCATCGAGCGAGATGCGCTCCACCTTATCTTCGGAAGAGAAGCGATGCTCAATCATGGAACCGCTGCGAATGTTGCGCATTTTCGCTTGGACAAAGCCGCGCAGGTTTCCAGGAGTCCGGTGGACCATGCTGAAAACCGTGTGAAGCTCGTTGTTGAACTTCACCACCATGCCGGGGCGCAGTTGTGTTGCTGCAATCATGAACGAATAAACTCCCTTGTGGGCGCGCAATACAAGCGTGCGTGCCCGGAACTTCTTAGTTTATCAGTGAGGCGCAAGGCAGACTTTGCCCTCGACGGCGGCGCCGGGACGCCAGATGCCGGCGGAATCGGCTTCGCTCGCGTGCTGTTCCTTGCCTTTACCGTGAAGCAGTTTCTGGCCGGGCTTGAGTTTCCATACTAAAACGGATTCGTTGTTGGCGACGTGGGGAATATCCACGCAGCGTTCATTCATGGGTATGAGAGTGAGATGGCCGAAGGAGACCCTCTCGGTTTGCCAATTAGGCGGGCAGTTTTCCTGTTGGACGCCTTGCGGCGAAACTTCGATCCAGCAGCTATTCGTTTCCCAACCGGAGCGGGCGAAGAGGCGGCCGTTTTCGTCGTAAACCCAGGTGTCCATATTTTGATAGCCGACGCCGGGCAGATAGGGGTCGGCCCAGAGGAGTTCGTAGGCGACGCCGGGGCCGTCGCGGAGGGTTTGATTATCTTCGATAGCCCAGCTTTGCAGGAATTGGGAGGCGGGGAGATTCGGGTCGAGGGCGACGAGGGCGAGGGCGGCGACGTGGAGCATCCATGGCGGAGAGTTTAGATCGCTGGGCTTGGCGGAGAGAAGAAGGAGTTCGGGGAGGGTGGAATAGAAATGGGTATCGGTGTCGCGCAGGTCGCGGTGAGCGGTCGCGCGAACGGCAAAGATGAGTTCACACATGGCATAGAGATCGTCGCCGCGAAAGAGTCTGTCGAGGGGTGTCGAAGTCATGATGTCCTTTGGTGCCAGGTTAACGTCTTTCCCGAAAGCGATTTGCTGAAAGACGCAATCGCGAACGGTGGGGAAAGTGAAGATGCCATCGGTAACACAGACGGGCGGGCGATCTTTCTTCTCGACAGGGATTAGAGGAGCGCACCAATCCCACACAAGGGCGGTTTGCCGGGGGGAGTTGTGGGCGAGGACCCACTGGATGGCTTCCCGGCCTTTGGCTTCGTCGCGGGTTATGACGTAGTAGAGAGCGAGTTCGAAGCCGCGCTCGGGCGAATCTGGGACGGAATTGACGCGATTTTCGAAATTGAGCCAGCGGGAGGTTTTACGGTCGCGGTCGCGTTTGAGGCGGCGCAGGCGTTGCGGGGTTAGCAGGAGCTTGGGAGGTTGAGATGCGTCTACCGCAAGGGCAGAAATGGCGGAAGCAAGGAACAGCAGCAGCACGATGAGGGCTTTTCGCGACACGCCCTCATTGTTCCATGGAAGCGGCGGCGCGGCGGCGTTTGCTACGCTTGCCGTTAAGAGATGCCGGCACGGGTGAGTGAGACTTATGTTCTACGCACATACCCGTTTCGTGAAGCGGATCTGATTGTGAGTTTTTTCACGCGCGATCTAGGAAAGCTACGCGGCGTGGCCTACCGGGCGAGAAAGCTGAAGAACAGTTTCGGCTCGGGTTTGGAGCGCTTGTCGCTGCTGAATCTGTCGTATTCGCAACAGGAAACGCGCGAATTGGTGAGTTTGAATTCGTGCGAATTGCTGCAATCGCAGTTTGGATTGTTAGGTAGCTTTGAGGCTTCGCTGGCACTGGATTATGTGGCGGAAGTCAGCGAACAACTGCTACCGCCCAATGAGCCGAACGAGCGATTTTTCCGCTTGATGGCGACGATCTTGGATCACATGCACTCCGGCGCGCCGGGAGCGATTTGGAGCGCGATTACTTATTTTTCGTTGTGGGCGACGAGGCTCTCGGGGTTTCTGCCCGATTTGGCAACTTATCCGGACCGAGCTTTGTGCGCGGCATCAAGGGATATGGCGTGCGGCATGTTGAGGAGCCATATTAGCGATTTACCGGAAGTTGTTTGGAATAAGGATACGGCGTTGGATTTGCGGCGGTTTTTGATTCAGCGCATGGAAGAACATGTGGAACGGCGTTTCCATACGCCTGCGCTGCTCGAAGGATTGTGAAGTAGGGCGACTCGAAAGCGCCGGCGGAAGCAAGCGCCGTGTCAGCTTTGCAAACTATTGGCAGTTAGCAGGGAGTTCTCGAAATCCCGGATCATCTCTTCCAATTGCTTCGCGTCGAGAGCCTTGGCCGCCTGCTCGATAGCCGCGCCGATGCTGCTGATTTCCGGAAAGCCGTAGCCTTTGCCGATTCCTTTGCAATTGTGGCCGATGGTTTGTATGAGTTTGAAATCCTGCGTAGCTAGCGCGGCACGCATTTTCTCCAGATCCACCCGGCGATTGGCTAGAAACGCGGGCCGCCGCGAACTCACCAGTAGCGGTACCGGCTCTGGCTTCGAGGGTGAAGCCGGGGTGGAAACGGAATTTGAAGTAGGAGTGAATTTGGCAACGGCATTCACCAAATCGCGCTGTTCCACAGGCTTAGTCAGGTGCGCATCGCAGCCGGCGGCGATGCTAGCGGCATGCGCGCCATTGAACGCATAGGCCGTTAACGCAACAATCGGCACGCGCGCTTTACCGCAGGCTTTTTCCCAAGCGCGAATTTCGCGCGTGGCCGCCAAACCATCCATAACCGGCATTTGGATATCCATCAGGATAAGGTGATAGTCGTTGCACCGGCGTTTTTCTACCGCTTCAGAGCCGTCGGTTGCATAGTCCAACAAGAGCGAACGGTCCGCCAGGTAACTCTCCAATAGCGCCATGTTCTCCGCATTGTCTTCGACGAGCAAAATGCGCGCGGCCGCTTCCCCGCTGCTTGCCGATTTGCCGGCAGCCGGCGCTCCTCCAGCATGCATGGCTTGCTCTGAGGCTGGTTGCGGAAAGACCGTAAAAACGAATTCCCTTCCCTGCTCGGACCTTTCGGATAACCAGATCTTCCCACCCATTGCTTCGACCATCACCTTGGCTATAGCCAAATCTTGCTCGTCAAGTTCGACCGGCTGACTGCCGCTTGGGCCGTGGAATGCAAAGCGCAGCCCTTTTTCACCGCGAGAACCTGTCTCCGGGCCTACCCTTACTTCAATTATTCCTTGCGCAGTAAACGGTAACGACATAGCAAGCAGGCTCGAAATCACTTCCTTCAGGCAGGCGGCATCGCCTAGCCAGTAGCGGCCCACATTAAGATCGGTGAGAATCTGATATTTGAGCCCTTTCCGCTCAAGGGCACGAGACAAGGCACTCGCGCACGCATTGAGGACCTCGTTTAGATCGAACGGGACCTTGTCGAGAACCAACCTTTGAGCATCCATGAAATCATCGCCTCGTAAGTGAATACTCCGCTCGGGCGGCAACCAAGATTCAAGCCTTATCAGTTGCTTGTGCGGAATTAGAAAACGGATTTGGCCTGGACAGGCCTAGGTTAACCACCGGCTACGAACAGGCGCCAGTGTCTGAACAATTACACTTTCACGTTAACACAAATCTCGCGCCCCCGTACGGACTAAAATGGGTACATGAAAATGCGGACTGTTGGAATCGTCGTAGTGGCGCTACTTGTTCTTTTGGCAGGCGGGATTGCTTATGTAGCGGGCACCATTGACAAGTACCGGCCAACCATTCAGAGCCAGTTGCAACAGAAGCTCAACCGCCCGGTTAGCCTGGGGCAGCTCGGCCTCCAATTATTGCCGCTGCAAATCAAGGTTGATGGTTTCAGCATTGGTGAGGCGTCCAACTTCCCGCAAAGCCGGCCATTTGCCACGGCGAGCACGGTCTTTGTCAGCGCCAGCCTGCTATCACTGCTAACTGGGAGCCCGGAAGTCAAAGACATCATCTTAGAGAAGCCGCAAATCGAGCTGATTAAAAATAGCGCTGGCGTCTGGAACTTTTCGTCGCTCGGCAAGAGTGGCGGGACCACCTCGGGCGGACAAACCCAATTTTCGCTCAACGAATTGAAAATCACCGATGGTCAGGTTGGTTACACCGATCAAAGCCGGAATGAACCGCGAAGCGTTTACGACCACATCAACCTGGAAGTTTCAGACTTGGCGCCGGGCAAAGCATTCGGGCTGAAGCTCGGCATCCATTTCCCGGGCGAAGGCAAGCAACTGCTCGAATATACCGGCAAGATCGGACCCTTGGCCGCCACCGAAAATGCCCTGCCGCCGGCCACCGGCCATTTGTCGCTGCAGCAGATTTCGCTCGCCGGGATCAACGAATTTACTTCCGGCGCGATTCCACCAGATACCAATTCCGTCATCTCGGGCGATGCCGATGTGAATGCCTTGGCAGACGTAATTTCTTGCAAAGGAAATTTGAGCATGGAAAACACCGTGTTGAAGGGCGCCAAGATCGATTACCC
>Ga0182012_10001526_pt1 | contig 25275 bp, 19 predicted proteins | sample 612S2SmetaG_FD_120486 | JGI IMG/M metagenome (GOLD analysis project Ga0182012, IMG submission 120486) | Permafrost microbial communities from Stordalen Mire, Sweden - 612S2S metaG | ecosystem: Environmental > Terrestrial > Soil > Wetlands > Permafrost | place: Sweden: Stordalen | collected...
GCTCTTCTCTGGCGGCTGACTGGCTCTTTTTTGGCTGTATTAGCAAAATTTTCGTTCAAGAAATTCTGTGGATTTGCAGGTTTCGGGAATTGGCTTATACTGTGCTCCTCTAACCCGAGGGTTCAGTGCCGGCGGGTTGATCCGGCCTTCGGGGGTATGGAGGCGGAATGACCGGCCTTTGCTTGCCGCGTCAAAAGGTTGTACCAGCGAAGTGAAATCTGAGGCTCTTCATACAATGAGAGAGCGGGAGCGGAGGCTGACCATGGAAGTGGAGTTCACCGCCAGGCAAGTGAAGATTTCAAAGGCGCTACGGACGCACGCCGAGGAGGGAATGGAACGGATCGGCCTGATCCTGGGCAAGACCGCGCATGCCAGCATAACCTTCAGTACGCAAAGACATGTGTATATTGTTGAGTTGACGGTGCAGGGGCGTGCGCAAAAAATTGCAGCTACCGGCAAGGCAACCACGCTCGACGCGGCACTGCGCGAAGCCATGGATCATGCTGAGAACCAGGCACGGCGTTTCCGCGATCGGCGTATGGGAAACAAACGGCTTCCCAAGGAAGAAAAAGTATTGACAGCTCCTCCCGTATCGCGGCCCAAGGCGCGGGCAAGCCAGCCTCCGGCCGAGGGCGTCACCACCAGAGCCGCCAAACCGCGCGCGTCCATCGCGGTTCATTCTTTTCCGGCGCGCAACCAGGTGGTTGAGCCGCACATTCTGAAAAATGGCGAGGCCATCGCGCTCAAACCACTCACCATTGAGGAAGCTGTGAAGGAAGCCGAGTTTCGCGATCGCGACCTGCTGATCTTTCGCACCACGGCGGGTGATACGTTCGTGTTACATCGCCGCCGCGACGGCCAGATGGAATTAGTCGAGATTCCTTGAGGTTCGAGCTGATTTTCCGCCAATTTATTGCTCTATGAGCAAGAACTGGGCGACTCCTCCGCCTCGGCGCAAAGTTCTGCACACGCACGGCGTCTTTTGGCGCGATCTGACCCAGCTGTCTTTCGTTCGCGCTGCTCGTAAATGAGACATGGTTTGGACTTTGGTTGCACCCCCTGACCGATTTTGGGGATGGTAGCGCGTGTGCCCGCGGCTTAGATTCTGAGCTAAGGCGGCACAACCATTGAACAGGACGACGGGACCAGACTCCAGATTTGGGCGAGTGGGCCAGGGTGCGATTCCCTGGGAGGCAAAAGGCGTGAATCTTCCGGAAAACTCCGACTCCGCCCGACAGCGAGAGATTCTGGATGCATTGCCGGTTCTTGTCTTTCTTGAGCGCGCCGGAAAAATTGTCTTCGCCAATGCCGAAGCGCGGCAGACTCTGGGTCTGACGGAAAGTGAGTGGGTGGAGCGGCCTGTTGAAGACGTGCTGTGGGGATTGTTTCCCGGCACAGCTGAGCCGCAAACACTGCTCAAGGGCTCTCGCAAAGGCAGCCCGTTTCACGCGACCATGCCCGCCAAGGGAGGCAAACTGCAGCCCGTTGAGGGCACCTACTGCATTCTCGATGCGGAATTGCGCGAGGCGGTGATCGTTGCCCATTTCGGAGGACGGGAACGTGCCCCCAAGTCGCGCCTGATGGAAGACGTGCTGGCCAGTATTCCAGAGGCCGTTGCCATCGAACACGACAATCACGTCCTGTATACGAATCCCGCGTTCACGCAAATGTTCGGATACACGGCTGAGGAGGCAAGCGGCGGCAGCTTGCGCGAACTGATTGTGCCGGAGACGCGCCTCAACGAGCATGCGACGCTTGCAAAAGCTGTGGATGAGCATGGCAGCGCAACGGTGGAGACCGTGCGCGCCAACAAGCAAGGGGAGTTTGTGGACGTGAGCCTGGTGAGCGCGCCGCTGCTGGTGGACGGCGCAAGGGTGGGCTATGTATACACCTTCCGCGATATCGGCGACCGCAAACATACTGAAGAGAGTCTGCAGCACGACGCCATGCACGACGTGCTGACGGGTCTGGCGAACCGAGCAGTTTTCATGGACAGACTCGGGCAAGCCATGGCCCGGCGGCTTCGGCGTCCTGAGCAAAGCTGCGGCGTGTTGTTTCTCGATCTTGACCGCTTCAAGGAGGTCAACGACGTTCTGGGACACGCAGCAGGAGACGTGGTGCTGGTTGCGGCCGCGGATCGGTTGCGCGCGGCGCTTCGTCCGCACGACTCGGCCGCGCGGCTGGGCGGCGACGAGTTTGCCATCCTGGTCGACAATATTCAAAACATCGGCGCTCTTGAGACGGTGGCCAGGCGCGTTCAGGCTGAGATGTCGCGCCCGTTCGATATCTTTGGCCATTTTGTGCAGGCCGGTGCAAGTATCGGGGCGGCCCTGGCAGGTCCCGACCACGTTACAGCCGATCTGCTGGTGCGTGACGCCGACTTTGCGATGTATCGCGCCAAGCAATCCGGCGGCGGACGTTACGAAATCTTCGACAAGCACCTTGAAGTCTGCGTCAGCAGCCAGCAGGAGCGCGAGCGCGAGTTGCGTTACCGCCTTGAGAAGCGGCTTCTTGATTTCCGCTATCAACCGATTTGCCGTTTGCAGACAGGCAAAGTGGAAGCGCTCGAGTGCTTGTTGGGTTGGCGTTCGGGAGACGGCACGGCCGACAACTTCGCCGACCTGCTCGCGGTGGCCGAGGAGACGGGCCTTTCGGTCACATTGGGACGTGAGACCATGGAAGCCGTTTGCTGGCAGTTGCGCAGCTGGCACAATACGTCGCCCAGTGCTGAAATCACGCTGAGCATCAATCTGACCTACAAGCAGTTCTACAACGTGGACCTGGTGGCGCAGTTGCAAAGAACTCTCAATGCCAGCGGCGCCGACCCGACAAAGATTCTGTTTGAGGTGCCGGAGGCGGTGGTGAACGAGAGCCCCGATGCGGCGGTGGCCGTCCTGCAGCGGCTTGTGGATTGCCGTGTGCGTGTGGCTCTCGACGAATTCGGATCGAGTCTGGCACCTTTGAATCACCTGGTGCGCCTGCCGATAGAAATGGTGAAGCTGGACGCCAAGCTGACCGCGGCCGCGAACTCCGCGGGCCGCCAGCAGGCTGTGCTGGACTCGCTGCTCCGCCTTGGCCGCACCTTGGGAGTGCATGTGGTGGCGCAGGGAATTGAGACACCTGAGCAACTGCGGGCGCTTGCCCGGATGGGTTGCGAATTGGGCCAGGGACCACTGCTTTCGCCCCTGCTTGACGCCCCGCAGGCCCTCGCGCTGGCCGAGCGCGGCCGTCTCACTGCGGCGAAATGAGCTTGAGTGAATCAACAGGCGAGGTTGACGATTTCATTAAGGACGAAGACCCGTTTTTCGGTGTAGCATAGGCGAATGCCGCCGGTGGACCCGAAGGAAACGAAGAAACCGATGCGTAAGGTTGCGCGGAAAAGCGGAGCTGCGGCCAGGCCGGCCGCGAGCGCCAGCAAGCATACCAAGGAGCTGGTGATCGTGACCGGCATCTCAGGCGCGGGCAAGGCCTCGGCCCTGAAAGCCTTTGAGGATCTGGGCTACCACTGTTGCGACAATCTGCCCCTCGAACTGCTGCCGGACTTCGCCAAGCTGGTCAGCAAGTCTACTGAGGTGGAGCAGGCTGCCATCGTTGTCGACGTCCGCGAAGGCGCCACCATCGACCGCCTGCCCCAGATCCTCAAGGACGTGAGAAAGCTGTTGCGCACTCGCGTGGTTTTTCTCGACGCGCAGGATCCGTCACTCGTGCAACGCTACTCCGAGACGCGCCGGCCCCATCCACTCGGCAAGTCTGAAACCGTGTGGCGCTCCATCGTTGAAGAACGCCAGCTTCTCGATCCCATTCGCAACGTCGCCGATACGCTGATTGACACGTCAACCTTCAACGTCCACGAACTTCGCGCCCACATCCAGGCCCGCTACGGCCGACAGGAAAAGGTCAACCGGCTGCTTGTCTCCTGCCTGAGCTTCGGCTTCAAGAACGGCGTACCTCTTGACGCCGACATGGTCTTCGACGTCCGCTTTTTGCCCAACCCTCACTTCGTCCCCGAGTTCCGCAACAAGACCGGACTTGATCCCCGTGTGGCAAATTACGTGCGCGGCTTTCCGCAGACGGGTGAGTTTCTCGATCGCGTGACCGAGCTGATGCTTTACCTGCTTCCGCATTATGTGCAGGAAGGCAAGAGCTACCTGACTGTAGCCTTTGGGTGTACCGGAGGCCATCACCGAAGCGTGATGATGGCTGAAGAGATGAGCAAGCGGCTCAAGAAGGCCGGCTACCAGGTGAAGGCCTTGCACCGGGATATCGTCAAGTAGCTAGCGGGTGCGCGTATCAGCCCGATGCGACAGACGGTTGCAATTACCTGGGTAGATCGTCAAGCCAGCGCGCAAGGGCATTCACGAAATCTTTGCGACCGTCTGACGAAGCGGGGAGCGAGACGCGCATTTTTGCGGCGGCTACGCGCTGAAACACCAGGTCCGTTCCCACCTGCCCAGCGGGCGAATTCGAAAGAACCCAAAGGGACGGAATGCGCAATGCGGCAGCGGGAGCCGCTACGCTGAACCGGTCACTCACGAGCAGATGCGCCGGCACCAGATGAGCGCGCGGGTCGTCAAAGATGATACTCATCGGCGCGTCGAGCGGGGCCTCCAGCACCACTCCAGCCAGGCCAGGATGGGCCGCCGCAACTTCCAGAGCCAGGTTGGCGCCAAGCCCACTTCCGGCAATTACAATCGCGTGCTCGTCCACGTGCCGGGTCGCCGTCAAATATTGAAGCGCCCACTCCGCGTCCTGCCGCCAGCGAGCCTCGCTTGGATGGGCGAAAAGGCTCTGGCCATACCCGCGGTAGTCGAATGCCAACACACTCACGCCTGCGCTGTGCAGGCTCGCCAGGTCGTCGAGTGTGTCTGCCAGATTGCCGTTCCGGTCGTGCAGGTAAATCAGCGTATAGGGGCGCGAACCGGCTCCGGCCGGAATCCACCAGCCCTGGAGTTGGGTCGCCCCGGTATCTGCAACGGCGAAGCTGATGGGGTCGAAGGCCAGGCCGATGCTTGCCGGAGTGCGCGCAATGATTGCCGCAGGGTGGTAGAGGAGTTGCCAGCTTCCCTGCCAGAAAAGAAGACATAAAACAGCCCAGCCGCAGAAGGCCGCTGCCGGAATGGTCACGGCAACGGCCCCAAGGAGCCATTTGCCTGACACAGTTGGGGGCGGCTCCCTGGTTCCGCGCGGGTGGGCCGTTTGCGGACGATGAGGGGCGTGCTTTTGCGGGGATTTCCTTGGCGCCATCGAGGGTTTTCGTCTTCCTGAGCTACAGTCCGAGGCTCACTCCCATGCTAAACGGATGAGGCTGCCCCATATCTTGTGACCGTGCGATTGCAACCGCCTCACCAGGCCGCCGGCGGGGGCGCGGATTTCGCCGGGAGGCGGTCAAAGGGTGTATATTTCACTGTGGGCGAAAACGTTAACGAAAGTTAGGAGAAAGTCGCAATGTCAGTTCAAAAGCACGGAATTCTAAAGCCACTTGAAAATGAAATCCTATTGGTTACCAGCGGCGATCTGCGGCAATCGGCCAACCAGGAGTGCTGGCCTGCGCAGCGTGACATGGAAGGGAAGCTCACGGCCGCGTTCGCGAAGAAGGGCTTCAAGCTGGTGCGCGCCCACGCGTATAACGAGACGGAAAAGCACGGATTCATTTCCTCGCAGCGCCAGGGCATGGACGTTTTCATGAAGATCCATCCCGACGCGAAGCTGGTGTTTGCCACCGCCGCCTGGCAGTACAGCCATCATGTTTTGCCGGGACTGCGCAGTCACAAGGGACCGATTCTTACCGTGGCCAACTGGTCTGGTCAATGGCCGGGACTCGTCGGTCTGTTGAACCTGAACGGTTCGCTCACCAAGGCAGGCCGCGAGTTCTCGTCGATCTGGAGTCTCGATTTCAAAGACGAGTTCTTCCTGAAGGGCCTCGACGAGTGGCTCAAGACAGGAAGGATCAGCCACGATCTGTCGCACGTGCACAACCTGGACCAAAGCAAGCTGCCGGCTGAGAGCGCGGCGCTCGGCGCACAACTCGCTGAGGAGCTCAAATATCGCAAGGCGATCATGGGCATCTTCGACGAAGGCTGCATGGGCATGTACAACGCCATCATCGACGATGAGTTGCTGAACCCCGCGGGCATCTACAAGGAGCGGCTCAGCCAGTCGGCGCTGGTGGCCAAGATGCGAACGGTCACCGACGCTGAAGCGCGCGCTGTCTACGACTGGCTGGTTGAGAAAGGCGTGAAGTTTGCCTTCGGCAAGGATGCCGCGACGGAGTTGACCCGGGAGCAGGTGCTCGACCAGTGCAAGATGTACATCGCGGCCGTGCGCATTGCCGGGGATTACGGATGTGACGCGGTCGGAATCCAGTATCAGCAGGGCCTGAAAGATATGGTTCCCGCATCGGACCTGGCCGAGGGGATGCTGAACAACTCCGATCGCCCTCCGGTCTATGCCGAGGGTGCCAAGGAAGAGCTCTACCCAGGCGTGCCGCTGGTTCACTTCAACGAAGTGGACGAGTGTGCGGGAACAGATGCCATCGTCACCAACCTCTGCTGGAAGGCTCTCGGTCTCGATCCTGCGACAACGCTGCACGATGTTCGCTGGGGTGAGCAATACAAGGGCGAAGGGCTGGACGCGTTTGTGTGGTTGCTGCAGATCTCAGGCGCTGCGCCGGCCAGTCACTTTGTTGGCGGATACGCGGGCGCGACGAGCGAACGCCAGCCGGCGATGTACTTCCCGCTGGGCGGTGGTTCGCTCAAGGGTGTAGGGAAACCGGGCGAGATTGTCTGGAGCCGCGTCTTTGTTGAGGGTGGCGAACTCCATGTCGATCTGGGGCGGGGCACAGTGGTGAGTTTGCCGGCTGAGGAAACGGAACGCCGCTGGAACGAGACCACGCCGCAATGGCCGATCGTGCATACGGTTTTGCATGGGGTGAGCCAGAATCAGCTGATGGCGCGGCACAAGGCAAACCACATAAATGTGGCCTATGCGCCCACTGCTGAACTGGCGGATAAAGCGCTGGCGACCAAGGCGGCCACGTTCGCCGAATTGGGCGTGAACGTTCATCTGTGCGGGGTTACGCAGTAAAGAACAGGGAATAGGGAACAGGGATTGGAAAAGCTTTCGGGGTGAGTGCATTGCTGTCCCAGGTGCCCAAAAGCGAGGCACCTGGGGCACCCGGCTAAACTACGATTTGAGGGCGGCGATGATTTCGTCGGAGGTGCGGACGCGGCCCATGCGTGGGAAGATTCGCTCGAGAGAGTTGGCGTGGGCCTCGGGGCTCATGCCCGCCACTGCGTCGGATGCAAAGACGAGTTCGTAACCGCGCTCGTAGGCATCGCGCGCGGTGCTTTCGACACCGATTTCTGTAGCGATTCCACAAAGAACAATCGCAGTGCGTGCGCGGCGGCGGAGCTGAAGGTCGAGGTCAGTGCCGTAGAAGGCGCCCCACTGGCGCTTGAGAACAACGACGTCGGAAGGCTGGCGGTCGAGGTCGGGAATGAGATCCATCCAGTCGGGCGGGAATGTGCCGCTGAACGCAGGTGTGTCGGTAGGCGGATGAAGGCGATCGGCGCCATCGGGCGAACCGCCAACATGAACCAGGACTGGCTGAGCACCAACGGCGCGCGCGGCGGCGAGCAGACGGGCAGCGTTTGCGACGATGGGCTGCGCTGCGGCGCCCATGCGGGCCGCGATTCCCTTTTGAAGATCGATGACCACGATGGCAGTGCTTTTCGGTTCCAGCTTGAGCACACTCATGATTGAACCCCCTCCTCCAGGGGCAGAATTCCCATCTCGCGATAAATGGGCCGGATGACCACGCGGATTCCAGGCAGTCGCGTGAAGAACCACGCCGCTCCCAGCAGGACTACAGCGCCGTTGGCAATTACCGTCCAAGGCGCTCCAATGGCGTGGGCCATCGATCCGGCGAGCAGGCTGCCGAAGGGCGCCATGCCCATGAAGGCCATGGTATAGAAACTCATCACGCGGCCGCGCTTGTCTTCGCTCACGAGCGTCTGGATGATGGTGTTGCTGGCTGCCATGCCCTGCATCATGCCCATGCCTGCTATCAGCACCATGATCATTGAAAGCCAGAAGACGCGCGACGAGCCAAATCCGATCAGGCCCATCCCGAAAACCGCTGCTGCAATGGGGATCATGCGAATGAGCCCGCGCACATTCTTGCGCGCTGCCAGCGAGATGGCCGATGTGAGTGCGCCAACGCCCATGGCCCCCATCAGGAAGCCAAGCGTGTGGGGTCCTCCATGGAGCACCCGCACAGCAAAGATCGGCATGAGCACCACGAACGGCATGCCCATCAGGCTCACCAGGGCGAACAGCGTGAGGATGGTGCGAATGGGCAGGAACCCCGTCACATACGACCACCCCTCAGCCAGTTCGTGAGCCATTGAAGTGACCGCGCGCCGGGGCGATTGTGCCGGGAGGCGCATGGCCAGCAGTGAAGCAATCACGGCCAGGTAGCTGATGCCGTCAACAAGAAAACACCAGCCCTCGCTGGTGGCCGCGATCAACATGCCGGCAAGGGAAGGCCCGATCAATCGAGCAATGTTCACCATCGACGAGTTGATGGCGATGGCGTTTCCCAGGTCGCGCCTGTCGTTGACCATTTGAATCATGAACGACTGGCGGCCGGGCATATCGAATGCGTTGATCATGCCCTGGCTCACTGCGAGGATCAGGATCAAAGGCAGGTTGATATGACCTGAGAGCGTGAGCGCAGCCAGTGCCAGCGACTGCAGCATCGACAGCCCTTGCGTGTAGACGAGCACCCGCCTGCGGTTGAGTCTGTCAACCCAGACGCCGGCAAAAGGCGCCAGCAGGAATGTGGGTATCTGACCCGCGAAACTCACTGTTCCCAAAAGGAGTGCCGATCCCGTCAACCGGTACACAAGCCAGGAAGTCGCGATCCGCGTCATCCATGTGCCGATAAGCGAAATACTCTGGCCGCCGAAAAAGAGCCTGAAGTTTCGATGCCGCAGGGCACGCCACGTGTGCGCAGCGCCGGTCAGCGCGCGCGCCTCCGTCGTGGGCGATTCTTCAGCCGAGTTTGCGCGGGTTGTTTCTTCAGGATGTCTCAAGCGAGATGTTTTCCCATGCACAGCCGCAGGTGCGTCTTCTTCTACTTTAACTGGCACGGATGGCCGGCTCCTTCGCGTGTCCACGACTAGTTTTCGCGCAGAAGATTCAGGCAACTCCGTTGGCGATTCTTCAGGCCCTGAAAGCGGGTGCTTTTTAAGAAGATACTGCTGGTCTAGTACAATTCGGGCCAGTCAGTGTTTAGAATATGAAAACTCCAAGGATCCCCGGTTCCATCGGCGGAAGCCTGCTCATTCTGCCGAGTCCCTCGCCGATCCAGCGGAGAGTGTGCTGCGGGAGTCATCGCCAATTTGAAATCGGAGGCTAAGTGCAAGACAGACGGGGATCCGCTGACAGTCATCAGACAAACTATCGCGCGGATTTAGACGGTCTGCGTGCGGTGGCGGTGTTGTCCGTCATCGCCTTCCACCTGTCGTCGAAAATCCTCCCCGGCGGTTACCTGGGAGTGGACATCTTTTTTGTCCTTTCCGGCTATCTGATCACGAATGTCATCTGGCGCGAGGCGCTCAACAAGCAATTCTCGATCGCGCGTTTCTATGAGCGTCGCATCCGACGAATCCTTCCAGCATTGCTTTCCCTCCTTATTGTTGTCTCCGCCTTAGCAATCCTGCTGCTGCTGCCCATCGACCTGAAGGGCTATGCGCACAGCGTTCTTGCCTCGCTGAGTTTTGTTGCGAACATCTACTTCTGGAGGGACACGAATTACTTCGCGCAGATTGCCCAGAACAAACCATTGCTGCACGTCTGGTCGCTGGGAGTCGAGGAACAGTTCTACATCATCTTTCCGCTTTTGGTGGTTCTATGTATCCGCTGGCGGCGTTCGGCTATGCTGCCTATCAGCGTGGCGCTTGTCCTGCTCTCTTTGCTGGTGAACATTGTTGCCATAAGGTCAAACGTGTCCGGGGCAGCCTTCTATCTTCTTCCCACGCGCGCATGGGAACTCGGAGCGGGCGCATGTCTCGCGCTGGCTCCGCTAGGAAGGGTTGCCAATCCATGGATTCGTCATATTCTCGGGCTCGTGGCGGGTACGCTCATCGTCGCCAGTTTATGCTTGAAGGACATTACGCTGGGGGGAATGGTTCCAGACGCATTTTGGGTGGTGATCGGCGCAACCCTGGCCATCTACCTCGGCACAAACGCCAGCAGTTGGCTTACTGTCGCACTCTCAACAAATGTATTGGTCTGGATTGGGCTGATCTCCTATTCTCTGTACCTGTGGCATTGGCCGATCTTCGTTTTCTCGCACTATTATCTTGTGCAACCTTCTCTCACGCCGGTTCAAGCAGCGATAGCTGTAGCTCTGACGTTTGTTCTTGCAACACTGTCCTGGCGTTATATCGAGCGGCCGTTTCGTAATCGCTCCATGGCAATTGGCAAAGTGCTGGTCTGGGTCGGCTGTGGGTATCTCGTGTGCATTGCCGCCGCCACCAGTGTATTCGCCTTCAAGGGATTCCCGGCGCGATTCAGCCCGGAGGCTGCCCGCATCAATGGAGCGGTTGGCGCCGAGTATCGATGCAGTCTGAGCGATTACATTGCCTTTGGAGATTTGCATGCCTGCCCTATGTCTCTGCCCAGCCGCAACCCCGCCGACGCCACCTTTGTTCTGCTCGGCAACTCCCACGCGCAAATGTGGTCGCCGATCGTAGCGGATTTTCTTCGAGAGAATAATGAACGCGGCCTTCTAATTCCATTGAATGGCTGCCGCCCGATGCCGGACCTCAACATATCGACCGACTGCATGAATTCCGCGGCCACGAATGTGAAAGCGGTCGACAGCCTTCCCCACGTCCGGGGTGTCATTCTCGCCATGTCGTGGGATCCACCGAAACTGACGCCTGAAGGACCGGTGCCAAATGGCCAGGAAACAAAATATCTGATCGAGAGTCTTGACCGGCTGATTGATCACTTCAAGCAGGAGGGCAAAACCGTAGTGCTGGTGGGCCCGATCGCGATCCCTAACTCGGAAACGGCCTCCATTGTGGCGCGCGAAATGTCGTTTCACCATAATGTCGATGAGCCGCTGTTCGCGCCTCAAACCACATTCATGGCTAAAGAAGGCGAAGTTATCCTCCATTTTTTCAAGCGTGACGACATCGTCTTCATCCGCCCGGACCTCATCCAGTGCGAGCATGGCCAATGCGATTACATCCGCAACGGAATGTCCTTTTTTGCCGACGACAACCATATCGCCGAGGGCGCACTTCCTATGTTTCGTCCGGCCTTCGAGCCAGGTCTCGCGGAGGCGCTTGCCCGATCCAGGCAATAAAATGCGGCCTAATTGCGACCCCTGCGTTTCCCCCACATCCTAGGGAACCTCTGCGCAGGTTCCTGATTTCGCAGCGGTGAATCAATCGCAGATGGTTTCTTGCACTTTGGTCAACGATACGCCTGGGGCGGTTCATTCAAGCGTGTTTGTTTTGCTCTCTGGAAGCCGTTCTCCAGCCTTCAGAGACACTACGCCCCTTGGAGGGACCAACCGGTTGCGGTGCTGGTATAGGTTCACCAGCGCGAAGGCCGCGCAGAGCCACTGGTGGTTCTTCCAGAAACCCCGATAGCGCACCTTGGTAAATCCGAAGACGCGCTTCAGGATGCGGAATGGATGCTCGACCTTGGCTCTGACGCGAGCCTTGGTCGTGTTCTTGTGCCTGGCTTCTTCATCCACATGGGTCTTGTATTTCGTCCGGCGACAAGTCATGTCCTGCGCCTTGGGCGCGGCTGCGCGGATCGCCTCGGTCTGGCCCTATAGCCGCCGTCGCCCCACACTTTGCGTTCGTCGCCGTGCAATAAGCCGGGCAGCATATGCTTGTCTGCCACGCTGGCCGCCGAAGTTGCTACAGAACGCACCACCGTCTCCTTGCTATCCACGCCGATGTGCGCCTTGGCGCCAAAGTACTACTGGTTGCCCTTCTTGGTCTGATGCATCTCGGGGTCGCGCTCGCCCAAGGAGTTCTTGGTCGACGAGGGTGTGTGGATGATCGTCGCGTCCACGATGGTGCCGGTCGTGATGCGGATGCCTTTCGTCTCCAGATAGCGGTTCACCGTCATCAGCATTTCGCCGCACAGATCGTGCTGCTCCAGCGCATGGCGGAAGCGAAGGATCGTGGTCTCGTCCGGCGCATCAGCCACGTCCAGATCCACTCCAGCAAAGCGCCGCAGCACGGGCGACTCATAGAAAGCTTCTTCCATACCGGGATCAGACAAGCCGAACCACTGTTGCAGAAAGTAAGTCCGAAGCATGATCGCGAGACCGACCGGCTGTCGCCCGTTGCCGGCCTTGGCATAATGAGGCTCAAGCAGCGCCAATAACTCAGACCACGGAACCACCTGGTTCATCTGGTCCAGAAACAGCTCCCGCTTGCTCTTGCGCCCACGCTTCTCAAAACTCGCCTGCGATGCCAGTGTCTGCTGAATCCGCGCCATTCGCTCCATGCTTATCGTTAATTCAACAAAGACGCGGGTCGCAGACTTGTGCAGAGGTTCCTTAGCGGGTTTCAAACCGCAAGGCGATTCGCACATGCGATTGGGATTCCTGGGTCACCCCGCATATGAAGGGAAGTGCTTCGATCGGAACTGACCGCAGCGCGCCGATTGCGGCAATGGAAGCGGTCCTTCCAGATCGATGTAACGTCAGCTATGAAACCGGTGCGGATCGAAAGTGCTGTTGAAATAACTGCGGAGCCGTTGCGGCGGTGAACGGCGAGCCTGGGGCGAGAATCTTCCGGCCCTGGAAGCCAGGCAAATCAGCCTTCAGACATCGCGTGATCGGATTTGATGTCGACGCCGCTCCACGCCTTCATCTGCGTCCATGGTTGCGCCGGCGCGCTCCAGAACTCATCCGTCGCCGGCAGCCCGAGTGGCAGCCATGCGGTCGCGCACAGGTACACGCTCCCCGTCGAGATGTAGTCTTCTCCCATCGAGGGCTGATGTCCGACGAATCCAATCGTGAGCCAGCCCTTGTCGTCAAACGTGCCCTTTGCTTGTGCCATGCGCGTCATCACGGCCGTTAGGGCAGTGCGTACCTGAGCGGGCTGCACTCCCTCAGGAAGATCTCTGCGCCACGCCATCTCAGCCAGAAGTTGAAACGCTCCAAATCTGTAGCTGATGGAGCGGCCAATCGCCGGATAGGTTCCCTCGGGACTGATGAGGCGCTCCTGGATTGCGGCGTAGCGCCGCGCGCGATTCACAATCGGTTTCCGCAGCATGGCCCAGCGCCTGGTCTCGGTTTCCACTGCATCCAGAATGTTCAACATCATCGGCTGAATCACAAAGCTGTTGTAGTAGTCCCAGTGGAACTCGGGACCGTCGCCGTACATCCCGTCGCCCCTGTGCCACTCCTGGTGTTGGCGCAGCGCGTAGTCAATGCGCATCGTGTCCCAATCTTCGCCACATTTGCAGAACATGGCTTCGATGATCGCGGAGAAGAGCAGCCAGTTATTAAAGCCCGGCTGCACCTTGCGCGTTTCTACCAGGCAGCGGATCAGGTTCTGCTTTGTGGTGGAGTCGAGCTTTGCCCAGAGTTCAATCGGCGCGCGCACAACCGCCGGCGCAAGGAATGCCGCGTCCACCACAGATTGGTGGTTGTTGCCAAAATTCAATGCGTCAGGAGATTTTGCATCGCAGCCGTATTGGATGGCCAGCCGCGCCCACTCGCGATAGCGCTTGCGCAGCGCCTCTTCTGCGGGATCGTTCCCCGGCTCTGCCTCAAGCCACGGAGCCAGCCCGCATAACAGGCGTCCGACTGCCTCAAGATGTGTGGACTGCGCGCGAGCCTCTTCCTGTCCCTTGACGCATTCCACCGGCATGGTGGCGCGAAGCTTCTGCTGGCTGATGGCTTCGAGCACCGGTTGCGAAACTCGTTCCAGAATTTCCAGCCACTTCTGCCGGTCGCTCTTTGTCGATTCCGGCTTCGCGGCTTGTGCTTGAGCCTTCCCAATCATGGGCCCCGTCAGTAGCGGCGCTGAAGCAAGCAGTGTGCTTTTCAGAAATGTGCGTCTTGTTGCATTGCCCAGGTTTTGCATCTGCGTCAGTCCTTCCGGTCTCTTCAAGCCAGCAAACATTCTAGCGCGGTCAATCAGGCACTGAGAGCTCCTGAACAAGCCGTGCTGCTTTTGCTCAAAGCCTTCGATAACCTCTTCCTGTAAAGTTGGAAGGGTGAAGTCTCAGGGATTCAGCCAGCCCATGAGGCCGTGGGAGTCATGCATCTTGGCCGAGGGCGCTGAAGTCGGCAATCTGAGCGTGTTGCTGCAGTCGGTCTTCGGGTTTGCCCGGTTCAGGGCGGGCCAGGAAGCGGTATGCCGCGCGGCCATCGAAGGCCGCGATCTGTTGCTTGTGATGCCGACCGGGGCAGGGAAGAGCCTCTGCTACCAATTGCCGGCCATTGCGCGTGGCGGCACGGCGCTGGTGATTTCGCCGCTGATCGCTCTCATGGAAGACCAGGCCGCCAAGATGAGTGCGCTCGGTTTACGGGTTGCGCGCATTCACTCCGGCCTGGATCGCAGCGTCGCGCGCCAGGCTTGCGCCGACTACTTAAGTGAAAGCTTGCAGTTCCTGTTCGTCGCGCCTGAGCGGTTGCGCGTTCCAGGATTTGCAGAGATGCTCGCCAAACGCAGGCTGTCGCTCATTGCCATTGACGAGGCGCATTGCATCTCGCAATGGGGTCATGACTTCAGGCCGGACTATCGCATGTTGGGCCAGTATCTCCCCGCGCTCCGCAGCGGCGATGAGGCCACGCCCGTGATCGCTCTCACCGCAACAGCCACTCCGTCGGTGCAGGCTGACATTCTTTCGCAGCTCGGCATGATCAAGCCCATCAAATTCATTCATGGATTCAGGCGTGACAATCTCGCCATTGAGGTTGTCGAGTTGCCTGTGCCGGAGCGGGCGGAAACGATTGCGAAGTTGCTTGCGGATCCGCGACGCCGTCCTGCGATTGTCTACGCGGTTTCGCGCAAGCAGGCTGAGTCGCTCGCTGAAGGCCTATCCGGTCCATCGAGCAAAACTAAAGCGAGCGGAGGCATTGCCGCCGCAGCGTACCATGCGGGACTCGATGCGGAGACGCGCGAGCGCGTGCAGACTGCCTTTCAGGCCGGCACATTGGACGTGGTGGTAGCCACCATCGCATTCGGAATGGGAATCGACAAGGCCGACATTCGCACCGTCATTCATGCCGGGCTCCCCGGCACTCTCGAAGGCTATTACCAGGAGATCGGCCGCGCTGGGCGTGACGGCTCGCCAAGCCGAACCTACCTCATGCACTCCTACGCCGACCAGCGGACGCATGGGTTCTTTCTCAATCGCGACTATCCGCCGGTTGAACATCTGAACCAGGTATTTCGGGTATTGAGAGAAGAACCGCAGCCCGCGGAAGAACTGCGCGCAGCGTCAAAGCTGGCGGAGGAGGAGTTCGACAAAGCGCTTGAGAAGCTGGAAATTCACGGCGGAGCTCGCGTGGATTTTGGCGGCGGGGTCACTCGCGGCGGCGCGGGCTGGAAGAAGACCTACGCGATTCAGGCGCAGTTCCGCGCAGAGCAGTTTGAGAAGGTGGTGCAGTTCACCGTGTCGTCTGAGTGCCGCATGGCCGCGCTGGTTCGGCACTTCGGCGACATTGACGATGCTTCAACGCGCTGCGGCGTGTGCGATGTGTGCGACCCGGCAGGGGCGGAACTTCGCCAATTTCGTCGAGCCTCTTCAGCTGAGCGGGCCATGGTCCAGCGGATCATCGAAGAGTTGCGGCCCGTCGACTACCGGGCAACAGGAACGCTGCAGCGCAGCCTTGAAGTCACAAGCAGAGACGCGTTCGACGGTCTGCTCGATGCCATGACGCGCTTGGGCCTCATCGAAATTGAGGAGGCTGAATTTGAGAAGGAAGGCGAAGTGATTCGCTTCCGCAAAGTTCGCCTCACGGACGTGGGGCTTGCTGTAAGGCCAATGACGCCGCTCGCGTTGCTGATCAGTGACGGTATTGTCGAATCGTTCATTGGGAGCGGCCTGTCGCCCAGTCAGCGCGCCGCGAAAACGTCAAAGAAAAAACCGGCTGGAAAAGCCGCTTCAAAAGCGACAGCGCCCGCGGAGTTAAGCATTGAAGGCGAGGCTTTGGCCACGAGGCTGAAGCAGTGGCGGGCCGCAGAGGCGAAAAGGCTCCAGGTTCCGGTATTCGTTGTGATGCACGACCGCACGCTCATCGCACTGGCTGCCGCCCGTCCGCGCAACCCGCGCGAATTGCTTGAAATTGACGGCATCGGGCCCACAAAAGTGGAACGCTTTGGAGAACAGCTTCTGCAACTGTGCGGTGAACGCTGACCTGGAGCCGAAAAGCATCAAGAAAATAAACGGGAGCGATCGAAGCTCGCTCCCGTTCCTTCCATACTGGCAGCGCTTGTCTGTCAATTGAAGAATCTCTCAACCCGGTCGGACAAAAGCGAACCCCCGGCATCGAGCCGAGGGTGCTTTGTCTCAGGCTGGCGATGCTCGTCAGGCAACGCGCTCGATGACTACAGATTCCAGCACGACAGGCTTGTGCGGCTTGTCTTGGCCGTTGCGCGGAACCAGCGAAATCTTGTTGACAATCTCCATACCCTCGACCACTTCGCCAAAGATGGTGTGGTTGCCGGTGAGCCAGATGGTTGGGGCGACGGTGATGAAGAACTGGCAGCCGTTGGTGCCGGGGCCGCTATTGGCCATGGCCAGCTTGCCGGGTTTGTCGAATTTGTGCGGCGAGCCCTTGGTCTCGTCCTGGAAACGGTAGCCGGGGCCACCCATGCCGGTTCCGGTCGGGTCGCCGCCCTGGATCATGAAGTCGGGAATCACGCGGTGGAAGATCGTGCCGTCGAACAGCTTGTCAGTTGACTTGGCCCGCGTGGTGGGATGAACCCATTCCTTGGCGCCTTCGGCCAGCTCGATAAAGTTCTTCACGGTGATGGGCGCGTCCGCTTCAAACAGGCGGACGGTAATCTTGCCTTCAGTGGTGGTGAAGACGGCGTAGGTTCCTGCTGCAAGTGCCATTTGAACTCCTGGTTTTTCGGATTCCCGGGTCTGAAAGTTGAGAGCTGGGAATCCGTTTTGTGAGATTAAGGTTGGGGCGCGGCGGGTGGCTTAAGAGCGGGCGCTGGGTTGGGGGCGGGCGGCAATGGCTGGCCTTCGCGGACGATCGTCACCTTGTCCAGGGTCACCGGCGTCAGTGGCTTGTCGTCGCTGTCGCGCGGCACGCGGGCGATGGCCTTGACGACATCCACGCTGGCATCGTCGCACTGGCCAAAGAGCGTGTAATGGCCGTTGAGCGTGTCGTAGGCCTGCTCGGTGACAAAGAACTGGCTTCCGTTGGTGTTGGGGCCGGAATTGGCCATCGCCAATCGGCCCGGCCGGTCGAAGGTCAGGTTCGGATCGACCTCATCGTCAAAGGCGTAGCCCGGATCGCCAGTGCCCGTACCCACAGGGTCGCCACCCTGGATCATGAACTCCGGAATCACGCGGTGAAAGGTCGTGTGATTGTAGAGCGGTTTGTGATGCTGTACCTTGTGCGTGCCCGGGTCGGTCCAGTCCTTGGCGCCTTCAGCCAGCGCGATAAAGTTGGCCACCGCCAAAGGCGCCTGCTTCTGGTAGAACTGGCAGGTTATGCGGCCCATGGAGGTATCCATCACGACGGTGGGGCCGTTGGGAACAATCGTCACGGCGATGTTGGCAGTGGGCGCATCCGGAAGATCCGCCGGAGCCGGCGTGGACTGCTGGCCAGTTGCGTTGAATGGCGCTGCAGCCAGACTCGCCAGCACAAGAGAGGGGATGAGGTGTGACAGCTTAAATTTCATACCGAACTTGAGGGTAAATCAAGGGGCGGGGGGGCTGCCAATGCCTGTATCTTAGTTCAATGAACATTTCTTCCCTTCCAACCATACCTCGGGGCAAAGCGCTCATCATTTGCGCCCTTTTTTGCCTGGCACTTTCGACGCCGCAGAGGTTTGCGGCTCAGGCTGATAAACCGGCTGCGGGCACTAACAATTCGGCCGCGGGCGCTGACAAGTCCGCCGCTGCCGACAAGGCTGCCGCCCCCGATAAAGATGCTCTGCCGCCGCTTCCTGCCGAGGTACACGCGTCGCAGTCCATCCAGATGGACGGCAAGACGCTGAAGTACACCGTCACGGTGGGCGCGTTGCCGGTCCGCGACAAGGATGGCAAAGTCGCAGGGAATGTTGTGGTCACGTCCTATACCGTTGACGGCGACAATCGGCCAGTAACGTTTGCCTTCAATGGTGGACCTGGCGCGTCCAGCGTATATCTGAATTTTGGAGCCATCGGTCCCAAGCACATTGACGCAGGCAATGAAGGCGACAGCCCATCCGATCCAACCGTGCTCAAGGACAATCCGGGAACATGGCTCGACTTTACTGACCTTGTCTTCATCGACCCCATCGGCACTGGCTTCAGCCGCGCCACGGTGCCGGAAGACCAGGCCAAGAAGCTTTTCTACAGTCCTACGCCCGATGTCGAGTATCTTTCGCGCGTCGTGTACGACTGGCTGGTCAAGAACAATCGTCTGGCCTCGCGCAAGTACCTGGTTGGGGAAAGCTACGGAGGGTATCGCGGGCCGCGCATTACGTTTTACCTGCAATCGCAACTGGGTGTGGCGCTGAACGGTGTGGTGCTGGTGTCGCCGTATCTGAATCCGACCATCGAGAACAACGGTGATTTGTCGCCGATTCCCTGGATGATGACGCTGCCACCGATCACCGCAGCTCATCTTGAGCGCGAGAAGAAGCTTACTCCGGAGGCAATGGCCGACGTGATCGCTTACACCGAAGGCGAGTACGCTACCACGCTGATCAAGGGCCGCGCCGATGAGGCTGCAAAACAGAAGATGCTTGCCCGTGTCACGGAGCTCACGGGGCTCGATCCGCAGTTCGTCAAGTACTCTGGCGGCCGCCTTGAGACCGGGGCTTATCTTCGCGAGGTCTTCCGCGAAGAAGGCAAGCTCGGATCGATTTATGACTCCAACGTGACTTCGTTCGATCCGTTTCCGTTTGCGCCCGAACAGGAAGCGAACGATCCCATCCTGGCCAGCATTGTGGCACCTATGACAACGGCGATGGTGGATTTTGTTACCCGCACCGTTGGGTGGAAGGTGGACGCGCGTTACAACGCACTTTCCTACGATGTGAATCGCCTCTGGGACCGCGGCAATCAGGATTTGCGCACCGGTGCGGTGCCTGACCTGCGCCAGGCCGTGGCTGCCGATCCCAAGATGCGCGTGCTGATTGTGCACGGCTGGAATGATCTGTCCTGTCCCTTCATGGGATCGATTCTCACCGTGGATCAGATGCCGGTGATGGGTGACCCCACGCGCGTGGCCGTGCACGAGTATCCGGGAGGACACATGTTCTATTCGCGCGAATCAAGCCGCATGGATCTGCGCAAGGATGTGATGGAGATGTATGGGAAGCACTGAAAGACAGGGATTAGGGATTAGAAAACCGCTGAGGTTGAGTTCATGCTTTCCCAGGTGCCCAAAGGCGAGGCACGTGGGGCACCCGGCTCAATCTCCAGTCCCCAAGTGCGAGGGACCGGGGCACCCGCCATATTCAGCGCATACGATCCCACCCTAGGGACAAAGACAAGAACGTCGCGAGGTTGGGCACCCGGCTACACCAGTCGGAGGAAGCGTGCCGGCGCTAGTTGGGCGCCGGGGAAGACTGTCTCCATGTTGGTGGCGCCTAGTGTCTGGCTGACGACTTCGCCGAGGACGTTACGGAAATCGGTGGTGAGGACGAGGTCGCGGCCTTCATTGAGCTGGTCGTTGTCGAGGCCGGGCCAACGTCCATACACCTTTCCGCCTTTCACATCGCCGCCCAGCACAAACATGGCATTCGCATGCCCATGGTCGGTGCCGCCGGTGCCGTTTTCGCGCGCCGTGCGCCCAAACTCCGACATCGTCACCAGCGTCACGTTGCCCGCATCGTCGCCCAGATCGCGCCAGAAGGCGGCAATCGACGCGGAGAAATCGCCAAGGCGATTCGCAAGCTGCCCGTTCACGCTGCCCTGGTTCACGTGCGTGTCCCATCCGCTTACATCGGTGAAGGCCACCTCAACGCCAAGATCGGCCTTCAGCAATTGGGCAATCTGCTTCATGTTGTTGCCGAACTCTGTGCCGGGATAGTTCGCGGCCGGGTTGGGCGTGTATTGCGCGGGATTGGCTGCGCGCAGCATCTTTACTGCGTCAAATGTCTCGTCTCCGGCGGCGTGGAGGATGTGGTCCCCACTGTCGGCATACATCGCTTCAAATGCGCTTGCCGCCGGCGACAAGGCCGGTCCGCGGCCCGCCACCGTGAATCCGTTCACGTTGCTCAGCGCGATCGCCGGAATCTTACCGGCTAACGTGCGCGGCACATCGTTGCCCAGGGCAAGCGCGCGGAACGCTGTGTGCTGCTCGCAGGTGCCCACGCAACGCTTGCGTAGATCTTCCGCCTGCAATGCCCGATTCAGCCAGCCGTCCTGCGTGCTCTTTACGCCGGGCGTTCCCGATTCCATGTAGTCCTGCGCGTCGAAATGCGAGCGCGTTGTATCAGGAGAACCGGCCGCATGCACAATCGCGAGATGTCCCTGGTCGTAGAGGGGCTTGAACGGCGCAAGGGAGGGATGCAGTCCGAAGAAGCCATCGAGATCGAGTACCTGGTTCTGCGGAATGGCGATGCTCGGCCGCATCGAGTAATAGTTCTTCTCTTTGTAAGGGACAACGATGTTCAATCCATCGGCGGCGCCGCGCTGGAAGACGACCACAAGACGGCGGCCAGGATGATTCGCAGTTTCGGCCATCACGGAGCGGACCATGAAACTGGGAATTGCAGCCGTTCCCGCCACGGCAAGCGCGCCTTTGTGGAGGAAGAATCTCCGGTTCATCTGCATGTGTGCCTCCTGGGGCCTAGCGCCGTTGAAACTCTGGAGAGCCAATCAGCAATCCTGCGAGCACTTCGTCTTGCCGTTCCACAACATTGGCTGTGCGGTTCTGCTTTCGTGCAGCCGCTACGGGTTTCATGGGTCCGGGGTCCTGCGTGTATTGCACCTGGAACTGCTGGATCGCTGCTGCTCTCGTCGTATCGCTGACACCGCCGGCCACAAGAAGTGGTTCAAGCCGTAACTCTTCCTGTTCGGGAGTTGGCTCCGGATCCGCTCCGTTGTTCGCCAAGTCTGGCAGAGGGGTCCAGTTCACAGTTACTCCTGGCAGCCGGTTGGCCGCCAGCGACAGCGAGAAATTCATGCGGTCCACCAGCGCTCCCGTGCTCACCCAGGTGGACGCTTGCCAGTTGTAGCCGGTCGGCGGAATCGCGCCGTACACCGGCATCCCCATCTGCCGCAGCTGGTTAGCCAGCGGCTGATAGTTGTCGATCTCCGCATTGCTGGCGCGCGCTGCTGAAACCACGTATTCGATCGGCGTCTTGACCTTCGCGCGGTAGGCATCCGTTGACCAGAACTCGGGCGAGCGGAACAGCGTCCGAAGCACTGAGGAAATATCGCCGCCGCTGGAGAGATACGACTTTGCCAATCGGTCCACCAGTGCTTGCGGGGGATCGTCGGAAACAAAACGCATGGCCAGCTTGCGGCTGATGAACTGCGCGGTCGCGGGCCTTGTGGCCAGCATGTGCAGCAGCTCGCGTCCTTCCATTTCGCCGCCGTCCTTGATCTTCTGTCCCATCACCTTTTTGTTGCCCGGCTCGTGGCGATTGGGATTGAATGTGAACTGCGCGCCCTGCACCGGCCGGTCAATTGTCCATCCCGTCAGCACGCGCGCCACTTCGGTTACGTCGGCCTGTGTGTAGCCGCCATTCACTCCCAGCGTGTGCAACTCCATCAGCTCGCGCGCGTAATTCTCGTTCAGTCCCTCGCGCACGTTCTTCTTGTTGGGCTGCCGCGATGCCGCCATTTGAGCTCGTTCCGCCGCCAGCGAGTGAGGGCCGAGGCTCTCTGCATTGTCAAGGTACACAAGCATTGCAGGACTGTGCGCAACCGCTTCAAGCAGATCTTCAAACCTGCCCAGCGAGCGCGGGCGAATTGTGTCGCGCTCGTAGCTCACCAGGTAATAAGGCATCTGCTCGTTCTTGCGCAGATACACGTTGAAGTGATTCAGCCAGAAATCCGTCATCACTTCCTGGAGCTGTGCCGGAGAGTAAACGTCGCGCGTGAGCCGCGCGGCGATCAGCTCTTCACCGACTACGCGCTCCGGGCTTTCAAGCGCCGCTACGGTCAGCTTGAGTTCGGGGCTTAGGCCGGCGTTGAGGGCGACGCGCTCGACGGGGCGCAGCCCGTGGATGAAGGATTCAAATTGCTCGGGCTGCATGGCCACCAGGCGCGCCACGCGCTGTTGCGGCTCCAGCGCCAGGATGTTGGTAATGGCTGCGTGGTCGTACTCCGGTTGAGCGGAGCTGGCTGCAGAGTTCATGTCGGGCTGGGCGGCGCTCATGGCGGGTGCAGCCATCGGGTTCGCATTGTCGGAGGTGGACGGCGACAGCATTCCGGGAGCCTGATCGGTGGACCTTGCGCCTGCGGGTGGAACTGTCACGTACGTGCCGTCTGAGGCCAGCACTTTGTTGGCTTGCCCCGAGGGCTGCTGCTGGGCCGCTGCCGCTTGCTGTTGGCCTGAGACTGGCGCCTGTTGCTGGCCTGCGCCGACAGCCTGTTGTTGGGTCTTGTTTTCCTTGCGCTCTTGCAGGCGGTAGATCTGGTTTTCGTAGATCGCGTGCAGCGTGCCGTTCTGAGGAACTGCGCCCTTGCCATTCATAGCCTGGCGTATCTCGCCGTTCGAGGGCAAGCGGTACAAAAGGTCTTCGGTATTCCACTGCATGGCAGGGAACTGGGCAAGGCGCGCGTTTAGGTCGGTCTCGTCAATCGACTCGGGATGTAGTTGGCTCTCGAACCAGCGATCAAGGCCCATGGCACGCACGGCATCGACGTCGCCGGGCTTTGGCCCGAAGGTGAACCGGTTCAGAGCGTGCTCAATGCGCTCATCGCCCTTCAACTGTGTGGATTTGTATGCGGGGCGAACCTTGGTCTGGGCGGTGGGTTGGTCGCCGGGGGCTTGTACCTCCTGCGCAAAGGCCAGTGACGAGGGGCCGGTCAGGGTACAGCACAGCAGTGCGGCCAGTGGGGCTTGTAACGCTTTCATAGCAGACGCTCCAGGGGAGGACTGGCCGGTGATCGTACGCGCGGCACGAACCTGCTGTAGTAGCAGACCACATTTTACGAGGAAAGTTGCGGTAGCTACCTGAGACTTTTGTGGGATCGGGCCGGAAGCAGACCTAAAGTGCTCAGGGGCAGTCGCGGGATGAGATCGGCGAATTCGACGGGTTCGACCGGGATTGTCGGTCCTTTGTCGTCAATGCACAAAGTACAGGGAAGCGGTCCCACAGTCGCCGTAATTTTGATGGCTCGACCTAAGCTTCCACTCGTATCGATCTCGAGGGTGCACTTCTGTGACCATCCAGGGCCCGAATCATCTGAGCATTCGAAATGGCCAATGGCCAGGGTTAGTGTTGAATTGCCGCCAGGCTCCGTAGTATCCGCGCTGACCATATAAACTCCATGTCCTGGCGCAAGATCAAGTTCGGCGTTTCCGTCGGCATCGGTTGTCGCAATGCCTGCCCGTTTCTGTGATTCTGAGCCCCAGCCTGGATCAATGGCTTCGATCATTACTCCAGGAATTACGACCCCAGGGGTGGTCTTGACACTGATAGCGAAATGACTGTGGGCGGCGGACTGAGCCAAAAGCTTTGCTCGAATCGCCTGATTCAGGTGCGCTCTGCCCTCGATTCTCGTGGACCACTTATTGAACCCATTTGCGGTCACGGAGAGAACATAGTCGCCCATTGGCAGGACGAGGGACGCTTCGCCTAAAGTGTTGGTCCTAGTGCTGGCAGTCCAAGGCCGACCAAATTCGCCAGGTGACGTTGAAGTGACCTCAACCGAGGCGGGCTGGATCACCGTCCCAGTTGTATCCGTGACTATGACCTTGAGAAGGCCTTGCGAGTCCTTCACATCCTGGGCTACAGGTTTAGGGTAAGCAGGGATTCCGGATTCTGAGTAAACCGTCACACAGGGTCCAGCGCAGGGACCGGGACAGGAAGCAACCTGGAGCTTGGCCATGACCACCCGGTTTTGCTCATTAAGAGGCTCAAGAAATCTTCTGAAAGGGCAGAACCCTTGACTCTCCACGTGAAGGTCGTAGTTACCGGGCGACAGCTCAAATTCGGCCTTACCATTCCCATCCGCTTCGTATGTCAGCGTTTGGGCGTTGGGCGAAGGGATAACTTCGACAATTGCCCTCGGAACACCTGCTCCGGTCACATCGGTTATTTGAACGGTGACACGAGTATTGGTGTAGGGCTGCGCGAAGACTGTGGTGAGCGAGACGAGCGAGAAGGCGATCCAAATCCTGCGGCGGATCATTGTGGCCCGATTCTAGCAGCCTTTTTTGCAGCGGGCCATGATGGCCGCGTGCAGCCGTTCGCGAAGATCGTTGGGAAGGTCGTAAATCTCGTGCGAGCGGTAGATTTCAATCGTCTTTCGGGTCGTATTGAAAACCACTTCGCAGTGTCCGCATTTGTGCATATGTTTTTCGACTTCGGCGCGGGTTTCCGCGGCGACGGTGTCGTCGATCAGGTCGTCAAGCAGGGCGATGAACTCAGTGCATGTCACGATTCAGCCCTCGCTTCCCTTGAGCCTGTCTCTATCGACCCGTTTTTCTTGTGAAAGTAGCGGCTCAGCCGTTCGCGCAGTTGCAAACGGGCGCGCAGCAGGCGCGACTTGACGGCCGGAACGCTCAGGCCAAGAGTTTCTGCTGTCTCCTCGGTCGACAGACCTTCCACGTCGCGCAGGGCAAACACCACTCGAAACCCCTGCGGAAGTCCCTGGATAGTTTTGCGCAGAATGTCGGCCAATTCGGCCTGGTTGTAGTTCTGCTCGGGATCGGGAGCCCAGTCGGCCAGGTCGCGGGGAACGGTGCCCTCCTCGGTCTCCAGATCCTCGTCGATCGAAACCATCTTGCTGGTGCGCCGCTTGCGCAGGCGCATCAGGCTTTCGTTCACTGCGATACGAACCAGCCATGTGTAGAATTTCGAGTTCCCCTGAAACTGATCGAGTTTCTGAAATGCCTTGAGAAACGCGTCCTGCATTACGTCTTCGGCA
>Ga0182012_10001527_pt1 | contig 25261 bp, 22 predicted proteins | sample 612S2SmetaG_FD_120486 | JGI IMG/M metagenome (GOLD analysis project Ga0182012, IMG submission 120486) | Permafrost microbial communities from Stordalen Mire, Sweden - 612S2S metaG | ecosystem: Environmental > Terrestrial > Soil > Wetlands > Permafrost | place: Sweden: Stordalen | collected...
TTAAGAGTACTTAAGTTACCTTCGTACACACCGAAAATATCAGTCTCCTTTCGAAAGAAGAGAAAACTGAAGGGCCCCAGGCGAATATCGTCACCTTATTATTAGCAAACAAGGGTTCCAATGAGCCAGGCAGTCATGATCTTTGTGCAGTAACGAGTATGGAATGATCGCAGGAAGCAATTGATAACGATTATAACGGCCCAAAACGTCACCACCTAGACCAATGCTCTGAAATAGCAGGAGCCAGCGCCAGAATCCAATTACCCACCGGCCTTCTATGTTCTTCGAAGCCTTAGCTCAAAGTGGTCAATAGCAACGACGCTCGGCCAGGGGTCAAAACGCCTTGCAACACCACGTGTAAGGGGTTTTACACTCTTCGCAGTTCAACGATGACGCTGATCAACCGGTTGTGTCAATAATTGCAACTGAACAACTGGCTTCGGGCGCCACGAAGTTGGCTAGCGGCTTTGACGGCCCGCCGGGCCGTCAGTTATTCATCTGCTCCCCCGACAACCACGTTCAACAATCCCTCAGTTTCCCCTAAGTACTGAAGGCTTGAACTGCCCCTCCCGTCGCGCAGGTCGCCGACGATTGACCGACTTCATTCTAAAGGCTCTCAAAAGGGTGCAGGTTCCTTCAGGTCTACCGTCCTGCTCTTGGACCTGCCTTGAAGGGACAACCTCCGCAAGCTCCGTACGTGCGTCCTTCTCGGTGCCGCAGAAAACTCGAAAACTAGGATGAGTTCGTGGCAACCGCGAGCTGGCATGACTAGAGGTGGTCTAAATAGCAGTGCCACCAACGCCGTCGCCCGAGGAACCCACGTCAGCGCTCTTCGCAGTGCGTTGCGGGTCGACACCTCACTGGTGAGCCCCGTCGCAGGTGCGATCACGGCCCTACCGGTCGTGGTCGTCTTCGTTGCTGGCCTTCTTCTTGGCACTGACAGCGGCGCCATCGCGATGGCCGTGGGAGCGAACCTCATCGCCATCGCGTCACTCGTCGGGGCTCCGCGACTCTCTTTTCGAATCGCCATTCTTGACGCCGTCCTACTCGGACTATCAGTTCTCGTAGGAACACTCACTGGCTCAATCACGTGGCTCCACCTTCTACTCTTAGTTCCCTGGTGCTTTGGCGCGGGAATGGTCGAGGTATTTGGCCAGACTTCAGCAACCGTTGGCTCCCAAGCGGTGATCGCGTACGTCGTTCTCGGACGCTTCACCGGAAGTATTCTCTTCGCGGTCCACTTCAGCCTCCTAGTGACGCTCGGCGCCTTCGTAGAGATCCTCGCCCTTGTCTTGCTCCGGCTGCCTTCAAGTATTCGCTACCAACGTACGCGGCTGGCTGCCTCCGTTGAAGCAGTCGCGCAACTGGTGCTCTTGGACCCCCACAGTTCGGCGACAGCCGCTCTATCATCGCTCGACGACACCGAGAAGATACTTGACGATCCTGCGCTGTTCGGGCGCACTGACGTGCGCGAACTCCGTGCGATCTTTGACCAGGTTCGAAGGATTCGCCTGGAGATAACGACCCTCTCTGGCCTTCGCGTGCGTTTAGCGACAATGAACGCCCAGTACGACGAGTTGCGTGTGGCGCTCGCACTAGAACCGCTGTCAAACGCCTTAGAGGAAATGACGAGGTCCCTTCGTCATCCGTCACCATCTACGTGGCGCGCCAGCGTTGCGGAGTTCGACCTGAAGATCGAAGAACTTGACCGCAACATCTCTGACCCCTCCGATGCCCAGGTCCTTGCATTGCAGTGTTCCCAACATCTACGCGCCATTGCCGGTCAATTACGCGCCATGGGAAAGCTCGTCGATACGTCCGGGAGTGAAATGGGTAGGAGAGTCTGGCGCCCGGCCTTGCCCGAATTTGTTGGTCCCGACCTATCTCGCCTTCGCAGCGGCGCGCTGACCTTAAAGGACAACTTCACAACCAACTCGCCTGCTTTTCGTCACGCCGTACGACTCGCCGTCGCGGTACCCGCCGCAGCAATTCTTGGATCGACCTTTGGCTTACCACGCAGTTTCTGGCTCACGTTCGCCGTCTTAGTGATCTTGAAGCCCGACTACAGTTCGCTACTTGACCGCGGGTTCGGTCGAATTTTTGGCACGATTATCGGCGCAACCTTCGCCGCGCTGCTCGTGGGTGGTCTTCATCCAGATCGCGCGGCCACGGTCTTCTTGGTCGCGTTTTCGGCGTGGGCCGCCTACTCGACGTGGTACGCGAGCTTTGCCATTTCATTTGGCTTCGTCACCTCCCTGGTACTGGTGCTCATGAGCATCAGTACGACCGACACCTTGTCGACCGCCCTCGACCGTCTCATCGACTTCTCGCTGGGAAGTGTCATCGCCCTCGTGGCCTATTTGGTCTGGCCTACGTCGCTGCACAACAGCGTCAGTGACGCAATGGCAAATCTCTACCAAGCCCTTGAGCGCTACCTCGACGCCGTTTTTGACATCGTCGAACATAAGAACGTTCGCCCCGAGAACATTATTGCGCAGTCTCGAACCACCCGCATGGCGTGGATACGCGCAGAGAGCGCAGTCGGGCGAGCGGTCGCGGAACCAGGGTTTGACCGCACGGGTCTTTCCGACGTCCGGGGTCAACTGGCAACAACCATGAGGATCCTGCGAGCCCTGCACGCCATTCGCATTGAAGCAGAACGTGGTTCCACTGTCGAACCATCACGCGAACTTGACGAACTCATCCACGGTTGCGCTGACGCACTTCGGTCTCTGTATGAAGATAATCAAGATTCCCTCAAGGTTCCGACGCCGAGTCTTCGCTCGCTTTACCGCAGCGCGGAAGTGGCACTTCTAGGCGATCCACAGTCCGGAGTTCTCGCGATTCATCTCGACGAACTGGTCAACGCCATAAATACCGCGACCGAGTTCGATCGCACTCCGTCAGACTGATTGGCAAGTTCACCTGACGCGAGGTCCGTCGGGAGGAATCTAGGACTTGAGCGCGCTCACGAGTTCGGGAAGGTCGACCGTGGCACATCCTATGGACTGGTCCGAAGCGCCAAAAGGTAAGTAGAGGACACCACGGTGCACGAGCGAACCACACGAATAGAGGACATTGGGAACGTAACCATCACGCTCTTCGGCAGAAGGAGCCAGCAAGGGTTCCGGCAGGGATCCCAGTACCTTTGAAGGGTCTTGGAGGTCCAACAACATTGCCCCGACTCCGTAGGTGCGCATAGGACCAACGCCGTGGGTTAACACCAGCCAACCCTCATCAAGTTCGATCGGTGAGCCGCAGTTACCAACCTGGAGCATTTCCCACGTGTGGACCGGACTCTTAAACAGTGTTGCGTCGTTCCAATTGTGCAAATTGTCTGAAAACGCGAGAGAGTTGTGCTCGCGGTCGTACCTTGAAAGAGCGACGTAACGGCCATTGATCTTTCGCGGGAAGAAGGCCAGACCCTTGTTCTGCGCGGCGATGCCCGTGAGCGGCGAAGACTGGAAGGTTACGAAGTCGTCCGTTTCCAAGAGCTGCTGGCTCACTACTACGCCGTCGTAGGCCGTATACGTGGCAATGTAGCGAGCGCAACTATCGTCACCAACTTCGACAAATCGCGCGTCCTCCATTCCGTGGCTCTCGCGCAGTGTGGCGGGCCACAGCACGCGCTGACAAAGGTCGAGGTCCGCCTCAAAGGTGGCGGAGTAGAAATTATCGGTAAACGAGCGTAGCAAAGCGGCTGTTTCGGTGACATTGATTCGAACGTCGCTCTCGGCCCCGACCATGTCGAGCGACTGACTCAATTCTTCTCTAGAGAACTGCAACGGGAGACGGTCCAAAACGGTGGACGCCGTCTCGCCCTCGAGACCAAGGTCACGCAAACTTGCGTGGAAGATGTCACGATCAAGCAGCGAGGGGTTGGTTTCGGCGAGCACCGGAAATGGCTTTGGTGACTCGATACGAATGCTGTGGTCCGCAGTGATCTCGCCTACTCGAAACTCAATCGTTGACTTATGGCCTTCGCCAATGGCTCGCAAACTCATCACGACTCGAAGTCCATCCGGATCGACGCCAGTCTGGTCGGGGTGCCTGACCAGACTGGGATTGCAGATTGCTGCGCCTTCGATCGAGTATTCATGGGTAAACGCCGCTCCCAACAATTGTCGACGTTTGGCGGAGATGTCTTGGTCAACAATCCCCATAACTCGCTCTGCGTGACAATCGAACAGAGCCGCCAAGTCGTCGTGTCGACGCGAAAAGCGCTCGATGATGTCAGACATAACGAGTTCAACTTCCTCCTCACTCAAGGCCATCACTTCCTGGACAGTGTTCGAGGTACGCGACTCACTACCGCCGATGAGCTCTTGACCTGGGATGAAGAGTCGAGTGACTACCCGCGTGACGTCAGCCAGTATCTGGACGTCGGTGCGTTTGGCAATTCCCATTTCCTTCATCGGACCAACTCCTTGTATCGAACCGTCTGAAGCGTAGCCAGAAGTGCGAGGGCCGACTCATTCCCCCTGAACAGATTCTTTCCCCGTTCGTTACGTCCGTCGAATCGCCTACCCGTAAGGGGGTCACACCTCAAGGAATCTCTATCGTTTGTCCCATGAAGCCGGTGAGCAGCGATCTCAACGTCGCGAGACCATGGGACATCGCCGGCAAGGTCCAAAGCCAGTGCACGATCGTTGACAAGAGCGGCCACTTCGAAGGAATGCTGGTCGAAGGTTACTTTCCCAGACCAGTAAAGTCGGCCCTTTGCGCAAGTGGCGCACGCTCCGGCCACGTCGTCGACGCAGCAGTCGTATGCGATCCGGGCCTTTTCGTGCTCGGCATCCTCGAAGACGCCGTACTGACCATTTCTTGAGACCAAGTAATCGAAGTTTGGCGGAAGAAAGCTCACGCGGGTACGTCGAGTCGCTTGAGTAGAAAATCATTCATTGCAAGATATTGTCCCGCCACAGACTCCCAGCTCAATCCCGCAGCGACACGACGAGCCTCACGGGCCATTCGTTCGGCCACGTCGGGGACGGTCATAATCTCTCGGAGGGCTGTAGCAATGGCAAAGGGATCCTGGCGGTCGACAATGACGCCAGCGCCGGAACTCAGAAGTTCAGCCGCGTGGGGAAATGACGTAGCGATCACCGGGAGGCCGGCGGCGATGGCGTCGACCAGGACGCCGGAGGTGGCTTGGTCTTTCGAGTCATACGGCAGGACCACCACGTCCGCGCTGTCGATGAGCGCGGCGAGCGACAACGAGTCCCGGTAACTGTTGTCAAAGCTCACCATGTGCGTGATCCCGAGGTCGTCCACCTTTTGGATCAGCTTCTGACGATAGTGTTCACCCTCACGGGCGAGCACCTTGGGATGAGTTCGCCCCGCGATAACGTAGTGCGGCGTAGGCGTCAAATCTCGTAATTGGGCCATGGCTTCAATGGCCCACTCGATGCCTTTTCCAGGACCCAAGAGTCCCCAGGTTAATACGGTGGGCTGGAGCGAAACCGCGCGGTCACGAGGAATCGCGACCACGGCGGCTCCGTGCGGGATACGTCGCACGGGTGTAGAGCCAACGATGAAAACTTCGCGTAGTGTTCGCTCCGCCGATTCTGTCATCACCACGACCGCATCGACACTCTTGATGACCTCGTTCAACACCGCTCGCTGGTGCTGCGTGGGAGACGCGAGGACGGTATGCAGAATCGCCATCGACGGTACGTTGAGGCCTTGAAGAACCCTCAGCACGTCTTCGCCATCAGGGCCACCGTAGAGTCCGTACTCATGTTGCACGATCACTACGTCACAACAATTCAGTGCCGTAGTAGCCGAGACAATGGTGCTCCGATCCTCGGCGATGAGGCGACCAATGAGCGGCATATTTGAAGGCGACGCTGCCTCTTCGATGTCAAGGACACGAACGAGCGACACGATGTTGCCCGCTCTTTCAAACTCCTTGGCCAACGCCGAGGTAAAGGTTGCCAGACCGCAAGGGGTTGGAGGGGCGCTGCTTAGGAAGCCATAGGAAGTGGGCGCCAAATTCATGCTGCGATACCGCCGAGTATCCTCACGGAATCATTAGTCCACACCTGACTATCGTCAGTGCCACCGAAACTCATGCTCCGCACTATTTCGCGCAGAGTAGATGAGTGCCATGACATGAGACGCACGTTGGTGGGTAACCAAGTAACTGCCACGGGCGAAGTCAACAACCTCACTGGAGAGGTCTTGGGACCAATCTGACGTGTACTTCCCGAATCGTGAGGGTGGACCCACATTGTGCTAGTACACGGTGGTTGAGAATGGAGAGCTTTCATGCCCTACCTCCAGTGAATGAAGGCGTCGAGCACGAACGAGCGACAATCGTCTTGATCGTCCGACCCGAACCTGGCGTCTTACTTTGACCGAATGAATTCCGGTGGCACCACCACCCTACTTGGCGTGATCAAGATCAGGACCGCGAGGGACTACGGCGAATCCAGTTGCTCGCGTGTCTCAATTCCGACGTGAGGGTCTTGGGGCGCATCTTCGTTCGCGACGGGAGCATCAGCGTGAGATGGGACATCCCACCGAAACAGTGACGAGCACTTCTCGGACCATGATCCCAGCACGTGCCGGGCAAGGTTGTCCTCCAACGTCAAATAGGCTTGAGCTCCGAACACGACGTCGTCTGATGATGTCGGATCGGTTTCCAACAGCCCCGTCACCAGTTGATTGCGCGCGATGAACGCGTGAATCGCGTCGGCATTCATTCGTACGTCAAAGTACTGTGCGCCAGCCACGGATCCTTCGAGACGTTGCATCGCACGGCTGCAGTGGCTCATTGCATCGACCGAGGTCATCTTGCTCGCCGTCAACTGACCGACCAAGGCCGCACGCCACCTTTGATGGAGGCCGAAGAGCGACTCAAGGTTGGCTGCGGCTAGTGAAACCGCGGGCAGGTTGTCCGTATAGGCGCCGTAGTTCGGTTCGAGTTGCAAGCTCGTCATGGTCGCTGAGAACTGCGACGAAATCATGGCAGCGGCGTCCCCGTAACCCAAATCACCAAATTGAATACGCGCCATCGCCGCCTTGGCCCTCCCTCGCAGCCGAGCGACGCCTAATGCACTGGCGTCCCCAGACCTCAAAAGACTTGGTGAACGAAGGACGCAATACTCACGCAACTGGTCGAGCGAGCCTCGCTGGTCTAAGTACTCGGCAATGTTCTCAACGTTTCTTGTGCGCACCACCTGGTCAAGCAAGGCCACTACGTCGCCGGGATTAACCTCGCCGGGCTCGCTGTTTTGGCGCAGGCGGCGAACGAACGTGTCTTCCAGTTCAAGCCGGAGACCGAGCAATGTGGGATCCCATTCCAACTCGAGGTTCGAGATGCTGCGGTAGTGAAGTTCGTAACAAAGAAACAGAGCCAGCTGAAAGTCAGAGTCATCAAGTGCGTCGTCCACGTCGACCGATGGTGCTGGTCCGAGAGGTGACGAAACCGCACGGAACGCACCGAGCACAAATTCACTCAGTTTCCCTCGTGCTCGCGGTAGGAACGGCCAGTCGGGAATTGGTTCGAACGCCGAAGCAGACGTTGCTCGTTCACGTTGTCGACCTTCTGATTTCGTGAAGGGAATTGACGCCACGTAGGGCTGCTGCGCGGTGAAATCGCTCCACAGCAGGTTTCCCCAACTAACTCGACGCTCTTGGAGCGTGGCCGGTTCCGCACCCACTCGGAATCCTTGCGCGAAGGAGTCGTGAAGTTTCACGTCGTCTCCGTCGAGTGCGGCATCATTCGTGTTGCCGTTCATCGCAGACTGCTGACTGTCCACCGGCGGCTTCAACGAAGCACCAGTCATTGGATGTCGCCCTCTCCTTGAGGATTGGGTCATGACTTTGGCGCACTATCGGTATGGGGGTCAAGACGGTCGAATTGATCGTGAAGGCGTCCCAGCGATGCACGAACGCTCACGTAGAAGTCACTGTCCGCGCTCTGGTCGACCGCACCGAGGCGCTGGCTGGCTGTCACAAACAAATCAGAGAATGATTGTTCGAAGTTTTCGGGTTTCGAAGAGGTCCGAAGGGTCCGTGCACTTGAATGCATCGTAGGAGCCTTCGCACGTCGGTCTCCGGCGGCGAATGTATTTCCTGCGGTCACGGGCAAACCACGTTGACGAAAAGAGACGAACCCTCGAAGGAATCGCCCGATCGCGCCTGGTCTGGAACCTGGCAGTCCGCGGGGTCAATCAAGAAATCATTTGAAGACGAAGAGCCGACTAGAGATGCGGGCGGTGATGGTAGAGATATCTCGAAAGGACTCATCAAACCTCGCTTCTCTCGTTCTTGACAGTTGCCAAGTCAAGGAAGCGAAGTCCGGACGTCCTGGACAACATTGTAACACGGGTAGTGGGCCTCCTGATAGAAGAATCTCGCTGTTTCTTCGCACGCCCACACGCTCGTCATGGCTTCGTACGCGTTAACCCGCAGAGTGGTGACTACCGTGATGAGTAACCCAGAATGTACGATCGCACGAAGGACGAACTCAAATTCCAGAAATACTTGCCCCGAATTTCTTGAGCGATCAGGACCGAGTCTTTGCTTTGGGTACGTCCAGACCATGCGGATTGAGTGCACCACTCACTACGGCATTGGCGACACTCGTGAGTCCCAGATTGTGATTGCGCGAGTGTGCACGAAGCATCGCGAAGGCGTCGTCCATATTGCAGCGCATTGATTCACTAATCATGCCCTTTGCTTGTTCGATGATGATCCGACTCGTAAGAGCTCGATTCAATTGCTCGTTGAGGGTTACCGCGGCGATTGACGATTGGTGTTGCAAGATGGCAATCGTCGCAACGTCAGCTAACGCCTGGGCGACGAGCACATCCTGATCATCGAGGAAACCCAATTCGGTTCGAAACAGATTGAGAGCACCGATGGTCTGGCCTCGCAGTCGCATTGGAAGGCAGTGAACGGACTGGAATCCGAGTTCGAGCGCCCGCGGCGTGAATCGCGGCCACCGCTCGTCGGGCGCGATCAACTCGCGATTGACAATGGCATTCCCGTCGCGCAAGCAGTCCACGCAGGGCCCCTCATCAGTTTGGATTTGAAACAACTCAAGAACCCGCATGCTGTCGCTTGACGAGGCCACGTATTGAAGTTCCCCACCCGGAGAAAGCAGCATGACGCCCGCAGCGTCGACGTCCACGGCCTCGACGCACCGATCGCTCAACAAGGTGAGCACGTCAATCACGTCAAAATTGTCGACGAGACTGTCCGCCAGTTCTACGAGGGTGGCGACGAGCAATGATTCTCTACTCATTTATGCCCCCCGCTTCTTCAAATTCGATGGGAACAGGAAATCCGCTCGTACCGATAACTCAATTCTACACCCTTTGGATCGTTTGTTACCCGGTCTCATCAAGCCACATTCCCTTTTCTCTGTCGAAACTTGTTTCTCGCGCAATAACTCTGGTCGCGAGGGTCGATATAGGCGTGTCAGTCGCGAACGCGTGCGTTCGAAGGAGCACCAATGCCTCACCGACGTTGGTCGATCCCTGGACCGCCAGCATGCCCGCCGCCTGGTGAATGGCGAAGTCGAACGTCGCTTCACGCTCCAATTCAGCGGCCAATGCTCCGCCGGAGGCTCCCGCCTGCATCGCGAGGATCGCACGTCCGATCACTGAAGCCATCAAATAGCCGCTGGACGCTTGCTCGTACGTGAGCGAACCCCGACTGTCGCGATAGAGGCTGAGCGCCCCCAATCGAACAACTCCAATCCGTACCGGAAAGGCAAAGACCGCTCGGGCGCCGAAGGCGATTGCCTGAGGAGTGTAAAACACCCAACGGTCGCCATTGTTCTTGACTAGGTCGGTCTCTTCAACGGCGTCCTCCCTACGGCACGCATCGTTACAAGGACCCTCGCCCAACGTGATCTCGAGATCCATCAGCTGAGTAGCGACTTTGTTGCTTGCTCCCATGCTGGTCATGTCAGCGTCCGGGGGAAGAAGTGCTATTGCGGCGCCGGAAAGTTCGGTGATCTCAGCAGCCACCATGCAGAGCGATCCCTCATTAGCTCCTTCTCGTTCGTAGCGAGCCATGAGTGCGAAGATATCGACGAGGCGGTCATTTGCCATTTCGGGCGCCCTTCAAGGACACGAAGAACAACCTGGTGCTCGTTGACTTCGTCACGGTAGTTCTCCTAACAACGTGTCGACGCTCAACGAGGGCTAGATCTAGCGCTACCAATCTCGAAATCCGAAATCTGGTCTCATCCTACTGGCCTGATGCGATTGCGGTTCATACGTTCACACAACGGTCATAAACGGACCCTTCCGGCGACGTCCGTACCCGAGCCACTTTCACCAGATGCCCCGAAGGTGTTCATCCCCGTAACGCGGTCTCGATGATCCTTCCTATCTGGGTGCTCTCGAGCAGAAAGCCGTCGTGGCCAACGCTGGACCTCACGGTCTGCAAAGGTCGCGCATTCGCCAGAAGGTCGACCAGTTCCTCTTGGAGACTCGGCGGGTAGAGTCGATCCGAGTCAATGCTGATTACCGTAACCAACGTCGTGACACCGCTTAACGCCTCCTTGACGCCTCCTCGTCCCCGTCCCACATCATGGTGGTTCATTGCTTCGCTGAGCACGATGTAACTATTTGGGTCGAAACGTCGCACGAGTTTGTCGCCGTGATACTGCAGATACGACTCCACGGCGTAGCGCCCACCATCGAGCGCAACTTCACCTTCTTGGTCTTGGCGACCGAATCGAACATCGAACTCGTCGGCCGATCGATAGGTAAAATGTCCGATGCCGCGTGCCAGGGCCATTCCTTCAAAGGGGCCAGATCCAGTATCGTAATAGTCTCCCTCTCGGTACAGAGGGTCCAGACGAATGGCTCGGATCTGCAATGAACTCAGTGCGATCTCGTCGGCCGTCGACGTAGCGCCGACCGCGAGTACCACTGCGCGGTCCAAGCGCGACGGAAATCCGACGGCCCATTCAAGGACCCGCATCCCGCCCATAGAACCACCGACGATGGCGTGCCATCGGGTGATTCCCAAGTAGTCGGCGAGAGCCACTTCGACGTCAACCTGGTCGCGAACCGTGATCCGGGGGAATCGTGAACCGAAGTGTCGGCCGTGCTCGTCCAGGGATGAGGGGCCCGTGGTGCCTTGCGCCCCGCCCAACACGTTGGGACAGACCACGTAGTACGTGCTCGTGTCAATGGCGAGACCCGGTCCGACGACGCCGTCCCACCAGCCCTTCGTGAGGTGACCGGGACCTGACGGGCCGGTGACGTGACTGTCGCCCGTGAGAGCGTGTTCTACGAGTACCGCGTTCGATCCCTCTTGGTTGAGCGTTCCCCAGGTTTCGTAGGCCACGGTCACCTGCGCCAGTGACTCTCCGGTCTCGAACGTAAAACCCTTATTAGCAGGGCCTCGCAACGTGACAAACTGGCGGTGGCCCGGATCGTCGCCTTCGCGCCAGTACCCGAGGGACCCCGAGCTCATCCCTGGGCCGCGCGGAAACCCTGTTCGAGGTCGGCGAGGATGTCATCCAGGGTCTCGATTCCCACCGACAAGCGGACCAGGTCAGGGCTTACCCCAGTCGTACGCTGCTCCTCTTCAGTCAGCTGAGAATGGGTGGTCGACGCCGGGTGTATGGCGAGGCTCTTGGCGTCCCCGACATTGGCCAGATGGCTGAAGAGTTCCAAACCCTCGATGAACTTTCGTCCGGCGTCCGCCCCACCCTTGATACCAAAAGCGATGATCGAACCTCCGCCCTTGGGCAAGTACTTCAACTGGAGCTCGTGCCAGGGGCTGGACTTCAGCCCGGAGTACCTTACCCATTCGACGTCCTTGCGGGCTTCGAGCCAGTTCGCTACGGCGCTCGCGTTAGCGACGTGACGCTCGATGCGCAGGCTCAAGGTCTCGAGACCCTGGAGGAAGAGGAAGGAGTTGAGCGGAGCAATCGCCGCACCAATGTCGCGCAGGTACTGAAGACGAGCCTTCAAGACAAAACGTGCCGGGAAGAGCGCCTCGGGAAGTTCACCGAAGACCAACCCGTGGTAACTCGGATCTGGTTCGGTGAATCCCGGAAACCGGCCGCTACCTTCATAGTCGAACTTGCCGCCGTCGACGATGACGCCACCGATGGAGGTCCCGTGCCCGCCGATGAACTTGGTCGCCGAGTGTACGACGATGTCAGCGCCGTGTTCCAACGGTCGCGCCAAGTACGGCGTCGCCAAGGTGTTGTCCACCACGAGCGGGATCTTGTTGTCGTGGGCGATCTTCGAGACCAGACCGAAGTCAAGGACGTCTCCCTTAGGATTACCGAGGGTCTCGGCGTAGAACGCCTTCGTGTTGGGCCGAATGGCCGCTTGCCACTCTTTGGGGTCGTCGGGATTCTCCACGAACGTGGTCTCGATGCCAAGTTTGGGCAACGTGTAATGGAACAAGTTATAGGTTCCCCCGTACAGCGACGCCGAAGACACCACGTGTCCACCGTTCTCGGCGAGGTTGAGGATCGCGATCGTTTCCGCGCTCGAGCCCGATGACACCGCCAGCGCGGCAACGCCTCCCTCGAGTGACGCAATCCGCTCTTCGAAGGCGTTCTGGGTCGGGTTCATGATGCGGGTATAGATGTTGCCTAACTCCGAGAGCCCGAACAGCGCGGCTGCGTGCGCCGTGTCGCGAAAGACGTAACTGGTGGTCTGGTAGATCGGTATGGCGCGAGCGCCCGTCGCGCTGTCCGCACTGGTACCTGCGTGAATCTGACGGGTTTCAAATCCCCATTCGGCCACTTCAATCTCCTCTGTTTTTGGGCCGATAACTTCGCACCCGATGTGTCAGTACTATATATTATTATTCTGATGGTTTAGGTCAAGATTATCCGTACTGCGATAGTGCAATCGGGCATGGAAATATTGTCACCGATTGGTCACGCGTACCCCACCGAGATCCTATGTTTTTCAACGAAATATTACCCGTACGCTGTTCTAGTAACAGTACGCGGCCAAGCGAACCCTCGCACGGCCACCTTGGGTCCGGGTGACTCTTCGCCCCTTTCCGAAGTCATCGGAACAACTGAACGGATAAACCATGGAGCGATCTTCGTTCATGCAACGCATCAGTCGAATTCTCCACTGGGTAGGTGACCTCACCTCGCGCTCGGGCACTTCGGTCGTGGTCCTTCTCTTCTTGTTGACATTTGGCGTGGTTCTCGCGGCGAATGGATTCCCTGGCAATTGGGAGTCCAATTTCGCGACTGTGGTCAGCGCGATCACGCTGCTGATGTTGTTCGTGATCCAACACACCCAAGGCCGACACCAGAAGGTCCTCCAGTTGAAACTCGACGAACTCATACGGACGTCGCCGGACGCCGACGACCTGCTCGTTCACCTCGAGGGTGCTCCCGACGATGAACTCCTGGTGCGCGAGCAAGAACAAGTCGCGCATCACGAAGCGTTGCGCGATGACGCCAGTCTGGAGATCATCGAATACAACCCGGGTAAAAAGGATTGACCGGCAACCCCGCGAAACGTTAGTTGCGCGTCGCGAAGTACTCCCTCATCGGATCAAGGTAGTTATCCTTCCAGCCACCCTCCTCGTAACCGCGATCCTCGTCGGGAACATTTGTATGTACGATTCGCACCAACGTCTGATCGCCACGGGGTTCTAGGAGGACTTCGATTTGCGAGTCTGGGTCGCCGTCCGTGAAATGCTTCGTACGCCACGACTGCACGATGCGACCAAACGGATCGAGCTCGAGCGTCGTCCCCTTGATGTACTGGTCCCAAGCGGTGAACTCACCGCCCACCACCGGATTGACGTGGGCCTCTCCTCCGGTCATGGCGCTGTGCTCGTCGCTCGACATCCACGCTCGATAGATGGCTTCGGGGCTGGCCGCTACTAACGCCGACACCTCAAAGTCGTATGGCATCGCTCCCCCTTCCGTGCCCTGAGGCACGCACCGTAGGTTCCCACAAAGCGATGCTGCTCGCAACGCGTTGACTTGGCTGATCTCCCGTCGAACGATGCATTCATAATCAAAAGGGCTGGGATTCCGCCAATTCTGGCCCCTTTCTATCGATACCCAATTAAGGTGTCCAAATCAGATCTCTAGCCCACCTCGGACCGCTTCATCGTTGCACGGCGCAGAGCCGACTACGGCCTACGAAGGCCCATGCCTAGGAACCGGAGCGTGGCGGCCTCGCGCGCGGCTCCCAACGAATTCGCCCGCAGCCTTTTCGCCCCCTTGCCCACTCGCTACAACGTGCTGGCCCAGATCCTCTCCTTCGGACAGGACCGACGCTGGCGAGTTGCCATGGTCGAGCACGTCGTCGGCTCGAAACCTCAGCTCGTCCTGGACGTGGCGTGTGGACCGTGTGCCGTCACCAAACGACTCGCCAAGAGGACGAACGCACGAATCATCGGAGCCGACCTCAGTGACGACATGCTTCGCGCCGGTCAGGCGAACATTCGCCGCAGCCATCTCGAGGACCGGGTTGCGCTCGTGCTCGCTCGAGGTGAGCAGCTCCCCTTTCCCGACGGCACTTTTGACGCGCTGACCTTCACGTACCTCCTGCGTTACGTCAGCGACCCCGAGGCGACGATTAAGGAGCTTGCACGAGTCGTCAAACCCGGAGGACCGATTGCGAACCTGGAGTTCGCCGTACCAGGAAAATTTGGCTGGCGAGTCGCGTGGTGGTGCTACACGCGCTGGGTCTTACCCGTGGCGGGCTACGTGACCGGTGGCAAGGGCTGGTGGGACGTCGGACGCTTCCTCGGCCCCAGCATTTCCAAGCACTATCGGAACTATACGGTGGACTGGACGCTGCGCGCGTGGGAGCACGCGGGAATCGAACACGTAGAGTGCCAGCCCATGAGCCTTGGTGGCGGACTCGTCATGTGGGGATACCGCGAGGACTGACGTGTCGGGCACCGCCAATACCCCTGGTTTCGACGGCCCGGCCTTCTACGCACAACCCCGACTGCTGCACAATCGCCGCAGTCGGGATTGGTGGACCTTGTTGCATCCTCCCTACACGCTGTGCCACCTCTCGTTCGTCGTCGTGGGAGCGTGTCTCGTGGGCCCCGTGAATTCACTCTCAATGTGGATGACGATTCTCGCCTTTTTCTTGGCAGTAGGCATCGGGGCGCACGCCCTCGATGAACTTCAGGGCAGACCCCTGCGCACTGAAATTCCGGCGTGGCAACTGAAGTCCGCCGCACTGTTGGGCGTTGGCGGCGCCGTGGTGGTCGGGGTTATTGGTGCTGTCCTCACGAGCGGCTATCTAGGGATATTCATCGTGGTGGGTGTCGTGCTCGCGCTCGGCTACAACCTTGAGCTCTTTCACGCACGGTTGCACACAAACCTCGTCTTTGCGCTGAGTTGGGGATCATTTCCTTTGCTGACCGCCTACTTCGCCCAGCACTCGACCCTCAATTTCGCCGCCTTCATCGCGGCGGTCTTCGCGGCCCTCATCGCGGGAACCCAACGTCAACTCTCCACGCCGGCGAGGAACCTGCGGCGACGCGTCTCGCACGTCGAGGGAATCCAGGTGCACGTCGATGGTTCGATCGTCTCGATCACTAAGGAAGCCCAACTTCAACCACTTGAGAGCGCCTTGCGGTTGCTCTGCTGGGCGTCGGTCGCCCTCGCGGTCTCCCTGGCGTGCGCTCGCTACAACGTTCTTTGACTCCATTCAGTTAACCCCACGTCCTCGCGGGCGACCGACTCGCGAATGATGGCCCAGGACGAAAGTCACTTTCTATGTCGCGTCCATGAACCTCGTGCGCGTTGGGGTGGTGATTTCTTCGTCTGCGTACTGTAAAAGTGACCCGTTCCACTCACGACGTTCAACGTGAGGCGACAAGAGCACTGACCTGGAATCAACAATGAAGCGAGTACATTCGATCCGGAGGTGTGAGATGAGTTCGGGCGACACCGCATGGCTTCTCGTAAGTGCCGCACTGGTGCTCTTCATGACCGTTGGTCTCGCCTTCTTCTACGGCGGCATGGAAACCGAGCGAAACGTGCTCGACATGCTCGCCATGAACTTCTTCACCATCACACTCGTGACGATCCTGTGGGCACTGCTCGGCTTCACCCTGGCCTTCGGCCCTGACGTCGGACACGGCTTCATCGGGAATTTCCATTACTTCGCCCTCAACAACATGGGCGGAATCTGGCCGGGTACCCACGTTCCCAAGTTGGCCTTCATGGCTTTTCAGATGATGTTCGCCATCATCACGCCCGCCCTGGTGACCGGGGCCGTTGCCGGTCGAATGAAGTTCAGCGCCTGGATCGCCTTTTGCGCCGTGTGGAGTGTGGTCGTGTATCCCATCATCGCCCACTGGGTCTTTGATCCTCAGGGCTGGATCTACCGCTTGGGCGCGCGCGACTTCGCGGGCGGCACCGTGGTGCACGCCAGCGCTGGCGCCGCGGCACTGGTACTTGTACTAGTCCTCGGGCCGCGCTCGAAGGATGCGAGGGCGAATTACCCCACCCGCTCGGTCCCCTTCGTCCTGCTCGGCGCGGGAATCCTCTGGTTCGGTTGGTTCGGCTTTAACGGCGGGTCGGCGCTGGGTGCCAACGCGCTCGCCGTGAGCGCCTTTGCGACCACCCAGCTCGCAGCCTCGTCAGCCTGTCTGGGCTGGGCGGTGCTCGAGAAGTTCTTCACCGGCAAGACAACAGTCATTGGCATGGCGACGGGAGCCGTCGTGGGGCTCGCGACGGTCACGCCGGCGTCTGGATACGTCGGAATGGTGCCCGCCTTGATCATTGGCCTCGTCGCGAGCGCGGCCTGTTTCGCTGCGATTCACGTCGCCGAACAGTTCACGAAGTTCGACGACACTTTTGGCGTGGCGGCCGTCCACGGCGTTGGCGGCTGTCTCGGGATGCTTCTCCTCGGCCTGTTCGCGCACTTCACCATCAATCGAGCCGGTCTGACGAGTTCGACGAATGGACACATCAATGGCCTCTTCTTCGGCGATCCTACGTTTCTCTGGCACCAGGTGATCGCGGTAGCCGCCGTCGTCGGATTCACGGTCACGGTCACGTTTCTTGTCGCCGCCGCCATCAAGGCGACCATAGGGCTTCGCGTGAGCGAAACTGTCCAGGAAGATATCGGCCTCGGTGCGGCGTTCGACTCGGGTACCTCGGCTGTGGACCAGGCCCCCGCGTGACGCCTCGAGACGACACACTAACGCGAAACCAATTCGCTGATCGGCCCCTGCTCGTCTTCTGGGAGATGACCAAGGCCTGTCAATTGGCGTGTTTCCACTGTCGCGCGAACGCCCAGTGCGAAGCCGGTCCTGACGAACTATCCACTGACGAGGGGCGCGCACTTATCGACGAGCTCGCCAGGGCGGGGCGACCTCGCCCAATCCTGATCTTGACGGGTGGCGACTGCCTTATGCGCGACGACATCGTCGACCTCGCTCACTACGCCAAGCAGCACGCCGTCCCGGTCGCGATAGCGCCATCGGTCACGCCTCGACTCACCACCGAGACATTGCTTCGACTTCGGGGTGAAGGGGTGAAGAGCGCCTCGCTCAGTCTCGACGGTGCCTCACCCGAGATCCACGACGGCGTGCGCGGCATTGCGGGTCACTTCACTTCGACGCTTCGCGCGATCGGACAATTGAAGGATCTCGGCTACACCGTCCAGATCAACACGACAGTGATGCCGTCGAACACCCACCAACTCGCCGATATCGCATCGTTACTCCACGAGTACGACGTCGACGTCTGGGAAGTCTTCTTTCTCATCACTACGGGCCGCGGAAGTGACGTGAGCGCCACCAGCGCTCAGGAGAACGAAGACGTCTGTCACTTTCTCGTCGACGCCTCGCGCTACGGCTTCACGGTGCGCACCGTCGAGGCGCCGTTCTTTCGACGAGTCGCCCACGAGCGCAAGGAGTTCACTTCTCGCGTGCCCACCAGTGCTGGCCCCCTCTACGAACAGTTGCGTCACCGGCTCGTGGATCTGCTGGGGTCGAGTGACGCGCCGATTCGAACCCCGAGTGCGGCCACCCGCGACGGCAAGGGCATCATCTTCGTGGGCTCCACTGGGACGGTCACGCCCTCGGGCTTCTTACCCCTCGCCCTGGGCAACGTGCGTGAGCAGAGCTTGCTCTCGATCTACCGTGAGCACGAATTGCTGCGCTCAATTCGAGCGGCCGAGTTTCACGGGACGTGTGGTGACTGCACCTTCGCGAACCTCTGCGGCGGCTCTCGTTCGAGGGCCTACGCCAGTTTTAATGATCCGCTCGGCTCCGATCCCGGATGTCTACTCGTGGCTAACGCGACGAGTCAGTGAGGTCGCCTACGGCCGGACCACCTTTCGCCCGGTCACAGCCAGGGCGCGAATCCGAAAGGCGACGGGTTCCCCGCCACCACCGCGCTTGGGTTCTCGGCGTTCACCGTCACCCGAAAGTGGTTCATGCCCGAACACACGCAGCGCATGGTGAACGTCATCACCGACAAGTTCTTCAAAGGTCCCTTGGACAATGACACTCGTCCAACTTCCGTTTTCCCAAAAGTCGTCCACCTCGAAACACACTCTGGGGTTTTGACGCATCATGGTCACCTTTTGGCCCTCGATTGTAAAGAAGTAGAAGCAATCATCCTCACGCGCAAACATAAGCGGCACAACGTACGTCAACCCGCCGTCGTGACATCCGAGACGTCCCCGGCGCTGCGTGGTCAAGAAGTCATCAATTTCCTGGTTCGTCAGCTCGTCCATAGGCGCCGACGATACTTCGGTCCGCCCGCCGCGAAGCTGGATTCTCTGGGCCCAAAGGCCCAATTTGCGCTGACGTCCAACGATTGAAGGCTTCTTGACTCAGCGACCTCACGCGATGGGCTGAGTCCACTGACAAGTCGGAAGGTGCAACCGTTCTCGCGATTGAGTGGCGTCGTTAGGCTCTAGCCCAATGAGCCAGCTGATAACTACACCCTTTGGCTTTTTGACCACGGCAGAGGAGGTCCTCGCCGATGTCGATCTCTCCGGTCGCAGCGCCCTGGTGACCGGGGGAGCGTCGGGCATCGGCCTAGAAACCGCGCGCGCGTTGGCTCGCGCTGGCGCGACGGTCACGCTCGCCGTGCGCGACCTCGCGGTCGGGATTCGAGGCGCCGCTGATATTGTCGCGACGACGGGAAACGATGACGTTCGTGTGGAACAGCTCGACCTGACCAACGTTGCGTCGATTAGCGCGTTTTCTCGGAGCTGGAAGATCCCGCTGCATATATTGATTCTCAACGCCGGGGTCATGGCCGTGCCGACGCTTCTACGCAACGATCAGGGCCACGAATTACAGTTCGCCACCAACTACGTCGGACATTTCATCCTCACTATGAACCTCTACCCCTGGCTCGAACGCGCCACCGGCGCTCGCGTGGTGTCAGTGAGTTCCAACGCTCACCACTTCTCACCGGTGGTCTTTGAGGACATTGACTACGAGCAGCGCCCTTATGACCCCTGGTCCGCCTACGGTCAGTCCAAGACCGCCGACATCCTGCTCGCGGTCGAAATCACGCGGCGTTGGTCGAGTGCGGGAATCTGCGCGAACGCGCTGAACCCCGGGGCGATTCCCACGAACCTGCAGCGCTACACCGGTGAAGTGTTGACCCCGGTCGAGAAGCGCAAGACCCCACAGCAAGGCGCGGCAACCTCGGTGCTTCTCGCGGCCTCACCATTGGTAGCCCAGGCGGGCGGGCGCTACTTCGAAGACTGCAACGAAGCGCCGGTCGTGAGCGAACCCGAGATGTTCGGTGGCGGCGTTAATCCCTGGGCCATTGATCCCGAAAACGCGCAACGCCTATGGGAACTCTCGATCCCTTTCGTCAGTTAGGTCACGAAACTTTACGACGTGGGTTGGGCGGTTATGATGGCGCGTTCGCTGGTGTCAGCGAGTTCGACCCAGGTCTGTCCAGGGGTGAGTGCGATGACCTGACCGGCGGAGTTTTTGTAGACCGTGGGCTTGGCGATGTTGTTGCGCGTCCACGTGCCGCGCTGGACCCGACCCGCGCTGAACACCTCGACGGTACCCGAACCGGTCAACTGCGCGTAGGCACCCTCCACCCCCACGCCACCGCGGTAGAGCACGTTCATCACGATGACGTTGGCCGGTGAGACGCGCTGACCGGTCGCGGTGACGTCGGGCGCGCCAAAGATTGAACGGTCCCAGGAGAAGGTCTTCTGGTCCCAGGTGTAGGCAGTCTCGTAGCCTGACGCGAAGTCGACGTAGAACGCGTTCACGCGTGCGCCGGTAGCGGGCGTGGACGCACTGCGGTACGTGAACAACGCGGGCGGCGGTTTGGGTACGCCGTTGAACTTCATGAGGAGTGCGGCGTTGGCGAGCAGGTTGTGCGGTGGTGGTCGACTAAGGTCGCGAAACATCGCGCCGCCGGCATCGGACTCCTGGAGCAACTTGACCGGCGCGGTCTCGATACTGCTCACCGCGTACTGGGCACCACCAGAGAAGGCGAAAAGTCCCCCGATTGGAAAGACGATCTGACGGTCGGTGCGGCGCACCGAGCGCACGGGTCCCACTTCAGTCGGGAGATGCGAGTTAAAGATGGCGGCGAGGCGGGTGATCTGACCCTCGACGACTTCCTCGTAAACCACGTCAGCTTCTTGAAGCCCGAACTGCGGGTGCGCCGCGGGGGTGTTGTCCATCTTGATGGTGAGCGCCGAACGATGCCTCGTGAGTTCGCTGGGGTCGGGTAGGCCCGTGAGTGGCGCCTTCCAGACCGGGCTCAGGGTCGTGGTGGTGGTGGGTGGCACCGTGGTCGTGGTCGTGGTCGTGGTCGTGGTCGTGGTGGCACTCGACACCGTGGTGGTCGTCGAGTCCGCGAAGGCGGCGGGTCCGCCCGCGACGCACAGCATCACTGTCGTCGCCGCCACGGCGAGGCTCACGCGTCTCATACAGGCACGCTAGACGATTACCCCACTGGGCTAGACGTGACCAATGACGTGACGGGCGTAGGCGTCAATCGTCCCTTGCGGGTCATCGTGCATGAGATAGAGCGAGAACTGGTCCACTCCGAGTTCGCTCAGGCCCTCGAGTTTCTCCAGGTGATGCTCAACCGGACCGAGGATGCAGAACCGGTCGATGACCTCGTCGGGCACGAACTCAGTGTCGGGATTGCCCGCCTTGCCGTGGTGGCGATAGTCGTAGCCCTTTCGCCCCTTGATGTACTCGGTCAGGGCTTCGGGAACGATGTCGGGATTGTCGCCGTAGCGTCCCACGATATCCGCGACGTGATTGCCCACCATGCCGCCGAACCAACGGCACTGGTCACGTTGATGCGCGAGGTCACGCCCGACGTAGGCCGGCGCCGCTACGCAGACGCTGAAGGCATCGGGGTCGCGGCCCGCGCCGAGCACGGCCTGGGTGGCCACCTGGGTCGCCCAGTTCACGATGAACGGATCGGCGAGTTGCATGATGAGCCCGTCGGCCTTCTCGCCACAGAGCGCGAGCGCCTTGGGACCATAGGCGGCCATCCAGACCTCGAGCGCGCCGTCCCTCACCCACGGGATCGAAAAGGTCTGATCGCGCAGATTCACTTCGCGACCCTCGGCAAGATTCTTCACGACCTCAATGCACTCGCCCAGCGCCGCGAGGGTCGCGGGTTGTCCCCCGGTGAAGCGCACCGCCGAGTCCCCGCGCCCGATGCCGCAGATCGTGCGCGGCCCGAACATCTCGTTGAGCGTGGCGAACAGTGAGGCAGTCACGGTCCAGTCGCGCGTCAGTGGATTGGTGACCATGGGTCCGACTTTGATCGAGGTCGTCGAACTGAGGATCTGGGAGTAAATGACGAAAGGCTCTTGCCACAAGACCGCTGAATCGAAGGTCCAAAAGTAGGTGAAGCCGGCGTCTTCGGCGCGCTTGGCCAGTTCGATTACGTCACGCGCCGGAGGATTGGTCTGGGCCACGAGTCCGAAATCCATTGACGTCTCCTTGTCGTTAACGCAGCAAACCGTTGAGTCCACGCTTGAGGAACGATCCCGATCCCGGCGCACCGACGTACTGGTCCTTGTCGATCACTACGCGCCCACGCGAGAGCACGGTCTTGGCTTTGCCCGTCACCTTCATGCCCTCGTAGGCCGAGTAGTCCACGTTCATGTGGTGAGTCGCCGCGGAGAACGTGTGCGCGGCGTTCGGGTCGTAGAGCACGATGTCCGCGTCCGCGCCCGGCGCGATGAGTCCCTTGCGCGGAAAGAGCCCGAACATGCGCGCGGGCGTCGTCGAAACGACGTCCACCCAGCGCGCCAGTGAGATCTCGCCCGCGTTCACGCCCTGAAAGATCAGATCGAGTCGGTGCTCGACCCCGGGTATCCCGTTGGGAATCTTCGAGAAGTTCCCGACGCCCAGCTCCTTTTGCTCCTTGAAACAGAACGGGCAGTGGTCGGTCGATACGACGCTCAGGTCATCGGTGCGCAGCCCCCGCCAGAGGTCAATCTGGTGGGTCTCATCACGAAGTGGTGGCGAACAGACGAACTTCGAACCCTCGAATCCCCCACGGGCGAGGTCCGCTTCGGAGAGGAACAAGTACTGCGGGCAGGTCTCAGCGAACACGTTCTGACCCCGGTCGCGCGCGCCCACGACTTGGTCGAGCGCTTCGCGCGCCGACAGGTGGACGATGTAGAGCGGCGCGCCAGCGACCCGCGCCAACTGGATGGCGCGGTGCGTCGCCTCGCCCTCGAGCAGTGACGGTCTCGTCGAGGCGTGAAAGCGCGGATCGCCTTCGCCACGCGCCAGGGCTTGGGCGACGAGGACGTCGATGGCGATACCGTTCTCGGCGTGCATCATGATGGTGGCCCCGTTGCTCGCGGCGCGCTGCATTGCGAGAAGGATCTCACCGTCGTTTGAGTAGAACACGCCCGGGTAGGCCATAAAGAGTTTGAAGCTGGCCACGCCCTCGTCGACCAGCAGGTCCATCTCGTCGAGGGACTGGCTATTGACGTCCGAGACGATCATGTGAAAGCCGTAGTCAATCGCGCAGTGTCCCTCGGCCTTGGCGAACCAGGCGTCCATGCCGCTGCGCAGGCTCTGACCTTTGGCCTGGATGGCGAAGTCGATGATAGACGTCGTGCCGCCAAAGGCTGCCGCGCGCGTACCAGTCTCGAAGGTGTCCACCGAGAATGTTCCCCCGAAGGGCATCTCCATGTGGGTGTGCGCGTCGATCGCTCCGGGGATCACGTAGGTGCCCGTCGCGTCGAGCGTGGTCGTCGCGCTTTCGGCCCATGAGAGCGCCGCTGACGAGCCGGGTGCCGCGAGTCCCGCGATAGTCGCGCCGTCGACCAGGACGTCTGCGGGGAAGGGACCGCTCGAGTTGACGACCGTGCCGCCCTTAATGAGTACTGTCATGGCTTCTCCTTGTCGCTCGGCCTACGGCTCGACCAGGGCCCCGTAGCTGTCGGGTCGCCGGTCGCGGTAGAAAGCCCAGGTGTGACGTACCTCGGCGAGGGTCGACATGTCCAAGTCGCGCACAATCAGGTCGTCCTCCTTATCTGAAGCCGCCTCGCCCACGAGCTGTCCGCGGGGATCGACGAAGTACGAGGAACCGTAGAAGTCGTTGTCGCCCAGTTCCTCGACACCCACGCGATTGATCGCGCCCACGAAGTACTCGTTGGCTACCGCCGCGGCGGGCTGTTCGAGGTTCCACAGGTACATTGACAGTCCCCGGCTCGTCGCCGACGGGTTGAAGACAATGCGCGCTCCCCCGAGTCCAAGCGCGCGCCACCCTTCTGGAAAGTGCCGGTCGTAACAGATGTAGACACCAATGGGGCCCACAGCGGTGTCAAAGACCGGATAGCCGAGGTTGCCCGGGCGAAAGTAAAACTTCTCCCAGAAGCCCTTCACCTGGGGCAAGTGATGCTTGCGATACTTTCCTAGGTACGTGCCGTCGGCGTCGATGACGAACGCCGTGTTGTAGAAGAGGCCCTCCTGTTCCTTCTCGTAGACCGGCACCACGAGCACCATGCCCGTCTCCTTCGCGAGTGCGCACATGACCTCGGTCGTGGGACCAGGCACAGTCTCGGTGTAGGCGAAGTACTCGGGGTCCTGGACCTGACAGAAGTAGGGTCCGTAGAACAACTCTTGGAAGCACAAGACCTGGGCGCCCTCCTTCGCTGCTCGTCGGGCCAGGGCAACGTTCGCCTCGATCATCGACTGCTTGTCGCCGGTCCACTTGGTCTGGACGAGCGCGGCTCGCACGATCTCGGGACCACCGTCTCGGTTGCTCATGTGCAACTCCCTTCGTCACTGCTTCGTAGGACCAGACCAACACCATATAGACCTGATCGCCGAGCACCAAGTGGAATGGACGTCAATTCACCCTGCCGATACGCACCGTTCACGAAAGTCCGAGCCAGACCGCACTCGCCAAACGTTCTGCCTTTGGCCGCTGCCAGAGGCCCGCCTGTCTTAGAAAATCCTGAGAATTCTTGGATTTATGACCTAATTAGTCATATATAGTCGAACCTGTGGCATTTCCGTCTTTTCATCGCTTCCTGCTCGTAGCTGACTCATCCCACGGCTCGTCGAGACCCGTTCGAGCGACGAAGGTCCAGTCGTGACCCTGCGTCGCGACACCCACGACGACCCCTACGGGCTAGGCCTGGACCCCGCTCACGTCGAGGGGCTCCCTTTCCTCAATCCCTACCGGGACATCGGCGAACTCAACGAGACCGAGCTGATGAAACTTCGCCGCCATCCCTTTGAGGTCGCGGCCGCGATCATCAACGCCTACGCCAAGGAAGGCGTCGAGGCCCTCAACGCCGTCCCCGGCGAAGTGGAGCGACTCAAGTGGGTCGGCGTCTACCCCCAGCGCCAGGGTGGTGACGCGTTCATGATGCGCGTGAAGGTCCCCGGCGGCGTATTGACCTCGGCCCAGGCGCGCGAGATTGGCCTGGCCGCAGAAGCCTACGGCCGCGGTCCCGAAGACCACCCCCTCTTCGGCAATAGTTACTGCGACATCACCACGCGCCAGACCGTCCAACTGCACTGGCTGCATCTGGCCGACATCCCGCGCATCTGGGAACGGTTCGCTCGCGTGGGCCTCACGTCGGTACAAGCGTGCGGCGACTGTGCGCGCAACGTAACGAGTTGTCCCGTGAGCGGCGTCGATCCCCACGAACTCGTCGACTCGCTCAGTGTCGCCACGGCGATCTCCGACTTCTTCACCGGTAACCGGACCTACGCGAATCTGCCGAGAAAGTTCAAGATCGCGGTCTCGGGCTGCAGCGAGAACTGCTCGCGCGTGGAAATCAACGATGTCGGACTTTGGCCGGCGAGCTACGGGGATGAA
>Ga0182012_10001528_pt1 | contig 25255 bp, 22 predicted proteins | sample 612S2SmetaG_FD_120486 | JGI IMG/M metagenome (GOLD analysis project Ga0182012, IMG submission 120486) | Permafrost microbial communities from Stordalen Mire, Sweden - 612S2S metaG | ecosystem: Environmental > Terrestrial > Soil > Wetlands > Permafrost | place: Sweden: Stordalen | collected...
ACCGAAGGCTATGCCGAGGATTGGGATCTGGACGCGTTGTGGACCGCGCTCAAGACGCTGTACCCGGTCGGGATCGAGCACGAGACGCTGACCCGTCTCGACGACGACTCGGAACGCGATGAGTTGACCCGTGAAGAATTGCTTGACGCGCTGCTCATAGACGCCAAACGTGCTTATGCTGCAAGGGAAGCCGAGCTCGAAGAAATGGCCGGCGAGGGCGCGATGCGCCAGCTGGAGCGCAATGTGTTGCTCAGCGTCATCGACCGCAAGTGGCGCGAGCACCTGTACGAAATGGACTACCTCAAGGAGGGCATCGGGCTGCGGGCGATGGCGCAGCGCGATCCGTTGGTGGAATACCAGCGTGAGGGCTACGACATGTTCATGGCCATGCTCGACGGCATGAAAGAGGAGTCGGTCGGCTTCTTGTTCAATGTCGCGGTCGAAGCGGTCCCCGCGCCGCAGGTAGCGCCGGTGGCGGCGCCGGAAGGGCTGGCGGAATTCGCAACGGCCGCCGCCGGGCAATCCGATGCCGCCGCGCCGGCAACGGTTCACGAAGAGGCTCCTAGTGTGTTGCGCGCCAAGGGTATTGACGACCAATCCCCAGCCCTGACCTATTCCGGCCCGTCGGAGGACGGCTCGGCGCAGGTGCAGCGCAACGGCGGCGGCGCCCAGAAGACGCCTGCGGGTGTGCCCGGCGGCAGCCGGCGTGAGCGGCGTGCCGCCGCACGGCAGCAAGGCCGAGGTGCCAAGCCGCCGAAATCGGCGAAAAGGAGCTAGCTGGGCGCGGCGTCGCATTCGCGCAGGTTTTCCAGGTGGCCTTCCGATTCCCAATGTTAGTATTGTAAACATTAACTAGGGATTGGAGGTCCGTTGACCACTCCACGATCCCGCACCGCCGTCGACACGTACCACCATGGCAATTTGCGGCAGGCACTCCTGAAGCACGCCGTCGAACTCGCGCAGGCGGGCGGCCCGGACGCGGTGGTGTTGCGCGACGTCCAGCGGATGGCCGGGGTGAGCAACTCCGCGGCGTACCGGCATTATGCTGATCGCGACGCACTTCTGGCCGCGGTGACCGCGTATGCACAGACGCGGCTCGCCGACGCGATGGTGGCACGGCTGAACGCGCTGCCGCAGCGGGGTCCGCTGGCCAAACGGGCGCTGGGACGCCTGCGCGCCACCGGGCAGGGCTACATCGACTTCGCGCTCGCCGAACCGGGCCTGTTTCGAACGGCCTTCGCGCACCGGGAGGCCGCCCGCGGCGGCCATTCGCGACACACCGAAGACGCAGGCGCCACCGTCGGCGAGCATCATCCGTTCCAGATCTTGATCGGGTGCATCGACGACCTGGTGGCCACCGGTGTGCTCTCAGCTGACCGACGCGAGGGCCTCGACGAGGCCGCGTGGGCCGCGGTGCACGGTCTGTCCACGCTGTTTCTCGACGGCCCGCTGAGCAAGGCCGACGCTGCGCGCCAGCAGCTGATCACCGACCGACTGCTCGACGTCATCGCCGACGGCCTGCGCTAGCGCATCAAATGTTGACAGCACTAACATTCTTTGCGATGCTCGGTATGTTAGCGTTGTCAACATCGAGGGGATTTAGCTCGTGACCATCGACACCCGTACGCGTCCCGCCCGAGGTGCGCACTCGACTCCAACGAGAGTGCGCCCCATCCTCATCCTCACGGTCGTGCTCGTTGCCGCCCTGGCCATCAACGTAGAGACCACGATCGTGAACGTGGCCCTGCCGACCATGAATTCGGCGCTGGGCGCGTCGACGCGCGGGCTGCAGTGGATCGTGGATGCCTATAACTTGGCGTTCGCGGCCCTAGTGCTGGCCGGCGGCACGATCGGCGACAAGTTCGGCCGGCGCGGAACGCTGGTCGTCGGACTGGCCCTGTTCGCGGCCAGCAGCATGGGGGCGGCGCTGTGCACGTCGACCGGATCGCTGATCGGGATGCGTCTGGTCATGGGTATCTCGGCAGCACTGATCTACCCAACCACGCTGGCGATCATCACCGACACCTTCCGTGATCCGAAGCAGCGGGCCGCGGCGATCGGCGTGTGGGGTGCGGTGACGGGTCTCGGGGTCGCGATCGGTCCGATCCTCGGTGGCGCACTGTTGGAGACGTTCTGGTGGGGCAGCCTGTTCCTGGCGCTGGCGCCGATCGCCCTTGTCGCCGTGCTCGGCGCGGTGGTGGTTGTGCCGCGGTCCACCACAATGCCGGGGGCACAACTCGACCGCGGCGGTCTGCTGCTATCGGTCGTGATGCTCGGAACACTGGTCTACACGATCATTGAGGCTCCCGACCGCGGCTGGACGGAGAACCGGACACTGTTGGGCTTCGGCGCAGCGCTCGTGGCAGCCGTCGCGTTCGTGTGGTGGGAGCGGCGCCAGCGTGATCCCCTGATCGACGTCAGCCTGTTCACCAATCTGCGGTTCAGCGCGGCCAGCGGCGCGGTGACCGTCGCGTTCTTCGCATTGTTTGGCTTCATCTTCCTGATCACCCAGTTCTTCCAGCAGTTGCAGGGTTTCGGGCCGCTCAACACCGGCGTGCGCATCCTGCCGGTCGCGTTGTCGATCGCGGTCGGGTCCGTCCTGGGCACGCGGCTCGCGGTGACCCGGCTGGGCACCAAGGCGGTTGTGTTCATCGGTCTGCTGATGCTCACCGCGGCGTTCGCGTGGGTGGCCACTGTCGACGTCGACGTCCCCTATCTGCAGGTCGCGGCGCAGATGGTGCTGCTTGGCGGGGGGCTTGGCCTGACGACGGCGCCTGCCACCGACTCGATCATGGGGGTGGTCCGCCCCGAACAAGCCGGCGCAGGTTCCGCGGTCAACGACGCGACCCGTCAGATCGGCGGCACACTCGGCGTGGCCGTGGTCGGCAGCATCTTCTCCACGCTCTACATCCGCCACCTGTCCGACAGCGAGATCCTAAGGGCAGCAACGCCGCTCGCCCAGGCCACGGCACGCGAGGGACTGGCCCAGGGCCTGCAGGTCGCCGTCCAGTCACCGGCATCAGTCGCCGGGGCGGTCCGTGACACGGTCAGTAACGCGTTCATGTCCGGCCTGCACGCCGGCTGCCTGACCGCCGCCGCCGTATGCCTGGCCGGGGCTTTCTTCGTGCTGGCCGTCCTGCCCGCCCACCCCGCGAACGCGATCCCGGCATGAAAGACGCACATCGATAGGGGCCCTGGGCACTGATAACCGGCGCCAGTGACGGGATCGGCAAGGCACTGGCCACCGCCATCGCGGCCGAAGGAATCAACGTGGCCCTCGCCGCTCGCAGCCAGGTCAAGCTGCAGACTTTGGCAGCCGAACTCGCCGCCGCCCAAGGCATCGAGACGATGGTGTTGCCCGTCGACCTGGCCGACCCGGGCGCCGCCGACACTGTCGAGGACCGCACCGACGGGCTCGACATCGGGCTGGTGGTCCTCGCCGCGGGGTTCGGCACCACGGGCAACGTCCTCGAGACTGAGCTCACCGAAGAACTGCAGTTGATCGCGGTGAACATCACTGCGGTCATGCGTCTGTCGCATACCTTCGCCGGCCGGCTCGCGGCCCGCCGCAAGGGCGGAATCGTGCTGTTCGGCTCCATCGTCGGCTGGCAGGGTGTTGGAGGCCAGGCCAATTACGCCGCGTCGAAGGCGTACGTGCAGGGGCTGGCCGAGGGACTCCACGACGAACTGAAGCCTTGCGGAGTGGACGTGCTCGCCGTCGCGCCCGGCCCCGTGGACTCGGGGTTCGGCGCCAGGGCAGGCCTGACGATGACGTCGGCCACCAGTACTGAGGTCGTTGCCGCCGCGACCCTCAACGCGCTCGGCCGTCGACGCACCGTGATACCCGGCGCGCGAGGCAAGTTCCTCACCGCCGCATTGACGCCGCTTCCACGTCGGGTGCGGAGCCTGATCCTCGGGACAGTGATCGCAGGTATGCGTAGCCGGGGCGTCAGATCGCGCCAGAGTTAACCCTCGACAAGCTTTGCGATCCGTTCCAGGGTGGCGCGCATGCCACCGGCGGTCTGTTGCGGAACGGACCCGCGGGTGATCAGCGGCTTCTGCTTGTCCTCGGAAACATCCCAGGTTTCGCGCACCAGCGTGCCGCCGTCGGCCGGGCTCAATTCATAACGCCAGATCCGGCCACCGACCAGACCACCCATTCCGTAGGTCTGCCACGCGATACGGCGGTCTGGCTCGTACTCGATGACCGTGTTGTTCGTGCGGTACGGGATGAACAGCGTCTCCTTGCGGCCCCGCATTGCCATTCCGAATGTCGAACCCTTAGACAGCGGAACCGAGCTTTGGGTCGCGTGATTCACCGAATCCGAACCGTCGAAGCTGGCGTGTTTGCCCGCGTCGGCCAGTAGCGCGAATATCTTGCCCGGGGGCGCCTTGATGACCCGCTCGACGCTGACCGTGTTTCCGTCCATCCCGCAACCCTAGCGCCGCTGCGCGGCTGTGCGGCCTCGATCAACCCCGCCAACCTCGATCAACCGATGTGCAGGGCGACCACTTGCCATCGAGCCCCGTTGCCGGCAGGAACCTGTTCTACCCTGCAGGCAATGGCGTGGACCCGACGCCCGCGGCTGTAGGACCCGAAAACCTCGGCAGCAGTCTCCTGGCCGCGGTGCGCCACCGGTTGCAACCCCACCCGGCGCAGCACCGCGGCACCCTCGTGCCCGGCGGCCGAACGGCCGAGCGACGGCACCGACTCGACTAGGCTGGGCGCCAGCAAGGGCCGTAGCTGGGCCAGCGAACGACGGCGGTCGATGACTTCCAGCACTCGCCGCAGCGCGGCGTCGGCGAACATCGCCGCCTGGCGCATCGGTGCTGACATGATTGGCGTTGCGCCCGGTGCGGCCTCCGCTTGCCTTCGGTAAGGCCGGTGCGGCGCGCACTGGGCGCGACGCGGCAACGCTGCGGGGGCCGCTGTCGGCCGGCGTTGAGCGGCGCTTTGCGTCGGTGGCTCGTAGTCGACGACGGGAACGACGGCGAAGCCGTCGAGGGGCGATTGGCTCACGATAGGACCAATGGTCAACGGGAACTCTCCAACTCACTCGAAACGAATGGGCAACGAAAAGGCGGAGCCTGCTGGGGAGTGGCAGACCAGGGTTTTACGGGTGATTTCAGTTGTCGGCCATCATCGCACAATCGGCGCTCGCGCGTACCCGCACCGTGACGGGCTTGCTCCGGGCGATTACCGTGGGCGAATAAATCGCCGGACGCGACCAATTGATAAGGAGGACAGGGCCGTAATGGTGACCCGCTTGTCCGCATCGGACGCGTCCTTCTATCGGTTGGAGAACACCGCCACCCCGATGTACGTCGGGTCGTTGTCGATCCTGCGCCGCCCGCGCGCTGGATTGAGCTACGAGACGCTGCTGGCCACCGTCGAGCAACGCCTGGCCCAGGTGCCGCGCTACCGCCAGAAGGTCCGAGAAGTGTGGATCGGCGCGGCCAGGCCGGTTTGGATTGACGACAGCGACTTCGACATCACCTATCACGTCAGGCGGTCGGCGCTGCCATCGCCCGGCAGCGACGAGCAGCTGCACGACCTGGTCGCGCGATTGGCGGCACGGCCTCTGGACAAGTCCCGACCATTGTGGGAGATGTACCTCGTCGAAGGCCTCTCCAAAAACCGCGTCGCCCTCTACATCAAGTCGCACCAGGCGCTGATCAACGGTATGGCTGCGCCGGAGATCGGCCACGTCATCGCCGATCGCACGCGGAATCCGCCGCCATTCCCCGAAGACATCTGGATACCGGAAGGCGAACCTGGATCCACCCGACTGCTGCTGGGCGCGCTCGGCGACTGGGTGGTGGGGCCAAGCGCGCAGCTGCAGGCCGTCGGTTCCGCCATGGCCGGGTTGGCAACCAACTACGGCGAACTACTGCATGCCGGTCGCCGCGTTGTCGGTATCGCACGCACAGTAGCGCGTGGCACCGCGCCCAGCAGCCCGCTCAACGCCCCTGTTTCGCGCAACCGGCGGTTCGCCGTTGCCAGTGGCCGGCTGGCGGACTACCGGACGGTGCGAGCGCGCTACGACTGCGACGTCAACGACGTGGTGTTGGCGGTGGTGGCCGGCGCACTCGGAAACTGGCTGATGTCACGCGGTGAACCGTTGCCAGCGACAGCGACCGTTCGGGCCATGGCGCCGCTGTCGGTCTACGCCGATGACCGGCTCGGCTCAACCGGCCCCGGCCAGGCGATCAGCCAAGTGACGCCCTTCCTGGTCGATCTGCCAGTGGGGGAGGCCAACGCCGTCGTGCGGCTGTCGCAGATCGCGCACGCCACCGAAACGAACCCGACGGCGGCCAGCCTGGTCGACGCCAGGACCATCGTCACCCTGTCTGGTTTTGCGCCACCGACCCTGCACGCCATGGGTATCCGGGTGGCCACCAGCTTTCCTCGCCTTTCCAAGCGGGCGTTCAATCTGTTGATGACGAATGCTCCCGGGGCTCAGTCGCAGATGTACATCGCCGGCACCAAGCTGCTGGAGACCTACGCCGTGCCGCCGCTGCTGCACAACCAGGCGCTGGCGATCAGCGTGACGTCCTATAACGGCATGCTGTACTACGGAATCAACGCCGACCGCGATGCCATGAGCGATGTCGACCTGCTGCCGGGACTGTTAGGACAGTCACTTGACGAGCTGCTGGAAGCTTCCCGCTAATTCTCGACAGGTCAAAACAGCTAGATGCAGATAGCATCCGTTGTCATGAGCACCTCGACTGACAACGGCGAAGCGAAGACGAAGACGAAGACGAAGGCTAAGACGAAGGCTAAGACAAAGAAATCGAGTCCGTTAGCCGAACACAAAGTTCCAAACGATGTCTACGAAGCTGAATTATTCAGGCTGCAAACGGAATTCGTGAAGTTGCAGGAGTGGGTGCGCCACACCGGCGCGCGTGTGGTGGTGATCTTCGAGGGCCGCGACGCCGCGGGCAAGGGCGGCGCGATCAAACGGATCACCGAATATCTGAGTCCGCGGATCGCCCAGATCGCCGCGTTGCCGGCCCCGACCGACCGGGAACGCGGCCAGTGGTATTACCAGCGCTACATCACGCATCTGCCCGCTAAGGGTGAAATCGTGCTCTTCGACCGGTCGTGGTACAACCGCGCCGGCGTCGAGAAAGTCATGGGGTTCTGTACGCCGGCGGAATATGCGCTGTTTCTGCGGCAGACGCCGATCTTCGAGCAGATGCTCATCGACGACGGCATTTTGTTGCGCAAATACTGGTTCTCGGTGTCCGACACCGAACAGCTCAAGCGGTTCAAGTCGCGTCTGAACGACCCCGTCCGGCAGTGGAAACTGAGCCCGATGGACCTGGAATCGGTGTACCGGTGGGAGGACTATTCGCGCGCCAAAGACGAGGTAATGGTGCACACCGACACCTCGAGCAGCCCCTGGTATGTCGTGGAATCGGATATCAAGAAGAACGCGCGGCTGAATATGATGGCCCACTTGCTGTCCACGATCGACTACCACGAAGTGGAAAAACCAAAGGTCACGCTTCCGGACCGGCCGGTGGTGTCTGGTAACTACCAGCGCCCGCCGCGAGAGCTGTCGACCTATGTCGACGACCATGCGGCGAAGTTCCTTGCCAAATCCAAATAGCTAGCGGGTCGCCACCGGTGACGCACGTCTACATCCCGGCCACGTTGGCGATGTTGCAACAGCTCGTGGCCGACGGCTCGTTGTGGCCGGTCAGCGGTACCGCGTTTGCAGTGACGCCGACGTTGCGTGAGGCCTACGCAGAGGGTGACGACGATGAGCTTGCCGACGTCGCGCTGCGTGAGGCGGCGATGGCCTCGCTGCGGCTGCTCGCTGCGCAGAAAGCTGAAGGAGCCGACGAGGCCTCGGCGCCGCGACGCGCGGTGCTGGCCGCCGACGTCGACGACGTCAAGTTCCGTCCCGATCTCGACGACGCCGTCGTGAGGCTCGGCGCTCCCGTAGCGATCGATCAGGTCGTCGCCGCGTACGTCGACAACGTGGGCGCTGAACCGGCCGTGAGCAGGGCGATTGAGGTCATCGATGTTGCCGATTTGGGCGACGAGGACGCTGACCTGATTGTCGGGGACGCCCAGGATCACGACCTTGCCTGGTATGCAAACCAAGAGCTGCCGTTCCTGCTTGATCTGCTCTAGCTGAGCGCGGCAACCCGGCTTATCTCGGCAATCGCCACGCCTTAGCGTCTGGATACGGTATCGTAGGTTACGGTACCGTAGCTTCCTGGAGGGAAGAACCGGACCAACGTAAAGCGGAAGCAAAACGTCGCATCGTGAGCAGGAGCTTCCTATGGGGAAGAAATACGCGTCGATTACCAGCAATCTCGTCGACACCGAGCGTCCAACGATCGCAGGGGCCGAGAGGCATCCCGGTTGGCATGCGCTGCGCAAGATCGCTGCGCGCATCACGACGCCGCTGCTGCCCGACGACTATCTGCGTCTGGCGAATCCGCTGTGGTCCGCGCGGGAATTGCGAGGCCGCATTCTGCAGGTCCGCCGGGAGACGGAAGATTCCGCAACCCTGGTGATCAAACCGGGCTGGGGGTTCAGCTTCGACTATCAGCCGGGTCAGTACATCGGGATCGGGTTGCCGGTAAACGGGCGCTGGCGCTGGCGTTCGTATTCGCTGACGTCGAGTCCGGCAGCTGTGGCGTCTGGGGCAGGCTCACCGCGCACGGTGACCATCACTGTGAAGGCGATGCCCGAGGGCTTTCTCTCCGCGCACCTGGTGGACGGTGTCGAGCCGGGAACCATCGTGCGGTTGGCCGCGCCGCAGGGGAATTTCGTGCTACCCGACCCGGCGCCGCCGTCGATTCTGTTCCTCACGGCCGGATCCGGAATAACGCCAGTGATGTCGATGCTGCGGACATTGGTGCGCCGCAACCAAATTGCTGACATCACGCACCTGCATTCGGCGCCCACCGAATCCGACGTGATGTTCGGCGCGGAGTTGACAGCGCTGGCGGCCGACCACCCGGGCTATCGGTTGCGGGTGCGGGAAACCCGCGCGCAGGGGCGGCTCGACCTCACCCGGCTCGGCCAAGAGGTACCGGATTGGCGCGAACGGCAGACCTGGGCGTGCGGGCCGGAAGGCCTGCTGAATCAGGCTGAAAAGGTGTGGTCGTCCGCGGGCATCGGCGACCGTCTGCACTTGGAGCGGTTCGCGGTGGCCAAGGCGGCACCCGCCGGAGAAGGCGGCACGGTCACATTCGCGCGCAGCGGGCGCAGCGTGGCTACCGATGCCGCCACGTCGCTGATGGATGCCGGCGAGGGCGCCGGGGTGCAGATGCCCTTCGGTTGCCGGATGGGCATCTGCCAGTCGTGCGTGGTCAGCCTGGTGGACGGCCACGTCCGCGATCTGCGAACGGGTCAGGAACACGAGGCCGGAACGCGGGTGCAGACCTGCATTTCTTCGGCATCGGGTGATTGCATTCTCGACATCTAGAAGCTACTCGCTGGTAACATCGTGCAAGTAACCTACGGGAACGTAGGTTACGATAGCGTAGGTTATAGACACACGACCGCAGGGGAGATTACGACCATGGCGATCACTGACGTCGAGGAATTCACACATCTGACCGACGCGGACATCGAAAGCCTGGCTGTCGAGTTGGACGCAATCCGCCAGGACATCGAAGACTCGCGCGGCGAACGGGACGCGCGCTACATCCGCCGCACCATCGCGTCGCAGCGCGCCCTGGAGGTGGCCGCTCGCGCGTTGCTGGCGGCCAGTTCGCGGCGCTCGGCCTGGTGGGCTGGCACCGTGGCGCTGGGCGTGGCCAAGATCATCGAGAACATGGAGATCGGCCACAACGTCATGCACGGCCAGTGGGACTGGATGAATGACCCTGAGATTCACTCCTCGACATGGGAGTGGGATATGAGTGGTTCGTCCAAGCACTGGCGGTACACCCACAATTTCGTGCACCACAAGTACACCAACATCCTCGGGATGGACGACGACGTCGGCTACGGCATGCTTCGCGTCACTCGCGACCAGCGCTGGAAGCGTTACAACATCTTGAATCTGCTGTGGAACACCTTGCTCTCGCTGCTCTTTGAATTCGGCGTCGGCTTGCAGCACGTGGAGCTCGGCAAGATCATGAAGCACCGGATGGACCAGGAGGACGGTCGGCAACGGGTCAACGAGTTCTTGGCGAAGGCCGGCCGGCAGGTGTTCAAGGATTACGTCGGGTACCCGGCGCTGACCTCGGTGTCGCCCGGAGCGACGTACCGGTCCACGATGACGGCCAACGCGATGGCCAACGTGATTCGCAACGCGTGGGCCAACGCTGTCATCTTCTGTGGGCATTTCCCAGATGGCGCAGAGAAATTCACCAAGACGGACATGATCGGCGAAACCAAGGGCCAGTGGTACCTGCGCCAGATGCTCGGCAGTGCCAACTTCGAAGGTGGTCCCGCACTGCGGTTCATGAGCGGCAACTTGTGCCACCAGATCGAACATCACCTGTACCCGGACCTGCCGAGTAGTCGGCTGCACGAAATTTCGGTTCGGGTGCGCCAGGTCTGCGAGAAGTACGATTTGCCTTACACCACAGGCTCATTCCTGGTGCAGTACGGCAAGACATGGCGCACCATCGCCAAGCTGTCGTTGCCGAACAAGTACTTGCGCGACAACTCGGACGATGCGCCGGAGACCCGCAGCGAGCGGATGTTCGCCGAGCTGGAGCCAGACTTCGCGCGCACCGACCCGGCGACCGGACGCCGGCGTGGGCTGAACACCGCCATCGCCACCGTGCGGGGCTGGCGGCGCAAGCGCGCGATGACGCACATCGAGCAGACGATCGGGAAAGCAGACGACGTAGCGGCCTAAGCCGCCGCGGGCGTCATCGCACGATGTGCAGCACGGCCCACAACAGCAACGAGACCAGTACGAGGCCCAGCCCGCCGACGAGCAACGTCACCATCGTCCGCAATTGATTATCGACGGGGACGAAGTTGTCCCACGCTTGGTTCTGGGGTACAGATGTCATCACGCTCGACCTTCCGATCTGCTGCTATCGATCAACAACACGCGGCCCGTCAACGGACCCGACATTTCGTTAGCCGTGCTCTGCGACGCCGCAAGGCGGTCGCCTATTCCATCCGTGTGGTTACCCGCGGGGCGCTCGCCGTCAAACACGCCGATGATCAATAGGGTTGCGACGGGCTACGGCGCCTTTACGGCATCGCCTCGGCCCACTTGATATGGCCCTCGAAGCCGAGGGTTCTCGCCATGTCGCGGTAGCGATCCCGGTAGTCGAGGTAGGCGGCGTCATCGCTATGAGTTCGCGCCAGCAGAGCCCGCAGCCGGAGCACCATGATGTCGCGCACAGCTAAACCATCGTCGGCCGCCGCGGTCGCTAACCGCGCAATCGCGGCCTCGGCCTCGACGGCGTCACCGTCGGCCCCGCGATCGAGGAGAGTTTCCACTAGAACGCCCGTCGCCGGAATGCTCCACGCAAGTAGACGTCCCTCGACGAACCGATGGTCGGTGGTAACGCGGATTAGCGGTATCGCGCCGTCTGGATCTCCACGCCGAGCCCGCTCACGCGCCAAGTACACATTTACGAGCGGTAACTCGCCCAGGACGTTTTCCCGGCGCAAGAACACGTCGCTGACCTCGGCGAGCAGCTGCTGCCCGTGGTCACGCTCGGAAGCCGATTTTCGGTGCAGCAGTGCAACGCCGAATGTCATCCGGGCGACGCGCAACGCGAGGTCATCACCGGATCGTTCGGCAATTCGCAGGGCATCCTCGATCTCGCGCAGTGCGCGATCGTCGGCCCTGAGCACGCCATACGGCAAGCCCACGAGGTAGACGTAGGTGACGGCGGTGGCGTAGGAGTAGGGATCGGCGCTGCGGGCCATGGCGAGGCCGTGGCCCAGGTCGTCGCGCCATCCGGGACGACCGAGGTGATACCGGGTAAGGGCCCGCTGGGTAAAGGCGAGCGCTAACGGAGACCCGATCATGAAGTTGCCTTTGGATGGATCACCGTCGGCCAAGTCGATGACCCTCTGTGACAAGCGCAGCGCCTCACAAAACTCGGCGTTCTCTAGTTTGGCGTAGATGGACGAGCGGGATAGCCCGACCGTCAGGGTCGCGTCGTCGATCGACTCGATGAGGGCCATGGCTTCCGATGCCAGTTGCGACGCCTCGCTCGTTCGGGCCTGCAAGGCGTGATCCATCACCACCCCCGCTATTGCGATGGCCAGCGACGCCTTGTCGCCGGCGGCGGCGCACAACTGCCGCAATTCATCGAAGCGGTCGCCTGCCGCATGTTCATGTACTCGAAAGGCGGTCGCGCACAACATGGTGCGCGGGGCAATGCGCATGGCTGCTCGGTCGGGGTCCTCGGTGGGCAAAGTGTCAGCGATCTTCTCCGCACGTTCCCAACTCAGTCGCGCCGCGGGGATGTCGCGGTCCCTCGCCCACGTTGCCGCGCGCATGTGCCAGCCAAACGCGCCGTGCAGATTACCGGCGGCCTCCAGGTGCTCGGCGATTAGCGCAGCGTTCTCGTCGACCGAAGCCGGGTCACGTGATTCGATGGCAGCGGCCACCCGCCGGTGCAACTCGGCGCGATCCGACTTGAGCTGAGCCTCATAGGCCACCGCGCGAATCAGCGGGTGGCGAAAGACGTATTCGGGTTGCCCGGTGAACCTGACCTGATCGATGAGCTGGGCGGTCACCAAGTGAGAAACGACTGGCTCGACCCCAAGCACGGTCAGCAGGTCTAGGTCAAACCGGGAGCCGACCACCGCGGCGGTGCCCAGAGTGCGTTTGGTTTTCGGGTCGAGCCGGTCGATGCGCGCGGCGATCGTGGCCTGCAGCGTGGCAGGCACGCTCACCTCGGTGACTTCTGCGGTCGACAGGTATGCGCCGGCGTGGCCGTGCAGCACATTGCGATCGGCCAGCTCGCGCACGATCTCCTCGGCGAAAAACGGATTTCCAGCGGCCCGAGCGGCGATTGTCTGGCCCAGCGCGCCGACCGAGGGGTCCGGACCCAGCAGCTGTGAGACCAGTGCCGCCGTTTCTGAATCACTCAGCGGTGCAAGGGCTATCGTCTGCGCACCGGGCAATTGGGTCATCCGGCCGCGATATTCCGGACGATACGTGACGAGCACAAGCGAGGGCGTCTGCGGGATCACCGTGAGGAAGTCGGTCAGCATCGACTCACTGACCTCATCGATCCAGTGGGCATCCTCGATGATGTAGAGCGCCGGGGTTTCTCGGGCCAGCAAGGCGGCATTGACTAGGGCGGTCAACCGCCGCCGCCGCGCATCCGGAGCGATCTGGGGAAGAGCCACTTCGGGGTCCGCGACGCCCAGTAGGTCATCAAAGAGCACCAAGTCCTCCGGTTCCGCGCTGGGAGCCTGAGCCCGTAGCCGCGCTCTGGCTGCCTGCGGGTCAACGCCCTCGATGCCGGTGGCTGCGCGCAGCAGCCGTGCCACGGCATAGAAGGGGACGTGGCTGGTGTGCGACTCGCAGAAGGTCGTGAACACATCCACGTCGCGGCGACGCGCCGTCGTCGCCACCTCACGTACCAAGCGGCTCTTGCCGATTCCCGGCGGACCCACCACGCCGACCACCGCGCCTTGGTCGTCGATCGCGCGCTCCAGCAAGCCTTGGACTGCGGACATTTCCCATTGCCGACCAATAAGATTCGATAGAGACGCGGCGAGAGACCGATCGCGGTCCGACACACTCAATAGCCGCCGCGCGGCCACCGGCGCATCGGCGCCTTTGATCCGAACCAACTCAGCGTCGCCCAGAGTCGCCGCGACCTCCACAAGTCGCGCCGTCGACGCGCTGAGCATCACCCCACCCGGGGGTGCCACGGATTCCATCCGTTGCGCCATCCCGACTTGCTCACCGACGGCGGTGTAACCGGACGGACCCGAACCAATCTCGCCGGCGATCACCTCCCCGGAGTTCAGGCCGACGCGCAACTTCAGCTCCACGCCGTCGCGGATCCGGACGTCGGCGGCAAGCTGCTTCACCTCCTCGTTAACGGCCAACGCTGCCAGGCAGGCGCGAACGGCATGGTCCTCCAACGCCACCGGTGCACCGAAGACCGCCATGATGCCGTCGCCGGTGAACTTGTCCACCGTGCCGCCATAGCGTTTCACCGCCGCCGCACACCGGTCCGCCAGTTCTGCCATGATCTCGCGGAGCCGCTCTGGACCCACCGCCGCAGCGATGTCCATCGAATGAAAAACATCGGCGAACAGAACGGTTACCTGCTTGTACTCCGCACGGTTGTCTTGCTCCGTGACCGGTGCACCGCAGCCGTCACAGAATCGAGCGCCCTCTCGCAGTTCGGTGCCACACGTGCGGCACGCGGTCGCTGCGGTCATTTGACCCTCCGCCGCTTCCGGCCCCCAAGTTCCAGGTCACCAGCATAGGACGCTTGATGCGTCCCAGAACAGGTTTGCTCAACGGTCGCCGCTGGCGCCGCCCTCGATTGGTGAAGTGCTTTGTAGACGGCCAAAGGCTTGTCGTCGCTGGCAGCCGAGTACCGACGCCGCCGGCGTCTAAGCTGGAGGAGGCAGATTGAAAGGTGCGCGATGCTTGCAGCGTTCGGATTCGAAGCCCTGGGTGTAGTCGTCGGGGACATGTATTTCGTCGACCCAGCCCCGAATGCCGGTCAGGAAACCCCGGAAAGGGGAGTCAGACTGGAACTCCGCCTGGTCGATCGGGCTGACCCCCAAGGATCGATCTACGCCGGCATCCCGATCGCCTTCAATCGCCCGGTGTGGCGGGTTGACCTTTTCGGATCCACGGAGAGCCCGCCCGGGACGCTGGACCGGGCCCATCACCATCCCCGTTTCGACGGCTGGGAACCCGGGCGCCGGCACTTTGTGGCCGAGCTGTCAGCCGACCCGCTGTCCTGGCTGGCCGATCAGCTGGCCGACCCGGCAGCCGTGCTGGCCCGGGCTGGCGTCGGTGCCGATGAGATCACCAAAGCCGACGAAACCGGACTCGCCGCGGCGGCCCCGGAGATTATCTCCGCAGTGAAACGGATGCTCGACGGCGTGCGGGACGGGGAATTGGCGCCGCCCTCCGCCGAACCGGTTGCTGCCGCCCGCACCGGCTGGCTCTGATTCTCGGGACGGCGATCTGGGATTACGCGCCTAATATCTGACAGACCGAATCGGAGGGTCTCGAGCGCCGCCGTTGACGTTGTTCTTGGCCAGATCAGCGTCTGACCGCGGTCGGTGCCGATCCGAAGATTTAACCCATGCTTACCTCTGCCATTCAGGCCAGAGCGAGCATCTGATCTAAAGCTTCCCTGTCCTCATATCCTCACCGATCTTGAGAATCGGAGTCTGGTTCTCTGGCTGAACCCGTTCCCACAGGCTGCCCTTGCCTAGCTTTTGTCCCGACTCCTCTTCTCGCCTGAACCACTCCTCGGCGCTCCTGATCCGATTCGGGTGTATTTCGTCGAGCAGAGCATAATTTCTCTCGACGATCCCGTGCTTCCATAGGTTCCAGAATCCTGTGAAGTTATCGCGAACGCTCATGGTGCTCTTGTCATTTGGGTCTGAGTTGTACCCGGCAGGCGCATGCGCCAGCCGACTGAGCGAACCGTTCTTCCAGTAGGTTTCCAGATCGGTGTCGATGTAGCGCGCTGGATGCCCGGTGACATTCTCGAATGCCACAGCGAGATCGGCGTAGGCAATGTGGTCGATAGCGACTTCGAGGTCCATGCCAATGGTGCGCTCCGAATGGTCGAAGAGCCAACGAACGTAGTACCCGCAATCCTCAAGCGACACATGCGGCACGGCTCCGTTGCCGAGCGGAACGCGCCAAGTTACGACACCATCTTCGACGGTCGGTGTCATCGGCGTATGGGGAGAGATCGCCATCTCGATATACGGCCCCGTAGTGAAGATCGCTGCCCCCATTCGACCCTTATTCACCTGATTCTGAAACAAGATCCACTCGCCCACACGTCCCTTGCCGTCGTAATGGCCGGTGCGGAACCTAGAGTCATATCCCGATTTCTTGAGACCGTAGTCCAGGTTTCCATAGACGAAGAACTTGACTCCTTCTTCGATAGCTATCTCGTAACTGCGCATCGCCCAGTAAGTTTCGGCTTTTTCGCCGGTATTGAACCCGTCGATGTTGACGAATGCACCGTCGCAACGGCGGAATCCTTCCCGCAGGATGGCTTCGTCGGCGAAAGAGCCTTCCAGAACCGAGACATTGTCGAGCGCGAGGAGATCGGCGGCTCGTCGCGAGGCAGGGTCGCGGCTAAGGAATCGAACGGAGTACTTCTTGTCGGAAACCAGGGCACGAATGATGGGAATGCCCTGGGCTCCCGTGCCGCCTATGACAAACACTTTCGAGATGGTGTCGGATGACATCGTTAGTGGCCTCCGTTCACCGCGCGGCTCAGACGCTCGATGATGGTGGCGTTGGCCATGCCGCCGCCCTCGCACATCGTCTGCAGCCCGTACCGGCCGCCGCGCTGTTCGAGTGCGTTGACCAGCGTGGTCATGATGCGCGCGCCACTGGCACCCAGCGGGTGGCCAATCGCGATAGCGCCGCCATTGACGTTGGTCTTGGCCAGATCAGCTCCTGTATCGGCAGCCCAGGACAGCACGACGGGCGCGAACGCCTCGTTCACCTCGAACAGGTCGATGTCGGCCAGCGTCAGACCGGCGCGCTGCAGCACCTTCTCGGTGGCCGGTATTACTCCGGTCAGCATGTACAGCGGATCCGAACCCACCACCGCGGTGGTGTGAATTCGGGCCAGCGGGCGCAAGCCCAGCTTCTTGGCAACTTCGCTGGTGGTGATCAGGACCGCGGCGCTGCCGTCTGATAGCGGTGAGGAGTTGCCCGGTGTAATCGACCAATTGATTTGCGGAAAGCGATCCTTCATCGCCTCGCTGTAGAACGCCGGCTGCAACGTGGCCAACGTCTCCACCGTGGTAGCGGGCCTGATGATCTCGTCGGTGGAAAGGCCGGCAATCGGAATCAGCTCGTTGTCGAAGAGCCCGTCTTTGGTGGCACGGGCGGCTTTGTTGTGGCTCTCGGCGGAGAACTCGTCGAGCTCGGTACGCGACAAGCCCCACTTCGCCGCGATCAATTCGGCGCTGATGCCCTGCGGGACCAGGCCGGCGGGGTAGCGCTGCGGCATACCTTCGCCAAACGGGTTGGTGCCCGGCAGCACCGAGCTGCCCATCGGGACGCGTCCCATCGACTCCACTCCCGCTGCGACGACGAGGTCGTAAGCGCCCGCGAGCACGCCCTGCGCGGCGAAACTGATGGCCTGCTGGCTGCTGCCGCACTGGCGGTCGATCGTGACGCCTGGAACCGACTCGGGGAATCCGGCACCCAACAACGCGTTGCGGGCGATGTTTACCGCCTGGTCGCCAACCTGGGTGACGGCACCCGCAATGACATCGTCGATCTGCACTGGGTCAACGCCGGTGCGGGCTACCAGCTCGCGCAGGCTGTGCGCCAGCAAGTCAGCGGGCAACACGTCATGCAGCGCGCCACTGGCTTTGCCCTTACCTACGGGGGTACGGACAGCGCCGACAATGACGGCGTCGCGGCCTTGATAACCGGTCATGGCTCCTCCTTGAGTCCAGAAGCTAGGTACTGCTAGCTATACTTAGCAGAACATCTAGGTATATTAAAAGCAACCCAGACGGGGAGGTGATTTGCGTGACACTTCTGCAAGGACCCCTCGCCGACCGAGACGCCTGGTCGGCGGTTGGCGAGTGCGCGATCGAAAAGACCATGACAGCTGTCGGAACCAAGTCCGCCATGCTGATCATGCGCGAGGCTTACTACGGCACCACCCGGTTCGACGACTTCGCCCGCCGGGTGGGCATCACCAAGGCCGCTGCCTCGGCGCGACTGGCAGAGCTGGTCGAACTCGGTCTACTGACCCGGCGCCCCTACCGTGAGCCGGGGCAGCGCGGCCGCGAAGAGTACGTGCTCACCGATGCCGGCATCGATTTCATGCCGGTGGTCTGGGCGATGTTCCAGTGGGGGCGACGCCACCTGCCGGGCCGCGACCGGCTGCGGCTGACGCACGAGGGTTGTGGCGCCGAGGCCGACGTGGAAATCCGTTGCGGCGAAGGGCATGTGGTTCCCCGCGACGAGCTAGGCATGCGATTGATCAAGTCTCCCTGAGTGCCGCCAGCAGGCGGCGGGCCGCGGCGACGCGGCGCGCGGCCGGCCCGGTCAGGGTGTCGAGCACGCATTCGGGATCGGCGGGCGGCCCCATGTGCCCGCAGCCGCGCGGGCAGTCCTTGGCGGCCTCAGCCAGGTCGGCGAAAGCCGACAGCACGTCGTCTGGCTGGATGTGGGCCAACCCGAATGAGCGGATTCCCGGGGTGTCGATGACCCAGCCCGAACCCGGCAGCGAGTCACCCAGCGGCAAAGCAACCGACTGGGTCGACGTGTGCCGCCCTTTGCCGATGCCGTCGACCACGCCGACGGCCCGATCAGCCTCGGGTACAAGACGGTTCACCAACGTCGACTTGCCGACCCCGGAATGCCCTAGTAACACGGTGATCTTGCCGGGGAGCAACTCCGCCACCGCGAGCAGGGGGTCGTCGACTCCCGCGGCGACCACCGTCAGGTCCAGGTCCACGAACTGTTCGGCGAACGGCTCCGGCGGGGCGAGGTCGGTCTTGGTCAGGCAGAGAATCGGTGTCAGCCCGCCGGCATAGGCGGCGATCAGCGTCCGGTCGACCAGGCCGGTGCGCGGGGGAGGGTCCGCCAGCGCGACCACGATCAGCAGTTGGTCGGCGTTGGCGACGACCACTCGTTCGGTCGGGTCGGTGTCATCCGCGGTGCGCCGCAACACCGTTCGCCGCGGTCCCCGCCGCACGATACGGGCCAGGGTGTCGTGGCGTCCGGACAGGTCGCCGACGATGTCGACATCGTCGCCGACAACGATTGGGGTGCGGCCGAGCTCCCGCGCTCGCATAGCCGTGATCCGGCGATCGGGGCGACCGCCCAGCACGCAACCCCAGCGCCCGCGGTCCACGCTGACCACCATCGCGGACTCTGCGTCGGCGTGCTGCGGACGGGTCTTGGTTCGGGGCCGCGTCCCCTTTCCGGAGCGGACCTTGACGTCGGACTCGTCATAGTCGCCGAGCCTCAAACGCTGGACCCCTCATCGGCGAGCATGCGGGCCCAGAGCTGCGGGAACTCCGGCAGCGTCTTGGTGGTGGCGGCGATGTCGTCCACCTCGACGCCGGCCACCCGCAGGCCGACGATCGCGCCCGCCATCGCCATCCGATGATCGGCGTAGGCGCGCCAGGTGCCTGGCTTCAACGGCGTCGCGGTGATCACCAAACCGTCTGGCGTTTCTTGGCAGGCGCCTCCGAGGCGGTTGATCTCGGTGCGCAGCGCCGCGAGCCGATCCGTCTCGTGACCGCGCAGGTGTGCGATGCCGGTTAGCCGGGACACCGATCCCGGGGTCGCCAGTGCCGCCAGCGCCGCCACTGACGGCGTCAGTTCACCGACGGCCCGTAGGTCGACTTCGAAGCCATCGTAGGATGCCGGCCCGCGCACCTCGAGCGTCGAATCAGTATGGCTGACAAAAGCATTAACTTTCTTCAAGATGTCGAGGATATTGTCGGCCGGTTGGACACTAGTCGCCGGCCAGCCGGTGACGCGCACTGTTCCGCCGCTGACCGCAGCCGCCGCCAGGAACGCAACAGCGTTCGTCAGATCGGGTTCGACCTCCCAGTGCCGGGCAGCGACCGCCCCGGGCCGAACCTGCCAACGGTTGTCGACCGAGTCATCGACATCGACCCCGGCCTGCCGCAGCATCACCACCGTCATCGCGATGTGCGGCGCCGACGGCAATGACGAGCCGGTGTGTTGCACTGTTAGGCCCTCGGTGAACGACGGCGCGCACAACAGCAGGCCGGACACGAACTGCGAAGATGCCGACGCGTCAATGGCCACGGTGCCCCCGGCGACCGAGCCGCTGCCTTGCACAAGGAAAGGCAGGTCGGTGCCGTCGATCCGGACGCCGAGACCGCGCAGCGCATCCAGCAGTGGCGTGATGGGCCGGCCCCGGGCTTGTTCGTCCCCGTCGAAATGCACCGCCGAATCGGCCAGCGCCGCCAGCGGAGGAACGAATCGCAAAACCGTCCCCGCCAGGCCGCAGTCCACTCGGGCGTGCGGGCCCGGAATGATTCCGCCACTGACCGTCAGTTCGGACCCGGAACCGTCAACGTGCAAGCCCAGGGTCCTCAGTGCTCCGATCATCAGGTCGGTATCGCGACTGTGCAGTGCGCCGCTCAGGGTCGAGGTGCCCTGCCCCTGCGCGGCGGCCAGCGCACCCAGCACCAGCGCCCGGTTGGTCTGCGACTTCGAGCCGGGGACGGTCACCGTCGCATGCACCGGTGCCGGCGCAAATGGCGCCCTCCACGCTTTGACGGGCTCGGTGCTCACCGCTTCATCCTGCCGTGTCGGCGGGTGTTGTGGGCACAGGGCACCATGGAAGTTATGTGCGGAAGGTTTGCAGTGACCACGGATCCCGCTCTGCTGGCTGAGAAAATCAAGGCGATCGACGAAGTGACCGGCGCATCACCGCATGCGGTTGAGCCCAACTACAACGTGGCCCCGACGGCGACGATCGCGACCGTGGTGTCCCGCCACAGCGAGCCCCATGACGTGGCGACTCGCCGGGTGCGTCTGATGCGCTGGGGCTTGGTGCCGCCCTGGGTCAAGCGGGGGCCCAACGGCGCGCCAGATGCCAAGGGCCCGTTGCTGATCAACGCGCGGTCCGACAAACTGGCCAGCTCGCCGGCTTTCCGCGGCTCGGCCAACAGCAAGCGCTGCCTGGTGCCCATGGACGGCTGGTACGAATGGCGGGCCAATCCGGGTTCGGCTTTGGGCAAGAAGACCGCCAAGACGCCGTTCTTCATGCACCGCCGCGACGGCGACATGCTCTTCATGGCCGGGCTGTGGTCGGTATGGAAGCCCGCCAAGGCGGCAGAACCCCTGCTGAGCTGCACGATCATCACCACCGATGCCGTCGGTGAGCTGGCCGAGATCCACGACCGCATGCCGTTGATCCTGATAGAAGATGACTGGGATTCCTGGCTGAATCCCGACGCAGCCTTGGATCCCGAGCTGCTGGCGCACACGCCGGATGCCCGCAGCATCGAGTTACGGGAGATCTCCACGCTAGTCAATAACGTGCGCAATAACGGGCCCGAACTGCTCGAACCGGCAAAGCCGCAACCTGAACAGATCTCGTTGCTTTAGCGCGTTTGCGCGCAACGGCTTCACCGGCTGGACACCCTCCGTTTGCGATTGGGCAATCTTCGCGGGCACCCAGTTCGTGCGCCTACATGGGATAGGTCATTCTGTCAAATCGAACGTCGCACAGGGCCTTTCGGCACAAAATATTGCATCGCCGACATCAAAGAGAACCTCACCGCTGAGAAGTTTGACCAGATGGTGAACAACGGGCAAAGCTCCCGGTGCTTGTTGGGCCGGTACGCGCGAAAGCCATAGGATACGTGACGGTTGGTGCGATGGTTTTTGCCGCGCCGCGCGGCTGCCTGCCGATGCTTCGATGTGGACCAGTTGAGAGGAAAGATATGTCGTTGGTGACCGCAGCACCGGAGTTGATAACCGTAGCGGCAACGGATTTGGCGAATATCGGTTCTACGATCAGCGCGGCGCATCTGGTAGCGGCGACCCCGACCGTCGCGGTGATTCCCGCCGCCGCCGATGAGGTGTCATCGGGCATCGCGCACCTGTTTTCCCAGCATGCGCAGGAATATCAAGCGTTGGCAGGGCAGGCGGCGGCGTTTCATGAGCAGTTTGTGCAGCAATTGACCTCCAGCGCAGGCTCCTATGCCGGCGCTGAGGCCGCCAACGCCGGGTTGTTGCAACCCCTGGCGGCGAGCGCGGCTTCGGTCGCCGCCGCCGCGACCCCAGGGGCCACCTCAATGAGCACCATCATTAATGACCTGTTAACAGTCGCGATAGCAGCCGTTGTCGTACCGGTTGTTGGTGTTGCTTTATCTCCGATCATCGCGTGCGCTGCCGTAGCAGCAGGACTTGCGCTACTGGTCTTCGCGTTGGCAGCTGGGCTGTCCGCGGTCGGAGGACTTTTCTAGACCCAACGACAGAAAACGCTGCCTAGAAATCACGGTTGTCTGCACGCGACAACAGTTTCCCCATCTTTGTCGATCCGCGACGGAGCCGGTGATCGCGGCACCGATTAGCATGCCTATGTGGCCAGCTCATACGCGCACACATTCGAGGACATCCGGAATCGCCCGGTTGCGGTGATCGGGGCGGGGACGCTCGGGCGCCGCGTCGCGCTGATGTTCGCGTCACGGGGCGGAACGGTGCGAATCTATGCGCGCCGCGCCGAACAGCGTGCCGAGGCGATGCAGTATGTGACGCAGACCCTTCCGGCGGTGATCGCGAAGCGAGGTTCTGGTCAAGTCGGCAACGTGACGGGCACAGGATCACTCGAAGAGGCGTTGGACGGAGCCTGGCTGGTCGTCGAATCAGTTCCGGAGAAGCTCGAGATCAAGATTGCGCTGTGGGGCCAGATCGACCAGGCGGCGTCGCCGGAAACCATCTTCGCAACCAACTCTTCGTCCTATCCGTCGCGCCTAATGGCCGAAAATGTTCGGGACAAGCGGCGATTGTGCAACATGCACTTCTACATGCCACCGGAAATCAACGCGGTCGACCTGATGTCCGACGGCGAGACCGACCGCGGCCTGCTGGACACCCTGCTGACCGTCTTGCCCGAGTTCGGAGTCCATCCCTTCGAAGCGCGACGGGAGAGCACCGGCTTCATCTTCAATCGCATCTGGGCTGCCGTCAAGCGTGAGTCGCTGGCCGTGGTTGCCGAGGGCGTGGCCCGTCCCGAGGATGTCGACGGGATGTTCAAGATCAACTGGGGCGTGCCGGCCGGGCCGTTCCAGATGATGGACCTGGTCGGCCTTGACGTTGCGCTCGACATCGAGAACCACTATGCCGACGAGTTCCCGCACCTACCGCAGAACGCGCGGGACTTGCTGCAGGCTTACGTCGACGCGGGCAAGCTCGGCGTCAAAACCGGCGAGGGTTTCTACACCTACCAGTAGGGCGCACGAGCGTAACCGCACGGCGGAAAGCGAGAGTTGTTCGCCGTGCGGTTACGCTCGTGCGGCCAGGTAGGCGAGTGCTTTTTGGGCGGCGTTGGCGCCGCACATGCCGTGCGCGCCGGGTCCCGGTGGGGTGGCCGCTGAGCAGATGTACATTCCTGGAGCGCCGACAGTGTACGGCGACAGTGTGATTCGAGGTCCGAACGTCAGCTGCCTAATATCCTTGGCGCCGGTCATGATGTCGCCGCCGGCATAGTTGAGATTGTAGGTGGCCATCTGCGTCGTCGAGCGAACTGTGCGGCCGACGATCCGCTCCCGGAAACCCGGGGCGAACCGCTCGATCTGCGCGATGATCGCCTCGGTCGCGTCGCCCGTGTAGCCGTTCGGGACGTGCGCATAGCTCCACACTGGGTGGGTGTTGCCCACCGAGCGTTGCGGGTCGGCCAGATACTGCTGACCGACCAGCACGAACGGTCGCTCGGGCATGCTTCCGGCATGGATCTCCCGCTCGGTTGCGGCAAGTTCGGAGTAAGTCCCGGCCAGATGTACCGTGCCTGCCCGGTGAGCGTCCGGGTTCGTCCACGGCACGCCGCCCTCGACGGCGAAGTCGACTTTGAACGCGCCGGGGCCGCGCCGGAACCTGCTGAATGCACGGGAAACTCGGCGCGGAAGACGGTCTCCCAGGATGCCTGCGACTGCACTTGGCGCCAGATCGAACATGGTGACGTCCGCCGGCGGCAGCTGTGATGCCGTCTGCACCCGGACACCGGTCTCGATCTTGCCCCCCAAATCGCCCAGCAGCGCCACCATCGCGTTGGTGATCGACTGCGATCCGCCTCCGGCCACCGCCCAGCCATGCCGGTGCCCGGCCGCGATGATGCCCGTCCCGATGGCGGATGTCATCGGGTACTGCAGCGGCCGGAAAGTATGGGCAGCAACACCTCCGAACAACGCCCGTCCTTCGTCGGTACGGAAAAACCGGGCGAATGAGGAGGCCGGAAGCACGGTGGGCGCGCCGAACCGGGCCAGCATCAAGGGATGGTGTGGGAGTCGCAGCAGGGGCCGCATGATGTCTTCGCTGAGTGCGTCGAACCGGGCCGCCGAGTAGCCGAACGCGAGTCGCCATCGCGATCCGTCCCCCCCGAGGCCGGCGGCGGTCTGCTCCACCGAGCGGTACAGCACCCCCGCGCTGCCGCCGTCGAGCGGATGAACGCAATCGATTTCCGGCCAGCGCCACGAGAGGCCGTACCGCTGCAGGTCGAAGCTGTTCAAGAACTGGGAGCCGACGGCCATCGGGTGGATCGCCGAGCAGTGGTCATGCAGGAGGCCGGGGATGATTGCTTCGCTGCTGCGGGCGCCACCGCCGACTTCCTCGGCGGCCTCGAGCACGGTGACCTGCACTCCCTTGGCAGCCAGGGAGATGGCGGCGGCGAGCCCGTTGGGGCCGCCGCCCACCACCAGTGCGGTACTCATGCCAACGCTCCTCGCCTGCTGCCGCTCAGTGACCAGGTTACGTCGGTCGGGATTGGGCCGTTGGGCAGCCACGGCTGACGGCGACGGCGTCGGCCACCTTCCACGTGCCACGTGCCCCGTTCGATCACCCCGAGCGCGGCGTCGATCAGCTGGTAGTACTGGACACAGCAATTTCGACTCAATGTTGTTCGCGACAACTGCGGAGGATGCGCAATTGTGTCGCTGCGGACATTTTCTTTACACCTAATGTGGCTAATGATGGTCGGATGACAACTACCCATGAAAAGACCGCTTTCGAAGGTCCACTGCATCAGCTCGCTCGTAGCGCCTGGCAGACGCTTCTGCTCATCGGCATCCTGGCTATTGCCCTGGGTGTCATCGTGCTGGCCTGGCCGGGCCCGACATGGGTGGTGGCCGGGATCCTGTTCGGCATCTACCTGGTGGCGTCCGGCTTCGGCTATATGGTCGCTGCTTTCGCCACGCACAGCGGCCCCGCAATGAAGGTGTTGCAGTTCCTCACCGGCGCCGTTTCGCTGGTGCTGGGGTTCTTCTGCTTCCGCAACGTATACGACTCGATCGTGTTTTTGGCCATCTGGATCGGCGTCAGTTGGCTTTTTCGCGGCGCGACTTTGCTGACTTCGGCGCTAGCCCTGGACCGCGTCCCCGGACGGG
>Ga0182012_10001529_pt1 | contig 25254 bp, 20 predicted proteins | sample 612S2SmetaG_FD_120486 | JGI IMG/M metagenome (GOLD analysis project Ga0182012, IMG submission 120486) | Permafrost microbial communities from Stordalen Mire, Sweden - 612S2S metaG | ecosystem: Environmental > Terrestrial > Soil > Wetlands > Permafrost | place: Sweden: Stordalen | collected...
CGAGCTCGACGTCGAGGACCTTGCTGACCGCACGATCGGAAAGCTCTCAGGCGGCAACCGCCGCCGGGTGGACCTCGCCCTGGCGCTCGTGGGTCGGCCCGAGGTGATTTTCCTGGACGAGCCGAGGATGCGCTTGGGAGGTATCTAGCTGACCTGCCTATTGTACCGCGCTGACCGGCGTACCCGCGCGTTCGTGGATCGTGCCGGCCGGCGTCGGGGCTGCTGTGGTGGTGCGCTGGCGGTCGCGCTGTAGGACCGGCGAGGTCACTCCGCCAAGAGGCCGGCGCGTAGCTTGTCGATCCGATCGGTCTCGCCTGCCAACAGCTCGCGGACCGGGTGCCAATTCACCGTCTCGCCGGAGCAGTCGGCGAGGTACTGCGCATATTCGAGGACACGCAAGAGCATGCGCAGATCGTCCTCGTCGACCCTGATCAGGTTGACTGAAGCGCCTCGCAAGATCTTCGGTGCAAGCGGAACGAGATGCCAGGCGGTCGACTCGAAGTCATGCTCGGTCGCTGACTCGTCGAGCGCCCGCACTTCCGCGCACATCTGCTTCAGCTCTTCCTCCGACGTCTCGCGCCACGCCTCGAAGGCGAGGTCCAGCACCGGCCGGTTGACGATCAGGTAGCCGGCGGCCAGCTGCGTAAGGTGCGCAGCCGTCGCTTCGTCGGGCCCGCGCTGCAGCTCGCGGCGCAAAGCGCGAACGTCATCGACCACGAGTCCCAGGTTGCGGTCGATCGAACGCTCGGAGCTGCTCATCCACGAATCATCTCACTTAAGCTGCCCTCGGGACTTGTGCATGTCATCACAAGTCCGCCCGCAACAAGAAAAGGCCGCGTCTAGCGAGGAACCGCGTCCGCGTGATTGGCCGAGCACCCCGCGCTGGCGTAATCTCCCGAGCGCGCTCTAAATGACCGTTCGGGGCTCGCCCCAAACACACGCAATGAAGTTGCGCGCCCGCGGAAGCCTCGCGACGCCAACGGGGAGATTGAAACATGAACGCGACAGCGACAATGGCCCCTGCCGACGGGGCCGGCGGGCCTCAATATATGCGGGCTCTGGAGCGCGCCAACGAGGTTCGCCTAGCCCGCGCGGAGCTCAAGCGCAGGGTGGCGTTCGGCAAGATCGGGGTGGCCGAGGTGATCCTCTACTGCCCCTGGGAGGCGGAGCGCATGGCGGTGGCCGACCTGCTGATGAGCCAGCGCCGCTGGGGTCAGACTCGCTCCCGCAAGCTCCTGGCCCAGATCCCCATCTCCGAGACGAAGACCCTCGGGTCGATGACCGACCGACAGCGCCACACGCTGTCGGCGATGCTCAGCACCGCTGAGGGTGGTCGCGCACGCAGAGGTTGACCCGCGTGGACCACGCAGCCGCAGCGGACGCATGAGCGCTCAGCTCGGTCAACGGTGTCAGACGTACGGGCTGACACCCTCACCTCTTCAGTTGTCAGAGAACGTTTGCTGCGAACTGCTGATGCCGTGAACAGCGAAAAAGCTGGGCACTGCTGATGCTCCGCTGGCCACGTCCTCGCCCCGTTCCCGGACTGCTTCTCGAGCAGTCGCCGTGGGTGCTTGGATCGACCGTCAGGCAAGCTAGCACTCAGTTGCGATGGCACGCTCGATCCGGTCGCGCTGTAGGACCCTTTCCTGGTGACGGGCGCGGAGCAGTCGGACGAGCGAGACGGGGATCAGGCAGGTGAACTTGACCGTGTTCCAGAACGCGAGCAGCACGATCAGATCGACCCAGCCCGGCCCGCCTTTGCGGAGCACTGTGGCTGTGGCCAGCATAAGCAGGCCGTAGAGGACGGCGGCGGCGACGCCGACCAGCGGTCCCCACTTGATGCCGGTGCGAGTCTGCGTTCGCCGGATGAGGATGTTGCTGGGCGCGAAGCGCCGGAATAGGTTGTGGAGGCGGGCGCTGATTGCCCAACTGGCTGCGAAGATCATGATGGTCTCCCTCTGCTCAGACGCCGAAGCGTCGATTACCGGATGGCAGTCCGGAGAGAGATGGCGACCCTGACGCTGGGTCAGGGTGCGGCGTCCACGGGACGCGAGATATTCACTGCCGCTACTCAGGATAGCGCCGTTGGCGGGCGGATAGAACCGGCCGCCCGAGACCCGCACCGAACATCGCCGACCAAGATAGAAATCGCCTGGGACCGAACTCTCGGCCGGGAGGCGAGCGAGGCCGGTCATGTCGCTCATGTTCGACTGATACCGAGCGCTCGCGCGGGCCAATACCCTGAAACGCATGTCCACCGTGCTGGAGCGCATTTTGGAGAGCACGCGCGAGCAGCTGAAGCGTCGCAAGCGGGTGCGCTCACCGGATGAGCTCGAGTATCAGGCGTTTTCGATCGGCGGCAGCGGCGAGGTGAACCCGCGGCGCTTCAGGACCGCTCTGCAAGAGGCCGGAATCGGGGTGATTGCCGAGTTCAAGCGCCGCTCGCCTTCAGCGGGCGCGCTGCGCGAGGCCCCGGATCTGCATGAGATGGTGGGCGCGTATGAGCGCGGGGGCGCTAGCGCTCTGTCGGTGCTGACAGAGGGCCCGAACTTCGACGGCTCGCTCGACGATCTGCGTCAGGCACGAGCCGCGTGCGAGTTGCCGATCCTACGCAAGGACTTCATCATCGACGAGTACCAGCTGTATGAGGCGAAGATCGCGAAGGCGGATGCCGTGCTGCTGATTGTGGCGGCGCTCGAGGCAGAGGAGCTGAGGGCGCTGCACGAGGGCGCGCGAAAGCTCGGGCTGGATGTGCTGGTGGAGGTGCACGACCGTAAGGAGCTGCGCGCGGCGCTGGGCGTGGGGGCCGAGCTGATCGGGATCAACAACCGCGATTTGAGGGACTTCAGCGTGGATGTGGAGCGCACCGAGCGGCTGATGGGCGAGATCCCATCCGGCGTGACGGTGGTCTCGGAGTCGGGGGTCGCGCAAGCTGAGCAGCTGGGCAAATTGAAGGATGTCGGCGTCGACGCCGTGCTCGTCGGAGAGACGCTGATGCGCTCTGAGGACCCCGAGGCGGCGCTGAGGGCGCTTCGACTCTCTTGAGGAGCCGTTGGAGCTCATTACGCTATGACTCGAGCTGTGCCCCGGCGACCCGACCGCAAGGGCCGAGTCGCCGAAGGCACCATGAGCTATGCGCTACGGGATAGCTTCGAATTTTCCGGCCGCTATCAGTTCGTTGCCGCCGAAGATCGCGGACCATTCGCCTTCTGCGGTGTTTTTGTAGCCTCCGCCGACCCACGCCTGCAACCCTTTAGCTTTGTTCGCCTGGCCGCCGCTGACCGAGGACTCAAAGTTGGTTGCAGAGTTTTCGATGCCGCCGCTGACCGAGGAGGCGAAACCGCTTGCGGTGTTGAGAGCGCCGCCGGCGACCGACGAGTTTTTTCCGGTAGCCAAGTTGGCTTGCCCGTCGCTGACCGAAGAGAATTCACCGCTTGCGACGTTTTCTTTACCGCCACTGGTCGCGGCCCAGTCGCCAGCTGCGGAGTTTTTGTAGCCTCCAGCGGCCCACGCATATTTCGCCTCGGCAGCGTTTGATTCGCCGCCGCTGACCGAGGCATAGTAACCGGTTGTGGTGTTGAAGGCGCCGCCGCTGATCGAGGAGTAGTGACCGGAAGTGGCCGTGGTGTTGTCGGCGCCTCCGCTGACCGAGGAGTCGATAGCGGTTGCAGTGTTATTGACGCCGCCACTGACCGAGGACTCGTTACCGCTTGCGACGTTGCCGGAGCCGCCGCTGACTGAGGAGTATATACCGCTTGCGGTGTTGCCGCTGCCGCCGGTGACCGTCGCAAACGATCCACTGATGATGTTTTTGAAGCCCCCGATAATACCAGCGTAGTTTGTGAATTCCTGTTCTTCGCCGAGGATCAGGTTATGCGAACCGGTCTGTTCGTGTTTTCCTGCATTCTCGTCGTAGCCGATCACGAGGTTGCCCTCGCCGTTGACCGTGGCTGTTGCCCCTTCCCCGTTGATGATCTGCACGTTGACGCCCGAGAACTGGACCGTCGGCTTTTTATCGACGCCTTCTTTGACGAATTTCACGTACGGCAGGATCTGTTCGAGCTTTTCCTGTTCGGCTTCAGGCAGCATGATCGTCTTTGTGTAGCCCATAGCGCACGTGCCACCCGCTTTCGCGGTCACGATCGCCGTGTTTTCCGTCGGAGGCACGCAGACCTTGGTCCCCGCCGCCAGCGCCGTACTCGCCATCACTAGCAGCAGGAGGCTGATCGCCAGACCCGCCGCTATGCAGATGCCCCGTAGGGCCTTGACCGGTCTCATCACGCTACCTCTTGCTGTGGAGTGAGTGTCGGCCTTGGAATTCTTAATTGGTTTCATCGTTTCTTCCTTTTTGTTGGTACCGAGTCGGTAGGGCTCGGCCACGACTGTGGTTTTGGGACGGAGCGCTCTCCTGGTCGATGATCGGCCCGTCGTCGAGTTGCTCGGCGACCCGACCGCGAGGGCCGAGTCGCCGAGGCACCATGAGCTATGCCGCTATGGGATGGCTTCGTATGCTTTGGTCGCTTTATTTTCTTTGCCGCCGAAGACGGCGGACCATTCGCCTTCTGCGAGGTTGTTGGAGCCGCCACCGACCCACGCAAAGTCCCCTTTGGCATTGTTCGCTTCGCCACCGCTGACCGAGGAGAACTGACCGCTTGCTTTGTTGTTGAAGCCGCCGCTGACCGAGGAGAGGGTATTGCCTGCTTCGCTACTCTCACCGCCGGTGACCGAGGAGTATTCACCGCTTGCGAGGTTGGCGTTGCCGCCACCGACCCACGCGTGTGTCCCTTTGGCATTGTTGCCGTTGCCGCCGCTGACCGAGGAGTAGCTACCGCTCGCAGTGTCTTCTTGGCCGCCGCTTACTGCGGACGATTCGCCTTCTGCGAGGTTTTTGTGGCCTCCACCGACCCACGCATATTTCCCTGTGGTGGCGGTGTTTTCGACGCCGCCGCTGACCGAGGAGTAGCTACCGCTCGCAGTGTTGAGCACCCCCCCGCTGACGGAGGAGGCGTAATTGTTTGAGGTGTTGAATCCGCCGCCGCTGATCGAGGAGTATTCACTGCTTGCGCCGTTGCCGTGGCCGCCGCTGACCGAGGAGTATTTACCGCTTGCGGTGTTGGCCTCGCCGCCGATGACTGACGCAAACGGTCCGCTGATGGTGTTTTTGAAGCCATCGAGAATACCGCCGTAGCTTGTGTATGTCTGTTCTCCGCCGAGCATCAGATTGTGCGAGCCGGTCTGTGTCCCGGGACTTTCGTCGTAGCCGATCACGAGGTTACCCTCGCCGTTGATCGTGGCTGTTTTTCCTTCGCCGTTGATTATCTGCAAATTCACCGCAGAGAGCTGGACGGTCGGCTTGCTACCCACGCCGCTCGAGACGTATGTAGGCGCGAGCACCGCTGTCCCCGAACTGCACGACGGCGTCGCACCGGTCCCGCCCGAGACCACCGCCTGACCCGCCATCGCAGGCACACACTCCCAACCCGGTGTCGTCGCCGCCAGCGCCGTACTCGCCATCACCAGCAGCAGGAGGCTGATCGCCAGACCCGTTGCTATGCAGACGCCCCGAAGGGCCTTGACCGATCTCATCACGCCACCTCTTGCTGTGGAGGGAGTGTCGGCCTTGGAATTCTTAATTGGTTTCATTGTTTCTTCCTTTTTGTTGGAACCGAGCCGGTAGGCTCGGCCACGACTGTGGTCTGGGGATGGAGCGCTCTCTTGGTCGATAATCGGCCCGTCGTCGAGTTGCTCGGTGACGTAGACGGCCGGGACGAGGACGGTGGGAGACGGCAATCTCCTTAACTTCGACTAAGACTCCACCCTTTATCGGTGACGCCTAGCGACCGATCCGTCAGCGAGGCTACGGGTCATAGATCGTCAGTCGCCTCGAAGATTAAGCTACTCCGTCATATCCCAAATGCAACCCCTGTAGCTGACTTCATTTTGGACCTCAAACGGCCCTTGTGACCGCGGTCTCGATGGGCCAATGCCCGCTTTTGCAGGGATTAGCGGCCGCTCGTATTGACGCCGAGTTGGACCTCGGATGGTGCGGCGATGGCGAAGCGATCAACGAGCGCACCGCGCAACTGATGGGCGAGATCCCGCGAGGGGTGAGCGTGGTCTCGGAGTCGGGGATCGCCGGCCCTGAGCAACTGCGAACGCTGGAGGAGGCTGGAGTCGATGCCGTGCTCGTGGGGGAGTCGTTGATGCGCTCGAAGGACCCCGAGGCGGCCCTGAGGACGCTTCGACTCCCTTGAGGAGCGGCTTACCCTCGGCGACCCGGCCGCAAGGGCCGAGTCGCCGAACCACCACCCAGCTACGTCCCCTACCGGCTAGATGATGCCTTCGTATTCAACGAGAGTTTCCCTCATATGGCCCGCGAGGATTGCTGAGTAGTTCTTTACGGCTTTGTTTTCGGATCCCCCGCTGACCGAGGAGTATTTAGCGCTTGCGGTGTTGGCAAAGCCGCCGCTGACCGAGGAGAAGCTACCGCTTGCGAGGTTGCTATCGCCCCCGCTGACTGAGGAGGCGTAATCGTTTGCGTCGTTGGACTCGCCGCCGCTGACCGAGGTGAGTTCATCGCTTGCGGTGTTACCCGTACCTCCACCGACCCATGAGTATGTTCCTGAGGCCCAGTTAGCCTTGCCGCCGCTGACCGAGGAGTATTTACCGCTTGCGATGGTCTCGTAGCCGCCGCTGATCGCAGACCATTCGCCTTCTGCGGTGTTTTTGTAGCCGCCGCTGACCGAGGAGAACTTAGCGCTTGCGGTGCTGCCGGCTCCGTCGCTAACTGAGGAGGCTTCACCGCTTGCGGTGTTAGCATAGCCGCCGCCGACCGAGGAGTAGCTATTGCTTGCGTCGTTGTCGTAGCCGCCGCTGACCGCGGAGTATTCACCGCTTGCTGTGTTGCCGTAACCGCCGCTGACCGACGTGAACGGTCCATTGATGGTGTTTTTGAATCCCGCGAGAATACCGCCGTAGCTTGTGTACGTCTGTTCCCCGCCGAGGATGAGGTTGTTCGAGCCTTCCTGTTTACCCGGCGTTTCGTCATAGCCGATTACTACGTTGCCCTCCCCGTTGACGGCGGCCACCTCTGTTCCGGCTCCTGATATGATCTGTATGTTGGCGCCGGAGAACTGGATGGTTGGCTTTTCATCGACACCTTTAGCCACAAATTTGACGTAGGGTAGGATTTTTTCGAGCTTTTCCTGTTCGGCTTCAGGCAGCAGGATCGTCCTCGTGAAGCCCGCGTTACAAGCACCGCCCGCCGGGGGCGTCACGATCACCGCTTCCGGGGCCGCAGGCACACAGACCTTGGTCCCCGCCGCCAGCGCCGTACTCGCCATCGCTAGTAGCAAGAGGCTGATCGTAAGACACGCCGCTATGCAGATGCCCCGGAGGGCCTTGACCGGTCTCATCACACCACCTCTTGCTGTGGAGTGAGTGTCGGCCTTGGAATTCTTAATTGGTTTCATCGTTTCTTCCTTTTTGTTGGTACCGAGTCGGTAGGGCTCGGCCACGACTGTGGTTTGGGGATGGAGCGCTCTCCTGGTCGATCGTCAAAACACCACCGTCCGCCTGCCGTCCACGATCACGCGATCGTCGAGGTGCAGCGACACGGCGCGCGCGAGCACCAGGCGCTCGACGTCGCGGCCCACGCGCTCGAGGTCCCTGGCGCTCTGGCGGTGATCGACTCGAACGACGTCCTGGTCGATGATCGGGCCCTCGTCCAGGTCCTCGGTCACAAAATGGGCCGTCGCCCCGATCAGCTTGACGCCGCGCTCGTGCGCGCGTCGGTAGGGATCGGCGCCCGCGAACGCCGGGAGGAACGAATGGTGGATGTTGATCGCCGGCATACCCACGTGCGCCAGGAAGTCGCCGCTCAGGATCTGCATGTAGCGCGCCAACACGAGCAGGTCGGCGTTGCAGCTCAGCAGCTCGAGCATCTGCGCCTCGGCCCAACCCTTGTCGCCCGGCGTGACCGGGATGTGGTGGAAGGGTACGCCAGCGGCGACCGTCTGCTCCTCGAGGTCGCGATGGTTGGAGATCACCGCCACGACCTCCGCATCCAGCTCGCCGCGACGCCAGCGCCACAGCAGGTCCAGCAGGCAGTGGTCTTGGCGCGAGACGAGGATCGCGACGCGCTGTCTCTCGCCCCACCAGCGGACGTGCCAGTCCATCTCAAAGCGCTTGGCGACCTCGGCGTCGAAGCTCTCCGGGAAGCGCTCTCGCTCGACCGGCTCCGCCAGGAAGAATTCGGTCCGCAGGAAGAACCTCCCGCCGCTCGGGTCTGACGAGTATTGGTGGGAGGAGACGATGTTCGCCCCACGCTCGAACAGAAAGCCCGACACGGCGGCGACGATGCCTGGTCGGTCAGCGCAGCCGATCAGCAGCCGCGCCGTAAAGCGCGGCGTCTCTTGAGAAGCTGGCGGACGGGAATCAGGCATAGAAATGGATCGTAAAGATACCCTGGCCCCTCAAACACCGGCTCAGGACATTCGCCTCCTTCTTCACCGGGTTTCCAAGTGCGTTCTACTCCCCAGTTAGGAGGACATTGCTTGAGATAAAGTTCCCGGGGCCGTAGATCGTCCAGAACCCGGACCCAGCGAGTTCCCATTTGACGGCGAATTCGCAGGATTCATTAACCGCGTACACCTTGACTTCACAAGCGGCTTCCTGTGCAGCATTGACGGTGAAGCTGCCTCCGGGGCGCATCGCTCTCGTCCAGGACAGCGGCCGTTGCGCTGCTGCGCCTCTGTTGGTGACTTTGATAATGCCTTCTCTGTTCGCCGCGTCGTAGCGCAGTCGCGTCGCGGTCACGACAAATTCTGGCTGTGGGCCTCCGGGTCGTACCTGTTTTAGTTCCGTAAAGCCGGACCACTTTCCTTCTTTGGTGGCTTTGATGCCTGGGCAGGTGCCTTTTGTGGTGGTGGCCAAATTGCCTATGTGCGGTTCGGCGAGGAGGGTTTCGCTTTCCGGTCCATTGAAATACAGATTTGCGTATTTGAGGCTTTCGTTTTCTTTGGCTTCCGCTTTGATTTCGCATTCGCCGGCGTGTATCACGCAGGTGCTGTCGAGCTTTCCCAGGACTTCGCTTTCCGATTTTGCTTGCTTCAGTTCGAGTTCGCAGCTGCTGAGTTCGGCTTTGGTTTCTTTGAGTTCGCTGGACTCGGCGGTGCATTCGCCCCATTTTTCAATATCGGACACAAGGCTGGGTCCTTTCGCGCTCGCTTTGCCTTCGCTCTCGATAGTCCAAGCCACGCTGCTGGACGCTTCTCCGAAAGCCTTGCATGCGACTTTGGCCCCTCCCGCTTCTACCCGGAGTTCGATGTTTTCGCCTTTGCCTTTCGAGGCTTCTTTGTGGCCTTCGAATTCTGCGAAGGCCGGGGAGGCGACCATGCAGGCGCCGATGATCGCGGCCATTACAACACCCATAGCAACACCCCTGCGTCGCTTCATGACAGTCGCCTCCTTTCCTCCCGGCTAATCGCCGGCCCAGTGTTGGCGGAAGGTGAAAAGCACGAGCCTCTCAGGCTCCGCGATTATCGGTGACGCCTAGCGACCGATCCGTCAGCGAGGCTACGGGTCATAGATCGTCAGTCGCCTCGAAGATTAAGCTACTCCGTCACAGCAGAAATGCAAGCCCCGTAGCTGACTTCATTTTGGACCTCAAATGGCCATTTTGGCGACAACCGGATTTGGGGATTCATCGCTTTTGCAGGGCTTATCCGCTGCTCACATTGACGTGGACTTGGACTTCAGACCTCGCGGCCCACTCGGCCTGCCCGATCACAAGCTCTGCGGCGTACTACAGGCACGGGTGCTGTAACGCTGAGGACGCCACGACGAGGGTTTACGCTTTTATCGTTACTGCCAGCGTGGCTGAGGAGGCTGCGCCGGACGCGGGGGTGAAGGTCACCTTCACCTTGAGCTGATGGTGCTTGCTCAGCGACGCCTGGCCGGCCTTCGTCAGCACGAGCTTGAGCGTATACGTGCCGGCCTTCGCCGCGGAGCGCTTCACGGTCGCGACCCCCGAGCCCGATGCGACGATGCGTCCGCTCGCGGGCGCGGAGACGGACAACGTCAGGGCACCGCTGTTGTAGGAGTGTTTGGTGATCTTGACCTTCGAGGCTTCCGGAGCGACAGTGGGGGGTGGGACTGGACCGAAGCCTGTGAGGCTCGGGAAGCTCAGCGGCACTGGGTTGCCGAGCGGGGTGCCGGCTTGGACGAGGGAGAAGCCTCCGGACAGGGGGCCATTGCTTGGTTCCCCCGCCATGTTGGTCGTGAAGCTCTCGTCGTTCCCCAGTGTTTCCCCGCCGCCGTTCTTAGCGTCAAGGCGGTAATGGTAGACGGTGCTCGGCAACAGGCCGGCCAGGGGCGCGGTCACGACTTCGCCGCCGGTGGCGCAGCTCGGGGCACCCACTGCAGCTTCTTCGCTGCTCGTGCCGTAGGTAGTGGTCGTGCCGTATTCAAAGCGGTAGGTGGTAGGCGGGTAGCGGCCTTCCACGCACTGCGGCACCACTTCGCCGCTGACGGTCGCCGAACTCGTGCTGACCCTCGCCGGCGGGTCAGTGATCACGGCCGGCGCTTGCGGAAGGGTCGTGACTTCCTGTTCCGGGCCATACGCGGGTCCGCTAGAGTTTGCGACCACCAGCCGGTAGCGATAGGTCGTGAGCGGCTCGAGTTCGGTCAATGCGCCCGTCGGTTCAACGACGCTCGTGCCTGCTCCCCCATCTACTTCCGTGGTCCTTTCCCCGCACGACGTGGCGCCACATGCTGCGGTGCCGTATTCGAAGTACCAGTGGGTGTCGTGCCCGCCTGGGTTGAAGCTGCCGGCGACGGTAGCACTGCGCGGGGCCACATCCGATACACCTCCAGTCGTCGGGGTCGCCGGTCGCGTCAAGAATTCCTGGATAGGTCCCTGTCGCTGGCCACCGCCGGTGTTGCTCGCGACTGCGCGCCAGTAGTAGGTGGTATTCGCCGCCAACGCACTCAGTAGCTGACTGATAGGCGCGTTGCCATAGCTGGCCGCGAGTTCGCCTTCCGGTGAGGGTACGCTTGTGGCTCCGTTCAGCGAGGGTTCCGTGGAGTATTCGAAGTGCCAGAGGGTCGCTTCGTTGTTGGGGTTGACCTCGGCCAGCAACGTCGCACCATTTTGCGTGACCGCCGGCAGCCCGCCTGAGCTGATCGCCGGTGCTTCCGAAAGCGTCTTGAGCGTCTTGTCGCCACACACACTGCTGCCGTTGGTGTTGGTCGCCACCAGCTGATAGTGGTACTCTTGGTGCGGCTGCAAGCCGGTGATGAGCGCGCTGGCGTGCACTCCGCTTATGCCTTCCCCGGCGCTCTGTGGAGGTTCCGTGCGCGAGCCGTAGGAAGTGGTCGTGCCGTAGTCGAACTGGTATTCGGCCGCGAGCCCCTCGGGGTTGACGGTGCCTGTGAGCGTCGCGCCGGTCGCGGTTTCGCCTTCCGCCGATTCCGTCGTGCATTCGGGGGTGATCACCGGCCCGAAGATCCAGACCTTATGGAATTCGCGGTCGGTAACGTACACGCGCTCGCTCGTGCCGCTGCCGCTCACAGCGATACCCGCCGCAATACCGAGCGTCCCGCTTCCGAACTCGGCGACCGGGGTCGCGAGTGACACGGCGGGATCGAACTCGACAATTTCCTTACCGTAGTCGCGTGCCGCGAACACGTCCCCTGACGAGTCGACCGCCACCGCGCGCGGCCCTTCCCCGGCCGCGAACTGCTTGAGAAATTCACCCGACGGACTGAACTCGTCGATGACTTCATTGCCGGTGTCGAGAACGTAGAGATCGCCACTCGAGTCCACGGCGAGGTTCGCGCTGCTCTTCGTCGGTTCACCAGAGATGTTGAAGCCTCCCTGGGGGGTTGCGCTCCCTTCTGTTTCGCCGTTGCACTCAGTCGGCGATCCGGGGGTTTTACCGGTTATCTGGCATTCGTATGTTCCGGTCGAGCTGAACCTGTCGACCACCTGCTGTCCCGCGTCCATAACGTAGACGTGCCCGGAGGAGTCGACCGTTACATCCCAGGGATATTCGAGCTCTCCCGTCGGAGTTTCGTGGCCGTTGAACTGCGTCAGAGGTGTTCCGTTCGCGTTGAACTTCTCGATTCGCTTGTTGGAGGTGTCGGTCACGTAGATGTCATGTGGCGCACTGGGTTCGACCGCGACGCCGCTGGCCGTGTAATGAGGTATGAAGCCGAATTCCAATTTCGCACCGAACTCGCCTTCTTCGGTCCCGAAGAGACCTGCCTGACAGGAGATCGTGCAGATCTGGAATTCACCTGCGCCGTTCTGCACTCCCCACCCGAACGTGAGCAGGAAGCTCGCGGAACTCCCGGAGGGTTCGAGCTTCTGTACACGCGCGTTACCGCCGTCGACAACCCACAGATCGCCACCGGGGTCGACCGCTATACCCCGCGGGGATTCTTCAAAGCCGGCGTAGAACTGGCCACCTGCAGTTCCTTCTTCGCCGATTTCGCCGAGCTTGCCGAAGCTTGCCGCCGCCTGCGCCACGCCGCCGCCGGCGCTCAACACGAAAAGACAAGCCAGCGAGGGCAGGATCGCCCAACGCCGCAGACGCCGCACCGTGCTCTTCGTCTGGAGGATGTGATCGCGCATGACGAGCCTCCTACCTAAACGTCAGAATCGTGGATACGGATGAGCCAGAGCCGCTGCTGGGCATAAAGGACGCCTTGAGCTTGACCTTCAGCCTGTGATGACTATGGAGCGAGGTGAGCCCGGCCCTCGTCAAGCCGACCTGGATCGTGGTCTTGCCGGCCTGCTTCAGCGTCCTTGCGGCCTGCTTCAGTCCAGACCCCGAAACAGCCAGCCTGCCCGCCGCGGGCGCCTGCAGTGTGAGCGACGCAGTGGCGCCCTTGACCTTCGCGGCGGTGACTTTGACCTTCGGGCAGCCCGTGACGGCGATCCTCGTGTTCTGCTTGACCACCCCGCCGTCCTGGTCGGTGATTGTGGTGGGAATGATGAGCTTTTGTTCGCAGAGGTTCCCGTTCGCGGCGAAGATTGAGTACGGCCCCTCGGGCAGGTTGAGCTCGAAGCCGGAGATCGGCACGTCTGGCACGCTTGCGAAGGTCGAGCTCGTGATCCCTTTTTTGATGTCTGTGTTCCCCACCAGGTCGATAGTGATCCCGTCGCCTTGGAGGATGATGTCGAGGTCGGGGAAGGCGGCTCCCGCGTGCGAGACGAAGATCGCAGGGCCAGTGACGGGTACGGGCAGCAGGGGTGTGTACGCGGTCGCGGTTCCCACGATCGATCCTGTCGGGCAGCCTGCGGGGTTCGCCGCGAACTGCTGTTCCGTACACGCCTTGTTCAGCGTCGAAAGCCTCGATGGCAACGACTTCGGCAGTTCGACATGGACCGAGTGGATGTCCGATTCGCCGGGGTTCTGGGCGACACGTACGGTGAGCGATGCGCCGTTCTGTTTTGAGGTCGACCCCTGCGTCGCCACAATGAATGAGGGCTTGAAGGGGAGGCCGCCGCATCCTGACACTGAGAATGGCGCTGAGAGCGCTGCCGTTGTCCCAGAGAGCGATGTCGCGGTGCCGCTCAAGCTCAAGGTCCCGCAGTTCGTTGGATTGACCGTGAAGCCAGGCCGGTCCAGCGTCATCGTGACCGACCGTATGTCGAGCGGGATACCGTCGAGGATCGACGGCAACGGCCCGGACACGGCTGTGATCGAACCGTTGCTGTTGACCTGCAGCCACACCGGCACGACCACATTTCCGAGGTCATAGGGACCGGCGACAGCCGGGACGACGACCGAGAGCATAAACGGATACCCGTTTGAGCCGTGAGCGAGATACACGGAGCCTCCGACCGTCAGCGGGTCGCTTCCGGCGCCCGCGGTCGTCGTGACAGTACCGATGCGACTTTCGGCTCCACAGGTGCCTGCGAGCGCCTGAGCAGCTTCGCAAAGCGCCACCTTGGAGACGTAGCCGAGGAGCCCCTGTGGCAAGGTCGCTTCGATCCGGCCGAGCGGCTGCGTCCCGTCGGCTCTAGCAAAGGAGACCGTGAGCGGCGAGAACGCGCCGGCCTGGCTGGATGCTGTCGAGACCGCCGCGGAGGGGGCGAACGGCAGCGAGGCGGGGCACGGAGCGCCGCTTCCGTCGAAGCTGGTCGTGAAGGTCGATGAGGGTGTCGCCGGGGCGCCGGGGCTGCTGTAAGGGTAAAGCTGCGTCGTCGTTGTGTTCTGACCGCACGTGGGCGGATCGACAAGCACGGCGTTCGGGCCGCCGGTGAGACGCATCCTGAAATCTTCGAATGGAAGCTCGGGTAGGTTCGCGAAGGTAGCAGTCAGCTGACCCGTCGTCGGGTTTGCAACGACCGACCCTTCGAGCTTGATGTCCAAGCCGAACCCCTGCAGCTCCTGGAAGATCCTGAACATCTGGCCCGACGTAGGGTCGGTACTGAGCGGCTGACCCAAATAGACCTTCCCCCTCAATGATCCAGAGAGCACGAACGGCGATTCCACTTCGTCTTCGCCAATGACAGACCCCGCCGGACACGTCGCGGGTTCATTGGAGCCTGCGCCCAACTGCTCGTTGGTGCAGCCTTCAAGCAGCTTCGACGCTGCGGAGGGGGATATCGTCATGCCTTGAGGCAGCGTCACGACCGCCTTTTCAAGCTCGGCGGTTCCGCGCCCGTTGGGGTCGTTGCCCTGCGGCAGGTGCAGGTCAACCAACAGGCCGGTCGGGGCGCCCACCTGTGTGGTGCCGCCTTCCGAGGGTGAACTCGGTTCCAACGAGATAGACGGCGCGAACGGCACATGTTCGCAGTCCGTCGGGATCGGCGAGGTCGCGAGCGCTTCGGTGAAGACTTCGGGTTCTTCGTAGGTGTTTACCTGCAGCGTCCAGACTGGCGTCTCCGAGCAGCTGGTCGGGTTCTCCATGAACGGCTTCCACTGCGAGGGCGGGGCGGGTGGGGTGATTTCGAATTCGTGTCCTACGCCCGCCGACCCTCCGGCGTACCGCTCATGGGCTGCCGGCACCCCCCAAAGCGTTAGCGAGGACGTCAGCGTAGACACGTTGAACGGTTCGCGGGGTACCTCTGGCACCGTCGCGACCACTGAGTATTTGGCGGTCGCCGGCGCTGAGACGTCGATCGGTACGGTGATCGGTACAGGCCCGTCGATGCCCTGGATTCCCAGCTCGGCCGGTGCGCCGGGCGCCGGCTGGATGTCGTAGACGCCGAACGTAAGCGGCAGGATGCTTACGGGTTCCGCCGACACCTCCACCGTCGCTTCGCCTACCATCGTGTCGGCGGGGCAACCACCACCCAGGGTGGAGGTGGACAGCGCGTCGTTCGCGAAGAGCGCACGCGGACAGCGAACGACGTTCTGCGGGTCGCCGAGCACCCCCTGCGGCAGCTTGACGACGATCTGCGCCGGCTCGCCACCCAGCGGACGTGGCGCACCGTTCGGTTCGAACACGCTCTCGAAGTGAAACGAAGTGGTGTCATCGGCGTGCGCACCGGCGAGCGTCGAGGCCGCTCCGGCGGTGAACGATTCGATCGTGACAGCCGCCTGGGCGGCGGAAACTGTGACTGCCATAACCGCGAAACTGGCGAGGAGGACTATACGGCGCATCACGACCCGCCCTTCTTGCCGCTGCTCGTCTTGGCACTGGATTTACTGCCGTATTTCTTTCGTGCTTCCTTTTCACATTTTGTACGCTTAGATTTACTCTTGTCCTTCCTACATGCCTTCAGTGCCTTGCCGAGCTTCTGTGCGCGCGTCACCGGCTTGGCGGCGACGGCCAGGTGGGAGGTGTCGGCGGGCAGCGGCGCCAGGCTGAACGCCGCGAGCCCCAGGGGGGCCGTGTAGGGCGACGGCGAGGGCGGTTGCGGGTTGGGCGTACTCGTCGCCGGCGAGCAGCTCGAGGAGCCCGGGAGGGGATTCGGATTGCCCGCCGTGCACGGCGGGAAGCCGCCCTGCACGCGCGCGTCGTAGACGTCCTGCGTGCCGCCGTTGCGGTCGGCCGAGACGAGCGGTTCGCGGGCGAGGAAGAAGACGTCTTCCAGTTCGGGGCCGGCCGTGCCGAGCACGTAGTAGGAGCTCCTCGAGCCGAGCGGCGAGAGCTGGACCGCTTCGCCGTGCGTCCACTCTTGCAGCATTTCAAGCGAGGATTCACCCGGCGGCTCCTCGTCATAGACCACACGCTGACCATCGTTTGAGACACCGCCGGCGGTAGGCGGACTAAAGTTGAAAGGCGCGTCGAGCCGGTAGATGTCGGCCGAGACCCCGGAGGTGATACGTCGCGGCGCTTGGCCGGCCGCGAACTCGTACACGTCGGCCGTGCCGTTTGGGTTGTTCGCGATCTGGTTGGTCAGACCGACGGCGTACTGCCCGTTTTCCGAGAACACGAGCTGCTCGACATCGGTCGCTTCTGTCAGTCTGGTAGCAGCGTCATCTTTGCGATCCCAGCTCCACACGCCCTTGTAGGGGTGTCCGGCGGATTCGCCGACCGCTTCGGCAACGTTGAAGAACACGTGCGAGCCGTCGGCGCTCTGCCCCGCGAACGTCGCCGCTCCGCCGCCGCCGAGCTGGCAAGAGAGGCACACGACGGTGTTTTCGCCGCCTGATCCAGGTGTGCGCAAGGCGTCCTGGGGAAATTCCGGCACGGTCACGGCGTAGACATTAGGTTCGCTTTCGCGTTCTTCGTGGCCGAGCGGATAGGCGGTCGTGACGTATGCGAGGTCCCCGTCGGGCGAGAGCGCGTCGAACGTCGTCGCGGCGTAGGTGGGCGCAGAGAGCTGCACAGGAGTGACCTTGCCGATTGGGAATTCGCCGTTGCCGACAAAGATCAGCCCGTTGTAGCTGTCGCCGCTGAGATCCTTGAAGATTGGCCGTCCGTCGGGCGTCATCCCAAGCAGTTCGCAGTTGCGGTTTTCAGTCGATCCTTCCTCGGGGTTTGTAAGCGCCGCCAAGCGCGCGCCGACATCGGACCAGGCATAGCAGTCTGTGAAGCCTACGGACGCTTCCTCGGTCGGATGATTTTCGATCCCAGTCAATCGCGCACTCGAGACGAAGCCAACAGCGGACAGCTGCGCGTTGAACTCGATCCCATTTTGAAGTTGTATGCCTTCCCCGTTACGTGGTGGAACCATACGCGGCGCCGACCCGTGGCTGACCAGCAGCGGCGCTTCGTTTTCGGCGACCCGATAGATGTCAAAGGCACTCTGCGTGCGACCTTGATTATTGAACGGATTGTCCTGATCTTCGGGGGCGAGACTGCTCTGCGTGAGGATCAGTGCCGCCGAGCCTTCAGGGGTACCGGCGATCAGTTCGTTGCTCCCAATCGTCGAGAACGGCGTCAGATCTCGCGTCGTCCAACCGCTAGTTGTGCGCCTGCTGACGAACACACCAACGGAACTCCCATTCGGCAGGGCTCCGGTGCCCGGCGGCTGTGCGCGCGAGATCCAGTAGAGCGCCCCGCCGGGGGTCGTCTGGTCCCACTCTGTGCCCGGCGCAGCATCTTCAGTCGCTGCTGCGTCGAACGAGACAGCCGGTATCCCCCCCGTTTCGGCCGGCGACACAAGCTCGTACGCGCGGCAGTCCGGCAGCTGAGTGGAATAGGGGCTACCGGTCGCGGGGTTGACGTTGCTTTCACTGCGCGCCTGGGCGTTGGGACAGGGTTCGGCGGCTAGGGCGTGGGAGGTCGAGAGAGCCAGGAGGGCGGGCAGCAGAGCTGCGAGGACGAGACGACACAGTGAAAGGCGGCGACGAAGGCTAGCGTCCTTCGTATCGGCAGCGTGATGCGTCTGATCGCTCGTGCGCATTCGGTCAGTCTGACGTGACGTACGGGAGAGTCGCTACGGCGCTTTTATGGTCGCCCGGCACATGGAGGGATCGGAGCAAAGCTGGGCGGGGAGCCCGCGAGGCTGCGCCTCGCTTCGGGGCGCTTCGATCGTCCGACATCCTCGTGACCGTCTCGTGCAGAGCATTCACATCAGGCCCTTGAGCGATGCTGCCGGATGCGGGCGGGCAAGCGAAAGCCGATCGGAGGCCGTGGGCGACATGCCGGGACCTCTACTTCCCAGCCTTCGGTGTCGCAGGCGGTTTGTACTGCTTGCAGTCCGGGACCACATACCCCGGCTGGCAGTCGGTCCTGGCTATCCACCTGCTTCTGATGCTTCTGTTGAACGCGGCGATGACGACCTGTTCTGGCTTTCCGTGGCCGTGCGCCTTGGTGAACTTTTCGAGGAGCTTGGTGGAGAGCATCTGCGTCTCCACGGCGAACATCAGGTCCGGGACCGTCTGGCGGGAGGCTTGCTGGAGCCTGCGGAAGGACGCCGTCGTGGGGTAGTGCGCCCGCTTTTCTTCTTCGAACTTCTTCCGGACTTCTGCTTCCGAGAGTGACGCGTGCTGTTCGGCGGCCTCGCTTCGCAGCCAGTGGCCGGTGATCAGGAAGTTGAGTATGCGCGCCTGGATACCTGCATAGGTCTTCTTGCACCTGGCCTCGAGCTGGGCGGTCGTGGTCGACTTCGGCGCACTCGTATGCAGGTGCGCGACGCACGCAGTGAAATCCGGCGGCTGGTAGGCGACGGGCTTGGGCACTAGGCCGCTTGGCTTTGGCATTTCGACCGTCGCGGCGCCGATCGCCATCCAGTGGTCGTACGTGGCTCCGGTGATCGGTGTGACTCCTACCTGCACTACGACCGCATCTGCGGGCACGCGGCCACCCAGCGACGGGGCGGTACCTGCACCCGCCATGTGGTTGATCACGCTACTCCCGCAGGACGTCAAGATCAGCCCGATGAGCACAGGCAAGGCCACTATCTCGGCAAGCCCACGCAATCGTCGTTGTGGGGCGGGCGCCATCAGAAACCTCCTAATGGGGAGTGATGGGAATGTCTCACCCGGAAACTGATGGGGTGGCGCACCCTGGCCACCCCATCATCTCGGATATCCAGGCCAGCTTTCCTACGTGTTGGCGATGGTGATAGCGGGTTCTTCTTTCGTCGTCCCTACCACGTACCAGTTGTTGTTGGCACTGATCAGGCAGGCTTTACCTTCGACTTTGGTGGCTAGCTGCCCGACCGTTGGCCCTCCCGCAAACGACTGGGTAACGACGAGCGTCGGGTTGCCGGCCGCGGGTTTTTCGAGCCTGATGCACGGCGCTTTTCCTGCTGCGCCGTTTTCCCAGACGCCCCACACCGGCCCTTGGACCACTACCGCACCACCAGCCGTGGCAAGGTCGAACGAGACGTCGTCGATTTTCACGCCACCTGTTTTGATCGGTTCCGTGAACTGTGCGTCGGTTTTGCATGCACTTTCGGCTGCTGCCGGTGAGCAGATCTCGGCTATCCACGGTCGATCGGACGTGTCGGCATACGATGGCGTCAAGGTACCGCCCAGGGTGTTGTCCTGGAAGTCTACGAATTCGATCTTGAAGCTCAGCGGGTTGTTCGCGCCCGTTTTGTTCGACATGAGCCTCCCACCGATGTACGAGTCTTTCGCTTCCGCGACAGTCGCGTTGACTTCGATTTTGAGGTTTTTCCCGACAGCGGTGGTGCAGCCTTCGCAGGCCTGGAACAGCATGTTCTCGCCGAAGCCGAAGTTGCGGCCCAGCCCACCACCGACCGGGAGGGTTGTCCCATTGGTTCCGGGGCTTCCGTAGATGGCCTGCAGCGCCGTGGTTCCGGCTTCCAGGGTCGCCGCCGATGCCTGAGCCACGCTGAGCGCGGCGAACGCACAGATCGCGAGCGCCGCCAGCAGGATGCTGCGTATTGGACCTCGCATTGGAGGTACCTCCTATAATGCTTGATGTTGGACCCGGTGCCTGGGCTGATCTTCGTGAGAGGACGCTCGGGCACCGGCTGTGTTCTTCTGCTCCCGCTCCTGGCACGCAGAAGACTTCGGTTCGGCCTCTCTCAGTACCGCCCGCGCCTTCGACTACCACGCTGACGCCAGCGGGACCCGCTGATCGGCCTGGGGGACCCGCCACAACCGCTCGGGCCTGCAATGACGTTGGTCTGCTCCTCGTTACTCCTCCTCGCTACGGGACTACTCGATCCTGGGAGCACGCTGCTGGCCCCCAGCAACCGGACAGAGACGTTCTTACTACGCCCTTGTACCGCCCGTCAACCTCCCTCGACGTTTTCGCAAAATGCGAAGTCCAACTCCATGTCGATTTCGGAGACACGAAAGTCCTGCAAATCGCGATAGTCCGCTGAGCGGAACCGCGCCTGAAGGGCCGTTTGAGGTCCAAAATGAAGTTCGCTTTGAGGCGGCACGCCCGGCGTTCACCGATCTGGGCGCTCAGCAGCGCCGGATCGATAGCTGGTGATGGAGGCCCGCGATCACGGCTTCGAGCAGGACCTGGTCGCCTGTGCTGAGCACGTTTGTCGAGTCTCCGGTAGCGAGCGCCTGCACCCACTGCTGGGGTGTGCCGTGGCCGCTGCAGTCCGGCAGCTCGCGCGGCGGCACTGGAAGCGCGGTGAGACGCCCGGCGCCGACGACGAGGTAGACGTCACTTTGGAGCGTGGTGTGCCAGTCCTCGTGCAGCAGGCACAGCCCGCTGAGTTGCTCAGGTAGACGGATGAGCGGCCCGATCTGGTAGATGAGACCGGCGAGATCGCTGGCCAGCACTCCCTTGTCGCGGTCGCCGAAGCCCCATTCCCAACGAGCGGCGTGCAGCGCCACCGTCGCAAGTCGACGGGCGAGGTCGGTCAGGCTGTGCCGCGCCTCTCGACCGACTCTGTCGGAGTTGATGAGGCCCTGGGCCGCGCGTTCCCGCAACCGACGTTCGAGCGTGCCGTGACTGACGTCGGGTAGCCGGAGCTGCAGGTCGCTCAAGCGCAGCCCCTCGTATGCGAGCGCTCGAGCTATCGCGATCGACGGTCGGTCGGCGGTGACGGCAAGTGCGTCGCTTCCACGCAGCCAGGACGGTTTGGGCTCGATCGGCCATTCGGCTTCGCAGTCGACGGCCACGTCTATGACGCTCTGGAGCGCGTGGCCAGAAGTGAGGAGGCGATGAGGCGCACGACGGAGGGAGCGAGAGTCTGAAGCTCGGCCCTCAGCGAGATCCACGGCTCCGAGCGCCAGTAGCGTCTGCAGCCGAGCCAGCGCGACCCTGCTGCCCAGGCCTGTTCCGGCCTTTTGGATATCGACCGCGCTCATCGGCTGTTCGCGGAGGTGGCCGAGGACGGTGACGATCGCTGCGTCGCTGAGCAGGTCCAGGCAGCGCGCGCCAAACACCTCCAGTTCGCTCATCTCGTATCTCTCGCTCCCCTTCTTACATCTTCGGCGGCTCGCGGTGGACTAACCTCCTCGGCCAGCGTCGAGCACCACGATACTCCCGGAAGCGACCGCTCACGGCATGTTGCTTATCACGGCTGTTCCGTTTGGACGAATGGACAGCCAGTTCCGATGAGCGGAGTCCGTCTGACTGAGTCGATTGAGGGGGCTCTGAAACCTCTGCCGGCCCGCTACGGCGAGCCTACGTGAGCGGGCGGCACGGTAGGCACGCATCCAGCTCGGCCAGCAGCGGCAAGATCGCGCTCGCGCCCACGCGGATCTCGCCATCGCGGCGTATCGCGGGGGCAGATGTGACGCCGATCGCGGCGAGCTCGGCCGCGACGCTCTTCAGGCGCAGATCCCACTCTGATGAGTCCTGGGTGGCGAGCGTCACCTCTGTGCCGTCGAGTCCGAGGTCCTCGTCGACTGCGACGTAGTACCCGTCCAGCTCGCGGCAGCGCTCCGGCTGGATTGGGGCGGACACCTCGTTGACGTCCATTGCGGCGGCGAAGGCCATACGGCTCATCGTGCGTATGTACGGTTCGGCGCATCCCCGTGCCATCGCGAGAGCGGCCACCCGCATCGCGCGCGGCACCGGACGCCAGTGCGCGCGGGGCCATTTCACCGAGAAGTCCAACTCTGCCGCCTGCCGCTCTGCCCTAGAGCGATCGCGGTCGAGCTCGGCGGGTCCGCTTTCCAAAGGGCACCAAACTGCGCCGCCGGGCTCGGAGATCGTCCGCGACAGCAGATGCACGAGCAGGTAGGTCTCCACGGAGGCGAGGTCGAGCACGACCAGAGGGACGCGAGGGTCGCTCCAGTCCGGCGGTTCGCTAAGCGGTCTGCTTGATCCTGAGTAGGTCATCGCACGGTCCTGCGCGGTGTGGCCGAGCATGGATCACTCAAAAACCACACATTTATATGAAAGCTACTAACGAGCGTTAGTTCACGAGAACCCGGTCATCCAGCGAGTTTGCTTGACCTCGCGAGTCTCCTTCGAGGTCGTCGAGAATCGGATCGGCGAGGATCGTCTCGAGGGCTTGCGCTGGTCCCACCAGGGGCGCGAGCGCGAGGTATGTGGCCTCGTGGGTCAGGTCGGGCAGTCGGTGCGCGGCTCCATGCACGACGTGGTGATGCACAAGGCCCCAGATCGCGCCGACGATCGCCTCGACGATCAGCTCAGAAGCCTGCAAATCGGCTGGGAGCGTGTCCGTGAGCAGTGCGCTGAACCTGTGTAGTAGCTGTTCGCGCCGGTCGATGCCCGCAGGGCCGACGGCGAAGACCTCCACGAAAGCGACACGCCGCAGTACTGGATCATCGGCCACTCGGTCCATCAGCGCCGCGATCCCCTTGTGGACGCGGGCGAGCCTGTCGTGCGTGGCTTGGGAGCCCTCGGCGGCACAGACCAGCGCTTCGAGACCCAGGCGGTCCAAAGCGGCTAGGAAGCACTGCTCGACGCTGGGGTACATCGCGTTGAACGTCGTCAACGAGGTGCCTGCTCGTTCGGTGATTTGCACTGGCGTCAGGCTGGTGTAACCGTTGCTTGCCGCGAGGCTGGCGGCCGCGCTGAGGACCCGGGCGCGCTCGTTGCGCGCTCGTGCTCGAACCGGCGGTCGGGCTCGCGGCGGTGCGGGTGCCAGCTCGGACAGCCGCGCCACCTCCGCGGAGCTATAGGACAGCGCCCAGTCGAGCAGCTCGTCAGCGAGCTCTGGTAGCTCCTCGATCCCGCCCGCCAGTAGACGCTGACGCGTGATGCGCTCGACCCCGCAAACGATCCCCTTCGTCACCAGCCGCGGCAGTCTGACGCCGCCCGGGGCTTCGCTGAAGCTCGCACCTACCATCCGCTCGAAGACACCGCGCGTGCCTTCCATCCGTCTCACCACGGCTCGCGTGCGTTCCGTGGGCTCCGCCAGTGCGGGTCCTGCATCGACGCCGAGCAACTCGACGAGCACCAGCCTCGCTGCGTTGGGCTCCTCCACCACCAAGTCCGCGAACTCAACGAACGCCCGACGCAGCCGCTCGCGCCAGCCACCGCCACGGGCGTACGCCGTGCCGACCCGGTTGACCGCGCAATCCACGACGTGGTCGTAAGTCGCGAGGAAGTATCCCTGCTTGTTGCCGAACAGCTGATAAGCGCTCTTTGTGGAGACGTGAGCGCGCTTGCAGAGCTCGGTTATGTTGGTCCCCTCATACCCGCGCGCGGGGAGGGTGTCGATCATGGCGGCGTAGAGACGCGCGCGCTGGTGGTCGCGCACCGCGTCATGGCCAGGCCCGTTTGGGCGAGGTCGCAGCTTCCGGTAGATCGACTCGAGCTCAGCCCGGGTGCCGTCCTCGGTGAGTCGCTCCAGCGTCAGCGTCATCGACGGTTGACCCCCACGCCCCCGGCATGCGATCGGCAGGACAATGCGAAAACGCATGGCGGTTTGGACGCGGACCATCGAGGCTCCCACGTTATGCGACGCCCCGACGCGCAACGTGCCCTTGGCGAAATCATCCGCGAACGCCGCGAAGAGTTGGAGATGAGCCAGGAGGCGGTAGGACTGGCCGCGGGTACCGATCAAGCGAGGATCTCTCGCATCGAGTCCGGAGAGAGCCCGCGCGTGGCGCTCCTTCAAGGCATCGCCCGAGCCCTCGGCTGGTCCGGCGTCGAGCTGATGCAGCGCCTCGAAGACCGCGAAACGGCGCCCGCCCAGGCGCAGGACCCTGGAGCGCAACGGACCGACGGGCGTGCGGCGTGAGGGCGCTAGCGCGGGAGCGACCCGTGGGGAATGAGCCCTCCAAGCGCGCTAGCGCCCTCACGCCGCCGCCGGAAAGCGAGCGTCTTGACGCGGTGAGGAGGTAGCCGTGAGGCTGAAAAGCTCTAGAGCCGATCGGCCTTATCAGGGGAAGCTGCGAGTGTGCCATCTACCGCCTCGATCGACCCGTCACGCAGCTCGCTGAAAACCTGAAGAACCTGCGCGAAGCACGCGGCTTGACGCAGGAGCAGATCGCTCAACGCGGCGCACTGGCGCTCTCAGACGTTGGTCGCGTGGAGCGCGGCGAGCGCGACCCGGGCGTCCGAGTGCTCGCGCGGATCGCCTACGGGCTTGGCGTCCCACCCGTCGAGCTGCTCGAAGACGTGAAGTGGAGCCCGCCGTGACATCGCCGCGCTTGTCGCCCTCAACCTCCATACCGGAAATATAGTTCCTGGCGCTCGGGGTCGCGTGCCCCGAGGCTTCCGGGGTGCCGCCAAGCCCCACACCACGAGTCGCGATCGGCCGCGCGATCGGCCTACGCCGCCGCGAAGTCGACATCAAGCAAGAAGCCCTCGCTGACGCCGCCGGGATCACCGACCGCCGCCTGCGCCAAATCGAGGCGGGCACCGCGAACCCCTCGCTGCATGTCGTCGACTGCATCGCCCGTGCTCTAGGTTGGTCGCTGGCCGAGCTTGCGCAGCGCGCCGACGAACTGGAGACCGGGGACCGCCGGCCGACCAACCAGCCGTTCAGGAAGCGCGGCTGACGGGCAGTCCAACCGGCCACGCGGGGCGCCACCGCGGCGCGACCCGCGCGCCGTGCGGCCAGCTCATCAGTCGGCATCCGTTCTCGCTCCTCCCTGCACCCTTGCTCCCAAGCCCCTGCGGATTCAATCTGCCGAGCATATACCGGCAACGTGTCATTTGCGCCGTCACTCCTCGCAAAGCCTCGCCGCTCGGTGCATAGCCCACGACAGAATACGCCATAACAACTGCTGCTTGTGCAGTTGCTCAACCACGCGGCTCGCTGGCAGGCTCCACGTAAAGGAACCTGCCATGAACATCGGCCGACATATCCGCGTCAAGCGCAAAGCACTCGGGCTCAAGCAGCACGAGCTCGCCCACGATGTCGACGTCACGCCCCAGCACATCTCCCAACTCGAGCGCGAAGATGCCAGGCCATCGCTGGAGACGCTGCTCGCGCTCAGCCGCACGCTCGGCGTCACCGCCGACTATCTCCTGACAGGACGC
>Ga0182012_10001531_pt1 | contig 25229 bp, 22 predicted proteins | sample 612S2SmetaG_FD_120486 | JGI IMG/M metagenome (GOLD analysis project Ga0182012, IMG submission 120486) | Permafrost microbial communities from Stordalen Mire, Sweden - 612S2S metaG | ecosystem: Environmental > Terrestrial > Soil > Wetlands > Permafrost | place: Sweden: Stordalen | collected...
GTACGTGGACCTGAACCACGCGCGTCTGCCAATTCCGCCACTTCGGCACGAGACTCACTCAGCGGATTGCGCTGAATCAGGCAGCAACTCTGAGTCTCGCAAATGCCGCACTCGGTGTCAAATTGCACCCACTTCCAAATCACGACAGTCTGGGGGCAAAGCTCCAATTGATGCTTTCGTCATGCGAACCCGTCGCTTGCTGTTACCAGCGGGCGTTCCTCTGGTAACTAGAATGCAAGGATTTCCCTTGACGGGATGTTTGCTCTCCCTTTAGCCTGCTTGCATTCGACCGCTCGACCAACCCCCGCAAGCGTGCTCGACCGAAATCGGGAGGTTCTCTTGCGAGATCGCGCCTCCAAGCTGATTTACGGCGAGGCTGGAAGACCCTTCCGGCTTGCGCCTTGGTACCCATGGTAAGGAGGCACCACAGTGAACTCTCTTCGATTTAAGATTCTGGCCTCGGCCTGTTTCGCACTCCTTGCGAGCTTTGTCTCGGCGCAATCCGCACCGCCTCTGGCCGATACCTTCTCCTACAATGCGGAGCCGGGGTTGAACTTCGGCGCGCAGCCGATCCTTGTGGTCCAGCAGGGAGCAAGCTCCTATATTCGCTTCAACCTGTCTTCGGTGCCAGCCGGAGTCACGGTGAACAAGGCAACTCTGCGCCTGTATCTGGATGCGGTAACCAACAACGGCAGCTTCGATGTGTATCAACTCAACAATAGTTGGAATGAGAGCACGCTCACTTACAGCAATGCACCCTCGCTGGGAGCATCGGCAACGGGCGGCCATCCTGTCGCGTTGACAACATCCAGCGTCAACCAGTTTGTGCTTGTCGATATCACTGCGTTGGTGCTGGGCTGGGTAGACGGCAGCACTCCCAACAACGGCATTGCGCTCTCCATCGTCGGTTCAAACGCAAGTTTCTCCTTTGACAGCAAGGAGAGCGTCTTCACCAGCCACCAGCCGGAGTTGGAGATCGTACTGAACGGTCCGACTGGCGCACAGGGGCCCGTGGGACCGGCAGGACCGACTGGCGCAATAGGGCCGTCTGGTCCAGCGGGAACAGCAGGAGCTACAGGGCCAAAAGGCGCAACCGGAAACACGGGGGCTGCGGGACCGGCAGGGCCAGCGGGTCCGGCAGGGCCAGCGGGAACTGTCGGGGCAACAGGACCAGCAGGGCCAGCAGGAGCAAAGGGCGCAACGGGTAACTCCGGACCAGCGGGACCGGCGGGACCGGCGGGGCCAGCGGGACCAAGTGGAGCAACAGGAGCGGCGGGACCAGCAGGGCCAAAGGGCGCAACGGGTAACTCCGGGCCAGCGGGACCAGCGGGACCGGCGGGGCCAGCGGGACCGGCGGGGCCAGCGGGACCGGCAGGGCCAGCGGGACCAAGTGGAGCAACAGGCACCCAGGGACCAACTGGAACACCAGGGGCCACGGGCGCGACCGGAGCCGCAGGGCCAATTGGCGCAACCGGCGCCAACGGAACTGGATTCAACTTTACCGGCGCGTTCAACTCCGCAACCAGCTACAACGCATACGATGTGGTCACCTACAATGGCTCAACCTACGATGCAACAACAGCCATACCGGCAAGCGCCACCACCCCCGACCAGAACTCAGCCTGGTCGTTAATGGCTCAGGCCGGCAGCATGAACTCGCGCATGATCTTCCCGTCCTTCTTTCCCGGCAATTTGACCGGCACCTGGACCGGCGGGCAATTTATCCTCGACCAGCCCATCACGGTTTTACGAATTGCAGCCACCGCCAAAACACCAACCGGCGCAGGCTGTCCCGCTGCTGTGTTCCGCTTCTGGGATGGAACTACGGGGGAGGATCTGGCGCTCACCCCCGGCGCCTATTGGACTGACAGCGGTGCAATTTCCATCCCCTTTGCCGCCGGCGCTACGCTGCAAGCTGTACTGCGCACCGGTTCCACCTGTGCCGCAAATACGGGGGCCGACGCCAATCTGCTGGTCGAGTACAAGATGCAGGCTACGGGCGACACCTACTCCTGCCCCACCACTTCCTGCGGAACCATCTGCTCGAACCTCGTTTCGGATACTTCCAATTGCGGAGCCTGCGGCAATGTCTGCAACGCCGGCCAGGCCTGCTCCTCCGGCGCCTGTATCGCGTCTTCGGGGGTTTGCACTTCGCCCACCACTCAATGCGGTACTGTCTGCTCGAATCTCCTCTCGGATCCCACCAACTGCGGAGCCTGCGGCAATGTCTGCCAATCCGGCCAAACCTGTAGCTCAGGTGCCTGCGTTACGCCAAGTTCGTCTTGCACATCGAATGCGCAATGCTCGCCAAGCCAATACTGCAGCGCCGGAATCTGCGTGGCCGACCTGGGACAAGGGCAGGCCTGCACCGCAGCCTCGCAATGCGGGACCGGCAACTGCGTCAGCGGCGTGTGCTGCAACTCCACCTGCAGCGGAAACTCCTGCGATGCTTGCAGTGCCGCGCTCACGGGCCAGCAGAACGGCGTATGCGCGCCCGTCGTGTCGGGAATCTCCTGCGGTGGAAGCAACACTTGCAACGGCTCCGGCAGTTGCGTTTCCGGTCCGGGCGCAGCTTGCACCTCGTCTTCCTCCTGCCAAAGCAATGTATGCAGCGGCGGATATTGCTGCTCGAACAGCTGCATTACCCAACCCCAGAATTCATGCGGCACAACCGGCGCTTGCGGGCCCACGGGAGGCTGCGTGTTATACCCAGCCGGAACCTCGTGCGGGTCTGGTCTGACTTGCAATGGCGCGGGGTCGTGCATTCCCTAGATTGGAAGCAGCGCTTTTGCGGGGCGTCATCGCGAGCCCCGCAACCGGCAACTCTCACACTGGAAGTTGACGCTCATCAGGTGAGCAAAACTTAACCCTTAGCTCGGCCGGCACCGGCAATCGGATTGCACGTAAATCGATATTGCATTCAATACAAGTTTCTGAGGATTCGATGACCACGAAAATCTCCCCTTCGATTGCGCTGGCAATGATGCTTCTATCGTCCACCGTGCCCGCCGTATTGGCCCAGCAGAATGCGGACGCAAATAAAGTCGCCCCAGCCTCGAACACCGTCAAAGCGGAGTCGGTGACTATCAATATGCCCGAAGGCATGACCCGAGACCAGGCAGACGCCATTCTCAACGAGCTCAAGCAGATTCGCCAGTTGCTTGAGAATCAGCAAACCGCCGCGGCACAGGCAAAAGTCGCCGCTGCTCCGGCTCCGGCGCCCTCTGACAAAGTGAAGATGGCAGTCGGCGAGGGCTGGCAGGTTCTTGGCCGTGCTGACGCACCCGTCACCATGGTCGAGTTCAACGACTACCAGTGCCCCTTCTGCCGCCGCTTCGAGGCCGACACCTTTCCGCAGTTGAAGAAGAACTTCATCGATACCGGCAAGGTCCGTTACGTCGTCCGCGATCTGCCTCTCGACATTCATCCCAACGCGTTGCCCGCCTCGGAGGCTGTGCACTGCGCCGCCGAGCAGAACAAGTTCTGGCAGATGCATGACGCCATCATGCAGGACACCGCTACCGACCTCAGCGCCGACGCGATTCTGAAATACGGCGAGAAGGTCAACCTCGAAATGACCGCCTTCAACGCCTGTATCAACGCAAAGAAGTTTGCCGCCGACATCCAAAGAGACACCGCCGAAGCCAACACACTCGGCATCTCCGGCACGCCCAGCTTTGTAATCGGCAAGTCTGCCAGCGACCAGATCGATGGCGTACGCGTGGTTGGCGCTGTGCCCTACTCCGTCTTCGAGTCCGCCATCAACGACAAACTCTCCCCGAAGTAATCGGGGAGAGTTTGAAAATGACAACTTCAGATTGTCGAGATGGCATTCAGAGGTTGACCCACATTTACCCGGTCAGCATTGGTCAGCGTGACGACGCGACTTGAGCGCAATCGATCACCTCGATGCATCCAGGAGAACTGCGGTTCCTCCGATTACGACTTCGGCGGGAACTTCTTGAACATATCGTTGATGTCCTTGTCCAGGGTCTTGGCGTTCTTGTCGGCCTTTTTGGAGAGGTCGTTATCGGCCACGCCGCGGAAGACCAACTGATGGGTTGTGGCGTCGAATACATCCACGACAAGGTGCGCGACGCGTTGATTCTCGACGCTCGTGGTCTCCTCGATAAATCCGCTCGGGCCGAATCCACGGCCGAAGCCGCCAAATCCGCGCCAACCCCAGCCGCCGCCCCAGCCGCCGCCGACGCCGGTATACATATTCTCCGTTTCCTGCTCATTCTTCACGTTGTCTCTTGCGAATAACGTGACGCTACCGCCGGATGCTACAAACTGCCAGCCCTTTGCCTGAAGATCCCTGTCGACCGCGGTCTTGATGCGAGACTCATTGAGCGGATTGGATGACTGGACGCCTCCCCAGGAATAGGTGTGATAGTTCGAAAAGTTTGCGCCGTGATCGTAGTCTGTCCGCACGTTGCTCGCCAGGGCAAATGTTCCGCAAAGCAAGAGTGCCGCGCCGACCGTGAGAGTAGTAAGTTGTCTCATAGTATCTCCTTTGTTCTTCCTTGCCGAGAATTTCACGGCAGCATTGTCTTCCGCTGTGCTTAACCGCTCACAGCCGGATGCGAAAAATCAGCGCGCAGGTTACCTGCGTCCACCGCCGCCACCACCGCCTGCACGGCCGCCGCCACCTGACATGTGTTGCATCTGCTGCGTGTGCGAACTCTGCATCTGCTGCGTCTGTTGCTGGTGCTGCTGCTCCACTTGCTGCGTTCTGGCCGGCGCGGCGTTCTGCCTGGTCAGTTGCTGATGTTCGCTGTCCTGCTTCTGCTGAAGCTGCTGCCGTTGCTGTGTCTGCTTTTGGACGAGCTGATCTTGTTGCTTCTGGAGCTTCTGGTCGGCCTTTGCGTTCCCAGTGTCAGGGGCAGCAGCGTGTTCGACGGGCGGCAGCTCGCTGGGGTGGACTGCAAGATGGGGCCGGGCCGTTGCGGTAACCGCCGGCGCGCCGTGGTTGGCGGAAAGTCCTTGCTGGGGATTATTGTGAGCAGCCCATGCATGTTGTGTCTGAGCGGCAACCGGGCCTACGTGCGTCTCATGAGCAAAGGCCTGTTCTTGAGGCGTGGGGCGGGCATTGATTCCGCCTCGACCGCCGTTGAAGCTCACATGGCTTCTTCCACCCTCGTCCACTTTGGTGTTGTAGACGTTGTGGAAGTGATGTTCATCCACGTTATTCAACGAAGTGTTATAGAAGAAATGTCCGTGATCCCAGCGACCGCCGTAATACCCGCTGCCAAAATATCCGTAACCGTAGTCGATTCCACCATAGAAGCCTATGGACAGACCCCAGTAACCGCCATAGAAAAGATAACCGTCGTCGCCCCAGCCCCAGTAGGGCGGAGTCCAGAGATAGCCTACTTCGGGCGGCATGACCCATGTACCCGGAACCCAGTAGTAGTCTCCATCCCAGGCCCAGTAGCCGGGCGTCCAGATGTCGCCATCCTCGGGGCAGGGCGGCTGGTCATAGGTGGGCAGCTCAGGCGGAGCCACATTGACTGGCGCACTAACCTGCGCGTGCAGCCCAAAGGAACTGGCCATGGCCAGGACTGCCAACATAAGCAAACGATTGAGGGAAGCTAAACGCATAGTGGAGTCTCTTTCCGCATATTCTTTGTCGCAACAAAGGATGCGATTTGAGTATTCCTGTGAGGAGGAATGAATACTGTTCCATTTGACTCACCTGTATCGGCTGAGACCGCAATCGTAGAGTGCGGACAGGTCAAAGTTGCTCAGCGAAACGCGCAGCCACTGGCCACAATGGTACAAAGAGAGGTTTACAACCATGGAACAAACAGTGTTCGAACAAGTGGGGCAACAGATTGACGATGTGAAGCACAAAGCTGCCCGCGCGGCATCTGCATTTGCCAATGTGGTGGAAGATGGCAGCGTGGCAGTTCGGACCGCGGCAAGAGATGGCGCCAGCGCAGCCACGGAGATAATTTACAAAACCAGGAAGCGGGTGCAGCGGCACCCAATTGAATCGATGACGTTAACCTTTGCGGCGGGCCTGGCGGCCGGCGCTGTGCTCAGTTGCCTGATGAGGCCGAAGCAGACGCAGCCGTAGCCGCAGCCTGACCTGCTGTTGAGAAGGAAATGCAGCGGGATGGCGAAGCGTGGCACCTATCGGACAATGATGTGCGGACGCGACTGTGTGGACGCCTATCTCGCCACGATATCAAGTCCAATCGCATTGGGGCCGGTTTCAACTTCGGAAACTTGTTCAGTGTTTTGGACGCCGGCGCATTCGTGCCCATGGCCTCGATTTAGATGCCCCGATTCAGATATTGCCAAACAATATGCTCGATAACTTCTCTCAGATCCCGATTCCCAGCGATGCAGTGGACGACAGACTGGCTGCCCATCCTGCGCCCTGGAGGATCGGAGAGATACGGCGGATTATTCTTTTCATCGGACCCATTCTTCCCAATTTTGACTTCACATACCTTACGCAGTGGGTCAAGTTTGCTGCTGAGGCTGAAATGGATTTGAGCGCGAATCGGCAATTTCTTGTGTTCCGATCCCTGCCAGCCTGAATGGGGTGAACATGCGTCAAAGCAATCGCGAACATCATCACATGGGGCGAATTGGCTGGCTCCGCGCAGCGGTACTGGGCGCGAATGACGGCATCCTCTCCACATCAAGTATCGTGCTGGGTGTTGCAGCTGCAAATGCGACACACCATAATCTGGTGGTTGCAGGCATGGCGGGCCTCGTAGCTGGAGCCATGTCGATGGCCACCGGCGAGTATGTTTCGGTCCATTCGCAGGCAGACACCGAAGATGCCGACCTGGATCGTGAACGCGTCGAATTGAAGACAGACAATCGAGGCGAACACGAGGAGCTGGCGGCAATCTATGTCGCGCGCGGGCTCGATCCTTCTCTCGCCAAGCAGGTGGCCCGGCAACTGATGGCGCGCGACGCTTTGGGCGCGCATGCCAGGGACGAACTTGGCATCTCCGCGGCGCTTCGTCCTCGCCCTCTTCAGGCGGCGCTGTCCTCGGCCGCAAGTTTCGCAATCGGCGCAGCGATGCCTCTCTTGGTCACGGTTTTCGCGCCCGCAAAGGAACTCATCCCGTTTGTATCGGTATCATCTCTGGCGCTGCTCGCCTTGATGGGCGCGCTGGCTGCGCGCGCGGGTGGGGCAAAAATCATCCTGGGCGCGCTTCGCGTCACATTCTGGGGCGGGTTGTCGATGGCTGTTACGGCCGGCATCGGGTGGGTGGTTGGGACGATGGCGGGATAAGACCGCTTGTATATATTTCATGAAAAGTATCCTGATCTTCAAGCAACCACGTAAGTTAGATGGCGACAGCATCGCTGCCAATCGTCATACTTACGTATGGCACATATTACAAAAGTAATATTCGAGTTGTCGTCGGCGCGAGGAAACAGAGTGGAAAGTGCTTGAGGCGCAGCACCTGAACCTGCCCGGCTAGCTTTTAAACCAAAAAGCGAGCAAAATTGAACAGAATTAGCCGCGGCGCAGATGAGACGATTTGATCGAATGCCTCAACCGTGGTGACGCTGAATGGAGGGATACATATGCCATTGAGTGCGAGTTGTGTAGATCTCGATTATCTCAATATGGTGAAGCTGGCCAAACCCGGGTTTGACGCCTCCACATTTCTGGCCAATGCCGGATTTGGACGTCGCATCGTCCAGTTGGCCCCCAAGGAGTCCTTTTATACGCAGGGCGATGTGGCGGACGCTATCTTCTATCTTCAAAGAGGCACGGCGAAAGTGACCGTGGTTTCGACCGAGGGCAAAGAAGCCACGATCACCTTGTTGGGTGTCGGCGACTTTCTGGGTGAATCCGCGTTGTCTTCGCTAAAGACGCTGCGGATGTCCACCGCCACAGCTATGACCCCCTGCACAGCCATGAAGATTGGGCGCGATGAAATGATTCGCGTGTTGCACGAAGAGAGTGAGCTTTCGGAACTGTTCCTCAAGTTTTTGCTGGAGCGGAGCATGCGCATCCAGGCCGATCTTGTGGATCAGCTCTTCAATTCGAGCGAGAAGCGCTTGGCACGGCTGCTCCTGCTGATGGCGGAGTACGGCAAGCCGGGGGACCCGGAGACCCTGCTCCCCAAGATCTCGCAGGAGACTCTGGCGGAGATGGTCGGCACCACGCGGTCGCGGGTAAGCTTTTTCATGAATCGCTTCCGCAAGATGGGCTTTATTGAATACAAAAACCGCATCCGGGTGAATAAGTCGCTGCTGAATGTGGTGCTGCATGACCGGCTGCCGGAAGAGAACGCGCATAAGCCGGCGATCGTCGAGAGCGTGCGGCGGCCTGTCTCCAGGGCAAATCGACCTTTGTAGTTTTGCCCGCTGCCGCTTCGCTGGGCTTCTACCTAACGCGATAGCCGTCAGACAGCAAATCCCTTCTGCATCCCAATCCAATTTGAATTCCTTACACATGGGTCCGACGCTCCGGCCCAGGGTCACGTCTGCCCGGGAATATACGGCATTGTGAGTCTGGACAATACTATGAGCAATTGAGAGCAGACGGGCACTTATGCCGAGACCATGATGGACTTACACATGGCGCAGACCATCCCAGGCCGCGTGCGTATTGAATGGCAGTGAAATTGATGCGCGACAGAGCCTTCAAATAATACGAAGGCATGTTCAGAATCGAGGAATCCTGATGACTACGAAGGCAAAATGTGAACAGCCAGGTTGTAACTGTGTGCCGGCAAGTGGCAAGAAGCATTGCAGTACTGAATGCGCTGACGCAGCAAAGAATAAAGTTGAGGCCTGTGCATGCAAGCACCCGGAGTGCAAGCAAGCCGGCCTCAAGATGTAATCGATGCTGACGAGTCGAGCTGCGGTCATGGTTTCCTTCCAGCGCTTGCCTCACACGCCGTAACACGATCCATGGCACGCTCGGCGCTGCGCAACTACAGCAAAGAAGACTAAGTCCTGCCGATGCGTGGAAAACATAAGTGGACCCCGCCTACCGGAAGCGATAAACAACATGTAACATCCGAGGTGATCCAATGTTATTCAGAGCAAATGAATTGAGAGGTTACGCAATCAAGAGTCTCGATGGCGACATAGGGTCGGCTAAAGACTTCTTGTTCGACGACAGGTATTGGACGGTGCGCTATCTGGTCGCCAATACATCCGATTGGTTTATCGGAGGAGATGTCTTGATATCGCCCTATTCAGTGGGCAGCATTGACACCCAGCATCAGCACGTCTCCGCTCAATTGACGAAGAAACAGATTCAAGATAGTCCGTCGGCCGATAAGAATAAGCCGGTCTCTCGTCAATTTGAGAGTAACTACAACGGATACTACGGCTACCCGTTTTATTGGTCCGGGCCATACATGTGGGGCGTCAGCCCGTATATTGAGCGGGATCGTTCCAGATGGAGCCTGCACACCTCGGAACAAGAGAGCTGGGATGTTCACCTTCGCAGCATTCATGAGGTAACCGGTTACCATCTTCATGCGCTGGACGGCGAAATTGGCCACGTAAGCGACTTCATCCTCGATGACGATAACTGGGCAATCCGTTACCTGGTAATAGCCACAACCAACTGGTGGCCAGGGAAAAAGGTCCTCATCTCGCCAAAATGGATAGAGAATGTGAGCTGGGTGAACAGGGAACTTACAGCAAGCCTGTCACGCGCAACCATCCAGGATGCGCCGGAGTTTACGGATGAGACCCTGCTTACACGAGACTATGAAGCGGGCCTCTATGGGCACTACGACCGAGAAGGATATTGGGTCGATGAACTGGCGGCTGTATAACTTCACTTCAACGAGCTGTCTTATGTAAGTAAATTGAAACAAGGCATCTGGCGCCAACCTTCCGCAGTCGGAAGGCTGGCGCTAGATGCTTTCCGGTTCTAAGAAATACAAAATGTACCAGGAGACAGTTATCACGACTGGCCGCTATGAGCAAAGTGGAACAGCATTGCTCCTCGGCAGGGGAGATATTGGTAGGATGACTGATTCTATTCGTCGCGATCATGAAGACCTTCTTGCCAGCCTAGTCGGCGGCAAGATGCCCCGCAATCTGAGATGGAGCTCCGTAGTAGACCTCATTGGTCAGATCGGCGAGGTGCAACCGCACGGCAATGACGAATTCGCATTTGTAGTCGGCTCGCAACGAGGCTTCTTCAAACGTCCCAGCTCGCATAATTTGGATGTTGAAGAAATTTCCAGCCTGCGCAGATTTCTAAAAGAAGCCGGCGTCCTGGGAGTGCCGGCGAAAGCGCACCAAATCGGACGGATGGTAGTTGTCATCGACCATCATGCCGCGCATATCTACCATGATCTGGGCGGAAGCCGGCCTGAGGACGAAGTTACCGTCAAGCCTTATGATCCCTTCGGGTTTCAGCACCACTTGATCCATCGCAAGGAAGCCCACTACAAGGGCGAACATGTTCCCGAGGAGGACTCCTACTACGAGGAGGTGGCCGCGGACCTGGTCCATGCCAAAGCGATTATTCTTATCGGCCACGCCAGGGGCAAAAGCAGCGCAGTCGAGTTCCTGAGCCAATATCTGAAAGCCCATCATCCTGAGACATTTCAGCGGATCATCGCCACCGAGACGGCGGATCTCTCAGCGCTGACAGAACCTGAGATCGAAGAGATCGCAAAAAAGCACATTCGCGCCGAAGCCATCCCGGCCTGACACCACACCCTTCGCTACCGGTCAAAGAGCACTCTTAGCCGAGCTTCGTACTGATTCGCCGATGAGCGCGCATCAGCGCTGAGGCCTTCTGCACAACTGCCGTGTGCTGCGCAGATTCCTTGTTCCACCAGGTATCGAAGCAGTTTGCGCCGTTTGGGCCAGGATGCAGGCTCGGATGAAACTGTTGTTGGCTCAGCCTATTGCGTGCTGCCGCGCGATGTTCGCGGTGCAGGTCGATTTGTTGATTCATATTCATTTCATCCTCTTGAGATCCAATTGTGCTTGAGCAGGTCGTGAGCCTGCGCAGCTTCCGGACCAGACTGCGCAAGTACCAACCAACGATCTGACTCATTCTGCGATCGCGCACGTCTGGCCGCCTGTTCAATTGGATACAGCTATCCGCAGAGACCAGGCTGACAATCAACTGTGCGTCTGCCGCCCTGCATGCAGAGGGCCCGAGCGCTGGTCTGGCGAACTTCGCCCGACAGAGAAAGCGTAATTGTTATGACTGAAGCCGATAAATCCGGAGCAATATATCTTGTAGGAGGCGGTATCGCCTCCCTTGCGGCCGCAGTCTTCCTGATTCGCGATGGAGATATACCCGGGCATAAGATCACGATCTTTGAGGAGTCATCGCGAATTGGCGGAAGTCTCGACGCTGACGGAAACGCTGCCGACGGCTACATGATGCGAGGCGGCCGCATGATTGAAAGCAAGTATCTCTGCACCTACGATCTGTTTTCATCGATACCGACACTCGATGGCACAAGGACTGTGACGCAGGAGATCTTCGACTGGAACGACACCATGAAAACGTCGTCGAAGTCTCGCCTGTTTCGCGACGGACACCGGGTCGATGCTCCAAGCTTCGAGTTAAGCGAGAAGGATATTCTTAACCTCGAACGCCTGAGCCTGGAGCCCGAGTACTTCCTCGGACGCACAACCATATCCGATCAGTTTGGGCCGGAGTTCTTTGAGACAGACTTCTGGCACATGTGGTGCACTACGTTCGCATTTCAGCCCTGGCATAGCGCAGTTGAATTCAAGCGCTATCTGGTGCGCTTCACGCACATGGTATCCGGCTTCAATAAGCTCACCGGCATTTTGCGAACCGTCTACAACCAATACGATTCGATAGTGCGTCCGCTGCAGAAGTGGCTTGAGGAGCGCGGCGTGAACTTCATGCTCCAGTCCACGGTGACAGACCTCGCGCTGCTTCATGACAACTCCGGCGACAAGTCCGGTTTTCATGTCGGGAAGATCGTGGTAGGATCGGGCGCAACTCTCAAGGAGATCCATCTTGACGAGCAGGATAAAGTCATCGTCACCCTTGGCTCCATGACCGAGAGTTCAAGCCTTGGTTCCATGGACTCGGTCGCGCCGCTACTGGGGAAGGCAGGCGGCGGTTCGTGGGTCCTTTGGGAGAAGATCGCGGTTGGACACCCGCAGTTTGGGAACCCGTCGAACTTTGCCGATCACATACAGCAATCGAAGTGGATGTCCTTTACGGCCACGCTTCACAACACTACCTTCTTCGACCTGATTAAGAATTTGACCGGCAACGTGCCTGGAGAGGGCGGGCTGATTACTTTTCCAAAGTCCAGTTGGCTGGCATCGATCGTGCTGCCCCATCAGCCGCACTTCCTCGGACAGCCGCAGGATGTGCAGGTCTCCTGGGGCTACGGCCTGTTTGTCGATATGCCGGGAAACTTTGTCAAGAAGCCCATGTCGGCTTGCACAGGGCGAGAGATCATGATGGAGATCATCGGACATCTTGGCCTCAGGCAGTACGAAACGGATATCCTCGACTCCTGCACCTGCATCCCCTGCATGATGCCATTTATCACCAGCCAATTTCTGCCCAGAAGCAAAGGCGATCGCCCGGATGTAGTTCCTAAAGGTTCAAAGAACCTGGCCTTCGTCGGACAATATTGCGAACTACCGGATGATGTTGTGTTCACGGTTGAGTACTCGATTCGCTCCGCGCAGAACGCGGTTTACTCACTGCTCGGCTTGAACCGCAAGATACCTACCGTTTACAAGGGGCAGTTCGACCCACGCGTTGTGCTATCCGCATTCCGTGCACTGCACGAGATTGGCGCTTAGATTGCGGGCAGTAGAGCCGTTTCAGAAAGGGAATGCGATGACAGACAAGAGGATGAAGGCAGTACTGCTACTCGGTTATGGCGACGTAGACCAGCTTTCGTATCAGGATGCGCCCATGCCAGTGCCGGGAGCTGGGGAAGTGTTGGTGAAGACCATCGCGGTGAGCATCAACCCAATCGATTGGAAGTTGCGCCGAGGGGACTTGAAGGAGATGATGCCGCTCACATTCCCGGCAATCCTTGGCCGCGACCTTTCGGGCGAAGTGGTTGCGGTTGGAGAAGGCGTCAGCAGCGAGCGGGTCGGCGAGCGCGTCTTCGGGCTGGTGAATCAAACTTATGCGGAATACGTGGTGTGCAAGTTCGCAGATCTTGCACGAATTCCAGAGGAGCTCAATGCCATTGACGCCGCGGCATTGCCTCTGGTGCTGTTGACGGGCGCGCAAGTGATTGAACTCGGCATTCAGCCGAAGCCCGGAGTGGTGATTCTCATTACCGGCGCAATCGGGGGCGTGGGCCGAACTGCCGTGCATGTAGCCAAGCAGCAGGGCGCGTATGTGATCGCCGGTGTTCGTGCAAAGCAAAGAGCTGAGGCGGAGACGATCGGCGCCGATCGAGTGATTACGTTGAGCGACGGGGACGAAGTAGGCAGCCTGCCGGAACTTGACGCCGTCGCCGATATGGTGGGACATGAGACGATCGACCCGATTCTGCCGCACATCAAGAAGAACGGTGTTCTGGCGACTGTGGTCGGTCCGCCGGCGTCAGCAGCAGGGCGCGACCTGCGCGTGGTGCCCATCTGGGCACAGCCCGATCCGGCAAGATTGGAGACGCTGGCAAAAGATGAAGCTCAGGGGACGTTCACGATACCAATCGCAAAGCGGCTCAAGCTATCTCAAATTCGAGAGGCGCAGCGGCTGGCGGAAGATGGCGGTATCGGGAAGATCATACTCACGCCCTGAACGCTCGAATATATTGGAGACAGGGCAATCTCCATTCATCTGAAAGGCAAACTTTTTCATGGCTTCCCATTTCATGTCATCTCTGTTCGATCCGATTCAGATCGGAGACCTTCGCCTTCCCAATCGCATGGTCATGTCGCCGCTGACGCGCTTGCGCGGCACCTCCGACCACATTCCAACGCCACTCATGATCGAGTACTACACGCAGCGAGCCGGCGCGGGCCTGATCATCACGGAAGGCACTCCCGTCAGTCCGCAGGGCGTTGGCTATGCCAATGTTCCTGGCATCTGGTCGGCACAGCAGGTTGAGGCGTGGAAGCCGGTGACCGAATCCGTTCACAGGGCTGGTGGTCGCATCTTTGCGCAGATCTGGCATGTGGGCCGCATCTCCCATCCGAGTTTTCTTGACGGTCAGCTGCCTGTTGCGCCCAGCGCTATTCGGCCCGCGGGCCATGTGAGCATATTGCGGCCGGTTACGGAATACGTAACGCCGCGCGCGCTTAAGACCGCGGAGATTCCCGGTATTGTCGAGGACTTCCGCAAGGGAGCTGAGAACGCGAAGCTGGCGGGCTTTGACGGGGTTGAGATTCACGGCGCGAACGGCTATCTGCTCGACCAGTTCCTGCAGGACGGCACCAACCAGCGCACGGACGCATACGGCGGGACCATTGAAAATCGCGCCCGGTTGATGCTTGAAGTCGCCGATGCGGCCATCTCCGTTTGGGGCGCAAAGCGCGTGGGCATGCATCTTGCGCCGCGCGGCGATGCGCACGATGTGCACGATTCCAATCCGGCGGCAACCTTTGGCTATGTGGCGCGCGAGCTGGGCAGGCGTGGACTTGGCTTCCTGCTGGCACGAGAGTCCTTTGGCCCAGACCGACTGGGGCCGCAGTTGAAGAGGGAATTTGGCGGCGTCTATATCGTGAATGAAAAATATACCCTGGCGCAGGCAAATGCGGCTATTGCAGACGGTGAGGCGGATGCGGTTGCGTTTGGCCAGCTCTTTATTGCCAACCCCGATCTGCCAGACCGATTCTTGCGCAATGCGCCGCTCAACCCGCCCGATTCCAGCACCTTTTATTCTTCTGGGGCACATGGATACACTGACTATCCAAGACTGGATACGCTTTCACCAGAGCTGGAAGCACTTTCGCAGTAGCAAACCCAATCCGCATAGTCCATAACTTACGGCGTGATTCGTAAACGGATATGTGTCAGGGGCGACTTCAAAGCCTGCCCTAAGCGCAGCCGAAGGGCGCCACGTTCTCTAAAAGCACCTGCTCCCAGGATGCTCATAATTGCTCAGACACCGCCCCAGACGGCGAATAAACTAGGGTGCGTAAGGGCAAGTAACTGTTGGTTCCGGCATAACAAGTAAACCATCGAAGCATCCTTACGAGTCAACTGGGATGAACTTCCAAGCTAGAGCGCACGCAGCGCTAAGGAGACGAATATGCTTTGGACAATCTTTGTAATCATTCTGGTGTTGTGGATCCTCGGTTTCAGCTTCCATATCGCCGGCGGTTTCATTCACCTACTGCTGGTGATAGCGCTCATCGTTCTCGTCATCAACCTGCTAACTGGAAGACGATGATCTTTTGGCGATAGTTCATTCACGAAGGACTGCCGTTGTCAAAGGACTGAAGCAAGGCTGGGGACCGAAGCAAGGCTGGACTGAAGCTAGGCTCACGGTAAATCAAACAGCCGGATCGGATGGTGATTGCTATGGAATCTTCTCGGTGCAGAATGGCGGCGATCGAGTTGGAGGATCCTCGGTGCTCGACCCTGAACCTCGGCGTGGCGATCGAGATGGAAGACCATCGCTGCACAAGCCTGGTGGAAGGCAGGGCGCTTGAGGTGGAAGACGCTCGCTGCCGGCACGCGACGGTGAGTATGGAAGACCCTCGTTGCCAGAACCTCAACGCGCGGTGGTAATCGAGACCGCAGATCGCGCCCTGACACAGAGCCATTTATGAAACACGCTGTAGCGATTGCATATACGGATGAAGCGCCTCGCCCTTGCAGAACTCAGGCAGCAGCTGGCTTGAGTTGAACGCTCTTCGATGCGATGCAATCCAACAGATCTTTCCATGATTTGGCGAACGATACGACGCCCTCGCTCAGCAACTGGGCCTCTACGGCATCTGCATCGATGCCAGCCTTGGCAAATTCCCCGAGAATCCTGTTTGCGCCATCCGGCGAGGCTGCATCGAATTCCGCATGTGTTGCGAGAGCCTTGAGCGTTGCTTCCGGCATGGTATTGATCGTAAGGGGCAAAGCAAGCGCCTCAACGTACAGGATGTCGGAAGCTTTGGGGTCCTTGGTTCCAGTGCTGGCCCACAGCAGACGCTGAGGGTGAGCTCCAGCGTTCAGGATTCGCTGCCACCGCGGCGAGTCCAATAATGCGCGATACATCCCGTATGCCTTTCCAGCGATGGCGATTCCAAGTTGGTTACGCAAGCTCTCCGGCACCTTCTCTGCCACGGCTACATCCCAACGGCTGACGAAGAGTGAGGCCACCGAGCCGACATCGGGATTGAGTCCGGCGGTTATGCGCCGTTCGATGCCGCGCATATACGCTTCGGCCGCGGCAAGATATTGCTCGCCCGAGAACAGAAGGGTTACATTGACAGGCACACCCGCGAAGATTGCCTCCTCAATGGCCGGAAGGCCCTCGCTGGTGCCGGGAATCTTGATGAATAGATTGGGCCGTGCAGCGCGGTTGTGGAGATCCCTGGCTGCTGCCAGAGTACCGGTCGTATCGTGTGCCAGCAGGGGTGAGACCTCCAGCGATACCCAGCCGTCCACGCCATGGGTTTGCATGTGGACAGGCCGAAAGAGATCGGCCGCCTGGGTCAGATCTTCCAGCGCCAACTCGAAGAAAAGCGCCTCGCCTGACATGCCATCCTCCGACTTGCTCCGAATTGCGTCATCGTAATCGGTGCAGTTTTTGATGGCGTGATCGAAGATGGTTGGGTTGGAAGTGAGACCGGTGACTGAGAGATTTTGGATATAGCTCAGCAGCGTACCGCTGGCCAGCAAACCACGCGTGATGTTATCGAGCCAAATGCTTTGGCCAATTTCATGCAGTTTCGCGGTTGTTCGATTCATTTCACACCTCTTCGAAAGAGTTCTTAAAAACACATCTGTTTACGTCCGTTACAGATCAGCCGGCGGTGATCCAGGCACGCGCCTGCGCGCTCTCCGAAGGCGGGAATACCTTCGTCGGGCAGGGAATGAGAAAGCTGAAGATCCGCATAGTTTGCACAATCCAGTCGACATCTGTGACCACCGCGGCTCGCTCCCAGCGCGTGGGGTGTTCCGCTCCAACTATCATGTCTTCCCAGATTGCGCCTGGATTGTAGCCGGTGAATGTCGGCGAGAAGTTGTACAAGAGTCGAATCTTGTCGTGCCGCTTGAGCGCATCAGTGATCGCCGGAATAAGAATCTGCTCGTAATCCTCTTTTGTGACCTGCCCCTCGCAGGAGATCGCAATCACATTGTCAGGAAAGTCTTTCAAGATTTCGATCATGGAATACTCCGTAACTTGCTTTCTTAGTTGTAAATTCCCGGCGACACCGAGTATGGGCCACCCTACTGTTGCCGGATTTGGAAGTTCGGCCCCTCGAGCAACAATCAGCGACTGCGCCCCAAACGAGCTGGTTAAATCCAGTCTGTCAACGCACAGTCTCGTGCATCTCCAGCGCCTTGACCTTGTTGACTCTGCGCTGGTGACGAATCGCGCCGCTAAAGCGAGCCTGCAGAAATGTCTGAATCAATTCCCAGGCCAGTGCCGGCCCGATCACCTGTCCGCCCAGCGAGAAGACGTTCATATCGTCGTCTTCCACGCCCTGGTGGGCGGAGAACACATCGTGGATCAGCCCGGCGCGCACACCGGCAACTTTGTTGGCACAGATGGATGCTCCCACTCCACTGCCGCACAGCGCGATTCCGCGATCTACCTTGCCGGCGGCAACGGCTCTGGCCAGCGGGATGACGTAATCCGGGTAATCATCTCCTGGTTCTGGATGAAGCGCACCGAAGTCGACGACATCATGAGCAGCGCCGCGCAGCAAATCCGCGATCTGCTCTTTCAGATAGAAACCTCCATGGTCGGATGCAATGCCTACGCGCATGAGGGCGTCTCCTTTTGCTGATCGAGCAGGTGGTGAGCCTGCCTGCAGACGTTCTCCGCGGTGAAGCCATAATGCTCCATCACCACGGGTCCGGGCGCAGACGAGCCAAAGGTGTCTATCCCAATCATGGCGACGCGCGGACCGACGAAGGATTGCCATCCTACCGGGGAACCAGCCTCAATCACCAGCATCGGCACATGCGCGGGCAGAACCTTTTCGCGGTACTGGTCCGATTGTGCCGCGAACAGGTTTGTGCTTGGCATGCTCACAACTCTTGCGTGTATGCCTCCAGCCGCGAGCAGTTCGCGACCTTGGAGCGCAAGATGGACTTCCGATCCTGTAGCGATGAGGACGATATCCGGCCGCTCAGTTACCGGAGAATCGGCCAGAATGTAGCCGCCTAACGCCACTCCAGTTGGAATTGCAGGATAGAGGTTAAGGTCCATGACCGGAAGGCCCTGTCGGGTGAGGATCAGTGCAACGGGGCCCTCTTTCCTGCCGATGGCAATTCGCCATGCGGCGACTGTCTCATTGGCATCGGCAGGGCGAAGGACAACCATGCCCGGAATCGATCGCAATCCGATGAGTTGTTCCACAGGCTGATGAGTCGGACCATCCTCGCCCATGCCAATGCTGTCATGCGTGAAGATGTAAATCACGGGCAGAGCATTCATGGCCGCAAGGCGCATGGGCGGCCGCATGTAATCGGAGAAGACGAAAAATGTTCCGCCGTAAGGAATAAGGCCGCGGTGCAAGGCCATTCCATTGAGGATGGCGCCCATCGCATTCTCACGAATGCCGAAGTGCATGTTGCGCCCCGCCCAGTCTTCCGGCTCAAAGTTGCCCGACACATCGATATGCGTGTGGGTGCTGGGAGCAAGATCTGCCGAGCCTCCCATCATCTCCGGCATCCGCGAGCCAAGAATCTCGATTACTTTTCCCGAGGCGACGCGAGTTGCCATCGGTCCATCGGAAGGCGCAAAGGAAGGCAATCCGGCGTCCCAGTCTTTCGGCAACTGGCTGTCGATGACTCTGTTGAATTCGGCGGCAAGGTCAGGGAGTTCTTGCTCAAAGGCCTTGAATCGCGACTTCCAATCGGCCTGCGCCGCGCTGCCGCGCGCAAGCGCTCGCTGAAAATGCTCAAGCGCCTCGTCGGGAATATAGAAAGTTGGCGATAAGGGCCAGTCCATTGCCAGCTTGGTAAGCCGAACCTCCTCCACGCCAAGAGCTTCTCCATGAGCCGCGGCGGTGTCCTGCTTGTGTGGGCTGCCGAAGCCAATGTGGGTGCGAACGGCAATCAACGATGGCCGCTCCGTCTCTTCGCGGGCCTTTGCCAGCGCGTTGGCCACTGCCTCCACGTCATTACTCTGCTCTACTCGCTGCACGTGCCAACCGAAGGCAGCAAAGCGAGCCATGCGATCTTCAGTGAATGTCAGCTCCGTGCTTCCCTCGATGGTGATGTGGTTGTCTGCATAGAGGACGATCAGCTTTCCCAGATGCTGGTGGCCGGCAATCGAGCCGGCCTCTGACGAAATTCCTTCCTCCAGATCGCCATCGCTGACCAATACATAGGTAAAGTGATCGACGATCTTGTGGCCCGGCCGATTGAAGCGCGCCGCAAGCGCAACCTCGGCAATGGCCATGCCTACGCCGTTGGCAAGGCCTTGGCCCAATGGCCCTGTTGTGGCTTCGACTCCTGGTGTCTTGCCATACTCCGGATGCCCCGGCGTGCGACTGCCCCACTGACGAAACCGCTTCAACTCATCAAGAGGCAGATCGAAGCCGGTAACGTGAAGCAGCGCATAGAGCAGTGCGCAGCCGTGGCCGGCGGACAAGACAAAGCGATCGCGATCCGGCCAATGGGGATCGCGCGGGTTGAACTTGAGCGATCTATCCCAGAGCGCATAGGCCATGGAAGCCGAGCCCATGGGGAGCCCAGGATGGCCCGAGTTCGCCTTCTGCACCATGTCCACCGCCAGAAAGCGAAGCGTGTTGACGCACAATTCATCCAGTGCGGGCGGGGCAGCGATTGTTTCGAGTGTTGCTGAAGGCGTCATGGCGGGTCGTCCCTTTCCCTGTTGAAACGGGTTGAATCACCGCAGTCGAATTCACTTGTTGCGGATGCCGCGGTACTGCTCAATCAAAGTGTTGGTTGAGCTGTCGTGCTTGAGATTCGATTCTTCTGCTGACTCGAGTTCCGGGATAATGCGCTGGGCCAGAACCTTGCCCAGCTCCACTCCCCATTGGTCGAAGGAATCGATCTGCCAGATTGCGCCCTGGGTAAAGACACTGTGCTCGTACAGGGCAACGAGCCGCCCCAGAGCGGCCGGAGTCAAACGCTCCAGCAGGATCGTGTTCGAAGGCCGGTTGCCTTCAAATGTACGATGAGACGCGAGCCATGGCGGCGTGCCATCCGCCTCCACTTCCTGAGTGGTTTTTCCAAAGGCCAATGCTTCCGACTGCGCGAGCACATTAGCAACCAGGATGTCGTGATGCCTGCCGATGGGGTTCAACGCGTGGCCAAACACGATGAAGTCGCAAGGGACGAGCCGGGTGCCCTGGTGGAGGAGCTGATAAAAGGAGTGCTGGCCGTTGGTTCCAGGCTCGCCCCAATAGATGGGGGCTGTGTCATATACGACATGCTTTCCATCGAGGGTTACGTGCTTGCCGTTGCTTTCCATCGTCAACTGCTGCAGATAAGCCGGGAAACGCTTCAGATACTGTTCATAGGGCAAGACCGCGACACTCTGCGCGCCAAGAAAATTGTTGTTGTAGATGGCGAGCAGACCCAGAAGAACGGGAAGATTGCGCTCAAACGGCGCAGCGCGAAAATGAACATCCATCTCGTGGAACCCGCTCAGCATTTCGTTGAATCTCTCCGGGCCGATTGCAATCATGGTAGAGAGGCCAATCGCCGAGTCCATCGAATAGCGGCCGCCGACCCAATCCCAGAAGCCGAACATGTTGGCCGGGTCGATGCCGAATTTCTCGACCTCTTCTGCATTGGTTGAGACGGCAACGAAATGCCTGGCAATGGCCGCGGAGTGCTTCAGAGTCTTGAGCGCCCACACGCGCGCGGTGTGCGCGTTGGTCATGGTCTCAAGAGTTGTGAAGGTCTTCGATGAAATGATGAACAGAGTCTCTTCGGCATCCAGATCCCGCGTCGCCTCTTCGATGTCGGTGCCGTCAACATTGGAAACAAACTGGAAATTCAGATCGCGCTGGGAGTAATGGCGCAAAGCTTCATGAGCCATGACCGGCCCAAGGTCGGAGCCGCCAATGCCGATGTTGATGATGTTGCGGATCGGCTTTCCGGTATAGCCCTTCCAATCACCGCTGCGCACACTGTTGGAGAACGCGGCCATTTTATCCAGGACGGCGTGAACCATTGGGACAACGTTCACACCGTCGGTGAAGATCTCCTCGCCAATTGGAGCGCGCAATGCGACATGCAGCACCGATCGCTTCTCGGTGACGTTGATCTTATCTCCTTGAAACATGGCGTCGATTCGCGAACGCAAGCCAGACTCTTCGGCAAGCTGCAATAGCAGCGAGAGTGTCTCGCCTGTAATGCGGTTTTTTGAGTAGTCGAGATAAATGCCAGCCGCCTCAACCTTCAGGCGCTCCCCACGCTTTGGATCCTGAGCAAACAGGTCTCTGAGATGAAGATTGCGGTTTGCCTCGGCATGGGCTTCAAGTGCCTTCCAGGCTGCGCCTTCTGTGAGAGATGCAATCGCGTCCGTCATAATTCGCTCCACATTCTATCGACCGTGAATGTCAGGCTTCATTCCATCCCGCAAGGCTACCGGCCAGATAAACCATTATGATGCAATGCGATTTCGCGTCGCAAGACATGAAATGGAGAATTGCATTCACCGGCTCCACTTCCCCGGAGGACTCTCTCGGCGCTGGAAACTTCCAGGATCGTGCAAAATCAGCATTGCATCGGAACATCCAGGTAGCTGTCCTGATTTGCTCATGCTCTTCGCGGGCGCTACCCAGTGTCTGTCAATTGCAAGCTGGCGCGCGAACGATAAGCACAGAGCACTCGGCTCGACGAGCGACGGACTGCGCAACGCTGCCCAAGAGGAGGTCGTGGATATTTCTTTGTCCGTGCGAGCCGAGCGTGATGAGATCGGTACGCCATTGGGCTGCTCTGTCCAGAATTGCCTCCGTCACGTCTCCGATAAGGAACTCCCCTTGCGCCTTGAATCCGGCCCTGTTCAATTCGCCGGCAAGCCGCTCGACCAATGCGTGAGCCGACGGCTTCTCACCCTCCAACTCCGGAGCATAATCCTGGGCCATCTGAGGCGGCGGCACCGGCTCAACGGGCTCCAGCACATGTAGCACCAGGACTTCGGTGTTTTCATGCCGAATCCCTGTTTCGACTGCACGAAGCAAGTTGTCAGCGCTCTCCGTATGACCAACTGCGATCAAGACTCTCATGACGGCTCTTCCTTTATCCGCAACAAGCTGGACGACTCTGCACCGGGACAATACGGTGCAACTGCGTAAAAGCTCTGCGCGACGTCGCAATTATCGGACAGTTCCACTCCCAGATACAGTTCAGAATTGCTCTATCAGAAGATTCACTATTGCTGTTTGGCGATCAGGCTGGATGGCGAAGGGGCGCATTTTTGTGCATGGCAATGGAACTGTGCAAGAGAGCACAGTCTTTGTTCTCCGCGAAGAGAACAATGTTCACTTGGCCGAGACGATGTTCCGGCGAGGAGGCTAGTATGTCAGAACGCTATACATCAAAGTCGATTCCGGCAAAGATCCTGTTGCCGATCGACTTCAGCCCATCCTCCCAGGCGGCATTGGAAATGGCAGCCGACCTTGCGGGTCACTTCGAGGCGGAACTCTCTCTCGTCAACGTGATCCCGATGTTTCCAACCACCACCTTCGCCGACTTTGTACCCGAAAATAACTTGGTCGAAGCAGCAAGGAACTTTGCGGAGGGAAATCTGGCCAGGTGCCATATAGCTCTCGCCTCCAGAGGCGTGAAGTCAACTTGCCATGTCGTAGTTGGGAATGACATCGTGGGAAACATCATGGAAGTCATAGAGCGGGAGCACATCGATATGGTGGTGATATCCACGCATGGCCTCTCCGGCTGGCGTCCAATGGTATTCGGATCGATTGCCGAGAAAGTCATCAAGCTTGTGCAGTGTCCGCTGTTGCTTCTCCACTCAACTAAAACGGATGCCGAAGTGAAAGCTCCCTCCGAACACTTGACGGAATGGTGGTAGTGAACCTGGCTGCAATGGTCAAATTGACAGCAGCTGGCGCGCCTGACGCAGAAACTGTGAACTCCCCCGAGGACAGGTGAAAATACTGCGCATTGGGAGCCAATTCTCCAGAAGTAAACCTGAAATGTCCAGCGTAGCAGAAGGGGGAGCAAAAGTGATCAGACTGTCATGGAAACAGGGTTCATCGTGAAGACAGGAGAGAGAGCAACCATGGCCGAGCAATCTGAGAATTCCGAAATGGCGGAGTTGGAGGATGGGGCAGGTAAAGACGAGTCCACTCGGAAGTTGCTCGAGTTCGTTGCGGAAAAAGCAGCGGAGAGGGCCAGGATGACGGAGCAGCAAAGCGACCGGAATCGCCAGATCAATCCAAAACAAGGGTAAGTTGGGAAATTCACTAACGGCATCACAACCAGCTCGAGCAAAATTCCTAAGCGAAGTTAGCCGCGGCCGTCTTATTCCAAAGTGCATTTGCGCGTTATAGAAGGCCCTACACGAGAAGGGGCGACCCGGCGCTTTTCTGCCTACCAATGGACGACGGAACGCCAACAAGAGCGAATGATACGGGAGTCTCTTACTTGAATCCCACAATTCCTTCGCGCAAATGAGCAAGATTGGAGAGCAATTTCAAATGGCAGCGAAACAAGACAAGGCCAGGCCTGAGGACGACAAGAATTCCCTGAAGACGCTCGCCATGCCCGAGCTGATGAAAAAGCTCGGCACGTCGGCTGACGGACTCACGCAGGCCGAGGCCGTGAAACGTCAGGCGCAGTATGGGCTTAACCAGCTCAAGGAAAAGAAAACCAACGAATATCTGAAGTTCCTCTCCTATTTCTGGGGTCCAATTCCGTGGATGATTGAAACCGCCGTGATCCTCTCCGGCGTGGTCCGTCACTGGCTGGATTTCTTTGTGATTCTGGTCTTGCTATGCTCCAATGCTCTGGTTGGGTTCTGGGAGGAACACCAGGCCGGCAACGCGATTGCCGCGCTGAAAGCCCGGTTGGCGATTCTGGCCAAGGTAAAGCGAGACGGCACGTGGGAGAACCCGAAGGCCAGCGAACTTGTGCCTGGGGACGTCATCCGCCTGCGACTGGGAGATATTGTTCCCGCCGACGCGCGCCTGCTTGATGGCGATTCCATCGAGGTCGATCAGTCCGCGCTGACCGGCGAGTCGCTGCCCGTCACCGCCGCGTCCGGCGGCGCTGTGTACTCCGGCTCCATCATCCGCCAGGGCGAGATTGACGCCATGGTGTACGCCACAGGAACGAACACATACTTTGGCAAGACAGCGCAGCTCGTCGAGCAGGCTCATACCGTCAGCCACTTTCAAAAGGCCGTGTTGAAGATCGGCGACTACCTGATTGTTTTGGCGGTAGCGCTGGTCGCGTTGATTCTCGGCGTCGCTATTTACCGCGGAGATAAGGTTCTCACTACACTTGAATTCTGCCTGGTGCTCCTGGTAGCGGCCATTCCGGTCGCCATGCCAACTGTGCTGTCTGTGACCATGGCTGTGGGCGCGCGACTACTGGCGAAGAAGGAAGCGATCGTTACCCGCTTGTCCGCCATTGAGGAGTTGGCCGGCGTCGATGTTCTCTGCTCCGACAAGACCGGAACACTGACGCAAAACAAACTTACATTGGGGGATCCGTTCTGCATTGATGGAATCACGCCCGCGAATATTGTTTTATGGGCGGCGCTGGCATCCCGGGCTGAAGATAAGGACACCATCGACCTGGCAGTGATCGGCGGCGTGAAGGATGACAAGGAACTGAAGAGCTGCAAGGTGCTGCACTTCATGCCCTTCGATCCTGTGCACAAACGCACGGAGGCTACTGTAAAAGGACCCGACGGCAAGCAGTTCTTTGTAACCAAAGGAGCGCCGCAGGTCATCCTCAAGATGTCGACCAATGCCGCTGAGATCAAAACGGCGGCTGACAAGGCTATTCTGGATTTTGCCGGCCGTGGCTTCCGCTCGCTCGGCGTAGCAAAGGCCGATGAGCAAGGCAAGTGGAAGTTTGTCGGCATGCTGCCCTTGTTCGACCCGCCGCGCGCCGATGCCAAGGAGACGATTGCCAACGCCGTCAAGATGGGCGTGAAGATCAAGATGGTGAC
>Ga0182012_10001532_pt1 | contig 25214 bp, 24 predicted proteins | sample 612S2SmetaG_FD_120486 | JGI IMG/M metagenome (GOLD analysis project Ga0182012, IMG submission 120486) | Permafrost microbial communities from Stordalen Mire, Sweden - 612S2S metaG | ecosystem: Environmental > Terrestrial > Soil > Wetlands > Permafrost | place: Sweden: Stordalen | collected...
GGCCTCGGTGGCGCAGGTGCATATCGCCTACGCCCGCTACCATGAGGGCGAACGCAAGGTCGCGGTGAAGGTGCTGCGGCCCGGCGTAGAGCGGCAATTCGCGCGCGATCTCGCCGATATGTATGTGATCGCGCGAATCGCCGAGCGCTTTTCCTCGGAAGGGCGGCGGCTGCGCGCCATCGAAGTCGTCGACACGCTCGCCCGCACGGTGAAACTGGAGACGGACTTTCGGCTGGAGGCGGCGGCGGCCTCGGAATTCCGCGACAATGTCGCCAATGACCATGATTTCCACGCGCCGGAAGTCGATTGGGACCGTACCGCCAAGGACGTTCTGACGCTCGAATGGATCGAGGGCGTGCCCTTGTCCGATCTCGCGCGCGTCGCGCGGGAAGGATACGACCTCAAGGATCTGGCGCGTAACGTGTTGCAGTCCTTTCTGCGCCACGCCATGCGCGACGGCTTTTTCCACGCCGACATGCACCAGGGCAATCTTTTCGTCGACAAGGCCGGGCGAATCGTCGCGATCGACTTTGGCATCATGGGGCGGCTCGGCCTCAAGGAGCGCCGATTCCTCGCGGAAATCCTCTATGGCTTCATCACCCGCGATTACCACCGGGTCGCCGAGGTGCATTTCGAAGCCGGCTATGTGCCGCCGATTCATTCGGTCGAAGAGTTTTCGCAGGCGCTGCGCGCCATTGGCGAGCCGCTGCACACGATCAACGCCGCCGACATTTCGATGGCGCGGCTGCTGACCTTGCTGTTCGAGGTGACGGCGCTGTTCGACATGCGCACCCGCACCGAGCTGGTGCTGCTGCAAAAGACCATGGTGGTGGCGGAGGGCGTCGCGCGCACGCTCGATCCCAAGCTCGACATTTGGAAGACCTCGGACCCCGTGGTGCGCGACTGGATCACGGCCAATCTGGGACCAAGGGCGAAGATCGAGGACGCGGGCCGCAGCTTCACGGAAATCGCCAAGCTGGCGACTCACCTGCCCAAGGTGCTGGCCGATGCGGAAAGCGTGCTGGCGTCGCTGGGGCGGCAGGCCGCGCAGGGCGTCGATCTCTCGCCGGCTTCGCTGGAGGAACTGGCGCGGGCGCGACGGAGTTCCGACCGAAGCCTGCTGCTGGGAATCGCGGCGATTTTGGCAGCGGCGATCTGGCTGTTCAGGCGTTGACGCCCGCTCGTGAGAAGGCCAATCCATCGACTGGGCTCCCGGTGGACTTTTCGTGCCTTTTTTTGCGCCTTCATCGCATGATTTCACGTCATGCTGCATAATTTCGCATGACACAGCCCTGATTTCGTCATAATGTCCGCTCGCCAAGTAAGTTGGGTGACTCCTTAACACGGCTGACGTTAAGGAGTTCGTGACCAGCTACGGTCCAAGTCGGGGAGGACGCCGGTTCTATTCGACCGCTGCACGGTCTCTAAAGAGACGGCGCGGGGTTGGCTTCAGAGGCGCGAAGACGCCCAGGCCAGTTACGTTTAGGCCGGTCAAGGACGGGGTACCAAAGAGTGGGGAAAGGCCGTGGCCGTCCCCGCTCTTTGTGTTTCTAAAGCTTCAATAGGCGTTTCAAGTCCGACGATAGAAAATCTCGATTTAGCGCCCTCGCCTTGCGCCCGTCCTTCGGGCGAGAGTAAAACCCCAACCATGACGACGCCCCGGCCCCACGAAGCTCTCACGGTGCGGGGGCTTTCCAAATCCTACGACGGCCGGCGCGTCGTCGGGCCGCTGGACTTCGCGCTTGCCGCGGGTTCGGTGACGGGGTTGCTGGGCGGCAACGGGGCCGGCAAAACCACGACGATCGGCATGATCATGGGGCTGATCGAGCCGACCACGGGCGCCATTAGCGCGCTCGGCGCCGACATGGCGACGGACCGGGCGAGCGTGTTGGGGCGGATGAATTTCGAAAGCCCCTATGTCGACATGCCGCATCGACTCACGGTGCGGCAAAATCTGCTGGTTTTCGCGTTGCTTTATGGCGTCCCCGCGCGCGAGGAGAAAATCAGGCGGCTCGCCGAGGATTTCGCCTTGAACGATTTTCTCGACCGCCCCACGGGCCGGCTCTCCGCCGGACAAAAGACCCGCGTCGCGGTGGCCAAGGCGCTGCTCAACGAGCCCGCGCTGCTGCTGCTCGACGAGCCCACCGCCTCGCTAGACCCTGACACGGCGGACTGGGTGCGCTCGCGAATCGAGGACCACCGCCGCGCGCATAACTGCACGATCCTTCTGGCCTCGCACAATATGGTCGAGGTCGAGCGTCTGTGCGACCGCGTGCTGATGCTGCGCGAGGGAACGCTGGTCGACGACGCGTCGCCGGCGGCGCTGCTGGCGCGCTATGGCCGCGCCACTTTGGAGGAAGTGTTTCTCGACGTGGCGCGCGGGCGCGCGAGCGGAGCGGTCTCGTGAGCGGTTTTTCCTTCGCGCGCGTCGGCGCGATGATGCTGCGCTACACCTATCTGCTGCGCTCTTCCTGGCCGCGTGTCGTCGAGATGACCTATTGGCCGATGGTGCAAATGCTGACCTGGGGCTTTCTCCAGAGCTATTTTTCGGCCGCCGGCGGCGCGCGGAGTTTTACCGGCAAGCTGGCCGGCACGCTGATCGGCGCGGTGCTGCTGTGGGACATTCTTTTGCGCGCGCAACAGGGCTTCGCCTTCTCGTTTCTTGAGGAGCTGTGGTCGCGCAATCTCGCCAATCTGCTGATGAGCCCATTGCACACCAGCGAATTCCTGGTGTCGCTGATGGCGATGAGCCTCGTGCGCCTCGTTGTCGGCGTGGTTCCCGTGACGATTTTGGCGATCTGGTTCTTCGGCTTCAATCTCTGGGCGCTCGGCCTCGCCGTCGCGGCGTTTTTCGTCGTTCTCGCGCTGTTCGCCTGGAGCATTGGCCTGTTCGTGTGCGGCATGCTGCTGCGCTATGGGCTCGGGGCCGAAAATCTCGCGTGGTCGCTGATGTTCGTGGTCCAGCCTCTCGGCTGCGTCTATTATCCCGTCGCGGCGCTGCCCTCCTGGCTACAGCCGGTCGCCTGGTCCCTGCCTCCGACCTATGTGTTCGAGGGCCTGCGCGGCTTACTGATCGACCATGTGTTTCGCGGCGATCTGATGATGGAAGGTCTCGCCATCGACGCCGTGCTGTTCGCCGTCGCGACGCTCTCCTTCTCGAGGCTGCTGGCTGGCGCGCGCAGGGCCGGCACTCTGCTGCAGACGGGAGAATAAATGGCGCCGCGCGCCGATACGCTGCTCGCCGAGCGCGGACTGTTCGAAAGCCGCGCCAAGGCGCGCGAGGCGATCGAGGCCGGGCTCGTGCGCGCCGACGGGCGGCTCGTCAAGAAACCCTCGGAGGACATTGCGCGGGACGCCCAGTTAAGCGCGGCGGCGCCCTACCCCTGGGTCTCGCGCGGCGGCGTCAAGCTGGCGCATGCGCTGGAGGCTTTTAAGGTCGACCCGAGCGGGCGCTATTGCCTCGACATAGGCGCTTCGACGGGCGGCTTCACCGATGTGCTGCTGACGCGCGGCGCGCGCCATGTCGTCGCCGTCGATGTCGGCCATGGACAATTGCATCCGCGCATTAGGGGCGACGCGCGCGTCACCGCGCTGGAGCGGCTCGACGCCCGCGCGCTTGAGCCAACGCACCTCGCGGAGCCGCCGAGTCTGATCGTCTGCGACGCCAGCTTTATTTCGCTGACGCTGATCCTGCCGAACGTGCTGGCGCTCGCCGCGCCGGACGCGACGTTGATCGCGCTGATCAAGCCGCAGTTCGAGGCGGGGCGCGCCGCGGTGAAAAAGGGCGTCGTGCGCGACGTTTTGGTGCATAAGGACGTTTGCGCGCGCGTCGCGCAAGAGGTCGAAGGGCTTGGCTGGCGCCTCAAGGGCCTTTGCCCTTCGCCAATCGAAGGCGGCGATGGCAACCGCGAATTTCTCCTTTGCGGACAAAAATCTTGAGCATGGAAAAGCTTGTCGTCGAGCGGATCGGCCATCGCGGCGAAGGCGTCGCGCGACTTGGCGAGCGCTTGATCTTCGTCCCTTACGCCTTGGCCGGCGAAAGCGTCGCCGCCGAGGTTCAAGGCGATCACGCGCGGATGATCGAAATCCTCGAGCCCTCGAAGGATCGCATCGCGCCGATCTGCGGGCATTACGGGGTTTGCGGCGGCTGCGCGGTGCAGGCGCTGGCGCCGGACGCTTATGGCCAATGGAAGCGCGGCCTTGTCGTCGCGGCGCTGCGCAACGCCGGCGTCGCGGCGGAAGTCGCGCCGCTGATCGACGCGCATGGCGCGGGCCGGCGCCGCGTCACTTTTCACGCGCGCGCCGCCGCCGGGCGAGCGCGGGTCGGCTTCATGCAGGCGCGCTCGCATGAGATCGTCGAAATCGACGGCTGTCCCTTGCTCGAACCCGGCCTCGCTCCGGCGCTGCCGGCGGCCAGGGCGCTCGCCAAGGCCTTGGCCGGCAAGGGCAAGCCGCTCGACATAGCGGCGACGCTGACGCTCGAGGGTCTCGATATCGACCTGCGCGGCCCCGGCGCGCTATCCGAGGACGAGGCCAAGGCGGTGATCGCCGTGGCGGAGCGACATGATCTCGCGCGGCTGTCGAATCACGGCCGCGTCGTCGCGCTGCGCCGCAGGCCGCGCGTCGCCGTTGGCGAGGCAGTGGTCGCGCCGCCGCCGGGAAGTTTCTTGCAGGCGACGACGGCGGGCGAGGAAGAGATCGCGCGTCACGTGTCAGCCGCCGTTGGCGGCGCGAAGCGCGTCGCGGATCTGTTTTGCGGCCTCGGCGCTTTCGCCTTGCGTCTTTCCGCCCATGCGCGCGTTTGCGCCTACGACAATGACGCCGAAGCGATCACCGCGCTGACCGAGGCCGCGCGCGCGACGGTTGGGATGCGGCTGGCGATAGCCGAGGCGCGTGATCTGTTTCGCAAACCGCTCGACGCCAAGGAGCTTTCGGAGTTCGACGCGGTGGTGTTCGATCCGCCGCGCGCCGGCGCCGCCGCCCAGGCCGAGCAACTCGTTAAATCCAGCGTCGACAAGATCGTCGCCGTGTCGTGCGACGCCCACAGCTTCGCGCGCGACGCCGGGATTCTGGTCGCCGGCGGATATGCGCTGGGAGAGGTCACGCCAATCGATCAGTTCCGCTTCTCGCCGCATGTCGAGCTGGTCGCGACATTTTCGCGCATGACGCGGCCAATTCGCAAAAGAAGCCTGCTGTCGAGATAAAGCCGGCGCGCGAAAAAATTTACAAAAATATGAGAAATGCCGCAGGTTAACGACTGGGTAACATTATTGTGACGACTATATCAGTTCGAGAAGGGCTGAAAGGCGCCTCCGCCGGAAGCTAGGTTATTTCTCTTGCCGCTTTGAAAGATCCGGCATAGCATTTGCGTCATAGTCCAGCGTGAATGGGGAAATCTCTTGGTTTCCCCGCGAATCTGGAAGGAGATGGTCATGATGAATGCGCTAATCGCCGCGACATTGTGCAGTATCGTCCTAAGCTGCGCCCCGGCCATGAAGGCCGCTTATGTCCGCGTCCGCCGCGACGACAGAGAATATCGGCGGCGTCGTTGACTTAGACCCTTGACCTTAACAAAAGGTTGAAGCCGAGAGAGGTTTGACCGGTTCTTACAAATGGTCGGAAAGGCGCGATGGAGTTGCTTGCACGCCTCGCGGCGGTGGTAGGCGAAAAAAGCGTCCTCGCCGATCCGGGTGAAATGTTCTCTTATATGCAGGAGCCGCGTGGCCTATTTCATGGGCGTGCCCTCGCGGTGGTCAGACCATCGACTGTCGCGCAAATCTCTCGGGTTCTCGCTCTTTGCAATGAGAGCGGAACCGGGGTGGTTGCTCAGGGCGGCAACACCGGCCTCGTCGGCGGCCAAACGCCCGACGACGCGCGGCGACAGATCGTGCTGTCGCTAACGAGACTCGACAAGATCCGCGATATCGATCCGGTCAGCGACGCCATGACCGTGGACGCCGGCGTCACGCTGGCGCGCGCGCAAGCCGCCGCCGAATCGGTCGACCGCTATTTTCCGCTTTCGCTGGCTTCCGAGGGCTCCTGCACGATTGGCGGCAATCTCGCGACCAACGCTGGCGGGGTGCATGTGATCGCTTATGGCTCGGCGCGCGATCTCGCGCTGGGTGTCGAGGCGGTGCTGGCCGACGGGCGCGTTCTGTCCGGTCTCTCCAAGCTGCGCAAGGACAACACCGGCTATGATCTCACGCGGCTGATGATCGGCTCGGAGGGAACGCTCGGGGTGATCACCGCGGCGACGCTGAAGCTGTTCCCGCGTCCGCGCGCCCGCGTCACGGCGTTTGTCGGCCTGGCCAATCCCGGCCGAGCGCTGGAGTTGTTGAATTTTTGCAAGTCGCGCATGGGCGGCGCCCTGCAAGCCTTCGAACTGCTGCCCCGCATCGGCGTGGAGCTCGTGCTTAACCACGCCGATGTCGCGCGCGATCCCTTTCCCGATGTTTTCCCTTGGTACGCGCTGGTCGAATGCGCCGCGATGGAAGAGGACGGTTTTAGGGACGCGGTCATCGACATGTTGGGCAGAGCGACGGCCACGCTTCTCATCGGCGGCGCCGCAGTGGCGGATTCGCTCGCGCACGCCGCGGACTTCTGGCGTTTGCGCGAGTTGCTGTCCGAGGCGCAAAAGCGCGAGGGCGGCTCGATCAAGCACGACGTCTCGGTCGCGCCTAAGGATGTCCCGGCCTTTATCGAGGAGGCGAGCCGTCTCGTGACCGCCCGCGTTCCTGGCGCGCGGCCCGTGGCCTTTGGCCATATGGGCGACGGCAACATTCATTTTAACATTTCGCAGCCGGTCAGCGCGGATCGGGCCGCGTTTCTCGCGCTTTGGGACGAGGTCGGCGACATCGTGCACGGCGTCGTGGAGAAATTTGGCGGTTCGATTTCCGCCGAGCATGGGATTGGCCAGCTCAAGCGCGAACTTTTGCGGCGGGTCAAGGATCCGACCGCGCTGGAGGCGATGCGGGCGATAAAAGCCGCTCTCGACCCCAAGGGGATACTGAACCCCGGCAAGCTGCTGTAATTCCAGGCGCCGGCGCTCAGAGCAAGTTCTTAAAAAAGTTGACAGACTTTTTCGATGAGAACTTGCTCTAACATTATGATTTTGAGCGATTTCTTGTCGCTCGCATGATTTCATGGGGCGTCTGCGGGACGCCCGTCCCTCGCGGCGGCTATGGCGAGCAGAAAGCGCTCAGGCCGAAGCGCCGGGCACGGGGATATGGGTGAAAATATTCGGCAGCGCCCGCTTGGCCGCCTCGCGCCCGGCGGCGATCAACTGCTCCGCCTTGTGAAAATCGAACATGCCGATTTCCTCGAGACGCGCGTGGATCGTGGCGTCCGGCGGATCGCCGGCGAGCCGCGAGCGAAGGATGCGATCCTGAATGATGTTGAATGCGTCGATCATCGCCGTCGCGACATTCGGCGCGTCGCCGGAGCGCCGCTCGAAATATCGAGGCAGCAGGCCGCCTTCCAGCGCGGCCCCGACACGGCCGGCGAAAGGCCCCTTGGAGCCCGCGTCGGTCGGCGTCGCCGCCGCCGACTGATTCGGAATCACGGCGGAGCGATACATCGTGTCGGCCGTCACATTGACCGCGATCACGAACTCCGCGCCCAGCGCGCGGCACACCGTGACCGGCACCGGATTGACCAGCGCGCCGTCGAACAAATAGCGGTCGCCGATTCGCACGGGCTCGAAAATGCCCGGCAGCGCATAGGAGGCGCGGATAGCCAAATCCAGCGGGCCACGTTGCAGCCAGACTTCGTGGCCGGTGCCGACCTCGGTCGCGACCGCCGCGAAAGGTATCGGCAAATCTTCGATCTGGATGCCGTTGACCTCCTTCTCGAGCGCGGATTTCAGACGATCGCCGCTGATGAGGCTCATGCCGGAGAAGGACAGGTCCATCATCGCGAAGACCCGGCGCTTGGTCAGCGAGCGCGCGAAAGCTTCGACCGCGTCGAGCCTGCCGGCCGCGTAACAGCCGCCGACGATGGCGCCGATTGATGTGCCGGCGATCACGTCGGGCTTGATCCCATTGTCCGCGAGCTCGCGCAAAACGCCAATATGCGTCCAGCCTCGCGCCGCGCCAGCGCCCAGCGCCAAGCCAATTCGGGGGCGCCGAGGCGCACGGGCGCCATCGGCGCGCTGGCCCTCTCCCGGAGGCGAGACCGAAACCCCGCCGCGTTCGCCTGACATATCAAAACTCTTTCGCATCAACGAGAACATGGCCCCGCTCCTAAATGCGGTCCCCGACCCGCAAGAGGCGAATTGCCTCTCTTTAGATTTAATGTAGGAGTCTGCGCTTCGAAAGTAGTGGATGTACTAACGGCGCCCACGCGCGAGGCATCTACTGCACGAAAACGAGGCGGTGATTCGGGCCGCGTTCAAGCTTGCGATAAAAGCAGGATTTACGCCCGGTGTGGCAAGCCTTGCCGTCGCCCCCCGGCTCCACTTCGAGCAGAATCGCGTCCTGATCGCAATCGACGCTCAGGGACACGACGCGCTGCACCTGGCCGGAGGTCTCGCCCTTGCGCCACAGACTTTGGCGCGACCGCGACCAATAATGCGCCTCGCCGGACTCGATGGTCTTGTCGAGCGCGAGCCTGTTCATATAGGCGACCATCAGCACCTGCCGCGTGGCGGCCTCGACGGTTACGCAGACAATCAGCCCATGCGCGTCGAAGCGCGGCGTGAAGTCGGCGCCCTCCTCCAGCGCGCGCTTGTCCGGCGCCGCGCTCATTAACGGGCGCCGCGCAACAGCGTATAGAAATGCGCCTGCTCGCTGGGATTGTCGCGAAACGCGCCGGAGAACTGAACCGTGACGGTTGACGCGCCCTGCTTCAGCACGCCGCGCATCGACATGCACATATGCTCCGCCTCCACCAGCACGGCCACGCCGCGCGGGTTCAACTCCTGATCGATCGTCGAGGCGATTTGCGCGGTCAGCGCCTCCTGCGTTTGCAGGCGCTTCGCGAACACGTCGACAAGCCGCGCCAGCTTCGAGAGGCCGACGACGCCGTCGGTCGGATAATAGGCGATATGCGCCTTGCCGATGAAGGGCACGACGTGGTGCTCGCAATGCGAAAAAAACGGGATGTCGCGCACCAGAACCAGATCGTCGTAGCCTTCGACCTCGGCGAATACGCGCTCCAAGACTTCCTTGGGATCCTGCCTGTAGCCGCTGAATAGCTCCTCGTAGGCCTTGACCACGCGGGCCGGCGTCTCGAGCAAGCCTTCGCGGCTGGGATCGTCGCCAGCCCAGCGCAGCAGCGTCCGGACGGCGTCTTCCGCTTCTTGGCGAGTGGGTTTTTCGAGGGGGCGGATCGGTTTGATTTTCGGGGAAGGGATCAAGGACTTAACCACGTCATCCATGTGGCGCCTCCGGTTCGGCGACAAAACTGCCCGGGCGTTTCGCCGCCGGGCGACAAACCGACGCGCGAACGCCGGCGGCATATGCCACGGCGCGAACCCCGTGGGCGGACTCCTCGAAATTCAGCGCCGGCCAGATTGTCCGGAAACCGTCAAATTCCAAGCGAATTGGACCGACAATTCGAATTCAGGCGCCTTCATGCAAGCATCTGGCCGCGACACCCCCGGTCGACGCTTCCGCGCAAACCCAAGGCGTCCTATATAATCAGTGCGCCAGACAAAGTAACCCCCCAAGCCGCCGGTGTTTCTTCATGCTCGATTCGGTTTACAACAAGCGTATATTGGAGCTGGCCGCCGACATCCCGCATCTCGGGAGATTGAGCGCGCCGCAGGCCAGCGCGACCGCCTATTCCCGTTTGTGCGGCTCGACGATCACGGTCGATGTCGCGCTGAAGGATGGCAAGGTCGCCGATTACGCGCAAGAGCTGAAAGCCTGCGCGCTGGGCCAGGCCTCCGCCTCCATCCTCGCGCGCAACATCCTCGGCGCGACGCCGGGGGAATTGCGAGAGCTTCGCGAAAAAATGCGCAAGATGCTCAAGGAGAACGGTCCGGCGCCGGACGGCAAATGGGCCGATCTCGCTGTGTTGGAGCCGGTGCGCGACTATAAGGCGCGCCACGCCTCGACGCTTCTCCCTTTCGACGCGGTGGTCGACGCGCTGAAGAAGATCGAGGCGGCGCCGCTGGTCTGACGCGGGGCTTTGCCGTTAAGCTGGCGCCATGACGCTCCAGACGATTCGCATTCTCGGCATAGACCCCGGCCTTCGCAACACCGGCTGGGGGATCGTCGACGCTCAGGGCGCCCGGCTCTCCTTCGTCGCCTCGGGCTGCGTGCGTTCCGACGGCGACGCACCGATGGGCCAGCGCCTGCGCCAGCTGCATTTGGGGCTGATGGAGATCATCGCTCTCCATGCGCCGCGAGAGGCGGCGGTCGAGGAGACTTTCGTCAACCGCGATCCGCAGTCCGCGCTGAAACTGGGACAGGCGCGCGGCGTGGCGCTGACGGCGCCGGCGCTCGCGGGGCTCGACGTCGAGGAATACGCCGCCAATCTCGTGAAGAAAACAGTTGTCGGCAATGGCCATGCCGACAAGGCGCAGATCGCGATGATGGTGCGCGTGCTGCTGCCGGCGAGCTTCGCCGCCAGCAAGGATGCGGCGGATGCGCTGGCGGTGGCGATCTGCCACGCGCAGCATCGCGGCGCCCGCCTGCTGGAGCGCCGGCTGGCCGCGGGAACATGATGGCGAAGCAGCGAGGCGCGGATGATCGGCAAGCTTAGGGGCGTCGTGGACAGCTTTGGAGACGATTTCGTCATTCTCGACGTGGCCGGCGTCGGCTATGTCGTGAATTGCTCCAGCCGCACCTTGCAGCATCTGCCGCGCGCCGGCGAACCGGCGACGCTCGCCATCGAGACGCAGGTGCGCGAGGATTCCATCCGGCTGTTCGGCTTTTCGCAGGGCGCCGAGCGCGACTGGTTTCGCCTGCTGCAGAGCGTGCAGGGTGTCGGCGCCAAGGTCGCGCTGGCGATTTTGTCGATCCTGCCCCCGGACGAATTGGCCAACGCGATAGCGATGCAGGACAAGGCGACGGTCTCGCGCGCTTCGGGCGTCGGGCCGAAGCTCGCGGCGCGCATCGTCGCCGAACTGAAGGACAAGGCTCCGGCCTTCGCCTCGGTCGACCCGGCGGCGGCGCGGCTGGCCCGCGAGGAGGCGACGAGCGCGCCTTCGTCGGTGCGGGACGCGATTTCGGCGCTGTGCAATCTCGGCTATGGCCGTCCGCAGGCGGTCGCGGCGGTGGCGGCCAGCGCCAAGGCGCTGGGCGAGGACGCCGACGCCTCCGCGCTGATACGCCGGGGGTTGAAGGAGTTGGCGGGGTGAATCGCGGACAATCTGCGGACGCTTTCGGCGCGACGCTCCCAATTCCGAACGCTACCCCTCGCCTTCCGGCCGGGGGCGCTCGGTGAGCAGTTTCGAGAGCTTGCCCTTGCCGAGTCGCGCGGCGATTTCCTGATAGCCGAAAAAGGGAATCAAAATCAGAAAAAGAAGGACGGCCACGGCGACGGCTTGCTCCCACGTGCCGCCCGCGATCTCCCTCAAGACCTCTCGGCTCGCCTTTCCGTGAAAATGGCCGACGATCAATTCCTCGACGACCGTCATGACAAACAGAAGCAGCGAGAAAAGCAAAGACTTCGTGATGATGTTGGCGACAGCGGAGCGTGCGTGTTTCTTGTCTTCTCCGATCTTGAGCGCTTCCAGCAGCAAAAGGAATTTACCCAAAATCAGGGCTTTCACAATCGCCAGGCCAAAGACCGTAAACTCGATGCCCTCGCCACGGAGGATGCTGGCCTTGTAAAAGATAAGGGCTCCGAAGCAGACAAATAGATAAGACGAAACCACCAGATATTCATAGAGTTCACGCCGCGCGCGTTGCACGAGAGTGGCTTTCTCCGCGCTGGATTGGTTTTTCGTTCCCGCGCCAGCCTCGGCGCCCGACGCGAGCGCCGTTCCCCCCGCCTGGAACGCCGCGGAAAATTCTGGCACGATGCTCGCGTCCGTCCAATCGGACATGCCCTCGATCCAGACGAAATGCGGTTCGTTTTTGGCCTGCCTGATCCGGCCGGCGATTTCATTCGCGGACATCGGGCCGAGCGACTTGCCGTTTTCGGAGTAATACCACTTGACTTCCATGGATTTTCGCCTCTCAGCGCCTTGCGGACTCTCGCGGGGGAAACCATGCTAACTGAACCGGCCGGAGACGAGAAGACGCCATCCTGAAAGCGGCCCGCGAGAATTTCTGGCCGGTTGTTTTACTCCACTCGATGCGTGACAGCCACTCTCTCCAGTCCACTGAGGAACTGAAGCAGCGCGGGCAAAGTCCGGCGGCCGCTCGCCGCATTCTAACGGCGCTTCGCTTCGCCCGGCGGCGGAACCAGAATTTCGCCGGCGGCGCGTTCGGCGCTTTCCTGCATGGCGTCGGCGCCCAGCGGCCCGATCAGCACGAAAGCCATTCCGGCGCCGCGCCATTCAACCGCCGTGAGGCTTTGATCGACGCGCGGCGCGACGCGCGCCGCCTTTTCCGGCTCCGCGCGCTCGAAATAAAGCCCGACGCGAGCGCTGTCCTGCGTTTCATAGAGAAGAAAGCCGGCCGGCCCTTTTAGTCCCGGCGCGACCCACCCGCCCAGCAGTCGCAGTCCGACCCCGGAAAGATCCGGCGCGCAGGCAAAGCCGACGCGCCGCCACTGGGCCGCCGCGAGTTCGGCGAGATGATCCGCGTCGAAGTCGACCGGCCGCGCGTCCGGCGCATAGGTGCGATAGGAGATGTCCGCGCGATCGACATAGCTTTGTGCTGATATCACCGGGGTCGCGGCTCCGGACGGGATGGGAGGTCGCGTGAAGGCGAGGACCGCCGCGGCCGCCAGCGCGGCCCCGACGAGCAAAGCGGCCGCCGTGGACAGGAAAGCCCGCTTGCGACGGCTCTCGCGCGCCTCGTCAAGGCGCCGGACGGAGCGTGACGGGCCGCTCGGACGCCCCCAATGGATGGCGCCCGTCTCGATCGGCGCGGCGCCGGGGGCGGCGTTGCGGACCGCCGCGTTGCGCAGGGACAGCGGCGGCGTCTCCCGCGCCACCGGTTCGAAAGCCGCGCGCAAGGCGGCGTTCTGCCGGCGCCAGCCTTCCACCAGCGCCGCGTCCTCGGGATGACGCGAGAGATGATCCTCCACGTCGCGGCGCCGCTCGGCCGAAAGCTCGCCGTCGACGAGCGCGTGCAGATCGGCTTCCTGAACGCTGGGCGGCGGCGTCATCGCGGGCGCTCTACTTCACGACGCGCAAATGTCCGCCGGCCCGGCGGGCGCCGTCGGAAGGCGCCGACGGCCGCAGATCGAGCAACGACAAGGCCGCGCGGGCGCGCATCAGCCGCGCGACGAAGGCCTCGCGCGAAGTGTCGGCGATGCGGGCGGCCGCCTCATAGGAAAAACCTTCCAGCGCGACCAGCAGAAGGCTCGCGCGCTCCTCGTACGGGAGATCGGCGAGGGCGTGGACAACGGCCGGTTGGCGCGGGGAAGCGGTCGCGGCGAGGCCGGCGCATTTTTCCCGCGCGAGCGCGGTCAGCGCGCGGTAAGCGCAATGCCGCGCCGCCGCGCCATCGCTCGGCTCCCTGGCGCGAACCTTGGCGGCGGCCTGCTCGATCGCCGCTTGCACGAGTTCGTCGGCGGCGGCGGATCCCGCGCCACAGCAGAGCGCGCGCGCATAGCGTCGCAAGGCGGGCGTGGCCGCCTCGATCTTTTGGAACAGATCCCCTTTTTGGCTCATTTTAAACCCGCTCCGCAGTCGTTCTTGCTTTTTGCGCGCGGCGATTGATTTCTTCCCACCCTGAATCATAGGACAGTCTTGCCCGTTTGACCATCGTCGGCGCGATGGTCCGAGCCGCTTTTTAACGGCGCCCGCGCGGCGATCGACGCGGGACCGGCGAAGTCCGGCGGCGCGACCCTGGGCGGCGCCGTTGGAAACATCGACAACGGCGGGGTTGACCCGCCGCGCGTGGAAGGGTACTGGAGCCCCACTGTTCGGTCCTTGGCGGCCGGCGCGGAGAGGCGGGCCGACTCAGCTTCTTCGGTTTGGGGCAAGCCAACGCACGACGGCATCCGACCCAAAAGATCCGTCCACGGCAAGCGAGCGCGTAGCTCAGTCGGTAGAGCATCTGACTTTTAATCAGAGGGTCCCGGGTTCGAGCCCCGGCGCGCTCACCAAACAAATCAATAAGTTGCGAGAGATTTTGGACTTCGGCCCGGCGGCTGTTTCGAGCCGATGTATGCGCCCTCGTAACAAGCGGCCTTAAGCCGGGGCGGTAAGTTATCCACAGGCGCCGACAAACAAAAACCGCCGCAGTGCATCCGTGCGGCGGTTCCTGTCATGGCGGGGCCTCAGGAGTGAAGCGCGCCAGTTCGATATTCTAATCACGCCCGACGTCCAGTTCAAACGCGGTAGCCACGCACCATGCGCCATACAGTTGCACCGCCTTAAGCCCGAATTGCGCGGCGATAATTTGCGCGGTGTCGAAGTGTGTAGGGTCGCAGGCGGCCCGCTCACGCGCCTGACACGCCCGAATGGCGGCGCCTATTCGCGGCGGAACGGGCCGAGGCGCGGGGGCCGGACCGGGCGAATAAAGTGACGGCGGTCCCTGAAACATCTGGTCCGTAGGAGTCAATGGCGCGTGTTCTATTTTCATGGTGGCTCCTTGCGCTTAAAATTAACATAGGACCGCGAGTTAACTAGGACCGCGCGCGGCAAGGAAAAGGTGACGACGGCGACGAAAACGACAAGCGCCATCGTCGCCAGAGTTTCGAGCACCACCGGGATCACTTTCCGCGCCTCGGCTTGCTGTCGTCGTTCAGCATGCGCTGCACATTCAAATGCGCCTGCCCGCCCGGCTCCTCTCCGGTTCCGGGGCCACTCGATGTCGAACTCGATGACGATGGCGAACCTCCGCCGCCAAGCAAGGAAGTCGGCAACTTCTCGGCGGCGCTACCGCCAATCCCCCCGTATTCGGCGGGTTTAGCAGGCGGCGATTCCGATGCGCATCGATTCGCCCGGCAAAAGAGCGCGACGTATCGTGACCTGGAAAACTGATTGCAACGTAAAGCGTCGCCCAGGCCCCCCACATCGCTTGATGCGCGGAACGCTTCGCCGCCTCCAGGCGGAAAAGCCAAGATCAAGTTGCAGCAAACATCAGCCACAATTGGGGTTTCTGGATAGAGGTAACTCCTGGGGCTGGCTTCATCCTTGGCGCGGGCTCCCGCCTTGGACTCGGCGCTCGGGAAGCATGTTATTCGAACCACAGGTCGTCGCCAGATGTCCGCGGCGCGAAGTCCGCATCCTGTGTTGATTGGCCCGAGAGATCGCTCGGGCGAACACGACCAGAGGACACAAGCATGAACGAATTTCTCAATAAACGAAACTTTATGGCCGAGCTGGAGGAGTTCGAAAAGCATTTGCTCCGTTCAGGCATCACGACGCAAGGCGAGGATGGTGCGCTCGCCGAGCTTCCGCCTCTCGTCGCTCGGAGAGAGGATGCTTGCCAGTCGGTTGTCGAACCGCAAGGCCCGCGCCCGATAGAAGCGCGGCGGGATGACGGAGATCCGGCGAAGAGTGAAACACTTCAAAAGCTGGGGTCCGTTCAGCGGGCCGATTTTGCCGCGATCGAAGCCGAGTTGAAGCATGCGCGGCGAGACGCGGCGAGGGCGGAACCTTTGGTGACAGCGAGTTCAAATGCTATTCCGCGCGTCGCTGACGAATTGAAGTCCGAGCGCCACGGAGCCGAAACCGCGGTTTCCGATCCTGTCGGCGTCGCCAAAAAGCGCACCACCTCGCGACGCTCGCTCTACGTCATCGGGGGGATCGTTATGGCCGGGCTTGCCGGCCTCGGGCTAAGCAATGCTTCTTGGAACAACGCTTCCAATCCGCCCGACGTCTCGTCGATCAACGCCGAGGCTGCATTGGCCAAACCGCCGTCAAAGGTCGCGACCAGCGCCGACGTCCCCGCCCAGGAGGCGTCCATGCCTGACTCGTCGGTCAGCCCGCCGCCAGCAGCATCCGGCGGCGATGCCGAGCAACTCGTCGACGCGTCGCGACAGCCGGCGGAAACGCCCCCGGCTGTTGCGCGGCACGGCGAAACTGCTTTTGAGAACCAGACGGTTGGCGCTCCGGCGTCTCCGGCAGCAACCCAAATGCAGGCGGAGCCAGTCGGCAAAGCGACTTTGCCCGAGCCTAAGAAAGCGGAGACCGCCTCGGCGGCCTCGCCCGATGCCGCGCTTCGTCCCTCTGACGCGCCGGCGCAAGCCGCGGCGGCGCCTCCGTTGCCGTTGCGGACTCCTGCCGCCGCGGCGCCGGCGTCGACTCCGAAAACAGCCCCACGAGCGCGGAAGGCCCCAAAACCCTCTGTCGCGGCCAAATTGAGCGATCCGCGCCAGCCGGGGCGAATTGCGAAGCCAGCCAAGGCGATGGCCCAGGAAAAGGTCGCCCAGCCTGATTCAACGCAATCGCCCATTACCCAGCCTGAAGCACTGACGGCTAAGCCTGCCGCCACGCCGGAATCCAGCGGGGCGTTCGCATACGTGCAACGCGCCCAGCAGGCCGTGGGCTCACTGGCCGGCGTCGTGAAGAATTGGGTAGGAATGGATGCGGGGCCTCGGCCATGAACGCATGGCCGATCGCGCCTCTTCCCGCTTGCGAGGAGAAAGGGAACGCGGCGCCGCCTTACCCCCGATGACGCTTGAAATATTGTATGTCGCGCTCGTGCTTTTCGGCTTGTTCGCGCGTTGCGAATGTCCCGAGATTGCGGCGTTTACCGGTCTTTTCGTCGATCCTGCGCGAATAGATCCGATATTGGCCATTTTTCAGCTTCCTGATCATTTTCCGGCCTCGGCTATGAGCGCTCGAACGCTCTGCGCAGTTCGTCCTTGGCGCGCTCCAATACGCGCCTCCGCTTCTCGGACAATCCCCGTCCCGCCCGGTTGATGTAAAACACGAGCATCGACATAGCCGATCGAAACGGCGGGGCCTTGCGACGGTCGCTCGCTTCGGCGGATCGTTTCAAGGAGCGAGCAATCGCCGCCGGATCGTCCAAGGTGAACACGTTGGCTTCGAGATCGAGAGCGTTGCTGCGTTCCGTCACTCCCGCCGACCAATATTTCTTGGATCGACGGGCGTCCGACTTCACTGCGCTCGCCCGCGCCGAGGCGGCGGCGCGACGTTTTACGTGGTGCGACGGGTCTCTTCCCTCTGGCAATGCGCGCCTCCTGGCTGAGTCCCAAGAAAACGGGACTAGCCCTCATTGGTTCCGCCCCTCCGCCAGTAATTACCTGGGGTTACGCGATCTTGGCCATGCGTCGGCCGCGGGCGGGCGCGTTGGGTCTTCCGTCCGCTCTGGCGTCGGCGCGCGATCCCTCTGGAGGATGATCTCGAAGGGCCGATGTGGACTGTCGCCCGCGGCTTGCGCATAATGCCAAAGCGTTGCGGATCTTGTCCGCGAAACAGCTTGGCCGCCGCGCGCCGGTGTAGAGCTTGCTCGACGTGGGGCGACCGCGCGCCCGGCTTTCGTGGAGCCCTAATTTGGATAATTGAGCGTTCCGTCTGACGGCCTCTATTTCGCAAGCTTCGCCGTGCATAGTGAAAGGACTTAAGGATGGCCACGCCCGACTACTCCGCTCTCATCACCGGCCAGCGCGAATATTTCCTCTCCGGCGCCACGCGACCGGCTTCATGGCGCAAGGCCCAGTTGAAAGCCCTGAAGGCCATGTTCGCCGAAAATCACGATGAGCTTTGCGACGCGCTATGGAAGGACCTGCGCCGCAACGTCGTCGACGCCGACACGATGGACGTCGCATACAATGTCAGGGAGGCCGACTACGCGCTCAAGCATCTCGACTCCTGGATCACGCCCGAACGCGTTCGTGCGCCCCTTGTGCTCCAACCGGGCCATGTTCGCGTGCGACACGATCCGCACGGCGTGACCCTGATTATCGGGGCGTGGAACGAACCCTTCATGCTGCTTTTCGCGCCGCTCGTGGCGGCGCTCGCTGGCGGCAACACCGCGGTGCTCAAGCCCTCCGAACTTGCTGTGGCCTGTTCGGCGGCGGCGGCGAAACTGGCGCCGAAATACTTTGATTCGCGGGCCGTGGCGGTCGTCGAAGGCGCCGTGCCCGAAACCAGCGCGCTACTCGAGGAGAAATGGGACTTCATCTTCTTCACGGGCAGCCCCGAAATCGGCAAGATCATCCATCAGGCCGCCGCCAAAAACCTGACGCCATGCGTTCTGGAGCTTGGCGGCAAGAATCCCACGATCGTGCATTCCTCGGCGAACCTGAAAACGGCGGCGAACCGAATCGCCTATGGGCGTTATCTGAACGCGGGACAAATCTGCACCGCCCCCGACCATGTGTTGGTCTGGCCAGAGGTGAAGGATGCGTTCCTGCGGCAACTCGGGGACTCGATCCGCGACTTCTTCGGCGACGACCCGAAATCGAGTCCTGATTATGGGCGGGTGATCAACGCGAGGAACTTCGATCGCCTTGTTGGCCTGATGAAAAGCGGAAAAGTGGTCGTCGGCGGCCAGAGCGACGCCGCCGAGCGCTATATCGCGCCTACCGTGCTCGTGAACGTCACGGAGGATTCGCCGATCATGAATGAGGAGGTGTTCGGCCCGATCTTGCCGGTGCTCGAGATTCCTTCCGTCGACGCGGCCATCCAGTGGATCAACAGCCGGCCCACGCCTCTTGGACTCTACGTGTTCGCCGAAGACGCCAGCATTGCCGAACGCATTCTGGACGCCACTCGGTCGGGCGACGCGGCCGTCAACGATTGCACGATCCATCCCATGGTGCCGGAACTTCCGTTCGGCGGAGCCGGGAATTCGGGCATGGGCAAGTATCACGGCAGGTGGGGCTTCGAGGCGTTCACCAACGCGCGCGGCGTCCTCTATCACAGCGCCAGCATCGACCCGGGCGTGCGCTACCCTCCCTACTCGAAGCATGTTTTCGAGAGAAAAATTCAAAACAAATTGCTGCCATAGAGCGCACTTTTTCGCTCCAGGGCGATGGCGGCGAAAATGCCGGTGCACCCCCGAGTTTGAGAACGATCCTCGGTTACCTCGGCGTGGTTATCAGGGCGCTCAGCTTTTCCGGGTCGACCGGTTTGACCAAATAGCGATCAAAACCCGCTGCTCGACCGCGCGCCACGGCTGCTTCATGGCCATAGCCGCTCACCGCGATCAGCTTCAGTTCCGCTCCGCCTGGCAAACTCCGGATTTTTCGCGCGATCTCATAGCCATCTTGTCCGGGCAGTCCGATGTCGAGCAGCACCGCCTCGGGCTGAAACTCCCGACACAAACGCAAGGCGGCCTCGCCCGAATTCGCGCAGCGGATTTCGTGGCCTTCCAGTCGCAACAACATCGCCGTGCTTTCCGCCACGGCCACGTCGTCGTCCACCACCAGCACGCGCAACCCCGCGGGCTCGGCGGGCGGCCCATCTTCGGTCGGCGAGGCGTCTTCCGCCGCATCGAGGACCGCGGGCAGCCGGACGGTGAAGCTGGCGCCTTGACCGAGCCCGGCGCTGCGCGCCTCCACGCGCCCGCCATGCAGCTCCACCAATTGGCGCACCAGGGTGAGACCGATGCCGAGCCCGCCTTGCGAACGGTCTGGACCATGCTCGCCTTGCCGAAAGAGTTCGAACACCTCGGGCAAAAGGCTCGCCGAGATTCCCGCGCCGTTGTCGCGCACCTCGATCTCGACCTCCCCTCCCGACAGGCCGGCGACCAGTTCGATGCGCCCGCGTTCCGGCGTGTATTTGGCCGCGTTGTCGAGGAGATTTTGCAGCACTTGGACCAGACGCACGAGGTCGCCATCGATCGTCACCCGTTTCTCCGGAAGCATGACATCGAAGCGATGGCCTTTGGCCAACATCAGCGGTTGCGCCGCCTCGCAGGCCTGGCGCACCAACTCGGAGAGTTCGACGCGCGCCTTCTTCAGGGTGATCTTGCCGCGCGCGATGCGAGAGATGTCCAGCAGTTCGTCCACCAGGCGCGCGAGATGGGCGACCTGGCGCTCGATGACGTCTCGCGCCCATTGCACGCGCGGCTCCTCCAAATCTAATTTGCCGAGCACGCGCGCGGCGTAGCGGATGGGCGCCAGAGGATTGCGCAATTCATGTGCGAGCATGGCCAAAAACTCATCCTTGCGCTGGTCGGCTTCGCGCAAGTCCAGTTCCCTGGCCTTGCGCTCGGTGATGTCGATGACGATGGCCTGCAGCCGACCGTCCGCGCATTGTCTGCCTCTGACCTCGCCAGTGAAGTTGGAGCCATCCTTGCGGCGGAAACGCCACTCGCTGACGACCATTTCCCCGCCCTCGAAGCGCGCGACCTCCGTACCGATGCGCTCCACTTCCGTCGGATCGAGGACGTCGGCGATCGTCAAGCGCAGCAGTTCCTCGCGGGTGTAGCCCAGCATCGCGCAGCCGGCGGAATTCACGTCGATATAGGCGCCCCGCGCGTCGGCGACGAAGATGCCGTCCGTCGCCTGCTCGACAAGCCCGCGGAATCGCGCTTCGCTGGATCGCAGCGCGGCCTCCCGGCTGGCGCGTTCGGCGCGCAGGCGCAATACGCCAATGCCGTGGCTCAAGTCTTCGGCCAATATCTGAAGCAGCGACACATCCGCTTCGTTAAAGGCGTGCGGTCGCCCGGAATAAATAGTCAGGGCGCCGAGCTTTTCGTCGTTGACCGTCAGCGGCAGCGAGATGCAGGCGGCGTAGCCGCGCCGTAGCGCCGCTTCCCGCCACGGTTCGAAGTCCGGGTCGTTCCGCAGGTCATCGAAAATCACGTGATGGCCAGCGCGAATAGCCCTGCCGGCGGGGCCGCGGCCGTGTTCGCGGTCCGCCCAGGTGAGACGAATTTCGTTTAGATAACCATCCCCGAAACCCGCGTGAGCGACCGGACGAAGGCTTTGCTCCGCATCCTGGTCGGCGTAGCCGACCCAAACCATGGCGTGGCCGCAATCCTCGACGACGATCCGGCAGATCTCGCGCAGAAAGCTTGTCTCGTCCGTGGCGCGCACGAGGGCCCAGCCGCTCGCGCTATAGGCCCGCAAAGTTTGGTTGAGCCGTTGAAGCTCTTGCTCCACGCGTTTCTGTTCCGTGATGTCCAGATTGATGCCGGACATGCGGACGGGGGAGCCGTCGGGCGCGTAGTCGACCTTGGCCAAGCTCGCGAGCCAGCGCTCCTCGCCGGCTGGGAACACAACGCGATACTCGGTCCGGTGTTCGAGCGCGCGCCCCTCCAAGGCGTCGCGCAGCGCGTGCTCGACCGGCGCCCGATCGTCGGGGTGCAGGCAGGCGAGCCAATCCTGATATGAGGGTGGGCCGAGCTCGGGGTCGCTTCCGTGCAGCAAGTAACTATCCGATGACCAAATTTGCTCATTCGTCAGCATGTTCCATTGCCAAGCCGCCGCGCGGGCGCCGCTCAGCGCGAAGCGCAGCCTCTCCTCGCTCTCGCGCAGCGCTTGTTCGGCGCGTTTGCGATCTCCAACGTCGCGAAGGATCGTCGAGATTCCCGCGACATTGCCCTTGGCGTCCTTGACCGGTGAGATAGTTAGCGAGACATCGATTTTGCGGCCATCCTTGGCCACGCGCGCCGTTTCGTAATGATCGATGCGCTCGCCCGCCGTGATCCGCGCGATGATGACGGCCTCCTCGTCGTTCCGAGCGGGCGGAATCATGCGCGTGGACGACTGTCCGATCATCTCTTCGACGCTAAAGCCGAACAGGCGCGTCGCCCCGGCGTTCCAACTGGTGATGATCCCGTCGAGACTCTTGCCGATAATCGCGTCGGACGAGGATGCGACAATCGCCGAAAGCCGCTCATTGAGGATTCCCGCCGCCTCGACCTCGACGACGCGCGCCCAAGCGCGGCGCAGCATCTCGGTCACGCCGATAATGAGGGCGCAACTTAGCGAAAATCCCGCAAGCCCCGCCACATCGGTGGCGTCCACGAGCGGAACGAAGAAGTAATGGACAGTGAACGCGCAAAGGACGGCCGCGGAAATCCCCGTGGACAAGCCTCCAACAAGCGAGGCGACCACCACCACCGGATAAAACGTCACATAGGCGAGTCTTGTCGTCGTTTCCCCCAGCAGCGCCAACCGCCCCAAGGCGGCCACGCCGGCGGCCAGCGCGCCGATACCAATGCCCGACCACCAGGGGAGTCGATCGCGCCGTGAGGCGGCCTCGATCAAAACATCCAAAATACGGCGCGCCCACGCCGGCTTGAACAGCGGGCTCCCGTTGAGCATAGGAGGGTCCTGCTCGGATGATCCATCATAAGCCAATGACTTCCCTCGATCTTCCCTCGGCGGCGGTGTTTTTGACCGGCGTTCTCCGCCGACCGCCTCGTTCTCGATCAATTTCGCCACCGTCTAGCGCCGGCGTCAATGGTCATTGATAAAGCGGTTGGTCGAAGCCTTAGGCTCGACCGAGCAAATGCAAGTGTAATCAACCGATTATGTTTGAATCCGAAGCTCTTGAATCATCGCGCTGGACGGCCAGGGCCATTTTGACGAGCTCGGACAAGCTGCCCGCTCGCATTTTTGCCATCACATTGGCGCGGTGGACTTCGACGGTTCTCGCGCTAATGCCGAGTTCATGCGCGATGAGCTTATTCGGTTGCCCCTTGAGCAATCCCGTCAGCACCTCCCGTTCCCTTTTGCTCAAGGTCGCGAGTCGCTCTTCGATCGCGCCCATCGCCGCGTCGCGGGGGTCCTCACGCCTCAGCGCCGAGCGAATGGCGGCGAGAAGAAGGTCGCCGTCGAACGGCTTCTCGAAAAAATCGACCGCTCCCTGTCGCATGGCCGCGACCGCGAGCGGAATATCGCCATGCGCGGTCATGACGATCACCGGCATGGAAACCCGCTGCTTTTTCAGCGCCATCAAGAGATCGAGTCCGCTGATTTCCGGCATGCGCACATCCGTCACCACGCAGCCGGAATCGCTTTGTCGGACCGCTTCCAGGAAATTTTGGGCCGATTCGTACGTACGAACCCTCAGGCCCTCCGCTGTCAACAGCAGAGTCACCGAATCGAGAATCGCCCGGTCGTCATCGACGATATGAATAGTTGGATTATAAACCATTTCTGCGCTGCGGGTGCTCGCGAACAATGCGTTCAATATATGGTATTTTTCCCTGTGCAGGTAAAGGGAGACTCGCCTGATTGTCCCCTCTTTTTGTTATCGGATTATTTACCTCGGTCCGGCCGAGCGTAAGCGTTGCTTATGGATCGGCGTCCGCGGCCGCCAACGGCAAGGTGAAGCTGAAAACGGCGCCGCCCGCGGGATTGGGCCGGGCCCATATTTTTCCGTAGTGAGCCTCGACGATCAAGCGTGAGATCGACAGGCCGACGCCCAGACCGGTTTCCTTCGTCGTGAGAAAAGGTTCGAACGGATCTCGCTGGTCCAGGCCGGACAGGCCTCGTCCGGTGTCCGAAACGTCGACCTGGATCATTTCGCTTTCGACAAGCGAGGTCGCGATCGTTATCTCGCGGCGCGGGGAGGCCGCCATGGCCTCGGAGGCGTTGAGAATGAGATTGACCAACGCTTGCTTGATCTCGACCTTGTCCACCAGCACGCCGTCCTTGTTGGCGTTCAACGCGAGAACCATCTGAATCTTGGCGTCCTTCACCCCGCCAACGGTGAGTTCGAACACATCCCTAATTAAATTGTGTAAACTCTCGTGCGTCATGTTGGGCTCGCCATCGGCGACGAATTCGCGCAAATGGCGGATGATCCTGCCAGCTCGCATGATCTGATCCGTGGCGTGATCCAAAGCCTCGTCGATGCTCGCGGGCCGCTCCTCGAGCGGCAGTTGCAACAGCCGCCGTATCGCTTTCAGATAAGTAGCGATCGCCGAGAGCGGTTGATTTAGCTCATGCGCCAATCCGGTGGCCATTTCCGCCATGGAGTTCAATCGGTCGGCGTGCAGTTCGCGCACATACTCTTCCGATCTGGTTAGGCCGGAAATGTCGACGAACGTGGCCACGACTCCGCTGATCTTACCAGCCGTATCGTAATACGGCGTGATACGCGCCATGAAATAGAGCGGTTCGACTCCGTGCTTGCACACGCGTCGTTCCACCAGCGTTCCCGTTTCCAAAAGGCGATATTATACTTGACATACCCAGCCCCAACCTGTAGGATTTTGGCCATAGGAGATTCCGCCATGGCTACCCCGATCCTCACCGCCGCTCAGTTCCAAAACGAAGAGGCTGCTTTCGCGTATGTCGAGGCCGCTCTTTGGCCGGAAGGGCCTGTTTGTCCGCATTGCGGCGGGGTTGAGCGCATCTCCAAGATGCAAGGAAAGAGCACTCGCGTTGGCCTCTACAAGTGCTACCAATGCCGGAAGCCCTTCACCGTGCGCATGAAAACCATCTTCGAGTCCTCGCACATTGCGCTGCATCTGTGGTTGCAAGCGATCCACCTGCTTTGCGCGTCGAAAAAAGGAATTTCGAGCAATCAGCTTCACCGCACCCTTGGGATAACCCTCAAGAGTGCGTGGTTCCTCTCGCATCGCATCCGCGAGGCCATGCGCGATGGCTCTCTCGCGCTCATGGGCGGCGGTGGTGGGACTGTAGAAGTAGACGAAACTCTCGTCGGCAAGATCGAGGGCGCGCCCAAGAATCCCCCGCGTGGCCGCAGCGCCTTCCGCAACGTTGTTCTTACCCTTGTCGAACGCGGAGGCTCCGCCCGCAGCTTCCACGTGGACGGGACCACCATCGGCACATTGAAGCCGATCATTCATGCCAATATCGCCCGCGAGGCGTCTATGATGACCGATCAAGCCGGATGGTATTCGGAAATTGGCAAAGCGTTCGCCAGCCATGACACTGTGAACCATGCGAAAGACGAATACGCCCGTTACGAAGGCGCCAAGGTCATCACCACCAACACCGTCGAAGGCTATTATTCGATCTTCAAGCGCGGCATGAAGGGCGTCTATCAGCATTGCGGCGAGCGCCACCTTCATCGCTACCTCGCGGAATTTGATTTCCGCTATTCGAACCGCGTCAAACTCGGATGCGATGACACCGAACGCGCTCACCGCGCGCTGCTAGGCGTCAAAGGCAAGAGGCTCACCTATCAAACGGCTCGTTACTGAGAGCGTTTTAAAACGAAAAAAGAAGGGCGGAGCACAATTGTTGATTTCCACTGAGAGCTGACCCGGGTAGCACGGTTTTTTCCACCGAGAACTGACCCA
>Ga0182012_10001533_pt1 | contig 25194 bp, 22 predicted proteins | sample 612S2SmetaG_FD_120486 | JGI IMG/M metagenome (GOLD analysis project Ga0182012, IMG submission 120486) | Permafrost microbial communities from Stordalen Mire, Sweden - 612S2S metaG | ecosystem: Environmental > Terrestrial > Soil > Wetlands > Permafrost | place: Sweden: Stordalen | collected...
CAATCGAATATTATTTGCGATGCGCCGGTGGCCCCTGCCATGATGCGCGCGGAAGCGGCACTGATTGATGGCGCCATTATGTTGGGGCCGGTGATTTTAGGTTTGGCGATTTTTTTATATGAAGGCGGCAACCTGGTGATCAACAAGAGCACCGCGCCGTTTTGGATGGCCGTGCTTTTCACCATCCCGATTTTGTACAAGCTTTTGTGGAGTTGGGCCGGGCGTGATTCGGTAGGAATGTCGTCTATGGGACTGAGGCTAGTTGATTTTGATGGTAATCCGCCATCGAGAGAACGACGGTATCAAAGATCTTTAGCCAGCTTTATCAGCTTCCTCGCCGCAGGTATCGGCTTGGTTTGGGCTTTGGTGGATGAAGATGCTCTTACGTGGCATGATCACATGTCGAGCACCTTCCCCACGATTTCCGGATCTTAGAGGCCTACTTCTTTTCGACCAGTTCGACTTCAACGGTCAACTCAACTTCATCGCTCACCATTACACCGCCGCCGTCGAGCGTCTTGTTCCAGGTAAGACCGAAATCTTTGCGATTGACGGTGGTGGTGGCAGTGGCGCCGGAGTGAAGGTTGCCCTTCTGATCTTTAACACCCGCCGCGGGACCATCTACCAGCCAGGTGATTTCCTTTGTCACGCCGTGCAGCGTCATATCGCCACTGATTTTCAATTTGCCTTTGCCGGCCGGCTCCACTTTTTTAGAAACGAACGTGATGGTAGGAAATTTAGCAACGTCAAAGAAATTTTCGCTCTTCAAGTCTTTGTCGCGCATTTCGTTGCGCGTATCGACGGTGGTGGCATCAATCGTCAACTCCGCTTTTGATGCTTTGGGGTGGGCGGGATCGTAATCAACGGTGCCTTTCAATCCATTGAACGAACCATGAACCGTGGAGACCATCATGTGTTTCACAGCAAAGTTAGCCTGCGAATGCATTGGGTCAATGTTCCACTCTCCTCCAAAACAGGCTGAACCAAGGAACAGCAACCCTGAAGACAACGACAAGAATTTTGAACTCATATGAAAATAATCTAGCATTTTTGCGAAGGCATTGTCGTGAAACTCTATCGACTTACTTCGTTTTGGTATTAGAGGCGGGCACTAGAATGGCGGACATGGAGCCCTTGGACTTCGGCATGCGAGGGTCGGCACCAAAGCCGTGGATTTGATCGCGCGCAAATTCTGCTTCTGGCCGTTCGCACGTAATTACAACGGTGCGGCCGGTGGTATCGACCTCGATGGCGTGTTGGAGCGCCATCTCAAGTGACAGGAAAAACAGTTTTTGGAGCATTTCAATGACATAGTCATAGGTGTGCTCGTCATCGTCGAGTAAAACAACGTGGTAGAGACGGCCATGTTGTTCCTTTTGAAGATCCTCTGTTTCGGTATCGAGGTTCGGGAGAGCAAGGGCGCTCTGCATCTGGTGACTTTAATTTTAATGCACGAGGCGAAATGTTACTGGCGCAGTTCGGACAGAAGAAGGTTGCGAACCTTTTCGGTAAGTGTGCCACGCTCTTTGAGCGACATGCCGACTGTTTCGATGGGAGGGAGAATGCGCATGGTGATTTTGCCCGATTTCACGATGCCGCCGCCATAGGGAAGCACATGGCGGCCGCCGATGAGAACCAAGGGCACGACGGGAGCACCAGCGCGAATGGCAATATAGGCGCCGCCTTCTTTGAACGGTGCGAGGAGACCATCGGATGTGCGACCGCCCTCCGGAAAAATCAGCAAAGAAATTTTCTTTTGCTGAACGGTTTCCGCCGCGAGTTGCAGCGTCTTGACGGCGGCGCGCGGATCTTCACGTGGGACGGGAATGTGGCCAGCGCGGCTGAGATGCGTCCCAAGAAAGGGAATTTGGAACAGCCCCCGTTTGGCTAAGAAACGGAACTGAACGGAGATATTGGCAAGCACTACAGGCGTATCAATGTAACTGGTGTGGTTAGCCATGAAGATGTAGCTGCCATTGGGGTCGATGTTTTGCAAGCCTTCGACGTTGACTTGAACACCACTGGCGAAGAGCAGAAATTTTGCCCAAAGACCGGCGACGGTGGCAGGAATTCTGCCGGTGCTATCGAAAAAAGAAAGCAGCACGCTGACACAACTGAAGCCAATTGTGGAAAGAATAATGGCCGGATCGGCAATGAGGGCACCGCGTAACCATCGCATGCAAGACCTCATTCTACGAAACGGACCTGGCCAGCAAAGCGCGTGCCTCGCCGACTAAAAACAATGAGCCGGTGAAAAATACCGCAGCATCGGGTGGAGCGAGGCGCGCCAATTGGATCGCCTCTGCCACAGTGTTGGCTGTTATGGCGGCCCGATGGCCACTCAATTCAAGAATGGCCTGAGGGCGCAGGGCTCGGGGAAAGTCGGGTGCGGTGGCGATGATCTTATCGGCCAAAGGGAACAACTGCTCGGCCACCTCCTCAACTGCTTTATCACGCATGGCTCCGTAGACGAGCCAAACAGGATGATGTGAGTGAAATTCGCGAATGTAGGAAGCGAGGGCTGCGGCACCGGCTGGGTTGTGGGCGCCGTCGAGAATAAAATCGGGATTGTGCGAAATGCGTTCAAGGCGGCCTGGCCAGTGCACGGCTTGCAAACCGGCGCGGATGGATTCGGTGGAGAGGCCCAGCGTTTGGCTCGCCAGGATCGCGGCTTTGGCGTTTTCCATTTGATGGCGACCGGCGAGAGGGCACGAATAGTCTTGGTTATTTAATTGAAAACGGCTGCCGAACGCCTCCACTTCGATATTTGATAGTGGATAGTTTTCCGTTCGGATGAGCGGGCACTTGAGTTCGCGTGCGCGATTCTGGATCACTGTTTCCGCCGCAGGCTCTTGTTTGGCCATAACAGCAGGAACGCCGGGTTTCAAAATACCAGCCTTCTCTCCAGCGATGGACTTGAGCGTGTTACCAAGATAGGCTTCGTGATCAAAGGCAATCGGCGTGATGACGCAGAGTTCCGGTTGAATCACGTTGGTTGCATCGAGACGGCCACCCAAGCCTACTTCGATCACGCTGATATCACAGGCGTCCTTGAAGAGCAGCAAGGCCATGGCGGTTACGGTTTCGAAATAGGAAGGGTGCGCATCTAACTCTTCGGCGAGAAGCATTTTCTCCGCCGCTTGATGGACGGTGGCGAAAGCCGCGGCGAATTGTTCTTTGGTGACGGCTGAGTCGTTTATGTTAATTCGCTCGGTGGGCTCAATAAGATGAGGCGACGTGTACAAACCTGTTCGCAGACCGCTTTGGCGAAGGGCGGAAGCGATCATGGCGCTAGTTGAGCCTTTGCCGTTTGTGCCAGCTACATGGACGAAGCGCTGGCCGCGTTCCGGGTGACGGAGGCCAACCAGAAGATTTTGCATCCTCTCGAGTCCGAGCTTCGCGCCGGCTTTGATCTCGTTGCCGAGGGAGTAGAGGTATTGAACGGAATCGGGATAACTCAAGTGGGCTTTATCCGGTAGTGTACGAAACACCATCTTGTCAGAACGTATAAGAGGATGAAGTCAGCGACGAGCGTGAATTCAGACAGAGCGGCAGAGTGAATGTCAGTTTCGGGCATTGCGAGGAATTAATAAGTCAACGCGCGAAACGGCATCATCCAACAAATCGTACAGATTTTCGCATAGGTTTAACGCGAAGACTGCAAACCTCAGGAGAAAAAAGAGTGAAAGTTAGATCAGCATTTGTTGTGGGAGTGCTTGCGTTGTGTGCGATGACGGCGATGGCGAAAGATAAGTCGGCGCCTACACAGGACATTGTCGATTTCGCTGCCAGTGCGCCTGATTTCAGCACTTTGGTTACGGCTGTGAAGGCTGCGGGCTTAGTGGACACGTTGAAGGGTGCGGGTCCGTTTACCGTTTTCGCGCCGACGAATGAAGCGTTCGCGAAGCTGCCGGCGGGCACTGTGGAAACGTTGGTGAAGCCCGAGAACAAAGATACATTGGTGAAGATTCTGACCTATCACGTGGTGGCCGGTAAAGTGACCGCGAAGGAATTGATTGCGCTGATCAAGAAGGGCCATGGCAAGGCCGAAGTGAAAACGGTTCAGGGTGGCACGCTCACAGCTTCTTTAAAGGGCGGCAGCGTTATCTTGACGGACGAAAAAGGCGGAATGGCCACAGTGACCAAAACGGACGTGATGGTGAAGAATGGCGTCATTCACGTGATTGACACCGTTGTGATGCCGAACTAATAGACGTTTTTTGGCGCAGATTATTTCTGCGAGTCGCGCGCGAGGGTTGGCTTAATCAAAGCGAACACGTCGCGCGCGACGATTTTGTTGCCATCGCCGTTAGGGTGAATCCCATCAGGTTGCATCAGTGTGCCGTTTTGATAAACGTGCAGCAGTAAGAATGGCATTAACTTCAGATCGAATTGTTGGGCCAGCTTCGGAAACATAGCAGTAAAGGGCTTTACGTAATCGGGTCCGTAGTTGGGTGGAAGCGTGATGCCGAGTAAGAAGACGGGGATGGATTCTTTTTTGAAGCGGTTAATCATTTCCTCCAGATTTTTTTCGGTGGAGGACACGGGAACGCCGCGAAGTCCATCGTTTCCGCCAAATTCGAGCAAAACTAGACGCGGATGCTGTGCGATGACGTTATCAATGCGAGCGAGACCGTCAGTGGTTGTGTCGCCACTGACACCTTGATTGTCGACTCGATAATGGAGGCCGCTCTGATCGATTAAGTCCTGCAGATCTTCCGGATAGCTTCGGCCAGCGACTCCAGCAGTGAGGCTGTCACCGAAAGTGACTATGACGGGCCGATTGTCAACAGAGGTGGGCGAGGCATTGGAACTTGAAACTTCTGGCGTACGTTCTAGTTGTTTAGGGGCTGTGCGGTCTTGCTGGCAAGAACACACGAATCCGAACGCTAGGCAGACTGCGACAATGGAAGAAATCTGAAAAGTTCTCACTCCTTTAAATTGACATGACCCAATCTCAGACCACAATAGAAAAGCGGCGGCTGTGATTCAAGTTGAAAACCTAAGCAAGACCATAGAGAACCCACCGAGTAGGGTAGATATTTTGCGGGGCATTTCCTTTGAAGTGCCAAGTGGACAGTTTTTGGCGATCATGGGCGCATCCGGCAGCGGGAAGAGTACGCTGTTGGGCTTGCTGGCCGGTTTGGATACTGTTACGTCGGGCCGCATCACGCTGGACGGCACTGATATCACGCATCTGGGCGAGGATGCCATGGCGCGGGTGAGAGGCAAAAAGATTGGGTTCGTTTTTCAGAACTATCAACTGGTGCCGACACTCACAGCAGAGGAGAATGTGTTGCTGCCGGCCGAATTGAGCGGGATGAATTCTGGTTCGCGACAACGCGCGCGGGAGTTGTTGGAGCGGGTGGGCCTTACGAATCGAGCGCATCATTATCCGGTGCAACTTTCGGGCGGCGAACAGCAGCGAGTGGCGCTGGCCCGGGCGTTTATTACGCAACCGCCTATACTGATGGCCGATGAACCGACAGGCAACCTTGACTCAACAAATGGCCAACACATACTTGATTTGCTGGTGCAATTGAACAGAGAAGAAAAGGCCACCCTGGTTTTAGTGACGCATGACCGCCTGCTGGCGGAACACGCTGACCGCATCTTGACATTGCGCGATGGCTTGATCTTAAGCGACGAACTAGTTCCGGCGCGGGTGACTTCCTAAAATATGTTCCTTGGAACCGCATCGAGAATCGCGTGGCGGGAGTTACGTGTTTCGCCGGGCAAGTTTCTGTTTGTTGTATTCGCGGTTGCTATCGGTGTGGCTGCGCTGAGTGGCGTAAAGGGATTTGGCTATGCCTTCAAAGGCATGCTGCTGCGCAATGCGAAACAACTGATTGCGGGCGATCTGCAGGCACAGGTGTATCAACAGCCGCCGCCTGACGAGATTGCCAAGATGGCAGCGCTGAGCCAGCAATTTGGCACAATGACTCGGGTGACGGAAACCGAGTCGATGGCAGCATCGGTCAAGGACGGAATTCCGCAGATGATTTCGATCAAGGCCGTTGACCCGAATTACTATCCGTTTTACGGGAATCTGGTTGTCAGTCCTGCGAGGCCATTGAGCCAGTTACTGAAGGATGATTCTTCTGTTGTGGTGACGCCGGAGTTGTTGATGCGGCTCCGTGTCTCGCCGGGAGACACGATTCGGTTAGGCGGTAACGAGTACAAAATTACAGGCACGCTGACAACGGAACCAGATCGTTTGGCTTCAGGCTTTCGACCGGGCATGCGCGTGCTAATGAGCCGAGAGGGTTTAGCGCGGAGTGGGCTTATCCAGTTTGGCAGCCGCGCGGCTGAGAGATTTTTGTTCAAGCTCAAACCGGGCGCGGACTTGGATGCAGCGAAAAGCGACATTAAGGGCGCGCTTCACAGAGTTTTCATCACAGACTACAGAGACGGCAGTCCAGCGGTAGGCAAGGCGATTGATGCGACAACGACGTTCCTGAGCTTGATTAGCTTGATCGCGCTGATTGTGGGGTCGCTCGGCGTTGCGATGGCGATGTATTCGCATTTGCAGCAACGCATGGACACGATTGCGGTGATGAAGGCTGTGGGCGCGCGGGCACAGCAGGTAATTCAAATCTACATGGTGCAGACGCTGTGGCTGGGTTTGGCGGGCGGACTGATTGGGGTCGCGATTGGGGCGATCGTTCAGAAATCCTTTCCGTGGTTGATTCACAGAGTGTTTGCGTTGTTGCCAGATGTGCCGTGGGATTGGTCTTTTAGCTTGCAGGGGCTGAGTTTAGGCGTGTTGGCGACGTTACTCTTTACATTGCCGCCGCTGTTGGCAATTCGAAACATACGACCGAGCTTGGTTCTTCGGCGCAACATGAGCGACGCAGCGCTGGAGAGTCGGCGGCACTGGAAAGAAAAGATACCGGGTTGGTTGGGCGGGTTCTGTATTGTCGTCGGCTTTTGCCTCATCACAGTGTGGCTGAGTGGATCGTGGCGCATGAGCGTTTACTTCGTGATTGGTTTGAGTGTGAGCATTCTTTTGCTGGCCGGGGTAGCGGCGCTCATGCTGGTGGTGCTTCGAAAATTGGTCAAGGCGTTTCAGCAAGTTCTACCGCTTGCTTTTCGTCATGGGTTTGCGAACTTGTACCGACCGGGGAATCAAGCCCGTTCTGTGCTTGTGGCATTGGGCATTGGTGTGATGTTTACACTTTCCACTTATCTGTTGCAGCGTACGGTATTGCGTGAGGTGAGCAGCGAGGGGCCTGGGAGACAGGGCAACCTTTTTTTACTGGACATCCGCGATTCTGGCCAGATTGGAGAGCTGCTGCAGAATCAACCAGGGGTACAGGGAAAATTGGAATTAGTCGGCTATGTGGTTTCGCGAGTGCTTGAGAAAAATGGCGTTGCGGCGGCGAACTTGCCACTTACTAACACAAGAAAAGATCAGCTACAAACGGCCCGACTTACCAGCGCGGATGGATTGCCTGATGGTGTGAAGGTCGTAGCAGGGCATTGGTGGAACGCGGGTGCTTCCAATCCACAACTGGCGGTTTCGGAAGAAGACGCGCGTGATTTTCAAATTCATCTTGGCGACCGAGTCAAGTTTCAGGTGGCTGGCCGGCCAGTGGATGCGAGCGTTGTTGCGGTGTTTCGTCGCGAGGGTCGAGCACCGGTGCGTTATGACTTGGTATTTCCGCAAGCGGCATTGCGGGGATTCCCGGTTGTCTACTATGGGGCCGTCCACGTTGATCCGAGCAGGATTCCGCAGGTTGAGCGAGCGATCTTCGAAAAGTTCCCAACGATTACGGTAATGAATTTGGCGGACGTGCTGGCGCGAATCCAGGAAGCGGTGGATCAAGTTGCGTTGGTAATTCGATTTCTGGCGGTCTTTGCGATCTTAGCGGGCGCGATCATTCTGTGTTCCAGCATTGCGGGTACGCGTTACCGGCGAGTACGAGAGGTGGCGGTGCTGAAGACGTTAGGTGCTACGAAGAACCGCATTCGCAGCATTTTCTCTATTGAGTTTTCTATTCTTGGCGCCATCGGTGGTTTTGTAGGCGGGGTTCTTGCGAATTTGTTCACACGCGTATTATGCGACAAATTCCTAGAAGCGAAATTCGAATTTGACTGGCTTTCGCTTTTGGTGGTTATGGTGGGAACCGCAGCGTTGGCCAACTTGGCTGGATGGCTGGCCAGCGCGCGGATTCTGGACCAACGTCCGCTTGAAGTACTGCGCGACGAATAGCGCAGTACTTAGGGCGATTTCAGCCCGGACAGGAGCGTTTTTGGACACTCCAATTTTACGGTCACAGAAGTTGAAAAAAATCTTTTTCTCTTGTTTTCAATAGCTTACGTCGTTTTTTTCGTATTGCGTGAACGCTAGCGATGCGAACGTAGTGAGCGGATGAGCACCTCTGAGAGCAACCAGTTGACGCGATCTTCAAATTGCCAGACAAGGCGATTGAAGGTCGCCGCCGGTGAATCATCACGGTCTCGGAGAAAAGTGAGAAAAGATGATACAGATTGATAACGAACACCCGGATTACCGCCGGCTGGCGCCCACGTGGGCCATGTACCGAGACCTATACGTGGGTGGTCAGCAATTCAAGGCTCGCGCGATCAACTATCTGACGCGGAGGCAAAAGGAGCCGCTCGATGTCTTTGCGGAACGCTTATCGAGAGCGTTCTATGAAAACTACATTGGATCGATTGTGGATTGGTACAGCTCAACGCTGTTTCACCGTGAACCAAGTTTGCAATATAGCGGGGGGGCTGATCCGGCTCGGAGCTTTCTTTCGGAGTTGCAAGACAATTGCGACCGCCGTGGGACGACGCTGTCGGCGTTCTTTCAAGACTCATTTCGAAATGCGCTGGTTGTTGGGCGAAGTCTAATTTTGATTGATTTTCCGCGGGCTGAGAAGACACCGTCGAATCGAGCGGAGGAAGAAGCGAGCGGACTGTCGCGCGCCTTTCTCGTGAGTTATCAGGCGGAAGATCTGATCAATTGGAGCAAAGACGAAAGCGGCTGTTACGAATGGGCGGTTTTCCGAACGAAAGTTGAAAAGCAACCCGACGTAACCTCGCCGACGCGAGTAACGGAGACGATTTGGCGTTACTATGATCGGACGCATTACCGTTTGTACCACCGACTAGAAGGAGGCGAACAGGACAATGCGATCGAATTGTTGGACGAGGGCTTCCATGCACTTGCGAACCAACATCGAGTTCCGATTTTTGACTTAGAAGCGACTGATTCTTGCTGGCTCATGAATAAGGCGGCTCAATCGCAGTTGGAGTATTTCAATAAGTCGAATGCTCTTGGATGGGCGATCACGATGGGCCTGTTTGCCATGCCGGTGATCTACTCCGATCGAGACTGGAATCAGATTGTTGGTGAAAGCTACTACATTCAGCTAGCTCCAGGAGACAGGTTCGGTTGGGCCGAGCCGGATGGAAAAGTTCATCAGATTGCGGCGGCCCATCTGCAAACGCTCAAAGAGGAAATCTATAGGGTTTGTTACTTGTCCCAGGCATCGGGTGAGACGAGTGGAGGACATGCGCAGTCAGCACAGAGCAAGCAGCTTGATTTCAAATTGACGCAAGAGATGCTGCGCGCTTACGGCGTTTGGGTAAAGAGTGTAATGCGGAAAGTTTTGGAAGCAATCGTTGCAGCGCGCCAAGATGATGTGCAGGTGAGCATTACAGGTTTAGACGAATTGGACATCAGTGATTTCGCCAGTGAATTACAGCAAGCCACAAACTTACTTGCGCTCGGAATTCAATCGGCGACTTTCAAACGGCAGGTCTTCGAGCGGCTCGCTTTGAAGTACTTGAGCGACGTGAGACAGGAGACGAAGGATCAAATCGTGCAAGAAATTGCAGATCAAATCGAGAGTCAGTTGGAGAAGAATTAAATGTCAGAACAAAGAGTAGAAACCCCGTTGGATCAACAATCCGAAATCCGGGATGTGGTGAGGCAGACGATCCAGGAGTTTGTCGAGGCTGAACAGAGCAAAGCGGAGCCGGCGTATAGGGCCGAACTGCAGGAAGAGCGCAAGCGTCGCGAAAGCCTGGAAGGCCGTCTGAATCAACTGGTGGAAGAAAACCGCAAGGCTCGCGCGATGGCCGACGAGGCAGATCGCAGCTCACAAATTCGCGGCGAATTGCAGCGTCTTGGCGTTGCCAAGGTGGAGTTGGCATTTCGCGCGGTAAAAGACGACATTGTACGAACGGAGGACGGCCGGCTGCAGGCGCGGGGTCCGGAAGGAAAGACGTTGCAAGACTTTTTGGCTGGATTCGTCCAGGAAAACCCAGAGCTCTTGCCGGCGCGAATTCCCGGGGGTAGCGGTGCACAACCTCCGGCAAGAAATGTACAACAAGGTATCCCTGGCGGGATCGAGCTCGAAAAGATTAAACCGGGCATGAGTAAAGAAGACAATGACCGGGTGCGCCAGGAAATCGCGAAGCTCGCTTCGCAAATGTTGCGCGGGATGTGATCGATCCGCAAAAGAGCAACTTGCTTCGAGTAGTAACTCGCAGTAAGTTGCTCACGGTCTGAATAACTCGGGCGCTTAGCGTCCCACAAATATTTAGGAGATTTATGGCTATTATTACATCCGCCAATCTGGCGAATGCGATTGTAAAGCTGGTGGCTGCGGATGCTCTGCCGGCGCTCATGGGGAACATGGTGATGGGTAACCTTGTTAACCGTGATTATGAACCGGTACTGGCGAACGCCGGTGATACGGTCAACGTTCCGATTCCACCCGTTCTGGTGGCGAATAACATTGCGGAAGGTGGAACGGTCAATCCGCAAAATCCGAGCTTGGGCAATGCACAGATCGTTCTGAATACGCATGCGGAGGCGACTTTCCAGATTCCAGATGTTACGAAGGCCTTGGCTTTTCCCGAGCTGTTGAGGGCCTATATGCAGCCGGCGGTGATCGCGATTGCATCAAAGGTGGAAGCGGATCTGCTCAACCTGTATAGCCAATTCACGGCGAATGCAGTGTTAGGCGTAGCTGGAACGCCGGTCACGGAGGCAGTCATTGATTCGGCGGAAACGGCGCTATTTACAGCGAAGGTGCCGCCCAGCATGCCAAAGTATTTGGTAGTCGATTCAAGCACTTACTCCGCTATCCGGCAGATTCCGCGCTTCAGCGAGTACTACTCGGCGGGAGAGGCGGGGCTGAAGGCTTTGGTGGAGGGCAATGTTGGCAAGATGAAAGACTTCTTTATCTTCCGTTCGCAGTATGTGCCCGTAACTGGTTCGCCCGCGCCGACTATTCACAACCTGGCATTCACCAAGGACGCTCTTGGCTTGGTTGTCCGACGTCTCCCTCAGCCGCTGCCGGGAACTGGCGCAGTTGCTGAATACGCAGAGGTTGGCAATTTTGGCCTGCGCATTGTGATGAGCTACCAGCCGAACACGCTGGCGCAGCAATTCACGGTGGATGTGCTCTACGGTTGTGGCGTGTTGCGAAACAATTTCGCTGTTCAGATCAACGCATAAACAAAGCAGTATCGACAAGACTAAGCGTGTGAAGGAGCCGTTTCATAGCGGCTCCTTTCTTTTTTGATTCGAAGAGGAAACTATATGGACTTAAAGCAATATTTCAAAAAGATCAAAGATACCGAAGCATCTATTCAGGATGAGTATCCATTAATTGTCAGTTTGGAGACTTCGGACGGTGGCAAGCCGGGTGCCTTGGTTGAAGTATCTCGAGCACAAGCCGCGAAGGCGATTGCGGAGAACCGGGCGGTTTTAGCTACTGATGAGCAAAAGACGGCTTACTACGTGCAAGAAGCGCTGCGAAGGAAAACTATCGAAAAGGCCGAGTTGTCGCGCCGTCTGCAGATTGCGATTATCTCGGATTCTGAGTTGCGCACTGCTGCCAGCCAGTTAGAAGCGGAAGACGAGCCGCGGGGTTCAAGGTAGGAACTCATGGCGCTTTTTACTGACGCGCAGATCGTCACCATAGACGATTTGCTGCCATTTGAAGCCTCATTGGTTCAAGTGGCTTCTTCGCATGACATCAATGTAGATCAAAAAATCGCTTTGGCGATCAGCTCGGTAAGTGAAAAGCTGTTGCTACTTCTCAACGATACGGGTATGTCCGATCCACAGTGGTTGAGCCGCCGCGTGATCGGATTGTCAACCGTCGTCGTTACGCCTCCGCTGCAGCGCTGGCTGTGCTTTGAGGCGCTGGCCCGGTTCTTCGCAGAGGCGTACAACGTGCAACTGAATACGCGGTTTGAGGGGAAATGGAAGGAATATCAGGATGAAACAAGGTTCGCCGCCGATCAAACAATTCAGGCGGGCTTGGGCATCGTTTTTAAGCCGCTCCCAAAACCTAAAATGCCGGAAGTGTCCGTTCAACAGGGTAACGCTCCCGCGGAGCCTTTGTTTGTTCAAACCTCCTGGCTGGACGCGCAAGGGAACGAAGGTGCACTGAGCCCAGTGAACGGACTCGTTGCAAATAACGGAAGCAGTATCTCCGTTCAAATGGCCGAGGGCGCGCTGCAATCGCCGCCCGCGGCTTTCGGTTGGAATATTTACCTCGGTTCCTCTGCAGCTGAAATCACTTTGCAGAATGGGAATCCGTTGACGATCGGATCAACCTGGAGTCTGCCGGCCTCCGGAATTGTGGACGGTCCGCAACCGGGTGGCGGCCAGGTGCCGAACTACATTGTCCCTGTTTCCAGGCAAATCAGAAGAGGCTAAACCATGCTGCCATTGACACTACTCGCGACCAACAAACTGTTGAACTTATTGACAGCTACTAATGCCTTGTCACAGGCGATCCAAACAAGCGCGGAGGCAGCGGGACAAGAAATAGCACCGTTGAATTCGGCTCAGATCATTGGATCGTACGTAGGCCCAGATATGGGAGACCTCGATCTTCAGCTTACCTACCCGCGCGTTTGCCTTTACGCGATTCAGGTCGCAAATAATCAGCGAGAAAAGTTTCGAGCGTTTTCGGGGGTGGTGGCGATATCAGTTGATATTTGGTCAAGCGCAAGCCTGGAGCAGCAAACAGAGGCAGCGCTGCATTTTTACGTTGATGGGATTGCCGGTATCTTGCGGGCGAATATCGGCGATTGGGGCGACGGTTGTCGCTACTCCGGGATTTATGACGTTCGTATGCAAACACCCAAAGCAGGTGGTTTGGGGTTTGTTCAGTCAGCAAAGCTGACATTCAATTTGGAAGTGAGTTTTAACTAGGTGCTCTATGGCTAATTACATTTGGTCTGACGCGAATCGGTTTTATGTGGCAACTGAGTCGAAGTATGGCGCGCCGGCGCCGATTCAACCGTCTAGCCGTTTTCAGGCAACGCGCTTGAAGTGTCATCAAAGCCAGCAGCAGTCCAGGCGGAGGGATAAGACCGGCGCGCGTACGTATATGGGTGGTAGTCCTACGGCGCCTGTTACCACACGATTTGAAGTCGATACGGTGCTGACCTCTTGGGATGAGAGTACAGCGCCGAGTTGCGGACCCTTTGTTCAGGCTGCTATGGGGGAACCTCCGAAGTTCGTCGGAGGTTTGATTGTTCAGACCGCGAATGGGTCGGAGATTCAAACACAATCCCCTCATAACCTGACAGTCGGTTCTGCGATTGCAAGCGGTAAGGAGATCCGATTTGTGACATCTGTTGTTGATTCGGACTCAGTGTTAATCAACTTGCCATTTGCCATCAATCCAACCGTAGGAGCTACGTTGGCGTCTACCGTTTGCTACCACTTGGCAACGGCGCTGACAAGCTTGTCGGTTTATGACTATTGGGATCCGGCAGGCGCTGTAAGCCGGATTGTGACGGGGGCTGGAGTAGATATGTTTCAAATTACTGTGAAAGGAGACGTTCATGAACTGACCTTTAGTGGACCGGCCGCAGACCTGCTTGATTCGTACAGCGGTGCGTTCGGGGTTTCAGGTGCGCTCTCTTTTCCGGCCGAACCACCCGTTTCGGAGTTCGATTACTCGATCGTACCTGGCCAGCTCGGCGCAGTTTGGCTCGGTTCACCGTTGAACCAAGTTTTCACCTTGACCGAAGCGGCGATCGAAATCAGGAACAACCTCCTTGTCAGAAGTCATGAATTCGGGTCGTCGTATCCGATGGCGCTGGTCAGCGGACCGCGCGAGGTTGTCTCGAGCTTCACGCTCTTTGCGCAGGATGACACGAACACAACCAGCCTCTATAGTGCGGCCAAGAACAGAATTCCGATTTCTGCGATGTTGCAGCTCGGAGTGCAGCCCGGGCAGCGGATGGCCGTTTACCTGTCGAATGTAGTTCCAGAATTGCCATTGTACGAAGAGTCCGAATCGAACTTGCTTTGGACGTTCAACAATAGCTTGGCAAAAGGGGTGGCGAATGATGAAGCTTATATCGCCTTTGCGTAAAGACATTAAATATGTAAGCACGTTGTGGCATGCGAGCAAGACGATGCCTGGAGTTCGCTTTGCCATTAAGCGTGTCTCTTTGCACCAGAGAATCGAACTTAACCATAGGGTTAGGGAACTCGCGCTAAAGAACGAGTTTCTAAGAACTGGGGACACGGAAGATCGGTTGCAAGCCGCTCTATCGGATTTGTTGGTCACGAAGCTTTACCTCGAATGGGGCTTGGCGAGTGTCGATGGACTATTGATTGACGGGGAAACGCCATCAACCGCCGTGCTGATCGACAGGGGTCCAGAGAGTTTGGCGGCCGAAATAGCGGGGGCTATTCAGACCGAAAGCACGTTGACGGACGAAGAAAGAAAAAACTCCTAATCGCATTCCATTTTCATAGCTCGGAGCAAGCCGCGTGGAAATGCGATAGTTGCGTGCGCAGCGGCTTGCAAAGAATACGGAGATGTGCGTGGCTACATCATCAGGCGGAGTCTAACGCCAAACCGGTTTGGGTCAAGGGGAGAACCATTGCTTTTCAGTGTCCGAAGTCGATCATAACTGCGCGCAGTCTTTCGCTTATAGAGCTGTTCGTGGTTTGGAGACGATGCGGAGGGGAACTCTGGTCTATGGAAGCGAAAAGTGCAGAAGCATTGTTGTTGCTGCAAGAGGAAAGTCAAAAGAGGAACGAGAATGAAGAAGACAAATTTTAATTTGCCGGGTTTGCCGAGCACGCCAGCATCACCCACTAGCAACAAACGAACTGCGCCGCTGCGTGCCGCGGGCACTTCCAAAGCGAGTGGATTCAATACTAACTCAGATAAGCCCCTCAAGTTTGGCAACGCTTCTCGAGCTGCGACGAAGAGTCCACAGTCCACTAGCTCCTGGTCTAGCCTTCTTTCGGGCGCTAGCTCAAGTGGCTTAGCCGGCAATCTCAGTGCAGCCAGTGGCTTTGGTGGTGGAATTGGATCTTTGATCTCCGGACTGGCCAGCTTGTTTGGAGGAGGGAAGACCGCGCCGCCCGCTTTGACTGCTTACCAGCTTCCGACCTCTCAAGAGCAGACGGTCTCAACAGGAAGTACCATCTCGACGCCTGGAGTCTATGGCGGCCCTCCCTCGGCGACGACTTTCGAAACTGGCGGTGCACAAATCGTGCAGTCCGTGAGAAACGCGCTGTTGAATTCGAGCTCATTGAACGACGTGATTGCGGAGCTTTAACATGGATTTCCCAAAACTCAGTTCTGGTGCCGTCGCGCAGTACGGATCGCCAATGGGCTCCGTGTGGTCGGCGCAAATTATACGTTTCCTGGATGGATCTGACCAGCGTTTTCTTTCGTCTGATCGGCCATTCCGCAGGTGGTTGATCGATCTTCGATTGCTCAATGAATCCGAGGTCGCTGCCATCGAGGCGTTTTTCAACGCCTCGAGTGGCGAATTTTCGTCCTTCACTTTTCCTGATCCCATGAGTGGCCTGGGAGTGCCGAACTGCCGCATCGGCTCCCCGGAACTGATCAGTGAGTATCTGGGGGTAGATATAGCGGCGACTTCAATGTGGGTGGTTGAAACAAATGGCTAATTTGGCATTTCCACAACTGAGTAGCGGCGCTCTTGTTCAGTACCCGATTCGCAAATCAACGATGGTTCGCACGATTAAGAACATCATGGCCGACGGCAGCATGCTTGTCACCGCCGATCCCGGCGCTGCCCAACTCGTATGGACCTTAACTTACGTGGATCTGTCAACCAGCGACCTGGACGCGATCCAGACTCACTTTACAGCATGCGCGGGGCCCCTACGCGGGTTCACTTTTCTTGATCCCACCGACAACCTGCTGCTTTACAGTGCCGATCTGACAGGTGCTTCCTGGGCTGTGCCGTCTGGGATCCAGATTGAGACAGGCTTGCCCGATCCGCTGGGAGGTTCCAGTGGTTTTGGTGTTACCAATGCCGGTTCGGCTCCTCAACTGATCGTTCAAACTGTGGCTGCCCCGGTGAACTATCAATACTGCTTTTCGGTGTACGCTGCCTCCGCATATGGTGGAGTGTTCAGCCTTACGCGCAGCAGTGTAAACGATCAGCAGACAAATACATATACACTGACGCCGAAGTGGGCGCGGCTTTGCTCAAGCGGGTCGCTAAATGATTCTGGAATTGGCATTTCTCTGGCGATCACTGTCGCACCAGGGCAGAGTCTTTTGCTCTTTGGCCCGCAATTGGAGCCGCAAGTCGCTCCGTCGCGGTTTCGCCCGACCTATTCCAACAGTGGCCTGTATTTGAACGCGCACTGGGCTATACCTGAGCTCGTGTTTACCGCCGACGCGCCAAATTTATTCTCCACTTCTTTCACTATCGAAACGAGTGTCAGGAACTAACGAATGTCAACCATAAATCAGATTAAGCAGTTAGCTGAAGCCGACACGCCGCTGTTGTTCTTTCAGTGCGTCCTTCCGTCGGGAAGTGCCCAGTATTGGAGTACCCATGCCCTCCCTTTTATGGGCAATCCCTACTTGGCGAGAGTACTGAAACATAATTTGTTTGACCTACAGCTATGCGCGGATGACTCTATGGATGGCTTGACGAAGCTGTCGTTAACCCTTGCAAACGCTGACTCAGCATTGTCGGAGTTGAACACTGCCATCGGATTCAAGGGCTCACAGTTGACGGCGTTTTTCGCATTTGCCGATTTGCCCGGTCAATCTCTTACGTCAGAAAGTATTGTTTTGTTTCGAGGTGTAGCGGGAGATCCTGATCAGATTGGAGAGGATTTTCTCTCGCTTAGCTTTACGAACAAACTTAGCCTGCAGCGCATACCCGTTCCGGATGTCCGTATACAACGTTCTTGCCCGTGGACTTTTCCTGCAACTCTGGGTCAGCGTCAGGAAGGGTTAACTGGCGGTAACTTAGGGAGGTTCTCACGCTTTTATCGATGTGGCTATTCTGCTGATGTCGCAGGAGGGGCGGGTAACCTCAACGGTAATCAGGCTTTCACAACATGCGATAAGTCCCGTGGCCAATGCCTCCAAAGAGGAATGTTCAATTCGGATGCTGCTGGCAATACGACGTCTCGGTATGGAGGCCTGGAATTCGTACCGTCTGCCATACAGGTTCGCGGATTTGGGGACAAGACTTCTCACCTTTCGGCGTTGGTAGATAACACAGCGAAGTACAACGATGCCGTTCCCATCGTCTATGGAACAGGTTGGCTCAAATCGCCTGTGATCTTTTCGCGAAACGACGGAAATCTGACTCATATGGAAACCCTGGTCGGGTTGGGTCCCATTAGTAGTATTCTCAAGGTCGTCGTCGCTGATATCGAGATTCCTCTGCCCACTCCTGGTCAAGACATGTCAGCCACCGGTTGGTATTCCGTCGTCAGCCTTGGTAGCCGCCAAGGTTCCTTCAATTCGGATTTCGTCGACTCTTCCGAAAATCCTCTCGGCGATCCCCACGGGAGCATCGCATCGTTATCGATTGTCGTGCCAAACCGAATTAGTACCGGCCAATCCTCTCCAAACGTACAGGTCCTCGTGCAGGGTGTTGTTGTCGATACATTCGGTACCGACGGTAGCCTGCAAGGCACTGCATTTTCAAACAATCCTGCCTGGGTGATTTTGGATGTCCTTCGCCGTTGTGGTTGGAGTTTGAACGATTTGAACCTGTCCACGTTTGCTGCTGCTGCGGAGTTCTGCAGCACCCTCATTCCCGTTACGGATCTCAACGGAAATCAATTGTTAGCGCCGAGATATAGCTGCAATCTCGTGCTTACAAAGCGGCAAAGTGCCGCCACCGTGATTCGAGGCATTCGTGTTGCCTCCAGCTTGATGCTGCGGTATGGGTTATCCGGGCTGTTGGAATTACTTCCTGAAACCACGCTTGCTCTGCAGCAGGGTGTGCTGCCAGACGGTAGCAATAGCGTCGAGCCTATTAACGGGGGGTGGCCGGCTTATGAATTTAGCGATGCTTCAGCTCCTTTCTCAGGCATAGCTCGTGATTCCAAAGGTAGATCTACGGTTGTTCTATCCTCTAACAGTGTTGCTGAAACCTCGAACTGTCTTAATGTGGAATTTCAGGATGAATTCAACGAATATCAGCAGGATAGCCTCTCTACAGTCAATTCAGACGACGTAGCTTTGATCGGTTATGAGATCAGCTGTCAGTCCACCGCTTTGGGAATTACCAACTATAGCCAGGCTACGCGAGTGTTGTTGCGTCAACTGGACAAGGCGACGAACGGAAATCTCTTCATAAATTTCATCACTAGTTTCCGCGCTCTGAAAGTTAGGCCGGGCGACATCATCGCCGTGACCTACCAGAAGGAGGGCCTAATTCGAACTCCTTTCCGAGTGGTGAAGCTTTCCCCCGCGATGAATTTCCAGTTTGTCACCGTCCAAGCCCAGATTCATAACGACGATTGGTATAGCGACAGTATTACCACTTTGTTGGCTGCTGGCCGTCAACCGGCAAGCCAGATAATGGTTCCTAAACCCCTAATCGGGCTGGTTCCTGTTCTCGATGCAAATGGTCAGACCAATCGCTTTGATTTCGAGATTAGTGAGCAGGTGCAGACACAGACAGATGGAGCTACGACGGATACTCTTTCTGTCGGATTTTCGGTTCCTTCCGCTCCAGCGATAGCTTCGTTGAATATTCCATTATTAAGTCTGTCACCCTCTTATTCGAGCTCTGGCGGTGCTTTGGAGAGTGGTAGCACTTACTACTACGCAATCAGCGCGGTTGATTCTGCGGGCAACGAAGGGGCGCTTTCGTTCACCGCCTCGGTCACCCTGCCGCCCGGACCAAAAACAAATACGGTGACCGTCAACCAGCTAAGCTTCCCCTCAAATAGCGCTTCCTTTCACGTCTATCGGGGCTTAAATCCGCAGGTGCTCTATCGAATCGCTTCAAATGTGCCTTTAGCGGGCACGTTCTCCGACAGTGGCTCGGCCATCATGCCCATTGGCCCGCCCGATGGCAGCTTCGACCACGCGAACTTCTATTACCGCTATGAATATGGTGGACCCTTTGAAACCACAGCTTCTTCAGCCACAACTATCACCTGTGCGGACATGGGCGCAACTGCTGGTGCGTATAACAACTTCTCAGTCCGAATTACGGCTGGCACAGGAATGGGTCAAGAAAGATCTATTTCATCCAATGACCAAACCACTTTGACAGTAATTCCAGGATGGTCGACGATTCCTGATTCCACAAGTATATTCGTCGTGGTAGAGCCCTCATGGATTTTTGCGGCGGCTTCCCATGTCAGTCCGGTTCGATTCGAGATTTCATTTTCCCGCGGAGAAGTGATTGAGATTTCGGGTCGGAGCGCGAACGTGGGTAATCAAGAGGCGAGCGTTGATCTTTGTCCGATCACCCGCTGGGCCCTGGGTGGCGGCAATGCGAATTTCGGGTTGGCTGGAGCGCCTGACTTCTCTTTGGCCGCACCGGGAGGCGGCAATTTGACGTTGTACGGTATCGGCTTTGCCGATCCCACGAATGCGGCTTCCGTCACTAGCGGAACTCTGCAATTGTTTCAGTGGAACGAATTGAATACGCCTAGTTCTTACGCACTTTCAACCGCTCTCGATTTAGCTTCGAACACGATTTTGCTGAACAGTACCGTGTCGTTGATTTTTGGCAGAGCGATCCAGATAGGATCGGAATTGCTAACGGTTTTGGGTTTGAATGCGGTAGACGGCTCCTATACAGTAGTGCGCGGCGCGCTAGGATCTTCAGTCACGACGCACGCCGCCAATGACCCAGTGCTTTTGCTGGACAGCACATCCATCATCGTGCCCTTTACGCCGAATTTCTTCGAGAATCAGGCGTCTGCCAACTACATGCACACGATTTCACTACCGGACGTGCGGATTCTAGCCGCTGAGTTTGTGGTTGCCAATGCTTTCGGTTCGAGTCAAGCTACCACTAAGTCTTACGCTTATGAAGCCAATATAGATCCTGATCAAACCCTACGAACTCTTTCCGGAGGCCAGTTCTCGCTCCAAGTGAACGGATATTTAGCCACTCAGCAGAACGCAGCGCCTCCGCTCTTTGTCGAGGCCAGTCATGCCGTGAGGGATATTCGTGCAACGGTAAGCATGGCGGCGAATGGCTTTGACATTTCTGTCCAAGTGCTTCAGAACGGTTTGGCCTACGGAAGTGCTTTGATCATTCCTTCGGGAACAACGACCTCAGCGGCACTCATAATGGGCGCAGCACTTCCGCCACTCGTCGAAGGCGCCCTCTTGACGATCAACGTTACTTTGAATACCGGAAGTGCGGTTGCGGCAAACGGGCCAAACCCTGGGCGAGATCTGACCGTAACCATAAGGCTGTGACACTATGTCTGAACAAATTGGAAAACTAACACCAGATCGCGACTTACAGGCGTACTTTCTCACGCCGTCTGCCATCGCCGCGTTGAGTTCGGCAAGCAGCAATGGGTTCTCACTTTCCGGAAAATGGCGGCAGCAATTTGACTGGGCCGTAGTGGAGTGGAATCGGGATAATGTATTTGAGCATCCGTCCTTGCGGAATCTGCCAGATGGGGATCTGAGTGGATTGACTCTCTCTTATCAGGAAGAGCGCCTCGGTTGCATTCCCTTTGCCTCAAGTCTTTATCCGGTCGTCGATTGGCATCGCGTACGTCTTTGGGTCGCCGAAGCCGATGGTAGTGAAACCGTCCATTATGTGACTCTCTACGATAAGGCCGTGCCTATCTCTGGTACAGTGCAGCCTGCGTCCGCGACTATGACAATCGTTGCGTCGCCTGGCGCGAACAGGGTTGGCTTAGCATTTTCGGAAGAGCACTATTACTTCCAAGGAATTGGCAACGAAACGCTATCTCAAGTAGCGGCAGGCATAGCTTCTGCCATCAACACTAACGGCAGCACACGCTTCACCGCAACTTCGTCTGGTGCGTCCGTCACTGCGTTCTGTAACGGATCCTCTGCTGAATTGGCAATTACTGGCAGCAACGGAAATCGAATGATGATGTATGGATTCGCCGAAAATAGTATTGCCGTTTGGCAAACTCCGAGTGCCGCATTTTCCGGCGGTGGTTTCCCCACTAAATACCAGGTGACACTCAACTTTGGAAATCTTATGGGCACAACTGATTTGGACAATACGCCGAAGCTTGTTCCCACAACCAATGTCAGAAAAGTTCGCTGGACTTGGGCGGCAGATCTGCAAAACGCGGAATATACCCAAACGGAATTTCAGGTGGCTGTTTCAAACTGGTCAGTTAGCGGAACAAATCGCCTCTACAGCTTTTCTGGTCCAGGCAGTCGAAGGATCGAAGACGATGATACGAACGCCGTTTATAAGGGGTCATGGCAACTTCAGACAGGCAATTACTCGGGCAGCAAAACGCATTTTACAAGTTCACCAGGAGATAGCTGTACGCTCGCTTATAGCGAAACCAGTCCCCACCAAATATATCTCGGCTTGCGTCGGACGGGTGGAGCGCCACTGATCAACATCACGGTCGACGGAGGGCCTGTTATGCAAACGATGCTAACGCTCGCCGGCGAAGATGTTCTGATCCGTTATCCACTTGGAACGTTCTCCGCCGGCTCCCACACCGTGACGATCACGCACGCCGGTACTGACGCACAAACGCTCTATTTTGATTTCTTGGAGATCGCCTATCCACGCAGCACTCTTCCCGACTTTACGGCAAATAGCGAACTGGCATTGGCAACTGACTGGGATACCTATCACTCGCAATCGTTGCCCGCGGAGCGTACCGCCTGGTTGATCAACAAACTCGGATTTACAGGAAGAGTGAACCACTATGTCGGAGCCTTATGGTTTTACGAGATTGTACGCACCGGCACGCAGTACGCATCGCTGACGGTCGGGTTTGAGTTGGCGCAGCCAATCGCGAACAATGCTGTCGTCACCTTTGCTTTGGCAACCGACCAAACTTCTCTAACCGCAGGTCCGTATACCGAGATCAGCCACCTCGTTCTTCTTGATGACGACAGTTCTACCATGGCTCAGGCATTTGCTGGATTGATTAATGCCGGAAGCAATCTCGTCTGGGCTAGCGCCAATGGAAGTCAACTCATGTTAACGGCAAGAGCCATGGGCACAGCCGGCAATGGTATCGGTTTCAAACTCTTTTCTACAAACACCGCCTTTGTAGTGAGCCAGACTTCCACTGCACTTTCTGGTGGCGTTGACGGTGCCTCCTTTGGCTTGGCCGATGATGGGCCTGGAGGGCTGAATAATACCTTGACCGCGGCCACCGCTTACTGGCGTACCGATCTCACACAGCCACGTCTTAACCGAGCAGCGCGCGATTGGCACGCCGCATATTTTGCCGCGATCAAGAACTATGGTATGGATGCAGTGGCCGCATTCAGTACTGAGTTGATGAATGCCGATCCATCTTTGTCCGTTGGCATTGCGCAGCGCTACTTTGACGGAACTCCGGTGGTTCTCAATACTCCCTCCATTCAAACCAACTTTTCGCCCACCGCGCAAGCTTATTGGACGCAAGTCTATCTCGATGTGGCCGGCCTCCAGACCAGCGCGGGCCTTGTTCCGTACCTTCAGTCCGGTGAAGTCCAGTGGTGGTATTTCCCGTCCACCCAGGTCAGCATGCCTTTCTATGACACATACACCCAACAGCAATTCACTGCCAAATACGGCACGTCCATGCAGCAGATCGCCAGCAATTACTCAGATCCAAATGCCTACCCCAACGAAGTAGCATTTCTGCCCACTCTCATCGGGAGCTACACGGCCGCAATCCGTTGGGCTCTGCAGCAAGCCTATCCCGGCGCACGTTTTGAGGTGCTCTATCCGACCGACACCAACAACACTCCCTTAAACAGCCTGATCAACTTTCCATCTAGCGATTGGACTGTCGAAAATCTCACGTGCCTCAAGACGGAAAATTTTGGCTTTACCGGCGGCTATGATCTAGTGAACTGCACGCTTTCGATGAATACCAGTGCCGTCAAAGGCTTTCCGAATTCGCAGCGTGCCCATTTGGTCGGCGTGGGAGATGCCTGGAGTGCCTGGCTCAAAGAGGTGGACATTGCGCAATCGCAAGGGCTCGAATCGCTAGTGCTCTTTGCGCTTGATCAATACTGTCTCGTCGGCTATCCGCCGCCGCCGTTTGTTAAGTCTACCAACAGTTCTCGCCAAGGGTGACGCGCGACCTCGCTAATATGGTCGATTCATGATCTACATCATTACGCTCTCTGTCGTTGTTGTTTTATTGGTGAGCATTACCGTCTACAAGTTCACGCAGGTGAAGAACCAGACCGACTTCATGGTTGCTGGCCGCAAGCTGAGCTGGCCGGTTTTGGTTTTCACATTGTTGTCTTCCTGGATCGGCGCCGGCAGTTTGCTCGGTGGTTCGGAGAACGCATATAACCACGGATTAGCTGCGCTTTGGCAACCCGCCGGCGGGTGGCTCGGACTGATCCTGATAGCTGCCATCGCGGGACGCGCTCGCCATTTCGCGCAGTTTACCGTGCCCGACCTCTTGGAGGCGCGCTATAACTCAACGGCCCGCGTGTTGGCTACCATCGCCATCGTCATTTCATACGTAATCATCACGAGTTATCAGTTCATTGGTGGCGGGGACATTCTTCACTTGATCTTTCCCGATATCTCTCGCGAAACGGGCTTGTGGATTGTGGCTGGATTCGTCATCTTCTTTACCGCGATGGCCGGTATGGCATCCATCGCCTACCTTGATCTAGTCATTGGTTCCGTCGTAACTTGCACAGTCATCGTCGCCGTTCCCGTTTTGCTCCACAAAGCGGGTGGCTGGAGCGCCGTAACCGCAAGGCTTCCGGCCACGCATTTTCAAGTGCTCGGCGACTATGACTTCCCGGGCGCGTTGGGTTTGCTGCTGCCCACTACCTTGCTGCTTATCGGCAATCAGGGCATGTATCAAAAATTCTTTTCTGCCAAATCGGAGAGTGATGCGCGCAAATCGGTGATCGGTTGGATCGTCGGCACTGTCACGCTCGAAACTCTTCTCATTGTTCTCGCCGTTATTTCCAGTTCTCAGCTGCACACTGAGCATCCGCGCGAAATTCTGGCCCTTACCGCTAAACAAGGTTTGCCGCCACTCCTCGGCGCCATTCTGCTGGGAGGAATTTTCGCAAAGGTCATCTCCACAGCCAATAACTATCTGTTCTCGCCTTCCACCAACCTGATTCACGACGTATACCAACGTTTCATCAACAAGACTCCTTCGCCCGTTAGGATCATGGTCGTTTCGCGTCTTATCGTCATTCTCCTAGGCCTCTTCGCCGTCTTGCAAGCCTCCCAATTTCAATCGGTGTTGAAGGCATCACTCTACGCTTACACTGTCTACGGCGCCGCCGTGACTCCCTCGGTGATGGCCGTTTTCTTCTGGCGTCGCAGCAATACCGCAGGAGCCATCTCTTCCATCGTCCTTGGAACCTTTGTCACTGTGGTTTGGCAACTGCTTCAGAATTTCGGACCGCCGGCAATCCAAGCCGCCATCGGAAAATGGGACGCTGTCTATCCTGCTTTGATTGCTTCTGTGCTGAGCCTGATCCTAGTTAGTTTGTTCACCGCACCTCCCTCAACACAACAACTCGCCGCCTTCGAAAACAATTAAAATCCAATCAGATGAAAACCGCGCTTATCCAAGAGTCCCTACGTGCTGCGAATCTCGACGGCTGGCTTTTTTTCGACCACCATCGCCGCGATCCACTAGCCTACCGAATCCTTGGCCTTCCGCCCGACCTCACACCTTCGCGCCGCTGGTATTATTTTGTCCCTGCTGCCGGCGAACCTCGCAAATTGGTCCATCGCATCGAAAGCGGATCGCTCGACGCA
>Ga0182012_10001535_pt1 | contig 25190 bp, 22 predicted proteins | sample 612S2SmetaG_FD_120486 | JGI IMG/M metagenome (GOLD analysis project Ga0182012, IMG submission 120486) | Permafrost microbial communities from Stordalen Mire, Sweden - 612S2S metaG | ecosystem: Environmental > Terrestrial > Soil > Wetlands > Permafrost | place: Sweden: Stordalen | collected...
AACGCATTGGCGACGAAACGGGCCGGGTCTTCGTCGTAGTCGATGATGTCGATCTTTTCCCCGGAAAGCTCGCTCATCACGTTGCGGACCCGCTGTCCCATCGGACCTATGCAGGCACCTTTGGCGTTCAGACCGGGCACGCGTGACGCCACCGCGATCTTGGAACGATGGCCGGCCTCCCGGGCCACCGCCACGATATCCACCGACCCATCGGCAATCTCCGGGACCTCCAGCGAGAAGAGCTTGCGGACCAGATTGGGGTGGGTCCTGGACAGGGTGATCAGCGGCTCACGGGTGCCACGCGTCACACCGACCACGTAGCATCGCACGCGGTTGCCATGCTCGTAGCTCTCGCCGGGCACCTGTTCAGCGGCGGGGATCACGCCCTCGGAGGCCTTGGTCTCACTACCTATACGCACGACGACCAGACCTCGGGCGTTGGCCCGGCTGTCGCGCTGGATCACGCCGGCGACAATCTCGCCCTCTCGAGTGGAGAATTCGCCGTAAGTGCGCTCGTTCTCGGCGTCGCGAAATCGCTGCAACATGACCTGTCGTGCGGTCGTCGCGGCGATACGGCCAAACCCCTCGGGGGTGTCGTCCCATTCGCTGATGACATTGCCGTCTTCATCCAGTTCACGTGCAATCACCGCCACGACACCGGTTTTGCGGTCGATCTCGATACGTGCGTCGATCTGGTGACCCTGAGTGTGCCGGTAGGCGGTAAGTAGCGCGGATTTGATCGTCTCGAGAAGCTCATTGACTGAGATGCCGCGATCCACCTCGATCGCATGCAGCGCGGCCATGTCGATGTTCATGCTCCGGCCTCCGTCCCGCGGGCCTGATCCCTGATCTCTCCGGTAGCCAACTCCAACTCGGCCTGGGTCGGCGGCGAAAACTCAACCTGGACAATCGCTTTGACGATTTCTGCGAGGCGGATCCGGCGCAATTCCCATTTTTGGCCCGACCCGCGGCCGGCGCGGACCACCAGCGCTACGGTGTCGTCGCGCGTCTCGCCGACCCGGCCGGTGAGCTGCGATCCGTCCGTCAGCTGTAGTTCGACTTTGCGGCCGCGCGCCCGGCGGAATTGTTTCTCGCTGGTCAGCGGGCGGTCCACACCGGGCGAACTGACCTCGAGCACATAGCGGTCACGGAGATTATCAAGGCCGTCCAGCAAAGCCGAGGCCGATCGCGACAGAGCAGCTACCGTGTTCAGGTCCAAGGCGGTGTCACCGTCGGCGATCACCATGATCCGCGGCGGGCGAGCCCTGGAGTCGATGACCACTTCTTCAATCTCATAGCCGGCGCGCGCGAACTCTCCTGCGAGGAGCTCAGTCACCTGCGTATGCGAAGGTAGCCCGGTGGTCACGGCGAGCTCCTCATCTTGAGTTGTCCGGTCATCTAGCGGATGTCGCCGCCCACGTGCCTTACGGGCGGCTTCCGGCGTCCCAGCGGTACGCGACCGAGCGTTCCACCAGAACCAGCTACCAACGATACGCCAGTAATCGCAGATGACCACGTGATCGGCGTGGTCCACGGTCTTCAATGTCACTGCGTCAGTCACTGCATCGTGCCTACCTTGGGCCGAATGGCAGGATGTTGCTGTGCTTAGCGCAGTACCCGTCACCGACAGGCGGGGTGTGCTTGTCGGTGGCGCCGCTCTGGCTGCGCTCGGGGTGGTGGTGTCGGCCTGCGGTGAGTCCCCGCCCAAGTCCCCCGCGGTCGAAGAACTACTGGCGCCGTTAGATCAGGCCAGGCGCGACAGTGCGCTCGCCGCCGCCGCCGCCGGGGCCGTGGGCAATCCGCCGCAGATCGCCGCCACACTGACCGTGGTCGCCACCCAACGCGCCGCACACGCCCGTGCATTGGCCACGGAGATCGCCCGGGCCGCGGGCAGGTTGACATCCTCGTCGAGCTCGACGAGCGAAACCGGCGGTGCAACCCCCTCCGAGGCAGCAGCACCTCCACCTCCGCCGCCACCATTGTCGGACGTGGTCAGTTCGTTGCGCACGTCGGCCGAGAGTGCCAGTCGACTGGTGGCCACGTTGTCGGGCTACCGGGCAGGGCTGCTCGGCTCCATCGCCGCCTGCTGCACGGCGGCGTACTCGGTCGCCCTGGTGCCCGCGGGGCCAACGCCATGACCTCTTCCGAACCCACCCCGGGCGCCACGCCGAAACAATCCCCGATCGGCCCCGATGCCAAGGACGCCGACGACGCGTCGCTGTGCGACGCGCTTGCCATCGAACACTCGACTATCTACGGCTACGGCATCGTGTCCGCGCTGTCGCCCCCTGGTGTCAACAACTTGGTGGTCGATGCACTGGAACAACACCGCCAACGTCGCGACGACATCGTCGCGATGTTGACCGCCCGCAAGGTCACCGCCCCACTGGCCGCAGCCGGGTATCAGTTGCCCATGCTGGTCGGCAGCGCATCCGACGCGGCGCGCCTGGCCGTGCGGATGGAGGACGACGGCGCGACGGCCTGGCGGGCCGTCATCGAGCACGCTGAGACGGCCGATGACCGTGCCTTTGCCTCGACGGCTCTGACCCAGAGCGCGGTCATGGCAGCCAGATGGAACCGAGTGCTGGGTGCCTGGCCCATCACCGCGACTTTCCCGGGCGGCAACGAATAACCCAGTTGGCCTAGCCTCCGGCTAGGCGGTCACGGCCTCAGCGATTTCGGTGGCCAACGAGGCACCGGCAGCCAGCTCGCGAGTCTGACCGTTGAAGCGGTTGCGCAGCTCGACCACTCCATCGGCCCAGCCGCGCCCCACCACGACGATCCAGGGCACACCCAGCAGCTCAGCGTCCTTGAATTTGACGCCGGGCGATGCCTTGCGGTCATCGAGCAGCACCTCGAGACCCAAGCGATCCAGGTCAACAGCCAACGTAGTGGCTCCGGTGCGGGCTTCGGCGTCTTTGTTGGCGATCACCAGGTGCACATCGAACGGCGTCATAGCCGACGGCCAGCGCAGGCCCAGCTCATCAGCGTGCTGCTCGGCGGCGACGGCGACGAGCCGCGACACCCCGAGTCCGTAGGAACCCATGACCAGCCGCACCGGTTTGCCATCCTCGCCGAGCACGTCGACGGTGAAGGCATCGGTGTATTTGCGACCAAGCTGGAAGATGTGCCCGACCTCGATGCCGCGCGCCATGACCAGCGGGCCCGCCCCGTCGGGAGATAGATCGCCCTCGCGCACCTCCGCGGCCTCGATGGTGCCCGCGGCAGTGAAGTCCCGGCCGGCCACCAATCCGACGACATGTCGGCCGGGCTCGTCGGCCCCGGTGATCCAGCTCGTGCCGTCGACGACGCGCGGGTCTACCAGATAGCGAACCTCATTGTCCCGCAGTGCTTTCGGTCCGATATACCCTTTCACCAGGAACGGATACCTGGCGAAATCTGCGTCGTCGAGCAGTGTGTATTCGGCCGGTTCGAGCGCTGCGCTCAGCCTCTTGTCGTCGATCTCCCGGTCCCCTGGCACCCCGATGGCCAGCAACTCCCAGTCCCCGCCGGGCTGGCGGATTTTGACCAGGACGTTTTTCAAGGTGTCAGCGGCGGTGATGGTGCGACCCAGGTCAGCCTCGTTTGCCCAGGCCACCAGGCTGGCAATGGTCGGGGTGTTGCCGGTGTCGTGTATCACCGGCTCGGGCAAGCCGGCCACGATGTCCGCGGGCAACGCCTCCGGGCAGGCGGTGACGACCGCCTCGACATTGGCCGCGTAACCGGACTCCAGGCACCGCACAAAGGTGTCCTCCCCGCTCGGGCTCTCGGCCAAGAACTCTTCTGAGGCACTGCCGCCCATCGCGCCGGAAACCGCGGACACGATGACGTAGCGGATCTGCAGACGATCGAAGATGCGTTGGTATGCCTCGCGGTGTGAGTGGTAGGCAGCTTTGAGCCCGGCACTGTCGATGTCGAAGGAGTAGGAGTCCTTCATGACGAATTCCCTGCCGCGCAGGATGCCGGCACGCGGCCGCGCCTCGTCGCGGTATTTGGTCTGGATTTGGTACAGCCTGAGCGGGAAATCCTTGTAGGAGCTGTACTCACCCTTGACGGCGAGGGTGAAAAACTCTTCGTGCGTCGGACCAAGCATGTAGTCGTTGCCGCGGCGGTCCTGCAGCCGGAAAACCCCTTCGCCGTACTCGGTCCACCGGTTCGTCGTCTCATACGGCGCGCGAGGCAACAGGGCTGGGAACAGAATCTCCTGCCCGCCGATCGCGTTCATCTCTTCGCGAACGACACGTTCGATGTTGCGCAGCACGCGCAGGCCCAGCGGCAACCAGCTGTACAGGCCGGGCGCCACGGGCCGGACGTATCCCGCCCGTATCAGCAGTTTGTGGCTGGTCAGTTCCGCGTCGGCGGGATCGTCGCGCAAGGTGCGCAGGAACAGCTCGGACATCCGGGTGATCACAGCGGGCAAGCCTACTTGCGTGAACTCGTTTGGCCACTGCGCGCACGTGACGCGGCCTTAAGTGGGGGCTTTACAGCTCTCCGGCGTCGATGGCTACCTTGACCTCTTGCGCCTGGGCGACCTGCGCTGGCGTGTAGCCGATGAACAGCGCCACACCGCCGACAATGACGGCAACTCCTGCCACCCACAGCAGGCCGTAGGTGTAGCCGCAGTCAAGCGCATGCAACTGTGCGTCGTTCATGAACTTCACCGGACCGGTGATGCCGCCCAGGTATAGCGTGCGCGAGGTGATCACGGCCTGGATGACGGCCAGTACCAGCGGCCCGCCGAGGCTCTGCAGCATCAGCGTGATCGCGGATACCGGGCCGATCTGATCGAAGCCCACTCCGGCGATCGCCGCGAGCGTCAGTGGGACGACCACCATGCCGATGCCGATGCCGCCGACAACGATCGGCAGCACCAGGTTGGGGAAGTAGGCGGCGCCGCGATGCATGCACAGCGAGCCGTACAGCATCGCATTCCACAGCAGCACTCCACCGCCGATCGTCAGCACCCGTGGCGAAAACCGTGACACCAGCTGTGAGGAAATGCCCAGACCGATTCCCATCGCGATGACGAACGGGATGAAGCCGACGCCGGCGCGCAGCGCGCTGTAGCCCAGGATGTCCTGCACGTACAGGCCGATGCAGACCGTGAGGCTGAACATGACGCCGCCGGCCAGGAAGATCGCGGCGAACGTGGCCAACCGGTTGCGTTCGCGGAATAACGCGAACGGAATGACGGGGTTTTCGGCTGTCCGCTCCACGAGGGCGAACGCGATAGCGGCCGCCACGGCCACCACGCCCGATCCGATGGTGGTGACAGAGATCCAGCCCTTTTCCGGACCCATCGAGAAAGCGAAAACGGCAGCGGTGCAAGCCAGCGTGGCCAGCATGGCGCCGGCGGCGTCCAGCTTCATGCGCTCTCTATTGGTTTCCCGCAGCGCGGTGCGGGCCAGGTAGATCATCACCAGCCCGATCGGCACGTTCACCATAAATGCCAGCCGCCACGACACCTCGGTCAGCGCCCCGCCGACCACCAGGCCCATAACGGAGCCGATCGCGGTCATCGCGGCGAACACCGCCGTCGCGGCGTTGCGTGCCGGCCCCTTGGGGAAAGTCGTCGCCACCAGCGCCAGGCCGGTCGGCGACGCGATGGCCGATCCGATGCCCTGCGACAGCCGAGCGATGACCAACGTCACCTCATCCCAGGCCACAGCGCACAGCACCGAGGAGATGGTGAACAGCGCAACGCCGACGATGAAGGTGCGCTTGCGCCCGATGGTGTCGCCGAGGCGGCCGCCGAGCAGCATGAGCCCGCCGAATGTGAGCACGTAGGCGGTGATCACCCAGCTGCGGCCGGCGTCGGACAGGCTCAGCTCGTTTTGAATCTTAGGAAGCGCGACGATGGCGACGGTGCTGTCCATGGTCGCCAACAGCTGCATACCACCGATCGCGATGACCGCGGCAATGAAACGACGAGAGGGCAGCCACGTGGGGTAATACCTGCTGGCGCGGGCCGGGGCGGTCTCCACCGAGCGTGTCGGGCGCATCGGCGCTGGACGATCGCGGCGCGCAGCAGATGTCCAGTTCTGGACTGCCCGCTCTGAGTCGTTGAGAGCCGTCATAACGAATTACCTTACAGTAATCTTAAGAATCGTTTAAACCCCGAATGCCGCTACGGCACCGATGACAATGATCGCGGGAGGTCGGATCCCTTCCGCGCGAACCTTCTCGGGCGTGTCGACCAAGGTAGCCCGCAACGTGTGTTGAGCTGCCGTTGTTCCGTGTTGAACCACCAGCACCGGCGTATCCGCAGGTCGGCCGCCTTTTAATAGGACTTCGACAAAAAGTTCGATGCGTTCGACCGCCATCAGCAAAACAATGGTGCCCGACATTTCAGCCAGTGCATTCCAATTCACTAACGATTCGGGATGGCTGGGCGCGAGATGGCCGCTGACCACTACAAACTCGTGATTTATTGCCCGGTGCGTGACTGGAACGCCCGCCAACGCGGGCACAGCTATGGCACTCGTCACACCTGGCACCACGGTCACCGGAATTCCGGCGTCTGCGCATGCCACGACTTCCTCATAACCCCGGGCGAACACGAAGGGGTCCCCGCCTTTGAGGCGCACCACAAAACTGCCGGACCGGGCCCGTTCGATCATGACGTTGTTGATCGCGTCCTGGGCCATGGCCCGCCCGTACGGGATCTTGGCGGCGTCGATGACTTCCACATGCGGTGGCAGTTCGGCAAGCAGCTCAGGCGGCGCGAGGCGGTCGGCGACCACGACATCGGCCTGGGCGAGTAGGCGGCGGCCGCGAACGGTGATCAGCTCAGGGTCACCGGGCCCGCCGCCGATCAGCGCTACCCCTCCGCGTACCACGTCGGAGCTTTCCGGACTTTCGGAGGTTTCGGAGGTTTCTACGGTGATGATTCCGCGTTGCAACGCCTCGCGGATGGCAGACCGGATGGCCGCCGAGCGGCGGTGCTCACCGCCGGCCAGCACACCTACCGACAAACCGGTGTAATTGAAGGTCGCCGGTGTAACGGCGGTCCCCTCGACGGCAACGTCAGCACGAACGCAGAAGATTCGGCGACGATCGGCTTCATCGACCACGGCCGCATTCACCTGTGCGTCGTCGGTGGCCGCAATCGCGTACCAGGCTCCCTCGAGGTCGCCGTCGCGGTATTCACGCATTGACAAGGTGATTCCGTTCATCGCCTCGACGGCGCGGGTGGCGGCGCGGGAGATGACATGCACGTCTGCGCCGCTGGCGACGAGCAGGGGTAGCCGACGCTGGGCGACAGTGCCTCCGCCGACCATGACGACCTTCTTGCCGGCCAGCCGCAATCCGACCAGGTAGGCGCTCTCGGTCACCCGCCAAGTTTAGTGTCGACTGCCAGCGCGGCTGTCAGGCCGGGCGCAGCAGGTCGACACCATCAGCCCCGTGTCGACTGCCAGCGCGGCTGTCAGGCCGGGCGCAGCAGGTCGACACCATCAGCCCCGTGTCGACTGCCAGCGCGGCTGTCAGGCCGGGCGCAGCGACCGTAACGCCACGGCGAGTTCCGTGACGTTACGCTCGCCGGCTAAGAGGCGTGCGCAGCCGCGTGTGCGACGAACCGCACCACCGCCTCCGGCGCTGCGGCCGGGTGGGTGTGCAGGTAGGAAGCGTGAACGCCACCATGCACGACGCCGTCTCGCACGGGCTCCGCATCGTGGTCCGCATCGCTACCCCGGTATACCCACGCCGGCTGGTAGCTGTCGGTGAATGTGACTGCGGTTCGGTGGAATTCGTGGCCAACCACACGTTGGCCCACGGAGTACAGCGACGAATCGGTCACGGCGACGGCGTCGCGATACGCCAACTTGAGGTGCGGGGTGAACCGGGCCGATCCCGCCAGCACACCGCACATTGGGTGCCCATCGAGTTCGGACGCCAAGTAGATCAGCCCGGCGCATTCGGCATGTATAGGCGCGCCACCGGCGGCCAGTTCCTTGATCTGCCGGCGCACGACATCGTTAGCGGAAAGCTCGGCGGTGAACTGCTCGGGAAACCCGCCGGGCAGCAGCACCGCGCCGGTGCCGTCCGGCAAGGTGTCGGTGAGCGGGTCGAACTCGACCAGTTCAGCACCGGCGGCCCGCAGCAGCTCGACATGTTCGGCATAGCTGAAGCTGAAAGCCTTTCCCGCTGCCATTGCAACGATGGCATGGCCCCCTGGTACCTCGCCGACTGCCGCCGCCGGATCCCACGGCGGGCCGGCGGCGTGGCTGCCGGCGGCCGCGACCACTGCGACCAGATCGACGTGACGAGCGACCAGAGCAGCCATCGCCTCGACCGCATCCCGCGCACGACGGCCGTGCTCGACGGCCGTCACAAGACCCAGATGCCGTGACGGCAGCTCTAACTCAGCCGCGCGCGGAAGGGAGCCCAGCACCGGGACACCGACCTGCCCGCAGGCGTGTCGCAGAACTTCCTCATGTCTGGCCGACCCGACTCGGTTGAGGATCACACCGGCGACGCGGGTTGCGGCGTCGAACGTCGAAAAGCCCTGCAGCAGCGCGGCAATGCTGTGACTTTGGCCGCGCGCGTCCACCACGAGGATGACCGGGGCGCCCAGCAGGCTGGCGACGTGCGCGGTGGATCCGGCAGCGGGTGTGGTTACACCAGATCCGATACGCCCGTCGAACAGTCCCATAACTCCTTCGACGACGGCGATGTCCGCGCCGGCGGCGCCGTGGGCGTACAGCGGGCCGATAAGCTGCTCCCCCAGCAATACCGAGTCGAGGTTACGGCCGGGCCGCCCCGCAGCCAGAGTGTGATAGCCGGGGTCGATGAAGTCCGGGCCGACCTTGAACGGTGCGACCGTATGACCGGCCTGCCGCAGGGCTCCGATCAAACCCGTTGCTAACGTGGTTTTTCCGCTCCCCGATGCGGGAGCGGCGACGACGATCGCCGGAACAGTCACCACTCGATGCCTTTCTGCCCCTTGCGTCCATCGTCCATAGGGTGCTTGACCTTCGTCATTTCGGTGACCAGATCGGCGGCCTCGACCAACCGCCGCGGGGCATCGCGTCCAGTGATCACCACATGCTGGTGGCCGGGCCTCGCCGACAAGACGTCCACCACCTCGTCGACGTCCACCCAGCCCCACTTCAGTGGGTAGGTGAACTCGTCGAGAACATAGAAGTCGTGGCGTTGCGCCGCGAGCCGGCGCGAGATCTCGGCCCAACCATCCGCCGCCGCCGCGACGTGATCGAGGTCGCTACCGGCCTTACGCGACCATGACCAGCCGGCACCCATTTTGTGCCATTCAACCGCTCCGCCGACCCCGCGCTGGTCGTGCAACTCACCGAGTTGGTGGAAAGCCGCCTCCTCGCCCACTTTCCACTTGGCACTCTTGACGAATTGAAACACTGCGACATCCAGACCGACATTCCACGCCCGCAACGCCATTCCGAACGCGGCTGTCGACTTTCCCTTGCCGTCACCGGTATGTAGCGCCAGCACTGGCGCGTTTCGCCGGGCCCGGGTGGTCAGGCCATCGTCGGGGACTCTAAGCGGACTGCCCTGTGGCATGGGCGCTACCCTCCTCAGGCCACGCTGCGCACGGTTTGCGCCAGATAATCAGCATGCAACTCTTCCAGCCGCACGGCCGGGCCACCCAACTGGCGGGCCAACCGAGTGGCCAACCCCAGCCGCACATAGGACGTCTCGCAGTCCACGACCACCGCGGCGGCACCTTCGGCGACGAGACGGGCTGCCGCGATTCGACTGCGGCCCAACGGGTCCGGTCCCGCGGTAGCCCGGCCGTCGGTGAGTACCACCACCAGGGGACGTCGAGCCCGGTCGCGCGTCTTTTCCCGCATGACCAGCTCCCGCGCGGCCAGCAGGCCTTCGGCGAGCGGAGTCCTACCGCCGGTGTCGAACCGGGCCAGCCGCCGTCCGGCGATGTGCGCCGATGACGTCGGCGGAAGCAACAGCCGTGCCTGTTGTTGACGGAAGGTGATCACGGCGACCTTGTCACGCCGCTGGTAGGCGTCGCGCAGTAGCGACAGGGCGGCGCCGCTGACCGCGGCCATGCGATCGCGGGCGGCCATGGAACCGGACGCGTCGACGACGAAGATCACCAGGTTGCCCTCGCGTCCCTCGCGAACCGCCCGGCGTACATCGTCGGGCCGCGGCCGCAGCGGCCCGGCTCCGGCGTGCTCGGCGGCGGCGAGCAGGGTGCCGAACAGGTGAAGTCCATGCGCGCCTCTGCTCTCGTCGCCGGCGTTCGCCGCGGCCACCACACTGCCCGAGGTGTTGCGAGCCCGGGATCGACGTCCCGGCGCACCCTCGCCGACGCCTGGGACGGTCAGCGAACGGGTACGGAAAGTCTTCGCCGGCGGCGCGCTGGGGCGCGGCGAAGCCGGGTGCTGCGCGTCGTCGCCCGTCGAGTTCGGCGGCGTTGCCGGCTGCCGGGTCGAGTTGGACGCCGACTGTGAGTTCTGTTGCAGCATTTCCTGTTCCGGCTCAGCGGTCTGGCCTCCCCCAGGCGGATCGGGATCGGGCTCCGTGTCATCCCCGGCCTGCCGGAGAGCCTGGTCCAATTGGTCGCGGTCGATGCCAGGATCGTCGAATGGGTCGCGGCGACGCCGATGGGGCAATGCCAATTCGGCCGCCACCCGGATGTCTTGCTCCTCGACCGTGTTCGCGCGACGCCACGCGGCGTGCGCGACGGCGGTCCGGGCCACCACCAGATCAGCCCGCATACCGTCCACGTCGAACGCTGCGCACAGCGCCGCGATGCGCCGTAACTCACTGTCCGGCAACACCACATCGTCGACCAGTATCCGTGCGGCGGCGATCCGGCCGGCCAGCTCGGCGTCGGCGTCGGCATAACTCTCGGCGAACGCGTCCGGGTCCGCCTCGTAGGCCATCCGCTGCCGGATGACCTGCACCCGCACGTCGACGTCACGCGAAGCGTGCACGTCAACGGTGAGCCCGAACCGGTCCAGCAGTTGCGGACGCAGTTCGCCCTCTTCCGGATTCATTGTGCCGATCAGCACGAACCGGGCCTCGTGCGAGTGGGAGATGCCGTCGCGTTCGATGTGCACCTGTCCCATCGCAGCGGCGTCGAGCAGCACGTCGACCAGATGATCGTGCAGCAGGTTGACCTCATCGACGTAGAGCACCCCGCCGTGCGCGCGGGCCAGCAGTCCCGGCGAAAACGCGTGCTCACCGTCGCGCAGTACTCGCTGCAGGTCCAGTGAACCGATCACCCGGTCCTCGGTGGCACCCAGCGGCATCTCCACGAGCCCGGCACCGCTCCCCCCGGTCGCGGCGGACAGCAGCCCGGCAAGCCCGCGCACCGCAGTCGATTTGGCGGTGCCTTTCTCGCCGCGGATAAGTGCCCCACCGATCTCAGGACGAACAGCGCACAACAGCAGCGCGAGTCTAAGTTGATCGTGACCGACGATCGCGCTGAACGGATAAGGCTTCACGGCGTCTGCGGCAAGCCGGAGCCCGGCCGAAGCATAGGGACGTGCGGAACGCCGTCGTCGAGGAAATCTTCTCCCTCGCGGACAAACCCGTGCCGGGCATACATCTCCGCCAGATAGGTTTGCGCGTTGATCCGGCAGGGGTAGTGGCCCACCTCGGCCAGGGCGGCACGCAGCAGCCGGGTGGTGTGGCCCTGTCCGCGCGCGCTGCGTTTGGTGCACAGCCGACCGATCCGGAATACCTTCTCGCCTCCGGCGTGCTCCTCCATCAGCCGCAGCGTGCAGATCACTTGGCCGTCAGACGTTTCCAGCCAGAAGTGCCGGGTCTCGGCAAGTAGGTCGTGCCCGTCCAGCTCCGGATAAGGGATCGCCTGTTCGACGACGAATACCTCCACCCTCAGCTTGAGCAGCCCGTAAAGGGTTTGGGCGTCAAGGTCCTTGGCCCAGACTCGGCGCAGGGCTTCACTCATGGGCGCTGCTCCTCCTCATCGCATCGCTCTGCATCGTCGCCAGCGCAAATCATGGGCGCTGCTCCTCCTCATCGCATCGCTCTGCATCGTCGCCAGCGCAAATCATGAGCGCTGCTCCTCCTCATCGCTTCGTCCCCCGCAAGCGGGTGGGGGTACCTCCCACTTGTGGGGGGGTGCCCCCACTGCATCGTCGCCAGCGCGGGTCATGACGCATCCAGCTGCAGCATCTTGGTCCCCCATGTCCACACTTCGTGGTACAGCCTGGGCTCCTTAGCCAGTTCGGCTCCCAGCGACGGCACCATCTCTTTGAGGGTCGGCAGCCAGGACTGATAGCGGTCGGTAAAGCAGCGCTGCAGGACGTCGAGCGTGATCGGCACCGCAGTCGATGCGCCCGGGGAGCCGCCGAGCAGACCGGCGATGCTGCCGTCGTCCGAACCCACCACGGTGGTGCTGAATTCGACCACCCCACCTTTGCGTTTGTCGCGTCGGATCACCTGGACTCGTTGGCCGGCCACCGTCAGCTCCCAGTCCGAATCGACCGCGCTAGGGGCGAACTCACGCAGGAGCTGCACCCGGTCGGGCTCCGAGAGTCGCAGTTGACCGATCAGGTAGTTGATCAGGGTCATCTGGGTGAGGCCAACACCGAGCATGGACAGCACATTGTCGGGCTTCACAGATCGAGGCAGATCAGTGACGTGGCCGTGTTTCAAGAACTTCGGCGACCAGCCGGCATAGGGCCCAAAGGCCAACCACGATTTACCGTTGACGAACCGCAGGTCCAGATGCAGCGCCCCGAGCGGTGGGGCTCCCGGCGCCGGAGCGCCGTAAACCTTGGCCCGGTGCGCGGCGGTGAGCTTTGGGTTGTCGGCACGCAGGAACCGGCCGCCAATCGGGAAGCCGGCGAAGCCCTTGACCTCTCTTATGCCGGACTTCTGCAGCAGCGGCAGTGCATCACCACCGGCCCCGACAAAGACGAATTTGGTTTTCAGCTTTCGCTTTTCGCCAGTACGCCGATTGCCGATCGTCAACGTCCAGCCGCCGTCGGACTGGCGAGACAGGTTGCGGACCTCGTGACCGAACAGCGCGGTTGTGCCGTTGCGGACGGCGTAGCCGATGAGCTGCCTGGATAGTGCACCGAAGTCGATGTCGGTGCCGTCTTGGGCCCAGTTGAGCGCCACCGGCTCAGAGAAGTCACGTTTGGCGGCCATGAGCGGCAGCCGGCGGGCGAACTCGTCGGGATCCTCGATCAGCTCGGTCCCTGCGAACAGCGGGTTGCCGGCCAGCGCCTGCTGCCGGCGCCGTAGATAGTCGACGCGGTGCGCCCCGTGCACAAAACTCACATGCGGGACCGGGTTGAGGAAGCTGCGTACGTCGGTCAGGATGCCGTTCTCTACGGCGTACGCCCAGAATTGGCGGGTCACCTGGAATTGCTCATTGACACGCACCGCTTTGGTGATGTCGATCGAGCCGTCCGGCATTTCGGGGGTGTAGTTCAACTCGCACAGCGCGGAGTGCCCGGTCCCGGCGTTGTTCCAGGGACCGCTGCTTTCGGCTGCGACAGCGTCCAGTCGCTCGATCAAGGTGATTGACCAGTCCGGCTCCAGCCGCCGCAGCAACGCACCCAGCGTGGCGCTCATGATGCCGGCACCCACCAACACGACGTCGGTCTGCGCGGTGGTAGCTAGATCTGACACCGGATCGTTGGCTCCTTCCTCGGCTTTGCTGGTCACCAGGTTATCCCGACAAGCGGGGTGCGTCGCGACAGCACTAGCTCTGACCACGCTCTAAGCTGACCCCGTGACTGGCAGGGCGACTGGCTGGGTGCCCGATGTCCTGCCCGGCTATTGGCAGTGCACGATCCCGCTCGGGTCCGACCCCGACCACGAGGGCGATATCGTCGCGACCCTGATACGCCGCGGGCAAACCGCCGCCGCAGCACACGCCGTGCTGGCCGTACACGGCTATACCGACTATTTCTTCCACAGCGCGCTGGCCGACCACTTCGCCGACCGGGGCTTCGACTTCTATGCGCTGGATCTGCGCAAGTGCGGCCGGTCGCGGCAGGCGGGCCAGACGCCGCACTTCACGACCGACTTGGCCCGCTATCACGCTGAACTGGAATACGCCTTGGGGCTAATCCGCACGCAAGCCCCTGCACCGACGGTCCTGGTGTATGGCCATTCCGCCGGCGGACTCATCGTGTCGCTTTGGCTGGACCGGTTACGCCGACAAGGCACGACGGCAAGCGCCGGCGTTACCGGCCTGGTGCTCAACAGCCCCTTCCTGGACCTGCCCGGTCCAGCGATTCTGCGCCTGCGCTTGACCTCGACGACCATCGCCACGCTCTCGCGAGTGCGCGCCAAGGGGGTGGTCCGCGGAAGCGGCAACGGCGGCTACGGATCCAGCCTGCACCGCGACCACGGCGGGGAGTTCGACTACAACTTGCAATGGAAACCGTTGGGCGGCTTCCCGGTTACTCTCGGCTGGCTGCACGCCATACGTCGCGGCCAGACCCGGCTGCATCGCGGGCTCGACGTCGGTGTGCCCAACCTGATCCTGCGTTCGGATCGCAGCGTGCGCGAAACCGCCGGGCCGACGGCCCTGGAATACGGCGACGCCGTGCTCGACGTGACCCAGATCGCCCGGTGGGCCGGCTGTATCGGCAACCGCACCACCATTATTCCGGTGGTAGACGCCAAGCACGATGTGTTCCTGTCAATGCCGCAGCCGCGCCAGGCGGCTTATCGGGAACTGGACCGCTGGTTGGACAGCTACCTCAGCACCGACAACACCGACGCGTCGGCACCGTCAGGGAGGCCCGAAAATAATGGAGACCTATGACCTCGCGATCATCGGAACCGGTTCGGGCAACTCCATTCCCGACCATCGCTACGCGGACAAACGAGTGGCGATCTGCGAGCAGGGCACCTTCGGCGGCACCTGCCTGAACGTTGGGTGCATCCCGACGAAGATGTTCGTCTACGCCGCCGAGGTCGCCAACACCATTCGCGGTGCGACGCGGTACGGCGTCGACGCGCACATCGATCGGGTGCGCTGGGACGACATTGTCTCGCGTGTCTTCGGGCGGATCGATCCCATCGCACTCAGCGGCGAGGACCATCGGCGTGCGGCGCGCAATATCGACGTCTACGGCAGGCACACCCGGTTCGGGCCGGTTCAGGCCGACGGGCGCTATCTGTTGCGCACCGACGCCGGCGAGGAATTCATCGCCGATCAGGTGGTGATCGCGGCGGGCGCGCGGCCGGTGATTCCGCCGGCCATCCGGGCGTCCGGCGTCGACTATCACACCAGCGACACGGTCATGCGTATCGCGGAGCTGCCCGAGCACATCGTGATCGTCGGAAGTGGCTTTGTCGCATCCGAATTCGCACACATCTTCTCCGCCCTCGGTGTGCGGGTCACGATCGTCATCCGGGGTGGCACCTTACTGCGGCATTGCGACGACACCATCTGCCAACGGTTCACCCGGATCGCGTCGAGCAAATGGGAACTGCACACCCACCGCCATGTCGTGGGCGCCACCAACCGCGGTTCGGGCGTCGTGCTGAAGCTCGACGATGGCCGCACGTTGAATGCCGACCTGCTGCTGGTGGCCACCGGCCGGGTGTCCAACGCCGATCTGCTGGACGCCGAGCAGGCCGGTGTCGATGTCGAAGCCGGTCGGGTGGTCGTTGACCAATACCAACGGACCACCGCGCGTCGCGTTTTCGCACTCGGCGATGTCTCGTCGCCGTATCTGCTCAAGCACGTCGCCAACCACGAGGCGCGCGTCGTGCAGCACAATCTGTTGTGCGACTGGGACGACACCGAGTCGATGGCCGTCACCGATCACCGCTACGTACCGTCGGCTGTGTTCACCGATCCACAGATTGCCAGTGTCGGCTTGACCGAAAACCAATGTATTGCAGAAGGATTCGATATTTCGGTGAAAATCCAGGACTACAGCGATGTCGCATACGGCTGGGCGATGGAGGATACCACCGGGATCGCCAAGCTGATCGCCGAGCGCGGCACCGGGCGCCTGCTGGGCGCGCACATCATGGGCTACCACGCATCATCGATCATCCAGCCGCTGATCCAGGCGATGAGCTTCGGGTTGACGGCCGCAGAGATGGCCAGGGGCCAATACTGGATTCATCCGGCGCTGCCGGAGGTGGTGGAAAACGCGCTTTTAGGTCTGCACTGACGTCGTCGGCGGCGACCGGGAATCGCCTTCCTGGCATTGCGGGCATAGGCCATGCAGCGTCAGGCCGGCCCGCTCCGACAACGCAAAGGAACTGCCCGCCATCGCGTGCTCCAGCGCCGAACTCAGCTGCCGCGCGGGCACCTCGATGATCGAGCCGCATTGGGTGCATACCGCGTGGTGGTGCGGGGCGGTGGCCAAACCGTAGGTAGTCACACCGTCGTCGAGGGTCAACGCGTGCAGCACCCCCTGATCGACCAAGGTGGTCACGGTGCGGTAGATGGTCGCCAGGTCGGGCGGGTGGCCGCCGCCGGGCAGGGAGGCGCGTAGCCGCTGATGGATCTCCGCTACCGGCAAGTGCCCGTTGACCGGCTCAAGCATCGCCAACACTTGGATCCGCGACGCCATCCGCCGCAGCCCGCGGGCGCGCAGTAACTCACCGATGCGCTCGGTGACAGCCGGGTCCAGGGCCAACGGCTTTGACGTCACCCGTTCAGTGTCGCGCCAGACAGTCGGGATTGCTAGTGCTCACCGACTTGCCCACCACGTGCCCAGGAGTGCTTACTGCGAATCAGTTGCATCAAGCTCATGGACGAACCTACAGTCGTGGCTGCTCTGCCCAAATCTTGTAAGGACCGACATTCTTCGAAGGACCGACATGGCCAGTGGTGAGGTCGCCTCGCGGGCACGACGGTTCTCCACGATGCGCAACGCCCTGTCGCGCGGGGAGTGGGTGCGGCTGGGGTTGATGCTGGCGGTGATTGTCGCGCTACACCTGGTCGGCTGGATCACCTTGGTGTTGATCGTGGATCCGGCGCGGCTCAGTGTGGGCAGCAAGGCCTTTGGCGTCGGTGTCGGGCTGACGGCCTACACCCTGGGCTTGCGGCACGCATTCGACGCAGACCACATCGCCGCCATCGACAACACCACCCGCAAGCTGATGGGCGACGGGCAGCGGCCGCTTGGCGTCGGATTCTTCTTCTCGCTGGGCCACTCCACGGTGGTGTTCGGGCTGGCGATCCTGCTGACCACCGGGGTCAAGGCCATCTCCGGACCGGTGCAGAACGATTCCTCGAAGCTGCATCACTACACCGGCCTGATCGGCACCAGCGTCTCGGGCGTGTTCCTGTACCTGATCGCCATCCTCAATGTCATCGTGCTGGTCGGCATCATGCGAGTGTTCGCGCGTTTGCGCCGCGGCGACTACGACCCGGACATGGACGAAGCCGAGCTCGAAAAGCAGTTGGAAAACCGCGGACTGCTCAACCGGTTTCTGGGCCGCTTCACGAAATCGATCACCAAGTCCTGGCAGGTGTACCCGGTCGGGTTCTTGTTCGGGCTGGGGTTCGACACCGCCACCGAGATCGCCCTGCTGGTCCTGGCCGGCACCAGCGCGGCGGCTGGGTTGCCCTGGTATGCCATCCTCTGCCTGCCGATGCTGTTCACCGCCGGCATGTGTCTGCTGGACACCATCGACGGCTCATTCATGAACTTCGCCTACGGCTGGGCTTTTTCCAACCCGGTACGCAAGATCTACTACAACATCACCATCACCGGGCTGTCGGTCGCCGTCGCCCTGCTGATCGGCACCATCGAACTGCTCGGTCTGTTCGCCGGCCAACTGGGCTGGCGCGGCCCGTTCTGGGATTGGATCGGCGGGTTGGACCTCAACACCGTTGGGTTCGTCGTCGTCGGACTCTTCGTCGTCACCTGGGCCGTCGCTCTGCTGGTGTGGCGGTTCGGCCGCTTTGAAGAAAAGTGGTCCCCGGCGGCGCGGTCATCGGATTGACGCACAATTGTCGATAATCCCAGTCAACTTCACCGATGAGCGCTGCTTGGGTGTAGAAACGTCTCCATGGGCTTAGCCCTGAGGCGCGGCCAAGCTGGGATCGGACGCCGGTGACAAGGGATGCATGAGCTCTCGCTCTGCGAAGCGATCGCCGGTGTGGTCAAGACGCATGCCGATGGCCGCCACGTCGACGTCGTCCGCGTCCGAGTCGGCGCGCTCCGCCAGGTGGTCGCGGAGTCTTTGTCGTTCTGCTGGACACTCGTGCGGGACTCCGAGAACATGCCGGACGCCGAGCTGGAACTCGAGTGCGTCACCGCGGAGGTGAAGTGCCGGACATGCGGCCGCCAGTCGGAGATCACGTCGGCCTGGTCTATCTGGTGTCCGCTTTGCGACAGCACCGACGTCGAGGTGCTACGCGGCAACGAATTCCTGGTGACATCACTGGATGTTTCATGAAAGGTGTTGAGAATGGGTAGATTTCATCGGCACGACGACGGAACCGTGCACACCCACCAGCACGATCATGAGACCCATGACCACCCCCGTGACCATGGCGATCACAGCGGATACCGCACCGGGACGCAGCGTATCGAGGTACTCGAGGAGATCTTCGCCGAGAACGATACGCGCGCGAATTTCAACCGAGCCGCGTTCGAGGACAACGGCATTCGCGCGCTCAACTTGATGAGCTCCCCGGGGTCAGGGAAGACGACCGTGCTGCAGGCCACGCTGGACGAGCTCGCCGGCGAGTTCGCGATCGGTGTGATTGAAGGCGATATCGCCACCGACCTGGATGCAGCCAAGCTCAGCGGTCGCGGGGCCCAGGTGGCATTGCTCAATACCAGCAACGGGTTTGGAGGCGAATGCCATCTCGACGCGCCGATGATCAACCGCGCACTTCCGGGCCTCGACCTTCCCGGACTGGACCTGGTTATCATCGAGAACGTCGGCAACTTGGTCTGCCCGGCGGAATTCGACGTCGGCGAGCACGCGAAGGCCATGGTCTACTCGGTCACCGAGGGTGAGGACAAGCCACTGAAGTACCCGGTGATGTTCAGATCGGTGGATGTGTTGCTGCTCAACAAGATTGACTTGGTGCCCCACCTGGACGTCGACATAGACACATACATCGCGGCCGTCCGGGAAGTCAACGCGACCGCGACGATCCTGCCGGTCAGTGCCCGCACCGGGGCAGGCATGGCCGCCTGGTTCGGCTGGCTACGACGTTTCGTCGGAGGTTCCGCAACCTGAATGCAATTGATTCGCAGGAAAGCACTCCTGCGAATCAATTGCACAACAATGAAAAATGTCTGTCGGCCAGACTCACTAGCTCAGTAATAAACGGGTGAGCTCTGAAATGCGCTGCTGCGCAGCGACAATAGACCAAATCTGAAAATTAGGAAGATTTATCCAGACGCGCTTGAAAATATCAAACCGTTGACAACTCAAGGTGGCAGGCGTAGACCGAGAAACAGCGCTGCGCAAGTGGGCCGACGGTCGCCTCCGGCGGCGCAGGGACCCCGCCCGGCCCCGGAAAGCTGCACCATGCCAACAGAAGCAGCAGTCAGAGCAGAGGAAACGTTGATCCATGTTCTTTGGATCAACGCGGGTCTCAGTTGTGACGGCGATTCGGTGGCGTTGACTGCCGCCACCCAACCCAGTATCGAAGAGATCGCACTGGGCGCGCTTCCCGGCCTCCCGAAGGTCGCCGTGCACTGGCCTCTGATCGACTTCGAATGCGGACCCACCGGAGGGGCAGACGATTTCCTCGCGTGGTTCTTCAAAGCCGATCGCGGCGAATTGGAACCCTTTGTGCTGGTCGTCGAAGGATCCATCCCCAACGAGAAGATCAAGGACGAGGGCTACTGGTGCGGGTTCGGCAATGATCCCGCCACGGGTCAGCCGATAACCACCAGCGAGTGGCTCGACCGGCTGGCACCCAAGGCAACCGCAATCGTCGCGGTCGGGACCTGCGCTACCTACGGTGGCATCCACGCCATGGCCGGTAATCCCACCGGCGCGATGGGTGTGCCCGACTACCTCGGTTGGGAGTGGAAGAGCAAAGCGGGCATCCCGATCGTCTGCGTTCCCGGCTGCCCGATCCATCCCGACAACCTGTCGGAGACGCTGACCTACCTGCTCTACATGGCGACCGGCCAGGCACCGATGATCCCGCTCGATGACGCGCTGCGCCCCAAGTGGTTGTTCGGCAACACCGTGCACGAAGGGTGTGACCGGGCCGGCTACTACGAGCAGGGCGACTTCGCCACCGAGTACGGGTCGCCGAAATGCATCGTCAAACTCGGCTGTTGGGGCCCGGTCGTGAAGTGCAACGTGCCTAAGCGCGGGTGGATCAACGGAATCGGCGGTTGCCCGAACGTCGGCGGAATCTGCATCGGCTGCACGATGCCGGGCTTCCCGGACAAGTTCATGCCGTTCATGGACGAGCCGCCGGGCGGCAAGCTCTCGAGCACCGCGTCGGGTCTGTACGGCACCGTGATCCGCAATCTGAGGGGTATCACGGCCCGCACCCTCGACAAGGAGCCACGCTGGCGCCACACCGGCACCCAACTGACCACCGGAGCCCGCCGCACCTGGTAGGTGCCGGCGAGCTTCATTCTCGCTTCAGACCTAGCCCTCGGGCTCAAGAGCCCCAAAGCGGATGGAAGTAGTGCGATGACAACCATCATTCCCGAGCCGACACAAACCAAGCGGGAGCCCGGCCAGCTCGTCGAGATGGCCTGGGATCCGATCACCAGGATCGTCGGCAGCCTCGGCATCTACACCAAGATCGATTTCGAGAACAAGGAAGTCGTCGAGTGCCACAGCACCTCGTCGATCTTCCGCGGCTACTCGATCTTCATGAAGGGCAAGGATCCCCGCGACGCCCACTTCATCACCAGCCGCATCTGCGGTATCTGCGGTGACAACCACGCGACCTGTTCCTGTTACGCGCAGAACATGGCCTACGGGGTCAAGCCACCGCACCTCGGTGAATGGATCGTCAACCTGGGCGAGGCCGCGGAATACATGTTTGACCACAACATCTTCCAGGAGAACCTGGTCGGTGTTGACTTCTGCGAGAAGATGGTCGCCGAAACCAATCCAGGGGTGCTCGCCAAGGCCGAGAAGACTGCGGCGCCGCACGCCGGGGCGCACGGATACAAGACGATCGCCGACATCATGCGCTCGCTCAACCCCTTCAGCGGCGAGTTCTACCGCGAGGCGTTGCAGGTCAGTCGCTGGACGCGGGAGATGTTCTGCCTCATGGAGGGTCGCCACGTGCACCCGTCGACCTTGTACCCGGGCGGGGTCGGCACCGTGGCGACCATCCAACTGATGACCGACTACATGACGCGGCTGATGCGCTATGTCGAGTTCATGAAGAAAGTCGTCCCGATGCACGACGACCTGTTCGACTTCTTCTACGAGGCGCTGCCCGGATACGAGAAGGTCGGCCTGCGCCGCACGCTGCTCGGCTGCTGGGGCTCGTTCCAGGATCCCGACGTGTGCAACTTCGATTACAAGGACATGGAGCGCTGGGGTAACGCGATGTTCGTCACCCCGGGCGTGGTGGTCGACGGCAAGCTGGTCACCCACTCGCTGGTGGACATCAACCTGGGTATCCGGATCCTTTTGGGCAGTTCGTATTACGACGACTGGACCGACCAGGAGATGTTCGTCAAGACGGATCCGCTGGGCAATCCGGTGGACCGTCGTCACCCGTGGAACCAGCACACCAACCCGCACCCGCAGAAGCGGGAGTTGGACGGCGGCAAGTACAGCTGGGTGATGTCGCCGCGCTGGTTCGACGGCAAGGATCACCTGGCGCTGGACACCGGCGGCGGCCCGCTGGCCCGGTTATGGTCGACCGCGCTGGCCGGCCTCGTTGACATCGGTTACGTCAAGGCGACCGGTAGCAGTGTGAAGATCAACCTGCCCAAGACCATCCTCAAGGGGCCGGTCGAATTCGAGTGGAAGATCCCCAAGCACGGCAGTAACACCATCGAACGTGACCGGGCCCGAACCTACTTCCAGGCCTACGCCGCGGCGTGCGCGCTGCACTTCGCCGAGAAGGCGTTAGCGGAAATCCGCGCGGGGCGTACTAAAACCTGGGAGAAGTTCGAGGTGCCCGACGAGGGCATCGGTTGCGGCTTCACCGAGGCGGTCCGCGGCGTGCTCAGTCACCACATGGTGATCCGGGACGGCAAGATCGCCAACTACCACCCGTACCCGCCCACCCCGTGGAATGCCAACCCGCGCGACAGCTTCGGGACGCCGGGCCCCTACGAAGACGCCGTACAGGGGCAGCCGATCTTCGAGGAGAACAGCCGGGAGAACTTCAAGGGCATCGACATCATGCGCACAGTGCGCAGCTTCGATCCATGCCTGCCGTGCGGTGTGCACATGTACCTCGGGAACGGCAAAACCCTGGAGAGACTGCACACACCAACGCAGTCGGCTGCCGGGGACTGACATGGCGGATCGCCCGGAGGAAGCTGCCAGAGCTTCAGAAAGCGACGCGCAGTGGCGTACAGCGGGCGATCGAATCCAGACACTTCTGGATTCCTGCGCGGCGGGCGGTACCGCCGCGTATGAACGCGCCCAGCAACTGGTCCGCGAGGTGGTCGAGCTCTACGGGGCCGGCCTGGAACGGATCATCGCGTTGGCTCAGCTTTCTGGCCAAGACCCTGGGCTTGTTGAGCGGCTGGCCACCGACGACCTGGTGGCCAGCCTGCTCCTGGTACACGGCCTGCACCCGCACGACGTGCACCGGCGGGTGACCGACGCGCTGGACCGGGTGCGGCCGTACCTGGGCTCCCATGGTGGCGATGTGGACCTGGTCGACATCGCCGGCGAAACCGTCTGGCTTCAATTCGCGGGCAGCTGTAAGAGTTGTCCGTCGTCTGCGGTGACGCTGGAGTTGGCCGTCGAAGACGCGATCCGGGTAGCCGCGCCGGAAATCTCGTCCATCGAACTGGTGGCCGCCGAACCCACGGCGCAAGCCGTGATTCCGGCCGAATCACTGTTGGCCAAGATCAAGACGGCCAATCCCAACGGGGCGGCGGCCTGGCATCAGGTGCCCGATCTGAGCGACCTGTCCCCCGGCGAAGTAGGCGGCTTCCTGGTTGACGAGGCCGCCGGCCTCACCGTGCTGGCGTGTCGCGTTGACGACCAGCTGTATGCCTACCGCGACAACTGCCCAGTGTGCGAGAGATCGCTGGCCGGCGCGGCCCTGCACCGTGTCATGGGCGGGGCGGACCCAGTCCTGCGTTGTCCCCGGTGCCAAGCCCATTTCGACGTCGTGCACGCCGGGGCCTGCATCGACCACGATGCCGACTGCCACCTTGATCCCATCCCGCTGCTGACCCGCGACGGGGTGTTGTCCATCGCGGTGCCCGCCGAAGCGATGGGGGCCCCGGCGTGACGAGCCCGTCGAGTCCTTTTGCCGTCCTGGCGCGCATCACCAGCAACCGGCGACCGCCCGAACCGGCCGGCGAACGCTGCGAGATGTGCAACGAACTGATCGCCGACGAACACCAACACGTAGTGAATGTGGCTGGCAGACAGCTGATGTGCGCATGCCGCGCCTGCTATCTACTGTTCACCGACTCCCACGCCGAGCTGCGCTACCGCGCGGTGCCCGACCGGTATCTGGCGTTCCCGGATTTCGCGCTGGACCGCCGCGCGTGGACGGCGCTTCAGATCCCGGTCGGCATGGCGTTCTTCTTCAGGAACTCCGAACTCGGGCGGACGGTTGCCTTCTATCCCGGCCCGGCCGGAGCCACCGAATCAGAGCTGGACCTGGAAGCGTGGAACGCGATCAGCGGCGCCGACGCGCGGGTCGGCTTGCTGGCCGACGATGTGGAAGCGCTACTGGTCCGAGTGCCCCCAGAAGACGACGACGAAGACGCCGGTCCGCAAAGCTATCTGGTTCCCATCGACGCCTGCTACGAGTTTGTCGGACGCTTGCGCATGATGTGGCGAGGTTTCGATGGCGGCCAGGAGGCCACGGCATTCATCGACAGCTTCTTCGCGCGGGTCGCCGCCCGCGCCCGGGAGACGCCGCCCGAGAAGCCGTCATGACCGACCAGCCGCTGGATGTAACCTTCGCTGTTCTCGATGTGGCGCCCGAACCGTACGCTGTCACCCCGGTGCTCACCGCCCGCGTCCGCGTCGCCGCCGGTAGTGACGACCCTGTACACGCCATCGCCCTGCGCTGCCAGGTCCGCATCGAGCCGCTGCGGCGTTCCTACTCCGACGACGAAGCAGCAGGCCTGACCGACTTGTTCGGGCCTCGCCAGCGCTGGGCGAGGACCCAACGCACCTTTCTGTGGCAGCACTGCACCGCGATGGTGCCGGGCTTCACCGGCAACGCCGCGGTTGCGTTACCGCTGGACTGCACGTACGACTTCGAGGTCACCGCCGCCAAGTACCTGCATGCGCTGCGCGATGGCGCGTTGCCTCTCCAATTCCTCTTCAGCGGAACAATATTCGTCAAGTCGGAACGCGGCTTCTCGGTTCAGCAGGTGTCCTGGGACTGCGAGGATCGCTATGACATGCCAGTCGCGGTCTGGCGGGATCTGATCGCCCAGCACTATCCGAATTCCGGCTGGGTTCGTCTCGGCCACGAAACCGTCACCGCGCTGGCCGCGTACAAGTCGGCGGAAGGGCTACTCGACCTCGATCATGCAGTCACCTCGTTGCTGGCCGCCGATCGGCAAGCGGCCCAGTGACATCGAGGTCTTCAAGCTGGGACCGGGCCCGCGCCGTCGCCGACGCGGTGCTGTACGAAGGCTACCTGCTGTACCCCTACCGGGGTACGTCGAATAAGAACCAATCTCGCTGGCAGTTCGGCGTTTTAGGTCCACCCGGAGCGGCCGGCGCAGGCTTGGGCGAGGACGACACCCTCGCGGCAGAATTCCTGGTCGACACGGCCCAGGCAATCACCCTGGTGGTGCGGTTCCTGCAATTGCAGCGCCGCCAGGCTGAGCGCGAGATCGCCCGCGGCTTCGAGCCCGTCCTCGAACTGGCCACCGCTTCCGGATCGTGGCTGACCTGGGACGAGGCGGTCGAATGCGAAACAGTCTTCGGTCCTTTTGAATTCGACGATCTGGACCAACCCTTGACGGTTCCGGTCGTAGCGCCCGCGGCAATCGATATTCAGCTCCTCGACGGCGGTCGCCTGGTCCGCGAACGGCAGGAGGTGACCGGCGCACTGACCATCTCCTGGGAACCCGACGGCGCACTGCGCCGGGTCTTGATACGGGTCGCCAACATCGGTCCAG
>Ga0182012_10001536_pt1 | contig 25183 bp, 26 predicted proteins | sample 612S2SmetaG_FD_120486 | JGI IMG/M metagenome (GOLD analysis project Ga0182012, IMG submission 120486) | Permafrost microbial communities from Stordalen Mire, Sweden - 612S2S metaG | ecosystem: Environmental > Terrestrial > Soil > Wetlands > Permafrost | place: Sweden: Stordalen | collected...
CAAATCGTTTATAATCGTAGAGTTCGGCGTCATCCCACCAGCGGCTTTCGCGTGAAGTGGTTCCGGCACGTTGAAACACCTCGGTTAGCACAATGTTCGACAACCTATCCGACAAATTGCAGCGGGTTTTCAAAAACCTGCGCGGCGAAGGACGGCTCACTGCCGCCAACATGGAGTCAGCTCTCGGCGAAATCCGCATGGCCCTCCTCGAAGCCGACGTTAACTTCAAGGTTGTCAAGCAGTTAATCGAAAACGTGAAGGTCAAGGCGATGGGCGAGGAAGTGCTCTCCTCCCTCACCCCCACTCAGCAAGTGATCGCCATCGTGAAAGATGAGCTGGTCAAAATCCTGGGCAGCCACGAATCCAAACTGCGCTTCGCCAACGAACCGCCCAGCGTCATGCTGATCGTCGGCCTGCAAGGTTCGGGCAAAACCACCTCCACCGCAAAGCTCGCCAAATGGCTCGGCAAGAACGGGAAACGGCCGCAATTGGTCTCGGTTGACGTTTACCGCCCGGCCGCCCGCGAGCAGCTTCGCATCCTCGCCAAGGAAGTCAACGTCCCGATTTATGCCGGTGAAACCAGCGAAACCAAACCAGTCGATCTCGCTCGTTCCGCGCGCCGCGAAGCCACGCAATCCGGCCGCGACGTCCTCCTCGTCGACACCGCCGGGCGTCTCCATCTCGACGAAGAGCTGATGGCGGAACTGCGCGAACTGAAAGAACTTCTCAACCCGGTCGAAATCCTGTTCGTGGCGGACGCCATGACCGGGCAGGATGCCGTCAAATCCGCCGATGCCTTCCACAAACAGCTCGGCATCACCGGCATCATCCTCACCAAGATGGACGGCGACGCGCGCGGCGGCGCGGCTCTTTCCATCCGCCACGTCACCGGACAGCCCCTCAAGTTCGTCGGTGTCGGTGAAAAGTCGGACGCGCTGGAGCCGTTCTATCCCGAACGCGCCGCCCAGCGCATTCTCGGCATGGGCGATGTTTTGTCGTTCATCGAAAAGGCCCAGGAAGCCTTCGACGTCAAGAAACAGGAAGAAATCTCCCGGAAGCTGGTCGACAACGAATTCACCCTGGAAGACTTTCGCGATCAGATGAAGCAGATCCGCAAACTGGGTCCGCTGGAATCGCTGCTGGGAATGATGCCCAAAGTCGGTATGATGAAAGAGCTGCAGAATGTAAAAGTGGATGAGAAGGAAATCACGCGCGTGGTTTCCATCATCGACTCGATGACCCCGACCGAGCGCCGCAATCACATGATTATCAACGGCAGCCGGCGGAGGCGCATCGCCAGGGGAAGTGGGACCAGCGTTCAGGAAGTGAATTCGCTCCTGAAGCAGTACGCCGAGGCGCGCAAAATGATGAGGAGCCTTTCCGGCAGCCTCATGGGAAATTCGCCGCTCTCGAAGAAATTAGCCAAAATGAATTTGCCGGGCATGCTCGGCATGAAATAGAGGAAGCAGCAGAGAATGTTAATGATCCGTCTGGCGCGATTCGGCGCTAAGAAAAGACCTTTTTACCGCGTCGTCGTCATCGAAAAGGACAAGCCGCGCGATGGGCGCGCTCTTGAGGTGGTGGGCAACTACAGCCCCACCTCGAAGCCTGCCCAGGTAGTGCTGAAACACGAACGCATCGACCATTGGAAATCCAAAGGAGCGCAGCTCTCAGACACCGTCGAGCGTCTGGTGAAAGCCAACCCGGCCGTCGCGGCGCCCGCTGTCTAACGTATGGAGAAGCTGGTCGAAAACATAGCCCGCTCTTTGGTGGAGAAGCCGGACGAGGTCTCCGTCACCCGCAACGGCGACCAGATCGAACTCCGCGTGGCGCAGTCGGACGTGGGCGCGGTGATTGGGCGTCAGGGCCGCACGGCGCGTTCCTTACGAACCATTTTGGGAGCGGCGGGCTCGAAAAAGAACCAGCGATTGTCGCTTGAGATTGTTGAGTAAGGAATGGATTGGGTCACCATCGCGGTTCTTGGGAAACCGCGCGGCAACAAAGGGGAAGTGCTGGCCATTTCGCTCAGCGACAGTCCCGGACGCCTGGAATCGCTGGAGCGGGCGTTTCTGTTCCGTGACGATGCGGAACTGGGCGAACGCGTGGTGGAAAAAGCCTGGTTCCACGACCGCCGCCTGGTTTTGAAATTTGCCGGCGTCGACAGTATCTCGGAGGCCGAAACGCTGCAAGGCTGCGAAGTGCGCGTGCCGCTGGCCGAGCGGGCGCGGCTCGAACCGGGCGCGGTTTACGTCTCGGATGTGATTGGTTGTGAGTTGGTGGATGCCGTGTCCGGCAAGGCTCTGGGCCGGGTCACAGGGTGGGAAGATAACGGCCCGCAGTCGCTGATGGAAATCGATAGCGACTGGCTGGTGCCTTTCACCCCGGCGCTATGTAAGCAAGTGGATGTAGCGGGCAAGAAGATCCTGGTGGAATTGCCCGACGGTTTGAGGGAACTGAACGCCCATTGAAGTTTCAGGTGGTCACGATTTTCCCCGAGTTTTTCCGGGGGCCTCTGGAACACGGCGTCGTGGCCAGGGCGGTAGCGAATGGATCGGTGGAAATCCGAATCCACAATCTGCGGGATTGGACGGCGGATCGTCACAACACCGTGGACGATCGTCCGTTTGGCGGCGGCGAGGGGATGCTGATGAAACCCGAGCCTCTGTTTGCGGCGGTCGAAAGCATTCTGCCGGTACGCGATGCACGTGACACTCGCGTCATCCTGCTCTCGGCGCAAGGCGCGCGCTTCGATCAGCTGGCCGCCCGGCGTCTGGCTTCGTTCTGCGAGATCGTATTGATCTGCGGCCGTTACGAAGGCGTGGATGAGCGCGTGGCCCAGAATCTGGCCGATGAGGAGTTATCCATCGGCGATTATGTTTTGAGCGGTGGGGAACTCGCCGCTTGTGTAGTTTTGGATGCCGTGGGCCGTTTGCAGCCCGGCGTGGTGGGAAACGAAGATTCCACCAGCTTCGAATCGTTCGAAGCCACCGGCCATAGCGAGGGAATGCTGGACTGCCCGCAGTATACGCGTCCGGCGGAGTTCCGGGGCTGGAAAGTGCCCGAAGTTTTGTTGAGCGGCAATCATAAAGAGATTCGCCGCTGGAGGCGTGAAGCCGCTCTGGAGAAGACGGCGCGCCTCCGTCCCGACCTGCTGAAGGCAGATTAAGCCAAAGCTGAAGGCAGATTAAGCCAAAGCTGAAGGCGGATGTACGACAATAGGAAGTTAAGGAAAGATCGTTTAGAGGAAAGCCCATGCAGAACGCCTTGCTAGCCAAGTTCATCAATAAGAACAAGCGGACGGATGTCCCCGAGTTCCGCCCCGGCGATACCATCCGGGTCCACGTCAAGATCAAGGAAGGCGACAAAGAGCGTCTGCAAGCCTTTGAGGGCACCGTGATTGCCCGCAATAACACCGGCATGGGCGAGACCATCACGGTCCGCAAGATCAGCTTCGGCCAGGGCGTGGAGCGCATCTTCCCGGTGCATGCCCGCGTCATCGATCACATCGACGTGGTGCGCACAGGCCGTGTGCGCCGCGCCAAGCTCTATTACCTGCGCGGGTTGAAGGGCAAAGCCGCACGCCTTCGCGAGCGCACTTAGTTCCCATCCAGATGGCTGGCGCGCACAGCTGCCTCGACACGCATGAGCGAGACCTGCGTGCCCGCGGCTTCGCGTCCGTTGCCGGGGTCGATGAGGTGGGCCGCGGTTCGCTATTTGGCTGCGTGGTCGCCGCCGCCGTCGTGCTCTCGCCCAGCCGCCTCGTGCGTGGATTGAACGATAGCAAGCTGCTCAGCCCCGAGCGCCGCGAAGTGCTGTCCGCCCGCATCTGTGAGCGGGCCGTTGCCTGGGCCGTCGCCGAAATCGACGCTTCCACCATCGATCGCGTCAATATCTATCAGGCGAGCCGTTTGGCCATGAAGCTGGCCGTCGAATCGCTCGGGCTCCAGCCCCATTACTTACTCATTGACGCCGTGTCGATCGATCTCCCGATTCCGCAATGGCCCATGGTCAAGGCCGATGAACAATGCCACGCCGTGGCTGCCGCATCCATCGTGGCCAAGGTGTATCGGGATCGCCAGATGTGCGCCTTTCATGAAATCTACCCCGAGTATGGACTTCTGCGCCACAAAGGATACAGTTGCCCCGAACATTGCCGCGCGTTGAAGAAACACGGCCCCACCCCGCTTCACCGGATGAGCTTCCGGCCGGTGCTCCAATCGGCGGCCCACGCGTGAGCGAGCACTGGATCTATAAAGGGTTCTCGCTGCTGTTCATCGTCTTCTGCCTGGAACTCGGCGTGTTCCTGTTGGTTTATCCCTGGACGCTGCACTGGCAGGTGAATACCATCCCTTCCCTGGTTCCCTTTCTGCTCAAGATCTGGAACAGCGACTATTTCCGCGGCGCGGTGAGCGGACTGGGCTTGGTGAATATCTGGGTCGCGGTGATCGAGATGTTTCGTTTCCGGCGAATCAGCCGCCCGGAACAGTGACACCTGATATGATTTGTCGAATATGCGCAAACTCCTGCTTCTAGCCTTTGCCGTTCCGCTGTTCGCCCAACAACCCGAGGGGCCACCGCCGCCTCGCCGTGAAATGCCCGCTCCGAAGAACCTCCAGATCCTCAAACCGGGTCCGGACCTCATCCCGACCATGCGTGGATTCACCGCTTCGCTGGGCGTGAGATGCGATTTCTGCCACGTCCAGGGCAACTTCGCAAGTGACGACAAGCACGAAAAGCTGATGGCTCGCATGATGATCAAGATGACTGCGGATATCAACGGCAAATTCCCCGACGGTCAAACCCACGTCGGGTGCTTTACCTGCCACCGCGGCAGCACCGAACCCGCGCTCAATCCGCCGGCCGGCGAGCACCAGGAACACCCCGCGCCACCACCGCCTTCGCAGTAGGAATCGCGGCGCATTTTCCTGCTGACGGGAACGGCTCTCGCGGCGGCCAAAGTCTCCCGCGGGCAGTCCGCGCCAACCGCGAGCCAGCTCATCGAACGCATTCAGAAGAATGTGGGCGTGCCGGTGCAATGCGGACGCTGATCATCGGAGGGATAGCGTTTGTTCTGGTGGCCGCTCTCTTCGCGTCCAATGCGTTTGTATCATCGCTCACCCAGGTGTCCGCCATCCCGTTCCCGCCGATCGGTACGGCAGTCAGCAGCGGAGGCCAGGGGGCCTGCACCCACACGTCACCGACCTACTGTGCATGGACCAATGATGTGACAGGTGTAGACGAAATCTACGGGTGTTCCGGTGGTTTCACGACAGGGTCGTTTCAATGCACTGCGGCGGCGACCTGCTTGACGTGTGGCCACAACAGCACGTTATTCCCGGGCTATTCGATGGGGGCATCGATCAAGAAGGGCCAGCCCTTCTTCGAGCCGCAGCTATCAAAACAATTGGCTCTATGGGTGCAATACAGTACCGCGCATGCCGTTCTGTTGACCGAGTGGAATCAGCTTGTGAGAAGAGCCATTCATCCAGGTTTCCGGGGAGCGCAAAGCAATGCCGAAGTTAGACGCATTTCCGAACTGGTCCTTGCCGAGCAAGAACATCTGACCGGTTTGGACGTAGTCCCCGTAGCCCCCGGAAAACGCGGTTGGTATTAAACTTCACATTGCACCCGAGTCGAGCGCGCAGATTGCTGCTCGATCGGGACTTCCTAGGATTTGATTGGGTGCGTTCTCTAAGATCATCCCTGATGTGTTACTTCCTCCGCTTGCCATTCCGCCTTGAAAAGTGTTTCGTCGATCGAATTCGTCAATAACTCCGCAAGATGTTGAACGAACGGGTCTACGAGCATAGCTCCGGGAAACACGGGCAAGGTCACCACCCGAACGCCACCCTTCGCCAACTGTCCCCATTTCAACTCTGGCTTGTCCAGAACCCAATACTGGCTTGATGGACGGAAGTCGGTCACCACGCCAGGATAAGGTTTGGCAATGTATTTGTGAGCGGCCCGGTGGTTCGTTTCCCACACCCGTCCCAGAAGAGATAAGCTCGGAGCTGCCCGCCGCGACCGCCGCCTGTCGAACCCTTTTAGCAGTAATCCTCCCCATACCGGGAGCCTGTCTCTCAGAACTTCAAACTTGCCCTTGATAAACTTCACCTTGCCTTTCGAGTCGAGGTGAGTTAGCCCCATGCCGTGGAAAGCGATCCGCTGCAAAGTACGACCAATCCTGGTCCAAATGCGGGGGGAAACAAAGTGCCAGTTCAGGGTGTCGAACAGCGCGAGCAGAGCGATGGACTCGCCCGCCGCGCGAAGCTGCTGGGCCACCTCGTAGGCGATCGTGCCGCCCAGACAATATCCGCCGAGAAAGTAGGGCCCACGGGGTTGAACACTTTGAATCGCCCTCACATAAAGAGCCGCCATCTCCTCGATTGTTGTCAGCAGGGGGGAACAGCCATCCAGCCCCTGGGATTGCAACCCATAAAATGGCTGTTTGCTGCCCATATATTGTGAAAGCTTTCGATAATTCAGAATGTTGCCGCCGGCTGCGTGAAAGCAGAAAAAGGGCGAGCGAGAACCCTGTGGCTGGATTGGCACCAGAGGCGACCAACCTGACGGGGACGATCCCTCCGAAATGACCTGCGCAAGAAGTTCGATCGTGGGGGCCTGATAAAGAGTCGCCAAGGGCAATTTAACGCCGAGCATCTTCTCGATTCGGACAAATAGTTGAACCGCCTGCAACGAGTGACCGCCCAAATCGAAGAAATTGTCGCGGACCTCGATGGTCTCAACATCCAAAACCTGCTTCCAGAGGCTAATTAAGGAGAGCTCCAACGTAGTCAGAGGCGATGCGATCCGCCCGGTGGTGTCGCTTCCCGATGAAAGGCTCTCCGGCAGGGGCAGCTGCTTGCGGTCGAGCTTTCCATTTGGAGTGAGAGGGAGCTTTTGCATCACCACGCAGGTCGCCGGAATCATGAACACTGGCAGTTTCTGCTTCAGGTAGTCTCGTAATTCACGAGGTTTTGGGACGGAGCCTGGGCGGATTGGGGAGATATACGCCACCAGGCGCCGGTTACCGGGTGAATCCTCGCGGACCAAGGCAGCGCACTGGCCAACCAGCGGATGCTGTTTCAGGGTTGCCTCGATCTCTCCAAGCTCGATCCGGAAACCTCGCAACTTTACTTGCTGATCGATCCTATGGATAAACTCGATCGAGCCATCCGCAAGGCGTCGAACCAGGTCTCCTGTCTTGTATAGGCGAGCGGCGCGATCGGCATGGAACGGGTCGGCAACGAATCTGCTTTTTGTCAAATCCGGACGCCCGAGGTACCCGCGGGCCAGACCATCGCCGCCTATGTAGAGTTCACCTGGAACTCCGATCGGCACTAACTTCCGGTTGGTGTCCAGGACGTAAAAAGTGGTGTTGGCGATGGGGGAGCCTATCAAGACCGGTCCACCCGCGCCCACACGAGCCACGGACGACCAAACCGTCGTCTCCGTGGGTCCATACATGTTCCATAGCGACTTACAACGTTCCAGCAGATCGTGAGCAAGTGACTCCGGCCAAGGTTCGCCGCCGCAAAGTATCTTTAGATTTCGGGATCCCTTCCAGCCCGCATCCAGCAACAGCCGCCAGGTTGAGGGAGTCGCTTGCATCACCGTGGCCGCGCACCGCTTCATCAGCGACGAAAGCCGGGCCCCGTCCGCAATGGTCTCTTTGCCTGCAATCACAACTCGTGCGCCGGTGATCAGGGGCAGAAATATCTCCAGGGCTGCGATGTCGAACGACGGAGTCGTTACGGCCAGCAGGACATCGTCGGAACGCAGCCCCGGCTCGCGCTGCATTGAAGAAAGAAAATTAACTAATGCACGATGCGGAATCTCGACTCCGTTGGGCTTGCCAGTGGAACCGGATGTATAAAGGACATAAGCCAGATCGGAGGATTGGCGCACGGCCCCGTGCGGCTCGCCGTCATCGCTCTGATCAAACGGCGTATCCAGGCAAACCACACGGGCATTGTTTGGAGGAAGCCGCTCTTGTAAGCTCCGCAGGGTCACGAGCACGCGCGGCTGGCAATCGTCGATCATGAAGGCCAGCCGGCCGGCGGGGTAGGCCGGATCGAGCGGAACGTATGCCCCGGTTGACTTCAAAATGCCCAATAGCCCGACCGGCATTTCCAGCGAGCGCTCCACGAAGATTCCCACGAGCGCGCCAGGTCCCACGCCGCAGGTCCGAAGATAACGCGCCAATCGATCGGCGCGGTCATTCAGTTGACGGTAAGTAAGCTGGCGATCCTCGAAGACCACGGCGACCGCATCCGGCGTACGTTCCGCCTGCGCTTCAAACATTTGATCCAGCAGGCGGTCTTCGGGATAAATCGTCTGTGTCTGGTTCCACTCCCCCAGCAACTGGTCCCGCTCTCGAGGCGTCAGGAGGGGTACTTCCGCAAGGCGCAAATCGGGATTGTGGGCAACCGATTCGAGCAGCGTCTTATAGTGCGCCAGCATGCGTTCCATCCGCTCATCGTCGAACAGGTCCGTGCTGTACTCCATGTCGAGCCACACCTGGTCTCCGCAGTCCGTCACAAAGAGAGTTAGATCGAACTTCGAGGTTCCGCTCTCCGACAGAAGCGACTCTACGGTGAGGCCTTCGAGCCCGATAAATGGGAGCAGTTGATCCCGGTCGCGCCAAATAAGCATGACTTGAAACAACGGGGAGTAACTCAAATTACGCTCGGGCTGGAGCCTGCGGACCACCTGATCGAACGGCGCCGCGCGGTGCAGATAGAGTCCCAGCGCTCCCTTTTGAACGCTGGCAAGCAACTCGCGAAACGTCATGTCTCCCGTCAGTTCGCTTCTTAGTACCTGGACGTAGAGCAGAAACCCGATTAAGAGCTGCAGGTCTTTCCTGTCCCGGTTGGCGACAGGAATTCCAATTAAGATGTCTTCGTTTCCCGTATAGCGGTAGAGCAGCGTGTTCAACGCGGCGGCAAATACCGTAAACGGCGTTACGCCAGCTCGCTGGCCAATGTCCCGCACCGCCCCCGCAAGAGCCGGATCGAGGGCGATTCGTTTCCTAGCTCCGCGGTAGGAGAGGGCCGGCGGCCGGGTCCGGTCAGCGGGTAGATCCAGCAGTTGTGGCGCCCCCCTGAGGTTTTGCTCCCAAAAGGCCAGATCTTCCTCGAAATCCTCGTCCACATGCTGTTTCACCTGCCAGTCGGCGTAGTCGCCAAACTGGATCGGCAAGGGAGGGAGGGAGGGCGGTTCATTATGCGAGACAGCACGATAGAGTACCGAGAGCTCCCGCCACATGACACCCTCTGAGGACCAATCGCACACGATGTGATGCATCATCAGAATGAGCACGTGCTCGTGAGGACCCAGTCCAAGCAAGGTGACGCGAATTCCCGGTTCCGTCCTGAAATCGTAAAGACGCCGGGGCTCGTCGACCAGCAAGCGCTCCACTTCTGCTTGACGCACTGAGCCGGTGAGTGCGCCCAGATCGATCTTCTTGATCTGGATCTGCCAAGTCTGATGGACCGTCGCCACAGGCTCGCCGTCGATTACGTCGATCGTCGTCCGCAGAATCTCATGACGCGCGACGATGACGTTCACCGCACGCTCCAGGGCTTCGACGTTGAGATCGCCCGCGAGTCGCACCGCTTCAGATTCGTTGTAGACGGGCAACCCGGGATGTAATTGCTCCATGAACCACAGGCGGCGCTGTCCCGGGCTCAGGGGACACGGGAGACTCCGGTCCCGCGGAGGAATTACGGATGGGGTAATCGACGAAGAAACATTTTGCAGAGCTCTCTCCCGAGGCGGCGCGGACGAAACGGAAGCGCCGGGGCCCGTCGTAGGATTCTCGTTGAGCAATCGTCTCCGGACCAGCGCAGCCTGCTGCGCCACCGTTGTGTTCTCGAAGAAATCGGATAGCGAGAGCGCCACCGGAATTGTCTCGCGAAGGCGCGAAACACATTCGACAGCCAGGAGCGAATGTCCGCCCAGAGCGAAGAAGTTGCTGTCCGCTTCGATTCGGGTCGCGGAGAGAACCGCGGCCCAACTCTCTGCAATCAGCTGCTCGATCGAGGAATCCGAAACCTGCCATCCGTCATGCGGCGCAGGGCCGTTCGCCTGTGAGACGGCCGAAAGCCCCGTGGGGGACGCGTCTTCGCGGAGCCGGAGGCGCTGTACTTTCCCGCTGGGACCCTTCGGCAAATCGCTGGTAAAGTAAATCCGCGTCGGAGTCTTGAATTGTCCAAGCCGCTGCTCGCAGTAGCTGAGTAGTTCGCTTTCGTCCGGCGCGGCCCCGGCGCGCAGCACCACAAAAGCAACCAGGTCCTCGCCCAAATAATGGTCTGGAATTCCGACCGCGGCGGCTTCCAGCACGGCTGGGTGGGATTCCAACACGTCATCGATCTGCCGGGGCGCAATGTTCACGCCGCCCTTAATGATGAGCTCCTTGGATCGGCCGACAACGAAAAAGTAGCCGTCCTCATCCCGGTACGCGAGATCGCCGGTGTGCATCCAGCCTTCCGCATCAAGCACCTCGCCAGTCTCGTCGGGTTGCTTGTAGTAACCCTGCATGAGGGCCGCACCGCGTATCTCCATTTCGCCGGATTCGCCCGTGGGTAATTCGATGCCTTCACGGTTGACGATCCGCACATCGAAGCCCCACGGCAGCCCGGGAGAACCGATCTTATTCGCGCCCGGAGGTAAGGGATTCGAGAAAATGTTGCCGGCCTCGCTGGACCCCATCGCCTGGATCAACAGCAATTGGAACTTGTCAAGGAACTCCTGATGTAATGATGGCGCCAGTGGCGCTGAGGAACTCCGGAGAAAACGGACAGCTTTGAGGGCATCACGGCGGGTGGCGGCGCGCGGATCCTTCCAATCGAGAAGCTGAGAAATAATCGTCGGTACCAACGCCGACCAGGTGCAATGGTACTCTTCGAGCCAATCCCAGAACTGGCTGACGCTGAAACGATGCGGCACGACCACTGACCCGCCGCTCAACAGGGTAGGGATAAGAGTGACGCATTCCGCGTTGATGTGGTAGAGGGGCAGCAGAAGAAGAGAGCGGTCCGATGACGTCAGTTGGTGAGCGGCAATCGAGTTTCTGGCGCCGGCGAGCACCGTCCGATGGGAATGGACGGCTGCCTTTGGCTGGCCAGTACTGCCCGAGGTATACATCAGGAGCGCCGGATCTTCCGGCCCCGGAGCCAACAACTCCAGACGTGGGGCGGCGGTTCGTGTTGACGCGAGTTCGGCGTCCATTTCGGCTGAAATCACGCGCACGGCCCGCTTGCCCTCAGCCAGCACCTCTTGAATCAATGCCGCGTAATCTTGCGAGACGTAAACGACTTCGGCATCGCAATGGTCGAGCGTGTAAGCAAGTTGAGTTACGCCCGCCCGCACGTTGAGAGGAACAACGACGAAGCCGCCGTACATCGCGCCCAGGAACAACTGCGCGGTAAACAGTCCGTTGTCCAGTAAAAACGCGATCTTATCGCCTGGCGCCAGCCCGGCGCCCACGAATTCCGCGCAGAGTAGTCTGAGCCGCTCCTGCAAAGCCCGGAACGTGACTTCTCTTCCGCTCTCAGGGCTGAGGAGAAAAACGCTCTCCGGCTGCCTTTCAGACATCCGGTCGACCAGCTCACGGATTGTCCGGCTTTCGACGCCCGCACTCATAAATAACTCGAAATGTGCCCGCTCTAAGAATGCTACACCAATATGGTTAGATTTGTGTAAGTCAGAGTAAGGGGTGGGAATGAAACCCCAGAGAGCGGAGCGGTTCGATCACCGCATTTTCAAAATCAAGCTTGCCACCTCGCAGGTCATGGCCAGCCTTTTGCACTACCGACAACGCCGTGCGCGCGGGAATCAACTGGATTGCAGAACGCATCTCGTCCTGCGAAGCAAAGGGATCCGTAGTTCCGAGAACGAACAGCGCAGGAGCGCGCAGGGCGGGGAAATGCGCCGTGCGCGATTGGACCGGCTTGCCCGGAGGATGCAGAGGGTACGAGAAAAGCAGCAGTCCATGCGCCACTTCCGGCTTCTCCGCGCAAAGGATCGTCGTCTGCCTTCCGCCGTAAGATTGGCCGCCCAGGATCACGCGCCCAGCAACCAGGGTGCGCATCACCGCCGCTGCTGTTTCGATGCCTTCGCGATCGGCCGACCCATTTCCAGTGGGCGGCCCCGTGGGACGCTTCCGGCGGAACGGCAGATCATACCGGAGCACGACGTAACCAGCGCCCGACAGTGCTTGTGCGGCCGCCAGCAGCAAAGGCATGCGGCAGTTGCCGCCCGCTCCATGCGTTAACGCCACCGCATCCCCGTTCGGTTGAGCCGGTTGATACAGAAACCCGCTGAACTCGCCGGTGTGAAACTCGGTGAAGCCTGCGCTCATAGTCTCGCCGCAAACTGACGCGCCACGATATCGGCCTGATCCTGAGGCAATCCGGCGACGCCTGCGATCCACGCGCCTTTCGTGAATACGTAAAGCGGACGGCCGCCGTCCATCCCGGCATACCCGCCCATATGCGCGAGGTACTTCGAGCCTTTCAGCTCCTTGTTCCAATCGAGCAGAAGAAACGCTGCGTGGTCGGCATCGGCCATCTTGCCCAGAAACTGCTGATACTCCAGTTTGCCGCGTTTGTAACTGGCAAGGTTCCCGCCGGGCATGAACTTCTTGTCCAGCAGATGATCCGGAACGCGCTCCATCTTGATCAGGCCGGTTTGCGGAAAGTGCTGGGATTGATCCGGCGGCGGGTCGGTTGCGTCGGCCGGAGGAGCGGTCTTCACTTCCAGCGCAGGATTGGAGCAAGCGCCGCTGCTGAAGAGTAGAACCGCAAGCGCGAGACAGAACCGCGAAGTCATTCCCTATTCATATCGCAACGCGCGCGTCGGTTCAATCCGCGACGCTCGTCTCGCCGGGACATATGCCGCCAGCATCGTTACCAATAGCAGCAGCGGCACCACTACCGCATACGCCACCAGATCCACACGCGACGTCGCGAACATCTTGTTCAAGAGCTGTTCGGCCGCGAGACCCATCGCAATGCCGAGTACCGTTCCGATCCCCACCAGGACCATACCCTGCTTCATTACCATCCGCAGCACCTCCCAACGCCCCGCGCCAATCGCCATGCGGATTCCGATCTCCCGCGTTCTTCGGTTCACGTTGTACGCGATCAGGCCGTATAAGCCCGCAATCGCGAGCGCCAGCCCCACCAAACCCATTGCGCTCACCAAATCGATAATCATCCGAGGCGCTTCCACCTCGCGATTCCGATAGTAATCCTCATAGGTGCGCACGTTGAACATCGGCTGGTTCGGGTCGAGTTTTCTCACCGCATCGCGCAACATTCCGGCTAACTGCGCCGGATCGCCGCTGGAGCGGAACATCAGAGTCATCTGTGAAACCGGGCGCTGTGCTCTCGGCAGGTAGAGGAAATCCGTTGGGGGTTCCGCGATCCACTGATATTTCATGGTGGGAGCCACTCCTACGATCTCCACATCGGAACGTTTCTCTTTCCCATCCACCACACTGATATGTTTGCCGAGCACATCTAGGCCCGGCCAGTAATGGCTGGCGAAATGTTCGTTCACAACCGCTACGCGCGGTGAATTCGAGGTGTCTGTTGACCGAAACCCTCGCCCGCGCAAGAGCGGGAGCTTGAGTGTCTGGAAATAGTTGTCATCGACGGTGTCGCCTATCGCCCCGAAACTCTCGCGATCTTTCGGCATGGGGAAGCCAGTCGGTACGAATTGAACATAGTCAAACCCGCCCTCCTGCATCGGATAGTTGGCACTCACCGTCGCATTCTCGACGCCAGGCTCCGAGCGGACGCGCTCCACGAGATTCGTGTAGAACTGCTGGGTCCGCGCCTCGTTGTAGCGCACCAAACGCGGATCGAAGCTCGCCATCAACAGGTGTTCTCTCGCAAAAGTCACGTGCTCGCTCCAGAGGCGCTCGAAACCGCGCACGGTGAGGTAGGCCGTGGTCAGCAGCATCAACGACGTGGAAACCTGCGCCACCACCAGCACGCTTCTTCCCCATGGCCGCTTCCGTCCGGGAACGTCAACATCCGCGGATTTCAGCCCGTTTACCAGATTGAGGCGGGTGGTCTGAAGCGCGGGCGCGAGGCCGCATAGGAGGGCGCTTAACATTGTCGCCGCCAGGCTGAAGAGCAGTACGCGCCGGTCCATCTGAATCGTCAGGGCCATCGGCAGTTCCGAAGGAATCTTATACTGGCCGATGAATCTTACGCCGCCGTATCCGATCGCAATCCCCGCAATGCCGCCGAGAGAAGCGAGTATTAGGCTTTCTGTGAGCAGCAGGCGGATCAACCGGAAACGCCCGGCGCCAATCGCCAGCCGCACGGCGATCTCTCGGGAGCGCGTCCGTGCGCGACTCAGCAGAAGCCCCGCCACGTTCGTGCATGCCACCAAAAGGACGGCCAGAGCGAGCACCCCCAGCACCATGCCCACGCTCGCATCGCCCTCGTCTTTCTTCATTCTCAGCTCGAATTCGGAATAAGCGCTCGCGCCTCGGCCTTTGTTGAATTTCGGGTACTCGCGTTCCAGGTTTCTCGCGAGCACGGCAACCTCCTCCCGCGCCTGGGCAACGGTTACGCCGGGTTTCAATCTCCCGCGCACGCTCAATTCACGGTCGTCCCGATCCTCGAAAAAATTGATCTTCGGGTCGGGAATCAGCCGCGCCATCATGGCGAGAGGCACATAGAAATCCGGGTGGTCGTAAATCCCTGTCCCTGTGAATGCTTCCGGCGCGACGCCGATCACCGTGAAATCCAGCCCGTTGAGCAAAATGTGCCTGCCCACCACCGATGGGTCGCCCGCAAAATCCTGTCTCCAGAAAGCAGGACCCAACACGACCACCGCATCGCGTCCCGGAACCCGGTCTTCATCGGCACGAAAGCCGCGCCCGATCCGCGGTTCCACGTGGAGCACGCCAAAGAAGTTCGAAGAGACCAAAACCCCGCCTTTCACGCGCGGGGCTGCGTCCGGCTGCCCGCTGAAAGCGATGCCTTGCATGTCGGTCGACGCCTCCAGACCTTCAAAGGTCTTCGATCTTTCGACAAGGTCCAGGTACTCGCGGTACGAGAAGTTGTCGAAGGCGTAGTCACGCGAGGTGCTTACCAGACTGACCACGTGGTCGTGGTCCGGTACCGGCATGGGCCGCAGAATGATTCCGTCCACCAGGCTGAAAATCGCCGAGTTCATTCCGATCCCAAGCGCCAGGGTGACCACCACAAATGCGGTAAACCCGGGCGCATGCCGCAGACCGCGTAACGCATACTTTGAGTCATCCAAAAAATCAGTTAGCCAGTGAATCCGCCGCATGTCTCTCGCTTCCTCCTTACGCTGTTCCAGTCCATCCATGGCGCGCATGGCCCGGCGCCGCGCCTCTTCCGGCGACAACCCGCGCGCCAAGCCTTCTTCGATCTTGCTTTCCAGGTGAAACTGCAGTTCCTCATCGAGCTCCTGCTCCACCCGCCATCCGCGGAGAATGGAACGGAGCCGCAAAGGCACCATAAATCGCCAGTGCTTCCACCGCATCAGTTTCTAAGCCTCGGAGAGCTGAACCACCATCGAGATGGCTGCCGAAAGCCGCTCCCAGTTGGCCGCTTCAGATTCGAGCTGCTTCCGGCCGATATTGGTCAGCGAGTAGAACTTCGCGCGCCGGTTGTTCTCCGTCTGCTTCCACTCGGCCGTAATCCAACCCTCCTGTTCCAGCTTGTGCAATGCCGGATAGAGCGATCCCTCGCTCACCTGCAGCACTTCGCCTGAAACGGATTTCAAGCGCTGGCTGATGGCCCAGCCATGCAGAGGCTCCAGCGCGAGTATCTTCAAAAGCAGCAGATCCAGCGTGCCCTGGACCAATCCGGATGGTTTGCTCATGGTTCCCTCGGTTTCCTAGTAGAGCAGTATAGCCCAAGCTTCCCTCGGTAAGCAATATGGTTGCCTTGTCCATACTAGAATGGTACGATGTAATGTATGAAAAAGACACTCAACATCGACGGTACGCTCCTCGAAGGCGCGCGGCAGGCTTGCGGCGCAACGACGGACACGGAAACCATTCGCCTGGGTCTGGAATCCCTGGTGCGCCATGCCTCCTATGCCCGGCTCAAAGCGCTCATCGGTTCAGAGCCTGACGCCCAGGACGTGCCGCGCCGTCGTGAAACTCCATCCGCCAAAGGTCATGTAGCCTAAATGATTTTGGTGGACACCTCCGTATGGATTCGGGCCCTGGCCGGACGGGCTCCCTACGCCCAGGGTCTCTCCAGGCTTTTGGAACGAGATGAGGTAACGGGACACGAACTTGTCTACGGCGAACTCCTCATTGGTGACCGCGGAGGCCGTAAAGGGCTTCTTGAAGATTACGAACGGATGCAGCAGTCGCGCCTGGTTCCTCACCGCGACGTAGTGGCATTCGTTCGCGCCAAAGATCTACACGGGCGCGGCGCGGGCTGGATCGACGTCCAACTCCTGGCCTCCGCAGTAGCAGAGCGCTTGATGCTCTGGACGGCCGACCAACGATGCGCCAATCTCGCCGAAAACCTGGGCGTGGCTTACAGGCCGCCGATGCCGTAGCATACAATCCTTGATCATGAACCTGCGCCCAGTCGCCGCCGTTTCCCTGCTCAGTCTCCTCGCGCACCTCTCGCAAGCGCAAACTCAAGTCGCGGTAACCGTTTCGAACTCCATCGACACCTCGTCCGGGATTGACGGCGCGTTCCAGCTATTCATGTCCACATCCTTCCAGCCGGCGGCGTACGACGACCAATTTTTCGTTCGGTTCCCCAGCGCAACCACGCCATTAACAAGCCTGGAACCGCGCCACATCCGAGTCCAGGCCCTCGACGAAGATGTCCCCGAAACCGCGCCCGGCGTGTGGGACTTCAGCCACCTGAATGGAATGATGGTCCCCATCCAAAGCTCGGCCGACCATTCACCGGAGTTCCAAATTGCCGTCGCGCCATCTTTCCTGGACGCATCCAACGGCAACATGATCCAGACGCCGGCCAATCTACAAGCCTTCGCCGATTACTCCAGCAGCCTGGTCCAGTATTTTAATCTCGGAGGTTTCAACGCCAGCGGCCAGCACGTCCAATCGCCCAGCCCCTACCCCATCGAGTGGTGGGGTATCTTCAACGAGCCCAACGGAAACGGACTTACCGCCCAGCAGTATGTGGATCTTTATAACACCGTTGTTCCGCAGATGGCCGCCACCGACCCCAACGCCAGGTTCGTCGCGGTCGAACTATCCGACTATGAAGGGCAGGCAGATGCATATCTCCCCACCTTCGTGAGCCAGGTGACCGCGCCAGTGGACGTGGTAGCCACTCACTTCTATTCCACATGTAATCAAGCCGACACGGACGAGACCGTGTTCCAATCGGTCCCTGGCTTCGTGTCCGAGGTGGAAAAAATCTACTCCTATCTGGCCACGAATCCGGCACTCGCCGCAGTCCCGGTATGGGTGACGGAAAACAACGTGAATGCCGACTACAATATCGGCAACGGCATCAGCGCCTGCAATGGAACCCCTTTTACAACTGACCTTCGCGGAACGTCCGCGTTCTTCGCGGCATGGCGTCCTTACGTCATGTCCCAGTTAGCCAAAGCCGGCGTTCAGGCGCTCTATCACTGGGATTTCAACGCCGACCAGCAGTTCGGCGAAGTGGACGATAACACGTTGCAGACTTACCTGAGTTACTGGGTCGATTTCTATCTGGCCTATTTCTTCCCGACTCCACCCGGAGGGCAGATTCTGCAAGTCTCCGTGAACTCTACGCAGGTGGAGGCGCTCGCCGTGCGCTATCCGGATAACTCCGTTTCGTTACTGATCGCCGACATCGCCGCGTCTAATTACCTCTCTAACAACGGCGCCGGCGTGCCCGCCACGGTGACTCTCGATATTTCCGCGCTGGGCGGCAACTTCAGCTCGATAACGGAGGTCATGCTCGACAGCAACACCAATCCCGCGACGGGGCCGGTTGAAACGACACTGCCGGTGACTCCCCAACTTCAGATTGCTCTCAACGGTCTCGGGTCCGTCCTGATCCGCTTGAACCAGGCGCCTTTATCGCTCAACCCCGCGGGAATCGTGAATGCGGCCAGCTATCAGTCCGGCGCTGTCACTCCGGGGGAGATCATCACTCTATTCGGTACCGGTCTGGGACCGCCGTCCTTGGTATCCGGACAAGCTTCCTATCCGACCGTGCTGGATAATTTCGCAGCCGGCATGCGCGTCTTCTTCGATGGCGTCCCCGCACCGGTCGTCTTTACCTGGGATCAACAGGTTTCCGTCGTCGTCCCGTATGAAGTGACCGGTCAGGCTTCCACCGCCGTCCAACTCGAGTATCTTGGACAGCAGAGCGCCCCTCTCAAGCTCGCCGTAGCGGCCTCGGCGCCCGGAACCTTTTCCGACGGAGCTTCGGGCTCCGGTCAAGGCGCCATCCTGAATCAGAATCTTTCTCTCAATAGCGCCGCCAATCGAGCAGCTCCCGGAGACGTCATCGCCATTTACGCCACCGGGCAGGGCAATCCGCAAGGCAATTACGTAACCGGGCTGATCCCGGCAGTCGCTTCGCCATCGGATTCGCGCGTCAGCGTCACTATCGGGGGCATTCCCGCGCAAGTCACTTACGCCGGGGCCGCTCCGTATGAAGTGGGCGGCGTGATGCAAGTCAACGTGCAAATACCCGCATCAACGGCGGCCGGCAACGCCCCCGTCCAAATCACCGTCGGCACTTCAGTGAGCCAGCCGGGCATCACGGTAGCCGTTCAATAGTTCGTGCTATCCTGATCTTTCAATGCAAGACATCCACCGCCATCATCACCACGGGAGCAGCACAATCTAGCGCGGCGGAATCTCGTTACGGCAACAGGAACTTTATCGAGCCCGCCCCCCACCGGCGGGCTTTCTGTTTTTTGGAAACCAGATGCTCGACTTTACCAAGCTGAATGGCCTCGTGCCGGCGATCGTAACGGACGCCGCGACGGGCCGCGTCCTTATGCTGGGCTTCATGAACGAAGAGGCCTGGGCCAAGTCGCTTTCCACCGGGGACGTCACCTTCTGGAGCCGCTCGCGGAACAAGCTGTGGACCAAAGGCGAAACCTCCGGGAATAAACTCCGTATCCGCGAAATCCGGACGGATTGCGATCAGGACACGCTGGAAATCCGAGTCGACGCCATCGGCCCCGGCGTGTGCCACGAGGGCTACCAGAGTTGCTTCTCCTGGAAGCTCGACCAGGGCCAATGGCAACGCGCCGACGAGCGGGTCTACGATCCAGCCGAGGTGTATTCCAAATGAGCCTGAAACTCGGAATTCCTAAAGGCAGTCTGGAAAACGCCACGATCGACCTGTTCCGCCGCGCGGGCTACAACATCACCACCAGCAGCCGCTCGTACTTCCCGGCAATTGACGATCCGGAAATCGAATGCATGCTGATCCGCGCGCAGGAGATGGCGCGCTACGTGGAGGACGGCATCCTCGACGCCGGCCTGACCGGCCGCGATTGGGTGGAAGAGAACGAATCGCAGGTGCATTCGGTGACCGAACTGGTCTACGCCAAACAAAGCTTTGGAAAAGTACGGTGGGTGCTGGCCGTGCCGGAAAATTCGCATTTCAATTCGGTGCAGGACCTCAGGGGAAAGATCATCGCTACCGAGTTAGTCAACACCACGCGGCGCTATCTCGATAAACACGGGGTAAACGCCAAGGTGGAGTTTAGCTGGGGCGCCACGGAAGTGAAGCCGCCTGTGCTGGCGGACGCCATCGTCGAAGTGACCGAGACCGGTTCCTCATTGCGCGCCAATAAGCTTCGCATCATTGACACCGTGCTCGAATCCACCACGCAACTGATTGCCAATACGCATTCGTGGGCGGAGCCCTGGAAGCGCCAAAAACTGGAAGATCTGAAAGTGCTGCTGGAGGCGGCCATGAACGCTCTGGGTAAGGTAGGGCTGATGATGAACGTGCAGCGTTCCGCGCTCCACTTAGTCATCGCCGAGTTACCAGCGCTGCGCAAGCCGACTATCTCGCATCTGAGTGACGAGGATTGGCTGGCGGTAAATACCATCCTTGATGAATCGACTGTGCGCGACATCATCCCCCGGCTGAAGAAGGCCGGCGCCGAAGGCATCGTGGAATACCCGCTGAACAAGATCGTGCTCTAAAGATGATCCGCATCCTTCCACTAACAGGCTCCGAAGAGTTACTCCGCAACCGTGGCGCGCGTCTCGAAGAGGCCGAATCCACCGTGCGGCCCATTCTGGAAGACGTCGAGCGACGGGGCGATGCGGCGCTTCACGACTATGCCCGCCGCTTCGACGACTTCACGGGCGCCAGTTTCGCCGCTGAACCCAAACAACTCTCCAGGGCTGCCGATAGCGTCACGCCAGAATTCCGCGAAGCCATCCTGAAAGCTTCAGCGAACATACGAGCGTTCGCACAGCATCAGCTACCCATTAGTCAAACGAGGGAAATCGCCCCAGGGATTGCGGCGGGACAGATCGTCATCCCGCTGAACACGGCGGTTGCCTATATTCCCGCAGGGCGTTATCCGCTTCCATCCACGGTGATGATGACCACCATTCCCGCGCAGGTCGCCGGGGTGAAACAGATTTGCGTGACCAGCCCGCGCGCCGTGGATGAGATTGACGCCACAGCCCACTTACTCGGTATTTCAAAAGTCTTCCGCCTCGGCGGGGCTCACGCGATCGCCGCATTCGCCTTCGGAACCGAAACCATTCCGCGCGCCGATCGCATCGTCGGGCCGGGCAATATTTATGTGGCGGCGGCCAAGCGTCTGCTCGCGGGCCGTGTTGGCATTGACTTTGTCGCCGGGCCGACCGAGATTCTGATCATCAGTGACGACGGCAATCCGCGGGACCTGGCCGCCGACATGCTGGCGCAGGCGGAGCACGATGTAGAATCCAGCGCCGTTCTTCTCACGACTTCGCGCACGCTGGCTGAACAGGTCGCGGCGGAAGTCAGCCGCCAGTTGGTGACGCTGCCCACGCGTAAGGTAGCCGAAGCTGCGATCAGCCACAATAGCGCCATCATCTTAGTCGACCGGCTGGAGCAGGCGGTCGAATTCTCGAACCGTTTCGCTCCGGAGCATCTGAGCATCCATGATGAATCGCTGATTCCCTCCATCACCTGCGCGGGCAGCATCTTCATTGGACCGTTTAGTCCGGAAGCTGCCGGGGACTACGCGTCCGGACCTAACCATGTGTTGCCTACCAGCGGACACGCACGCTTTCGCGGCGGCCTTTCTACAGCGGATTTCGTCAAAGTCATATCGGTGCAAAGGCTCACCCGCGAAGGGCTGGCTTCGCTCGGGCCTACGGTCACCACACTGGCTCGCGCAGAAGGACTGGAAGCACACGCCCGCAGCGTCGAGTGCCGCCTGGAGGCGACCGCATGAACCCCACCCCACGGAAGGCGGTCCTCGAGATGGCCCCGTATCATCCTCCCACCGGTGGACGCTATGGCAAGCTGCGGCTCGATTTCAACGAGAACACGGTGGGGTGCTCACCGCGCGTAGTCGCCTTTCTCTGCGAGCAATTGAACCGCGAACAACTTTCGGTGTATCCCGACTATGCCGACGCCAAGCCGCGCCTGGCCGCGCACTTCGGCGTCAACCTGGATCAGCTTTTACTTACTAATGGGACCGACGAGGCGATCCAGGTTCTGATCAACACTTACATTGATGACGGCCAGGAGGTAGTCATCCTGCGCCCGTCTTATGCCATGTACCGGTTCTACTCCGAGCTTGCCGGGGCGCGTATCCGTGAAGTGGATTACGTTCCGCCGAAGCTGGAGTTCCCGCTTGAACAGTTACTCGCGGCGATCACGGAAGAGACGCGGGCCGTACTGATCTCGAACCCGAATAATCCCACCGGCGTCGGCGTCGGACTCCCGCAGATCGAAAAGATCCTGCAGCGCGCCACGAACGCGGTTGTCTTAGTCGATGAAGCCTATTTCGAGTTCTCCGAGGTCACCGCCCTGGGGCTTCTTGATCGCTATCCCAACCTATTCGTGAGCCGTACTTTCTCAAAGGTTTATGGGATGGCCGCCATGCGCATCGGAGCGCTCTTCTCGCAGGCGAGTAACATCGAATACCTGCACAAGGCTCAGTCCCCGTACAGCGTGAATATGCTGGCCGCAATGGCTGCGGCGGAAGCAACCGCGGATCAGGATTACATCCGCGCCACCGTTGCCGAAGTGCTCGAGGCCCGCACTCTGCTCTGCGATGGCTTGGGCAAATTGGGTATCTCATCCGTCCCCAGCGTCGCCAATTTCGTCCTCATCTATGCGGGAAATCGCGCGCGCGAAATTCGAGATGCGCTTTTCGATCGGGCCATATTGGTTCGCGATCGCAGTTATGAAATTCCCGGCGCGGTGCGAATCACAGTTGGTACGCGCGAACAAGCCGCGCGCATCCTTCAAGAACTGGAGTGCATCTGGTGAGGGATCTTCTCATTTTTGATATGGACGGGGTTCTGGTGGAGGTTGGCGACTCCTACCGGGAATCGATTCGCCGCACAGTCGAGTTCTTCACGGGTATCGCGGTTTCGAACGAAGAGCTGCAGGGTAAGAAGATTCAGGGCGGTTGGAATGACGATTGGGCTCTTTCCCATGCACTCATTCGCGATGCCGGCGTGGAGGTTGGGTTCGATACCGTAGTCGCTCAATTTCAGTCCATTTTTCGGGGTACAGCCAGCCAGCCTGGGCTGATCGAACGCGAACGCTGGACCGCGCAGGCCGGCCTTTTCGAACGCCTCCAGCAGCGTCATCGCCTGGCAGTGTTCACCGGACGACTGCGGGAGGAAGCACGCGTGACTCTCGATCGATTTGCGCCTCATGTGTTTGAGATGGTGGTGGGGTCGGACGACGTAAACGCCACCAAACCAGATCCGGAAGGGATCTTCAAAATCCGCGCAGCGATCCCGCATACCCGCGTGTTCTACTTAGGCGACACGGTGGACGACGCCCGCAGCGCGCGCGCCGCCGGAGTTCCTTTCATCGGAATCGTTGGTCCGGAAACGCCGCGGCGCGAGGAGTCCGTGGCCGCATTGCGCACGAACGGCGCAGCGGTGGTGCTCGAAAGCATCAATCAGATGGAGGAGCATCTTCGATGACCCGCCGGGCGGACTTAGAACGCAATACCAACGAAACCAAAATTCGCGCCGCGCTGAATATCGACGGGACGGGTGTCTATCAAGTTTCGACCGGCATCGGGTTTCTGGATCACATGCTCGAACTGTTCACCAGGCACGGCGCATTTGACCTGACTCTCGAAGTCAAAGGCGATCTCGATGTCGATCAACACCACACGGTCGAGGACGCCGGCATCGCCATGGGCCAGCTATTCGCCAAAGCCCTGGGAGACCGCAAGGGCATCAACCGCGCGGGTTACTTCGTGCTGCCCATGGATGAAACCCTGGCCGTAGTCGCGGTGGATTTGGGAGGCCGCTCCGCGCTTGTCTATGAAGACCAGGTTTCTGTAACTCATGTCGGCGAACTGCAAACCGAGCTACTGCCCGATTTCTTCGGTGGATTCGTGCAGCACTGCTCCGCAAACTTACACGCCAAAGTGATGTATGGCCGGTCGAACCACCATAAGATCGAGGCTATTTTCAAATGCTGGGCGCGGGCGATGCGCTATGCATGCTCCTATGATGAGAGGCTGCGCGATCAACTCCCCTCCACAAAAGGTCTTCTATGATCGCGGTGATTGACTACGGCGCGGGCAATCTGCGATCGGTCGCGAATGCGCTGGATGCCGCCGCGGTAACCTACGCTCTTGCCGCAACACCCGAATCGCTGGCTAATGCTTCTCAGATCATCCTGCCCGGAGTCGGTCATTTTGGCCAAATGATGCGCGCACTGGACGACCTGAACTTACGCGGCATCCTCATCGATAAGATCGAGGCTGGAGTGCCGTTCCTCGGCATCTGCCTCGGCATGCAGGCTTTATTTGAAGGGAGCGACGAGGCCCCCGAGGTTAAGGGTTTGGGTATCTTCCCTGGACGGAGCGCGCGTTTTCCAAACAGCGTTCGCGTCCCGCACATGGGCTGGAACCAAGTCTCCCGTCAACAGAGTTCGAAGCTGATGGCGATGTTCCAGGAAGATCCCTGGTTTTATTTCGCGCATAGCTTTTACGTCCCGCAAAACGACGCGACGGCCGCTGTGTGCGAATACGCCTTGCCCTACAGCGCGGCTATCGAACGCGAAAATATCTTTGGCGTGCAGTTTCACCCCGAGAAATCCGCCGACTCCGGCCAGCTACTTCTGAAAGGGTTTCTGGCACGCTGATGCTGGCTCGCCGCATCATCCCCTGTCTCGATGTTACGGGCGGCCGGGTCGTCAAAGGCGTGAACTTCGTGGGCTTGCGCGACGCCGGCGACCCGGTGGAACTCGCCGGTCGCTACAATCGCGAGGGCGCCGACGAATTGGTTTTCCTCGATATCACCGCCTCCAGCGATGCCCGCGCCATTATGGCCAACGTCGTGGCCCGCACGGCGCGCGAAGTTTTCATTCCCTTGGCGGTGGGCGGCGGGATACGCTCCATCGCGGATGCGCGGGCGATTCTTCTCTCCGGGGCCGACAAGGTTTGTATCAATACCGCTGCTGTTCGGCGCCCCGAGCTCATTCGCGAACTGAGCCGCGAGTTCGGCGCGCAGGCCGCGGTGCTGGCCATCGATGCGCGCCGGATGGAACCGGGCCGGTGGAACGTTTTCACGCGCGGCGGCCGTGACGACGAAGGCATTGACGCCGTCCGCTGGGCTGCGCGCGGCAACGAACTCGGCGCGGGCGAGATCCTGCTGACGTCGATGGACACCGATGGCGTGCAGGGCGGATTCGATTGCGACCTGACCCGCGCCGTTTCCCGCGCCACCGGGATTCCGATCATCGCCTCCGGCGGGGCGGGGAAGTTCGAGGATTTCGAGCGCGTGCTCACCGAAGGCCTGGCCGATGCCGCGCTGGCCGCGTCCGTCTTCCACTTCGGCACCCTGCGGATTCAGGACTTGAAGGAGTACTTGATGAAGAAAGGCATTCCCATCCGGACCACCCATGATCATCCCGTGCATTGACCTGATGGGCGGCAAAGCCGTGCAATTGATTCAGGGCCGCGACAAAGCGCTCGAAGAAGATTCCGTGATGGCCGTCCTCGAACGCTTTGCCGG
>Ga0182012_10001537_pt1 | contig 25172 bp, 23 predicted proteins | sample 612S2SmetaG_FD_120486 | JGI IMG/M metagenome (GOLD analysis project Ga0182012, IMG submission 120486) | Permafrost microbial communities from Stordalen Mire, Sweden - 612S2S metaG | ecosystem: Environmental > Terrestrial > Soil > Wetlands > Permafrost | place: Sweden: Stordalen | collected...
AGGCCTGGTCCCCAGACGATCCGTCGTGCGACTCCAATATTGATGCCACGGTGGTGGTCCTCCCTAGTGAATGTCGATGTTGCTTACCCGCGCCGACATCGGGAGTTGCTCGTCGTACGCGCCCAGTCTGCCCGATTTGTTTTCGAATCGGTGTGCTTTCGTGACCGTTTCGTGACAGTTTTCTCAGAATTAACAGGTTCTTAACGGCTCCCTAGAGGGTTCCAAAAGTGGGTCGGCAAGATGGCGCCATCTCGAAACGTTCGAGATGTTGTCAGAAAGGTCCTCCCATGTACCGCACAACCAAGAAGAAGTTAGTGAAGCGAGTGAGCATTTCAACCGCGGTCGCCGTCGGCGCGCTCGGTCTTGGTGCCACGGTCGCCAGTGCGTCGACCACCACCCACCCCACCAGTACCGGTGTCGGCGCGCACGACACCACCACGCCCACACCTGGTCCCGGCAAGGACTGTGCCCATGGTCCAGGCGGGGTTGTGACGGCCCTGACCAGCACCTCTATCACGGTGACCAGTCCGTCGGGCACCGCGACGACCTTCACGATCACGTCCTCGACCACCGTCACCAAGGACCGCAGCGCCGCGACACTTGCGGACCTCGCGCTGGGTGATGAGGTCCACGTCATGCCGAGCGCCGCGGGTTCGACGACCGCGGCGAGGATTGACATTGTCCAGCCGAGTGTGATGGGAAAGGTGACCGCCGTCAGTGGTGACTCCATCACCGTCACCGGGCCAAACAATACGAGTGCAACGGTGATCGTCTCGAACGCGACCACCTATAACAAGGGTGGCGCGAGTGCGACACTCGCCGACGTCACCGTTGGCTCGTCGATCTTTGCCGAGGGTAGTTTCGCTTCCTCGACCGACACCAGCACCCTGGACGCCACCAGCGTGGGAATCGGTGTCGCGGGCACTCATGGCCCCGGATTCGCGCACCCCGACGGTCCCGGGCCCCAGGGTTCGCCAGGTAACGTCCAACCCTCGGCCGTCTACGCGAACTAGTTCGAAGACCTTGATCTCAGGGCCCAGACGCCTCCCTTCGTCTGGGCCCTGAAGTAGTCCCTATAAACAGCCCCCGCGGTAGCGCTGAAGCCACTGGTCATCTTTCTAAGTAATTAGTTGGTTTAGGGTGCGAGTTTTCTGGTCCAACTTCGTTACCGAGAAGTAATTAAGAACACACTTGTTTACTGAGCAGTTCTTGCTAGGTTTCTCCACTAGAGGAGATTCCGCACAAGGTGGAGTCTTCAGGGGGAAAGTAGGATTAAAGATGTCAAGCACGTTCGATCGTCGATCGTTCCTAACGCATTCGGCGGCCACTATCGGTGGTATCGCAATGGCCGGCACCGTAGTCGACGGTTTACTTGAGTCGGTGGCGGGGGCTACGGTCGGTATCAGTACCGCCAAACCAAAGTTGGGTGGCTCCATCACCGTTGGTCTCTTGTCCGACGTTCCGAACTACCACATATTCAATGGTTCCCAGGGCAAGATGGACGCTTCGGGCTTCTGCGTAGCGAACGCCGTCTTTGACGCTCTTTTCGTGATGGCCGTCAATGGCCAGTCATGGCTGCCGATGTTGGCCCTTTCGGCCACTCCCAACGCCAATTACACCGCCTGGACCATCCCGCTGCGTCAGGGCGTCAAGTTCCACAATGGCGACCCGTTCAACGCCCAGGTCGTGGTGCAGAACTACCAGGCCGCCGCAGCTGACCCCACCGTGGGCCTGGCAATTCGTCCGATTATTGCGTCAGTGGTCGCGACGGGTGCGTACGAAGTCGTCTACAACATGGTCATTCCGTTCTCGACGTACCCGACCAACCTGTCAGAACAGCAGACGGCCTACATGGCGCACCCCTCGTCGTTCTCACCCACCTATACCGGAAATCCAATTGGCACCGGTCCCTTCGAGTTCGTCTCGTGGCAGGTGGGCGTTGAGTCCAAGTGGAAGAAGAACACCAGCTACTGGCGTAAGGATGCCGCCGGTCGTAGGTTGCCCTACCTCAATGGCATCAACTTCAAGACGATTCCCGACAACGCGACTCGAAACGCCGCCCTGCAGTCAGGTGACATCGATTTGATCCTGCAACAGGACGGTCCGAGCATCGCGGCCTTGCAGAAGATGAAGGGCATCAATGTCCGCACGGACCTTGCCGACGAGCGCGACCCTTCGATCAACTGTCTGATCATGAATACGACCGCAACGTTGAACCAGTACTTCTTGTGGGCGGGTCAATTCGCGTCCGCACTCGGCGTTCTGGGTGTTCTGGACTATTTCTACGGTCTCGTGTACTTCGGAGGCGTTCTCAAAACCGGCGCAACGGCGGCCCAGGCGGTCGCGGCGACGAATGCGTGGCTGCAGGGCACGACCACCGCTGGCGGTATCACGGCCCCTGGATTGTCCTCGGCTCAGGCGACCGCCATCACGACGTATATCGCTGGAGGCACTTCAACGCCAGGGAACCCCGCGCCGCCGCTGGTGCAGTTGACCGACTTCGCGGGCACCAAGGGTGCGGTCAATCCGTCGACTGGCAAGTGGGACACCACGATGAAGCCGGTCGTGAACGACGTCAACATCCGTATGGCGTGCGCGATGGCGATCAACCGCAACACGTACTTCAAGGCGATCGACAGCAGCGTCGGCGCAGTGGCGGACGGCATATATCGCAAGTCGTCGCGTTACTACCGCAACCCGAACTACCCGGCCTACAACCCGAGTGCCGCCAAGGCCCTCGTGAATGCCTATAAATCAGCCAACGGCGTTTCGGAGGTTAGTTTCGTCATTGACATCGTCTCAGGCGATGCGTCGGCTCAGAAGCAGTTCGAGTTCTTCCAGTCACAGCTTTCGGCCGTGGGCATCTCGGTGACCGCTCGTGAGTCGGTGCAAAGTACGTTGATCAACAACGTGATCTACGGCGAATACGACTGTTCGACATGGAACCAGTTCGGAGGTGTCGACCCGTCGCTCAACTACGTGTGGTTCGTGTCCCAGCCTGCGGGCGCGGCGATCACGGCCGGAGGACTCAGCATGCCGGCTCTTCCGTCGGGCGAGTTCATCGCGGGAGCGGTCAACTTTGCTCACCTGGGCGACCCGGCGATCGAGGGCGCGATGCTCACGGCCCTGGCATCCCCGCCGAATTCCTCGGCGCACGTGAACAACTGGGCATCGATCAACGCACAGTTCGCCAAGGACATCCCGTATCTGTTCCTCGACATCACGGTGACGGCGTGGGCCGCTTCCAAGAAGGTTCAGAACTGGGCGGTCAGCACGGCGGCTGATGGCGTCACCCGCACGCTCACCTTTGACGGCGGTTCTTCGCGTTGGGACCAGATCTGGGTGGCGTAGTACTGCAGTGCACTGCAACCAGGGGCGTCGCTTTGGCGGCGCCCCTGGTTGCGTTAGGTGCGAATCTCGCGCACGTGACCAGGCACGTGACGCCACCACCACAACGTAGTGAGCGCCAAGAGGACCGCGACGATCGCCATGACCGTAAAGGGCAGGGCGCTGTTCACTGAGAACAAGAAGCCCGAGACGCCCGCGGCAGCGGCGAGTGCGGCGGTGTTGGACGTTGCGTAGAGTCCTTGTCGCCGACTGAGTTCTCGATTGACGGCGCCCTGGCTCATGAGTGAGGCGACCGAGGGTAACGACAGCGCCGCCCCGACGGATTCGAGTGATCCGAGAAAGAGGATCGCCACGTTGTTGTGGATGTGGGGATAGAGCGAGAGGAACGCGGCGCCGTTGACGACGCCGGCGAGCGCGATGAAGCGTCGGTTCGAATGATCGGCGAGCCATCCACCTAGGCCGCTGAGCGCCACCCAGGGTATGGCGAACAGTGTCCAGCTGAGTCGAATTTCGAGCGTGGTCGCGTGGTGTGCGTGCATCAGGAGACTCCAGCAGGCTTCGTACACGCCGACACACAGACCTCCGGCACTCGTCGCAAAGAGAGCGCCGATCAGCGGTGGGCTCCATTGCAGTTTGGGTAGGGGGCTGCGGTCGTAGCTTGCGTCGCCGACGTTGGTGTGAAACGCTACGAACGCCGCGACGAGACTGACCACGCCGGTGCCGAAAAAGGCCCAACCGAGATCATGCACCGAGGCGACGACGCCAACCACGGGACCGAGGGCGAGGCCAAAGAGTTGAGCGGCGATGATCCGAGAGACGGCCCGCCCCCGCTGCTCTTGGGCGAACAGTGCCGCCACCGCCGACATCGACGCAACCTCGATGGCGCCCGCCGAGGCGCCCTGAATCGTTCGGGTGAGAATGAACCAGGGCGCGGCGACAGGTAATAAATACGTCATGGACGCCAAACCGTAGGCGAGGAGGCTCACGACGAGGACCGGTCGACGCCCGAACTTGTCCGCGAGGTGTCCCAGGAAGAATTGCGTGACGACGCCCGCCACGAAGAACGATGCCATGATCAACCCGATGAAGCTGGGTGTGCCACCGCGATGCTCGAGGAAGAGGGGTAAGAGGGGAAGTCCGAGAGTCGCGCCCATCCACTGGATGCCCACGATGATGGTGAGACGACGAAGCGTCTGGTCGGGGCTCGAAACTGGCACGGCGACCACGCTAGTAGTCAGGTGTTCGCTGCGCTTAGAGCGTTCCGCATTCGAAGAGGATCAAGACACCGAGCCCTAGGTAGACCCAGGGAATGAGGATCCGTCCGTACTTCTCGCCCAAGGCGACGACGCGACTGTGACCCGCGACGGCTTGGGCCGCGACGATGAACAAAATCTCCCACAGCGCGAAGGTGGCGAGTACCAACACCTCGAGCCACGAGCTATTCGCGCGCACTAACGGAATCCACACCGCGATGTTGTCACCACCCAGGGCGACGCACAGGGTGAACGTCGTGAGTGCACCGCGGCGAAACTGCTCGGTCGCGGGCTGTGCACGCTGCATCCACGCGTGAGCGGCCAGTGCGAACGGTGCTACGCAGAGTAGACCGACCCATCGCAGCGGGATCGCGGTCAAAATTGTTCCGACCGCAGCGGCGACCAACAACAACGTGCCAACCCCGAAAGCGTGAGCAGCACTGACTCGCGAGAAGCGTGCTCGATCGGTGAGCGTGAGTTGCGCGGCGAAGGCGAAGAAGTTGTCAATCATCGTGCCCACGAACGCGAGTGACGACACCACGACGACGCCAATGACAGTGTGCACGCGCCCGACATTACTTGGCGGTAGGAAATGTTGAAATCTCCGGCGAGTAGGCTCGCCAACGATGATTCGTCACGTCTCTGCCCCGACGGCTGAACAACTCCAAGCCGCTCGACGCGTGGTGGCCGATCATCTTGTGCCGACTCCCACCGTGACGCTGTCGCTGAGAGGGCGTCCGGTGCTCGCCAAGCTTGAATGCCTTCAGATCACTGGCGCCTTCAAGATTCGTGGTGCCTTGGCGGCCATCGACGCCGCTCATCGTGAGGATCCCCAGGGCGCGGTCATCACCTCCTCGGCGGGTAACCACGGCCTGGGCATCGCTCATGCGGCCTCCATTCTTGGCGTACCGGCGACAGTGGTGGTACCCGCGAACGCCTCACTCGCCAAAGTGAAGAAGCTGATGGGCTATGACATCGAACTCATTCAGTTCGGCTCGTCGTACGACGACGCGCAGCGTCACGCGCTCGAACTCGCGGACCTTCGTTCGATTCGTTACATCTCACCGTTCAATGACACCAACGTCATCGCGGGCCAGGCCACCGTCTTTGACGAGATGTTGGTCCAGGCTCCAGAGATTGAACACGTCGTCGTGCCGGTGGGCGGGGGCGGTCTCATTTCGGGCGTCTTGCTCTCTCGTGAGGGCAACGGCCGTGGCGACGTTCGGGTCACCGGCGTCCAGCCCATGGAGAGTTCGGCGATGTACCACGTCTTACGTGGAAAGCGGATGTCCGAGGTCATGCATCGGCCGACCATCGCCGACGGTCTCGCGGGCGGCGGTGACGAAGGTGCCATCACCAATGAGTTGATCGCCCACTATGAAGTGCCACTGGTTCTCGTCCAAGAGATCGAGATTCGCCGCGCTGTCCGAGAGGCCGTCGAAGTGAATGGTCTCGTCCTCGAGGGTTCGGCCGCGGTGCCGTACGCAACCATCGCGCTCGATCTCATGAATGACTCGACGTCACGGATCGGATTCATCGCTAGCGGACGAAACATATCGCACGAACTCTTCGTGGAACTGCTCAACGAGCCGCTCGCCTAGCGGGTTTGGCGCTGCACGCCGGACGGTAGGGTTGCTACATGCCGGCGCCGAAAAAAACCTGGTTCACCATTCTTGGCGTTATCGCAACCGGCCTCACGATTCTGGGGATCGTCCTCGCGGCGACCGACCCCAACCCTTCGGGTATCGCGAAGGATCCGCTCGCGTTGGGTGGTTATCCGCCCAAAACTGCGAAGCTCTCGCTGACCGTAACGACCGGCGGAGGTATCTCTCTCCATGCGAATGTCGACGTGAACTTCACGAGCAACACCGTCGAAGCGACGTTCGTCGTGCCGCTGGTCTTGACGGGCATACCGGTAGACGTGCGACTCGTGGGCGATGAGGTCTACGTGGGTACGTCGAATTTCTCGTCGACAATCGGTGAGCCCTGGCTCTCGTTGAAGGACAGTCTGCCGCCGTTGTTCAATTACTCGTTGGAGTTGGTCAAACCCGACATCGCGCTGATCAGCGGGTTCCCGACCGAGGTGGTCACGAAGAATGGCTACTTCGTCACCCACGACTTTCACCGCGACAACGTGGCCGTGACTGAACTCGGTACGCTGGCGTCGAAGCTACCGAAAGTCGGCTCGCTGGATTGGAGCATCACGACTGGCAAGCAGGGTGAGGTGACCGCGAGCACCTTGACCGTGTCGGCTCGTCACTCATACACCACGGTGAACGTGAGCGTTCTCTCGTACAATCAGCCCGCGCACATCGTCGCGCCGCCGGCATCGAAGGTGAAGGCGGAAAACGCGGCGTTTTTGAAGGACTTGCTTGGTTCGGGCATGTTCTCGGTCCTTATTCCCGCGAACATCTCGAACCTCGGCAGCACGAGTCTCAGTTGAGCGAGAACGCGATCGTCCACCCCGAGCCGCGCTGGCCGGCGTCGCTCGCCCTTCTCGTCTGCGTCGGTCTCTACGTCGCCTTGCCGAACCGGCTGGTCGTCGGCCCACGCTGGTTGGTGCCGGTCCTGGTGGCACTGCCGCTGCTTCCGTTGTCGGCGCGCAAGCATCGCCACCCTAATGATGCGCCGTGGGTTCGCATACTGAGCTTGGGACTCATTGCACTGGTGACTGTGGCGAATATCGCGTCGGTCGCGTTGTTGGTCCACCGTCTGCTCAACGCCCATGTGTCCCAGGGCCGAGACCTGATCTACTCGGCTGTCTCAGTGTGGCTGACCAACGTCATCGTCTTTGGATTGTGGCTGTGGGAGATAGACCGAGGAGGTCCACACCTACGGGCGGGTTCAGACACATTGTTGCCCGACATTCAGTTTCCCCAGATGGAGAACCCGTCACTGGCGCCGAAAGACTGGCGCCCGCGATTCTTTGACTATCTCTATACGTCGTTCGCCAACGGCACCAGTTTCGCTCCCGCGGACGCAATGCCGCTGACGGCGATTGCCAAGACTTTGTTCGCTATCGAATCCGTGGTATCCCTCATGACCATCGCCGTGGTGGCGGCGCGCGCCGTCAACATTCTGCGGTGATCACTCGCCCAGAAGTCGGTTGAGCATCGCGCTCGCGCGCGATGCACGTCCCTCATGCTCCACGTGGTCGGCGCGTGTGGCGAAAGCCCGTCCCGCGTTGATGCCGATCCAGCGCAACGGCTCAAACTCCCATTTGCGTGATTGGTGATGCACGAAGGGCAGCATCGTGTGGTCCGTTTCTTCGTCGGGTGCAGTGATCAGATCGGCGAGCGCAATCGCGCAGACGCGACTCAGAACGACGCCGTCGCCCGTGTAGCCGCCCGCCGCCGCCAGACCCGTACCGGGATCGAAGACGACGGTAGGTTCGCGGTCACGCGGAAGCGCGAGCGGTCCTCCCCACCTGTGCGAGATCGAACCCGTGAAAGTGGGGAAGAGCTCGCGCAGGGTGTGTTCAAGGGCGTGGAATGTCCTGGCATCTGCGTCGAAGCGTTCTTCGACGCTCGACCCGTAGTGGTAGGGCGCACCTCGACCACCAAAGGCGATGCGATCATCCGCGGTGCGCTGGCCGTAGATTATGCCGTGACGACCATCGGCGAACGTCGCGTACTGGCCAAACCCGGCGTCGTGCCAGAACGAGCCCGATTGGGGTTCGGTGGCGATCATCAGCGAATAGAGCGGCGCGACCGTTCGTCGCTCTCCGGGCAAGGTGGGAGTGAAACCTTCGGTGGCGCGAACCACGACGTCGGCGGTCACGGTCCCGCCGACGGTTATGACCCGTGCCCGACGGCGCGGGGAGCCGGGGACGATTCTCGTCACCGCGGCGTTCTCGTAGATCGAGACGCCGAGCTGCTCGGTGACCTCGCCCAGCCCCCGAACGAGTCGGGCCGGGTTCAGCCGGGCGCAGTGAGGGGTGAACGTCGCGCCGAGCGCGCCCGCCACGTAGCCGTAGTCGTAGAGTTCGTGCTCGTCGAGCCAACGCAGGTCGCCTTCGTTGTGACCTTGCTCGTGCAAGGCGGCGACCTCTGCTCGAAGTCGTGCCAACTGGACCTTGTTGCGAGCGAAGGTCAGCGAACCACCTTTGGCGAAGTGCGCGTCGATACGGTCGTCGCGAATGCAGTCACCGAGTTCGTCGACTGCCCGCTGGAGTAGGAGGCGTACGTGTTCGGAGGCCTCAAGACCGTGGCGTTCGACGACTGCCTGCTCGCCCAACGGATAGAGGGCGGACGCCCAACCGCCGTTTCGACCCGACGCACCAAAACCGCACACGGACTTCTCGAGCACCACGATTCGAAGCAGCGGATCGCGCCGCTTCAACTCGCGCGCGGTCCAAAGCCCGGTAAAGCCCGCGCCGACAATAGCGACGTCGGCGTCGATGTCGCTACCTAATGAGGGGCGCTCCTCGACTGGCTCGTCGAGGGTTGACCACCACAAGGATTGTGGTGGTCGCATTATCAGATGAACTTCGTGGCTCCGGTGAAGACGTCACGCAAGATGCCGACCATGAGGTCGATGTCGTCGCGCGTCGAGATCAGCGGCGGGGCCAACTGGACGACGGGGTCACCGCGGTCGTCCGAGCGACAGATCAGGCCGCGACGGAACATCTCGGGCGACACGTAGCCACGAAGCAGGCGTTCGGCGTCGTGGCCGGCCCAGGTCTCCTTCGTGGTCTGGTTCTTGACCAGTTCGACGCCCCAGAAATAACCGGTACCTCGAACGTCACCCACGATGGGAAGTTCCTTGAGTTCAGTAAGTCGATCGCGGAAGTAGTCCTGGTTCGCGAGCACGTTGTCGAGGACCTTCTCATCCTCGATGATCTTGATGCTTGCCAGGGCCACGGCGCACGACACCGGGTGACCTGACCACGTGAAGCCGTGAATGAACGAGTTGTCGTCGTGTTGGAACGGTTCGGCGACACGGTCCGAGACGATCATCGCGCCCAGGGGGGCGTATCCCGCGGTGATCCCCTTCGCGCAGGTGATCACGTCAGGAACGTAGTCGTACTTCTGGGCCCCGAACCAGGTACCCAAGCGACCGAAGGCGCAGATCACGTCGTCGGCGACCAACAAGACGCCGTAACGGTCGCAGATCGCGCGGACTTCCTGCCAGTAGCCCGGAGGAGGCGTAAAACAACCACCCGCGTTCTGGACGGACTCGAGGAACACTGCGGCGACGGTCTCGGGTCCCTCGCGCAGAATCGCTTCTTCGATCTGATGAGCCGACCACATGCCGAACGCCTCAAAATCGTCGGCGAACTTTTCGGTGCGATAGAAGTTGACCGCGGGCACCTTTACCGCGCCGGGGACCAACGGCTCGAAGGGCTGGCGATATCCTTCGAGTGACGTGATCGTCAAAGCGCCGAGCGTGGTGCCGTGGTAGGCGATGTCACGACTGATCACCTTGTAGCGATCGGTGTCGCCGCGCATCTTGTGATACTGGCGGGCGAGTTTCCACGCGCTCTCGTTCGCCTCGGCGCCGCCGGTCGTGAAGAAGACTCGATTGAGGTCGCCCGGCGCGAGGCTCGCGATCTTCTCCGCGAGGTCAATCGCCTTGGGGTGCGCGTAGGTCCACAGCGGGAAGAAGGCCATGGTGTTCATTTGCTCGGCGGCGGCTTCGGCGATCTCGCGGCGGCCGTGGCCGAGCATGTTCGTAAAGAGTCCCGAGAGTCCGTCGAAGTACTCGGTACCGTTGGCGTCGTAGACTCGCGTTCCCTCGCCACGCACCATGATCGGTATCTCGTTGTTCTCGGTGTACGCCCCCATGCGCGACATCTGCAGCCACAGGTGGCGACGAGCTCGCTCCGAGTAACTGTGGCTCGCGTTCTCGACATGACTCATCGTGATGCCGTCGGTATAGATTTCGTGAATCGTCACTTGGTCCCCCATGCGTAGGTCTGCTTTGAAAGCTTCAAATACAGAAATGTCTCAACTTCGGTGACTCCCGAAATGCTCCTTATGGAGTCATTCAACAAGTGCACCAATGCGTTGTCGTCCTCTGCGATCACCTCGGCGATGATGTCAAAGCTGCCCGCGGTCATGACCACGTAATTGGCCTCTTCGATGGCAGCAACTTTGTCCGCGACGAGACGGACATCGCCGTGGACCCTGATGCCGATGAGCGCTTCACGCCCGTAACCCAACTGGAGGGGGTCGGTGATGGCCACGATCTGCATGACGCCTGAGTCGCGTAGTCGCTGGACCCGGCGTCGAACGCCGGCTTCGGAGAGTCCGACCTCTTCGGCGATGGCGCCGTAGGGCTTTCGACCGTCGCGCTGGAGGTGACCAATGATCTGGCGATCGAGGGCGTCAATACCGCTCGGCGCCGACACCAACTCCAAGTTCGACCGCTCTGCGCTCTTGAGACTCTTTGGTTGTGGTTTTGTGCCTGGCATTGGTTGCTCCCCGCCCGGATGCCGAGGGCACTGGGGCTGCGGATAGAGACAGTATAGATACCAAACGCGCCTAATCGAGGCGCCAATTGTTAAATCTGTGCTCTTTTTCTTACCTTTGGTTTGCAGAACCCATGAAAACTCTGGCAGAGTGGCTGAGAGCGCGAGCGTAAGGTCGCCGTGCCCTGGAGGATGTCTATGCGTCGATTGTCCAATTTCATCGGCGGCGAATCGGTTGCTCCCAAGAGCGGCAAGTACGTCGAATTGATCAATCCAGGAACTGGCCAGCCGCTCGTCGAGATGCCAATCTCCAATGAGGCCGACGTGGACCTCGCCGTGAAGTCCGCAGCGCAAGCCTTTACGTCGTGGCGGCGTACGACACCTTCGCAGCGAAGTCTGGCGTTGCTTAAGATTGCGGACTCGCTGGAGAGTCACGCGCAAGAACTCGTCGCGCTCGAAGCGGAGAACTGCGGCAAGATCATCTCGGTCACGATGAGCGAAGAGATTCCTCCCATGATCGATCAGATTCGATTCTTCGCGGGTGCCGCTCGACTCTTGGAAGGCCGTGGGGCATCGGAGTACATGGACGGGATGACGAGCTACGTGCGCCGCGAGCCGATAGGGGTGTGTGGCGCAGTGACGCCGTGGAACTATCCCATGATGATGGCGGTCTGGAAATGGGCGCCGGCAATCGCGGCGGGCAACACCATGGTCCTCAAGCCCGGGGATTCGACTCCGGTCTCGACCTTGTTGATGGCTCAGTTGATGGGTGAGATTCTCCCCGCGGGCGTCTTCAATGTCGTCTGCGGTGACCGCGACACTGGGCGCCTGCTCGTCGAACACCCGGTGCCGGCGATGGTCTCGGTGACCGGATCGGTGCGCGCGGGCATGGAAGTGGCCGCTACCGCTTCAAAGACGCTGAAGCGAGTGCACCTCGAGCTAGGTGGCAAAGCGCCCGTCGTGGTGTTTGACGACGTCGACGTCGCCGCGGCCGCCGAGGGCATCGCGATCGCGGGATTCTTCAACGCGGGCCAGGACTGCACGGCGGCGACACGAGTCCTCGCGGGTCCGCGCGTCTACGGCGACTTCGTGGACGCGTTGGCCGAGCAAGCGCGGAACACGGTCGTGGGTCTGCCGGACAACGATGATGCTCTCTTTGGACCCGTGAACAACGTGAACCAGTTCGAACGCGTCAACGGCATGCTCGGGCGAAAGCCGGGTCACGCCTCAGTCGCAGCGGGGGGAAGTCGGGTTGGGGATGCGGGTTACTTCATTGAACCAACCGTCGTCGCTGACTTGCACCAGGACGACGAGATGATCCAAAGTGAGATCTTTGGTCCGGTGATCACGGTCCAGAAGTTCAGCGACGAAGCCGAGGCACTCGAGTGGGCTAATGGCGTCGAGTACGGACTCGCGTCATCGGTGTGGACCAACGACCACGGTCGGGCGATGCGATTCACCCGGGACCTTGATTTTGGCTGCGTGTGGGTAAACACCCATATTCCTATCGTGGCCGAGATGCCCCACGGCGGCTTCAAGCGTTCAGGCTACGGCAAGGACCTCTCGGTCTACGGTTTTGAGGACTACACGCGCGTCAAGCACGTCATGCACAACATCGAGTTCTAATCTCGGCGAGCGGCACGTGGCCGACGACGAAGCACTGAAGTATGAGATCAATCAAATGAAAGGATGATCGACGATGATCATCGGAGTCCCGAAGGAAATAAAGAAGGATGAAAACCGAGTCTCGTTGACGCCGGCGGGCGCACGTGAGTTGACCGAGGCCGGCCACAAGGTCTTGGTTGAGCTCGGGGCCGGGGTCGGCTCGTCGATCAGCGATGACGACTACGTCGCCAACGGGGCGACAATCGTCAAGAACGCCGATGATGTGTGGGCTGAGAGTGAACTGGTCTTGAAGGTCAAAGAACCAATCAGCGATGAGTACCACCGCCTCTCGGCTCGCAAGAACCAGGTGCTGTTCACCTACTTGCATCTGGCGGCTTCACGTGAGTGCACCGAAGCTCTGGTGAAGGCGAAGAACGTGGCGATCGCCTATGAAACCGTTCGCTTGCGCGATAATTCTTTGCCGCTGCTCACGCCCATGAGCGAGGTAGCCGGGCGCATGGCCCCATTGATGGGCGCGCATCACCTTATGCGTCCGGGCGGGGGGCGCGGCACGCTCATCGCGGGTGTACCCGGCGTGATCCCCGCGAACGTGGTCGTGATCGGCGCGGGTGTGGCGGGACTCGCCGCGGCATCGATGGCGGTAGGCCTTCACGCACACGTAAAGGTCCTGGACCGGAACTTGGAACGACTTCGTCAGGTCGACATCCACTTTGACGGCCGGGTCCAGACCATCGCCTCGTCGACGCTCACGCTTGAAGAAGCGTGTCTCGACGCCGACCTCGTGATCGGGGCGGTTCTCGTCGTAGGAGCGAAGGCGCCCAAGTTGGTCTCCAACGAGTTGGTGTCTCGGATGCGGGCGGGTTCGGTGCTCGTGGACATCTCGGTGGACCAGGGTGGCTGCTTTGAGGACACGCGTCCCACCACGCACTCCGATCCCACGTTCAAAGTGCACGAGTCGATCTTTTACTGCGTGGCGAATATGCCGGGTGCCGTTCCCCATACGTCGACCCACGCGCTGGCGAACGCGACGTTGCCCTACACCCTCGAATTGGCTCGACACGGCTGGCGCGAAGCAGTGATTGCGGACGACGCCTTGGCCGAAGGGGTCAACGTGGTCGACGGATCGGTCACTTACGGTCCGGTCGCGGAATCGCTCGGCGTCTCGTACACGGCTTTGCGTTCGTTTCTGTAGGTTATCGACTAAATATAGAGTTCTCGTAATCCCCTAGATTGTGACACCCACGGCTTAACGTCGTGGCGTGACAAGTGGGGGGTTATGTCAGGCGAAGCCGTGAATAATGTGGTGCACGCAGAGGTTCCTGACCCTCGCCGATGGTTCGCGCTGGTGGTTATCGCCATCGCCCAGTTGATGGTGGTTCTCGACGCGTCGATTGTCAACATCGCACTGCCCCACGCGGCGCTGCCGCGCGCACTTGGGGGCCTCGCGATTGCCCCAAAGAACTACCAGTGGGCGATTACCGCTTACACCCTTACGTTCGGTGGTTTCTTACTGCTGGGGGGTCGGGTGGGCGACTACCTGGGACGAAAGAAGGCGTTCCTCATTGGTCTCGTTGGCTTTGCGGGTGCTTCACTTCTCGGAGGTTTTTCGGTCAATCAACAGATGCTCTTTGGTGCTCGGGCTCTGCAGGGCGTTTTTGGTGCGCTGCTCGCGCCCGCCGCGCTGTCGCTCATCTCGATCACGTTCACCGATTCAAGGGAGCGCGCCAAGGCCTTCGGCGTCTACGGAGCCTTGTCGGGGGTGGGCGCCGCGATTGGTCTCATCGCGGGCGGCCTGCTGACCCAGTACCTGTCATGGCGGTGGTGTCTCTTCGTCAATACCCCGATGGCACTCATCGCGCTCTTTCTGGCGATACCCAACGTGCACGAATCCAAAGTCGAGGGCCACCCGCACTACGACGTGCCCGGTGCGCTCACTGCGACCATGGGCATGGTGAGCATCGTCTTTGGCGTCTCGCAGTCCTCGACGTACGGGTGGGGATCGTTCAGCGCCTTTCCCTACATTGTCGTGGGCGTCGTGCTGCTCTTCGTGTTCTTCCAGATCGAGTCGAGGGTGAAGTCGCCGTTGTTGCCGCTTCGACTGTTGACCGACCGGGTGCGGGCTGGTTCGTACCTATCCCAGATCTTCGTGGGCCTGGGGCTTTTTGGCATGTTCTTGTTCCTGACCTTCTACTTCCAGGACGTGCATCAGTACTCGGCGGTCAAGGCGGGCCTGCTCTATTTGCCCTTCTCGGTGGGTGTCATCCTCGGCGCCGGAATGACGAGCCAGATTCTGCCGAAGTTCGGTCCGCGACTGGTCGCCACGCTGGGAAGTCTCATGGGTGCACTGGGTCTCTTGCTCCTGTCGTTCCTCGCTCCCGACAGCAGTTACTTGACCAGGGTGATGCCCGCGATGATCGTTGGCAGCCTCGGACTCGGTGCCACCTTCGTGGCGGTCGCGTCGACCGCGTTGTTCAACGTGCGCTCCGAAGACGCGGGCGCTGCGTCGGCCGTTCTCAACACCGCCCAGCAGATTGGCGGTTCCTTTGGCACCGCGATCCAGAACACCATCTACGTCACCAGCGCGACGGCATTCGTCACCGCGGCACTACGACCGGGACTCACGAAGTCAGCGGTGGTGGCCTTGCACATCGCGGGGGCCGTGCACGGTTACGACCTCGCGTTTCGGTTCGGTGCCCTTATGGTCTTTCTCGCCGCCGTGAGTTTCTACCTGCTCGTGAACATCGATCGGCATCACCTCGGTCAGCACGACGACGTCACCGTCGGCCCTTAAGGCGTCACGTAGGGGCAGTGGCGACATCCACTCTCACAGCACGTCCCCCGCGCGAGATGCGTGGCGACGGTCAGAACGCTCAGGCCTGATGAAGGATCACGATACGTGGGTTCGCCCAGCGCCACGGCGAGCTCGTGGGCGGCGATGATGGCGTCGTAGTCGTCGCGCGAGGGGTCGCAGCGAGAGACGTGGGGGCGCGGGACGACGGACATGAGTGGCGTCTATTCGCGGACCGCGACGATGACCTTACCGAATTTTCCCGGCTTGGCGAAGAAGGCGTAGGCGCGGTTAATGTCCTCGAAATTGAAACGACCGGCACAGGGGACCTTCAGCGTGCCCTCGTCCCACAGCGGGACGAGCGTCTCGTTCACTCGTGCGATGACGGTCGCCTTCTCCGCTCGGGACCGGGAACGAAGCGTGGAACCCGTGAGCGTCGCCCTGGTCGCCATGACGTTCAAAAGGTCCAGTTCGACCTTTGCGCCGCCCCCGACCCCGATGACGACGACGCGCGCGAAGCGGGCGAGTACGCGCTGGGCTTTTTCGAGGTTGGCCGCGCCCAGCAGTTCGAGCACGACGTCAACGGGTTCGAGATCGGACACGTCGTCGCTCACGATGGTCTCGTCTGCACCGAGGTCGCGCAACTTCTGGTGATGCTCGTTGGTGCGCGTGACCGCGATCACGTGGGCACCCAACACGTGGGCGATCTGTACCGCGGCGGTTCCCACGCCGCCCGCCGCCCCGCTCACGAGTACTCGCTCACCCGCCTGAAGGTTGGCTTGGAGGGCTAAGGCGTCAAAGGCCGTCGTGAAGGACTCGGCGAATCCTCCCGCCTCCTCCCAGGTCACGTGGTCGGGAACGAATATCAAGTGTTCGTAGGGCACCGCGCACTGGGTCGCCTGAGCACCGCCACCTACCAACGCGCAGACTCGACGTCCCAGCAGCGGTTCGTGCACGTCACGGCCGACCGCACTCACGACGCCGGCGAGTTCCATGCCCGGTACGTCTTGGGGCCAACCCGCCGGGGCGGGGTAGAAGCCGCGGCGCTGCATGAGGTCCGCGGCGTTGATGCCAAAAGAGTGCACCGTCACCACGACACCCGTGGCACCAGGTTTCGGGTCGGGGCGGTCGAACATTTCAAGGTTTTCACCATTGATCACGACACAGAGCATGCCGCCAAGCCTACGGGTGACGCCACGGCGGGAATCGCCAATAGTCTCGGTCCATGACTATTTACGACATTCCAGTTCACACCCTCAGTGGCGAAGAGAGTTCCCTCGCTCCCTACGTGGGCGAGTCCGTTCTCGTGGTCAACGTGGCCTCCAAGTGTGGTCTCACCCCTCAGTACGAGGGTCTCGAGAACTTGCAGAAGGCCTACGCCGACAAGGGATTCACCGTGGTGGGTTTTCCCTGCAATCAGTTCATGGGCCAAGAGCCCGGCACGGCCGAGGAGATCCAGACGTTCTGCTCGACTACCTACGGGGTGACCTTCCCTCTGTACGAGAAGATCGACGTGAACGGTGAGGACCGCAATCCGATCTACACCGAACTCACCAAGGTCGCTGATGCCGAAGGCTACAGCGGCGACATTCGCTGGAACTTCGAGAAGTTCCTCGTGAGTCCCGATGGTTCGGTGCAGCGCTTCGCGCCCCAGGTCACGCCCGAGGACCCGGTATTGGTGGCGGCCATTGAGGCATCACTCTCCTAGGTCAAGCGGGCGACCTAGTCGCACGTAGGTCGGGCTCAGTCCGTAGCGAGGCCAGAACGAGCTCGCCTGTTGGTTGGTGACCCGCCACTGCGCCTCGACGTAGTTGAAGCCCTGGTGGCGTGCGTGCTCGAGCACCGCGTCGATCATGGCGCTCGCTACCCCTCGGCCTTGCGCGCGTGGATCGACGACGACCTCACTGAGGTGCAGGGTGTCGTCGAAGGATCCACGTCGGGTCGGCAGGGGGAACGTGATCGCTTGTGCGAGCACGCGTCCCTCAAATTCGACGACGTAGTGGCTCACCTCGGGGTCATCGAGCAACTCGAGCAACTCACGACGCGTCGCCCGGCGGTGCTTTCGCGAGGTAGCGCCCAGTTCGCCCTGGGCGAGGTCGATGACATGGTCGAGTTCGACAACTCGCTCGAGGTCGTGGGGCACTGCGGCGCGAAGCTTCATGCCCTCGGGCAGGTTGCGCACGCTGCGCTCATCGATCTTCATGACGCCGCGCACGCTGAGGGGTTCGTAGCCGAGTCGTCGCCAGGATTCGATGCGCTCGGGGTCGCCGAGCGACCACACATAATGGATCGTCACTCCCGCTCGCCGCCAAACCGTACTCGCCCCCTCCACGAGTTGGGAGAGGACGTCCTCAGCGTCAAAAGAGACTCCGTCGGGGCCGGTCCACGCCGCCGATTCGTGCGTGGGTTCACGCAGCACCGCCGCGTACAGGTGGCCCACGACATCTCGTTCATCAACCGCGACCCACGTCGCGTTGGTCGCGTGCAAGATCGTGTCGTAGAGGACCTCTTGCTTAAGGAACGAATTCACCATAGGGTGGCGCGCGGCGTCGCTCTCGAGTTGACGCACGATGCGCTCGACCACGGCGTGTGCGTCACTGGGCTGGAGGAAGCGAACGGTCGCCATGGGCAAACGGTACTTCGCCCGTGTGGCAGAGTTGTCGGATGACTTTGCGCGCGACACTGTTCGACATGGATGGGCTGCTCATCGACTCCGAGGTGCTGTGGCACAAGGCCGAACTTGAGATCTTCGGCCGGCTCGGCGTGCCGATCTCCGATGAGCAGGACCGTTCGACCAAGGGCATGTTCGTCGTCGAGGTCGTGCACCACTGGTACTCGAAGCATCCCTGGGCGAGCCCGACTCCCGAGGTCGTGGTCGAGGAGGTCCTCGAGAGGGTGGGCCAACTCGTGGAGAGCGAAGGGCAGCTCTTGCCCGGGGCGGTGCGCGCGATCGAACTCACCAGTGAGCGCGGCCCGGTGGGCCTCGCGAGTTCGACACCCCTCACCTTGATCTATCGCTGTCTTGACCACTTCGAGTTGCGTGATCGCTTCGCCGTCGTGCAGTCGGCGGAGTTCGAGCCCTTCGGTAAGCCCCACCCGGGGGTGTTCCTGAGCGCCGCGGCGGCTCTGGAGGTGGACCCCCGCGACTGTCTCGTCTTTGAGGATTCGGCCGCGGGAGTCCTTGCGGCGAAGGCGGGTCGCATGAAAGTCGTCGCGGTACCGACGAGCCACGATCGGTCCCTCCCGGAGTTCGCCCTCGCGGACCTCGTACTCAACTCACTCGAGGAGTTGCGCGTTGAGTGGCTCGACCAACAGTTCGCTTAGATGATCTTGGTGAAGCGGTGCGCGCTTTCGTGGGTGTAGGCCCCTTCGGGGAAGAGTTCGACGCGAGTCCACCCGTGCTTGGGGTAGAAGGCGATCGCTTCGGGCTGCGCGGGACCGGTCTCGAGGTAGAGCTGCGCGTAACCCATGGCGCGCGCTCGACGTTCGACCTCGTCCATCAATTGAGCGGCGACACCACTACGACGTAGGTCGGGACGCACCCAGAGGCGCTTCACCTCGGCCAGCTTGCGCTCGGGTTCGGCGATTTGACGAAGGCCCACGCCGCCGCAGAGGTGGCCTTCACTGCGCGCCACGAGAAAGACTCCGGTGGGCGGGAGCAACTCATCGATGTTCATCTGCGTATCGTCGTCGATGGCGCCATAACGTCGATTCAGTTCGTCCACCGCCGCCTTGAAGACACTCAGCGCGCCCGAGGTCGTGATCAGTTCGTCGTCGATGGTCAGCGCAAGCACCTCTTCAGCGTAGAGCAACCGTACTTCGAACCATCTTCGGTACGATGGTAGGAACCATTTAAGGAGAACCTTGTTCCGCCCCGTCAGCCCTGATTTTGACTTCGTCGCCCTCGAAGAGGCCGAACTCGCACGGTGGCGGACCAATGACGTCTTCGCTCGATCGTTGCAACATCGCCAGGGCGCTGAGCCGTGGGTGTTCTACGAGGGTCCACCCACGGCGAATGGCAAGCCTGGTCTGCACCACGCATGGGCGCGGGTCTACAAGGACCTCTTCTGTCGCTACCAGACCATGCAGGGGCGATTCGTGTCGCGCCGGGCGGGATGGGACACACACGGACTCCCCGTCGAAGTCCAAGTGGAGAAGCAACTGGGGATCTCGGGTAAACGCGACATCGTCGAGAAGGTTGGCGTCGGCGAATTCACTCGACTTTGCAAAGAATCCGTGCTCATCTACGTCGACGAGTTCGAGAAGCTTACCGAGCGGATCGGTTACTGGACCGACATGGAGCACGCGTACTACACCTTTCATCCTTCCTACGTGCAATCGGTATGGTGGCAACTCCAACAACTGTTCGATCGGGGACTGCTCTACGAGGACCTGAAGGTCGTTCCGTATTGTCCGCGCTGCGGCACTGCGTTGTCGAGCCACGAACTCGGTCAGCCTGACGTCTACACCGACGAGACCGACGAGAGTTGCTACGTTCGCTTGCGCATCCTTGAAGCCGAGCGCTACGCGACCCTCGAAGGGGCAACGCACCTGGCGGTGTGGACGACGACACCCTGGACGCTGTTGTCCAATGTGGCCGTCGCGGTCAACCCCGAGGTCGACTACACCGTGGTCAATGGCATGGTGGTCGCGGCCGCGTTGGTTGAATCGGTTTTCGGTGAGGGCGTCAAGGGTGGACCGACGTTCCCGGGCTCGGCCCTGGCGGGCGTGCACTACGCGCGTCCCTTCACCGACGTGGCCTTGCCCGAGGGCGTGGACGCGTGCTACGTCGTCGAAGCCGACTACGTCACGACCGATGAGGGCACCGGCCTCGTGCACCAGGCGCCGGCCTTCGGTGAGGTCGACCGCCAGATCGCTCGGGCCTATTCGTTACCCACGGTGAACCCCGTCGGACCCGACGGTTGCTTCACCGGCGAGGTGCCCTGGCTCGAGGGCGAAGAAGTGCGCTCGGCGAACCACGCCATCAACGACGAACTCGAACGTCGCGGGATCCTGCTGCGCCGCCTGGACTACGTCCACTCGTTGCCGCACTGCTGGCGTTGCGGCACGGTCTTGATCTATTGGGGCAAACCCAGTTGGTACATCGCCACGAGCCAGTACAAGAACGAAATGATGTCCGAGAACGAGACGATTGACTGGCACCCCGCCCACATCCGCGACGGACGTTTCGGCGAGTGGCTCGCGAATAACGTGGACTGGGCGCTCTCGCGCGATCGTTTCTGGGGGACGCCCTTACCGATATGGCAGTGCGAGCAAAAGCACTACACCTGCGTGGGGTCCCTCGATGAGCTTTCCGAGCTCGCCGGTCGCGACGTCTCGGACCTCGACCCCCACCGGCCGGGAATCGACGAGGTGGTCATCTCGTGTCGTACGTGCACGCAACCCGCGACGCGCGTGGAGCCGGTCATCGATGCCTGGTTCGACTCCGGTGCGATGCCCGCGGCCCAAGTCGGTTTTCCCCACGTCCCTGATAGCCAGCACGCGATGCAGTTTCCCGCGCAGTTGGTCGTCGAAGCGATAGACCAGACGCGCGGTTGGTTCTATTCGCTCCTCGCGGTGAACACACTGGTGTTCGGCGAGAAGCCCTACGAGCACGTGCTGTGTCTCGGGCACATCGTCGACGAGAACGGCAAGAAGATGAGTAAGTCCCTCGGCAACGTGATCGATCCCTGGGAGGTGCTGAGTACCCGAGGAGCCGATCCGCTTCGGTGGTGGATGTTCTCCCAAGGCTCGCCCTGGACCTCGACGCGCGCGAGCCTCGGGGCGATCGACGCATCACTTCGCGAGACCCTCGCCACGCTCTGGAACACGTTGAGTTTCTTTGCCACCTACGCGTCGCTCAATGAGTTCGACCCTAAGGATTCCGAGATCCCCGTCGTGGGCGAGCGCGCCGCGATCGACCGTTGGATCCTGTCTCGTCTCGAGAGCGTCACCGCTGCGGTGACGACCGCGCTCGACGGCTACGAGCCCCTCGGGGGGACCGACGCGCTCGCAGCGTTGGTCGACGACGTCTCGAACTGGTACGTACGGCGCAGCCGACGGCGGTTTTGGCGCACTGATCCCAAGGCGCCCCGTTCGGACTCGCTGGCGGCTCAGGCGACGCTGCTCGAGGTACTCCAACGGGTGACCTTATTGTTGGCGCCGTTCTGTCCGTTCTTGAGCGAGCGGCTCTACCACGAACTCTTTGACGTCAATGAAGAGGCGTCGGTGCACCTGGCGGACTGGCCCGTGAGCGAACCGGCAAATCGCGACGTCGACCTCGAGGCCTCGATGGACGTGGCGAGGCGACTGACGTCACTCGGCCGCGCCGCGCGCGCCGAGGCGGGCGTCAAAGTCCGTCAGCCGTTGGCTCGTGCACTCGTCTTCTTGCAGCCCGGCTCAACCATGCCGCCGGTGGGAATCGTCGAGGATGAACTCAACGTCGACGTGCTTGAGTACGGCACCGAACTCGCCGAGGTCTTACGTTTCGAACTCGTACCGAATTTCCGGGCCGTGGGACCGCGTCTCGGCGAAGCAGTAAAAGAGTTGAAGCCGGCGCTCGCGTCACTGGATTCGCTCGCCGCCGCCGACGCCCTTGAGCAAGGCGGCACCGTCAGCGTGACCTTGTCAACAGGAACGTTCGAGTTGGGCGTGGAGGACCTCGAACTTCGCGTGAAGAGCCAGGGCGGTTTCGCGGTGTCGCGCCACGGGGGAGAGGTGATCGCACTAGACCTCACGCTCGACGACGCCCTGTTGCGTCGTGGGTACCTGCGCGACGTCGTCCGTCAGGTCCAAGACCTTCGAAAGAACTCGGGACTGGACGTCGCGGACCGCATTGTCCTGCACTTGACAGGTATCGACGACCTCTCCGATGGTTTTGACGTGTTGGCGAACGAGGTCCTCGCGGTGCAGGTCACGAGCGGTGAAGGCGAGGGTGAGGGTTGCGTCCTCGAACTCGACGACGAGCGAGACGCGAGGGCGTGGCTTACGAAGGCTTCGCCGACGAGTTGAGCTTCTTCAGCAGCGTCGCCAACGTCGTTCGTTCCTCGTCGCTGAGTCGCTTGGCCAAATTGTCCTCGAGGTAGTCCAGGTGGACGTTGAGCGCCTCGTCGAGTTTCTCGTTGCCCTGAGCCGAGATGGCGACGTAGATCGCGCGACGATCGCTCGGACAGAGTTGGCGCGTCACGTACCCCGCCTCTTCGAGACGGTCGATCAGTCGGGTCGTTCCACCGCTCGAGTGCACGATGGCGTCGGCAATCTGGTTCATCTTCAGGCGGCCTTCGGGGGCCTTGCGCAATTGGAGGAGTACCTCGAACCAGGCGAGGGGCAGGTCGCACGCCGCCTCGAGTTCGACGCCCAGGCTCTTCGAGAGACGGGCGTTGGTCTCGAGCAAGAGACCGAAGAGCACGACGCGCTCGTCACCGGAGGGGCAGGCGCTGGTGATTGTGGACATGTCCCAATTTTAGCAGAAACTTCACCTTGCGATTACTTCTTGACAAGATGTTGTATATGCAACTATAATGAGTGGAGAGCACAAAGCGTGTCCAAGAAAAGTAGGAGAACAACATGAGCAACCTCCCCGCTCCCGGCGTCTACAACGTCGACCCCGTCCACTCAACCGTCAGTTTCATCGCCCGTCACCTGGTCGCGGCGAAGGTCCGTGGCAATTTCACTGAGTTCAGTGGGGCTATCACCATCGGTGATTCCATCGAAGCGTCTTCGGTCGTTGCCGAGGTACAGGCCAGCAGCATCACCACCGCCAACGAGATGCGCGACGGCCACCTCAAGAGCGCGGACTTCCTCGACCTGGAGCACTTTCCCACGTTGAGCCTCAAGTCCACCAAGATCACGGCCAAGGGTGGCGACAAGTACGAACTCGTCGCCGACTTCACCGTGAGGGGCATCACGAAGCCCGTCACGTTCGAACTGGAGTATCTCGGCACCGGACCGAGCATGGCGCCGGGCGTGAACGTCACGGGTTTCGAAGTGACTGGTGAGATCGACCGTCGCGACTTCGGTGTGAACTTCGAAGGGACGCTGGAGAACGGCAGCCTGGTCGTCGGCAACAAGATCGGTATCGAGATCGCCGTCGAGGCCCACCAAGCCGCCTAAGTGCAGCGATCGTCCCAAAAGCCGGGGGCCTTCGGGCTCCCGGCTTTTGGTCGTTACGATGGGTCCATGTCAGATACTCCCTCAGATACTCCCAAAGGTAAGGGTGTCAAGTCGACCCTCGGTGTGCTGGGAGCTCTCGCCACCATTATCTCGGTGTGGTGGTTCGCCCTTCGCCCCGCGAGGAAGAAGCGCGAGGAGTAGAACCACCTGGTGGATTGGCCGGGCAACGGTTCGATTCGCGCATTAGCGTTTCTCCATGGCTTCGGTTTCGCTCGCTCCGTTGCGGCACCGTAGTTTCAGCCTCGCCCTCGGTTCCTCACTCATCTCGTCGACCGGCACGTGGATGCAGTCGGTGGCGTTGGGTATCTATCTCACCACGACCACCAAGGACGCTCTCTGGCTCGGACTGATCACTCTGGCCGGCTGGCTGCCCGCGATCGTCGGGTCGCCCACCGGCGGCGTGATCGGGGATCGTTTCAATCGCCAACGCTGGATTCAATCCATGAATTCGGTGATGGCCCTCACCGCCTGCGCGCTCGCGGTGGCCAAGTACACCAATCACCTCACACCTCAACTCTGCTGCTACGTGGCAGCGATCGAAGGGCTCTGCGGTTCGGCGTCCTGGGCGGCGTGGCAGTCGCTGCTGCCCGAACTGGTGGGAGCTGACGAGGTCTTCGCCGCGGTGTCGCTCTCGTCGGCCCAGTTCAATCTCGGTCGGGTCATCGGACCACTGTGCGCGGGCGTGGCGTTGGCCTTTGGTTCCATCGGCCTGTGCTTCGCCTTGAACGCGGCGTCGTTCATCGTGGTCGTCGTGATGTTCTCCTTCGTGCGCAGCGCGGCGCGCGAAAAGGTTCTCACCAAGGTCCGACCGATTCACGAAACGCTGCAGGGTGCGCGCGTGGCGTGGTCGGTGAAGGGATGCCGCAATCCCATCGTCGGTGTCGCCGTGGTGGCGCTCATCGCGAGCCCGTTCATCACGCTGGTGCCGGCGATGTCGATTCTCACGCTGCACGCCGGCAAGGTCGGCACCGCCTGGCTCGTGACCGCCCAGGGCGTGGGCGCGGTCGTGGGCGCCCTGACGTTGCCGGGCATCGCGCATCGGACCTCACGGGTGTTTGTGTTACGCGCCTCGTTGGCGACCATGGCCGTGGCGCTCGTGCTCTACGGTCTCGCCCCCGACCTCGTGCTGTCGGCACTCGCCTTGGCGGTGCTCGGTGGCGCCTACGTCGGCACGTTGACGGGGCTCAACACCTCGGTGCAGTTGCACGCGCCACGAAACGAGCGCACGCGAATACTGGCGCTGTACACCCTTTCGTTGTCGATCTTCTATCCCGTGGGCGCGGTCATCCAGTCGGCCTTCGCGAGGACCTGGGGTGTGCGCCCGGTGACGCTCGTCGCGGCGCTCGCGCTCGCACTGGTGCTCGTAGTAGTGAAGTTCGCGCATCCTCATTACTGGCGTGAGATCGGTGCTGTCCCGTCGAGCGACGCTGAATTGCTGGCAGACTAGAAGGATGCCGTTCACTTCGATTAATCCTTATACCGAGCAGTTGGTCGCCGACTACGCGGGTTTGGACGAACGCGGGATTGACGACGCCCTCGCTCGAGCAACAGTCGCCTATCGCGCCTGGCGCGA
>Ga0182012_10001539_pt1 | contig 25162 bp, 24 predicted proteins | sample 612S2SmetaG_FD_120486 | JGI IMG/M metagenome (GOLD analysis project Ga0182012, IMG submission 120486) | Permafrost microbial communities from Stordalen Mire, Sweden - 612S2S metaG | ecosystem: Environmental > Terrestrial > Soil > Wetlands > Permafrost | place: Sweden: Stordalen | collected...
GAAAGGCCGAGCGCGAGATGGTGCCGGTGAAGGTGCAGTGATTTCCCGGCGTCGAGGCTGCGTTCTTGCTTTCATTCGCCTCTGCTTTCAATCGTCCACCGGGCGTGCGAAAATATAAGTTCTGCCTATGACCACCCCTGAAAAACAGCCGATCATCACGCCGGAAGTCATCCGCTCCCACGGACTTTCCCCTGAGGAGTACAAACGCATTCTGAAGTGGCTGGGCCGCGTGCCTACCCTGACCGAGCTTGGCATCTTCTCTGTGATGTGGAGCGAGCACTGCTCCTACAAATCGTCGCGGGTGCATTTGAAGCGGCTGCCCACCCAGAGCAAGCTGGTGATGCAGGGGCCGGGCGAGAACGCCGGCATCATCGACATTGGCGGCGAGTGGGCCTGCGCCTTCAAGATCGAATCGCACAACCACCCATCCTTCGTTGAGCCCTTTCAAGGCGCGACCACCGGTGTGGGCGGCATTCTGCGCGACATTTTCACCATGGGCGCGCGGCCCGTGGCGGTAATGGACAGCCTGCGCTTTGGCCACATTGCGCGTGAGCAGGATAAGACGCTCGACCAGGCCGGGCTGCACAAGAATCATGCAGTTGTGGATGGCGTTGTGGGCGGCGTGGCCAGCTACGGCAACTGCTTTGGCGTGCCGAACCTGGGCGGCGAGACCCGCTTTGAGAGCTGCTATAACGGCAATCCTCTGGTGAACGCCTTTGCGCTTGGGTTGGTAAAGAAGAACGAGATCTTCTACGCCTCGGCCAGCGGCGCGGGCAATCCGGTGATTTACGTCGGCTCCAAGACCGGCAAGGACGGCATTCACGGCGCGACCATGGCCAGCGAAGAGTTCAGCGAAGGCAGCGAGGCCAAGCGCCCGAACGTGCAGGTGGGCGATCCCTTCATGGAAAAGCTGCTGCTGGAGGCCTGCCTGGAGGCGATGCAGACCGGCGCCATCGTCGGCATACAGGACATGGGAGCGGCGGGACTGACCTGCTCCACCTGCGAGTTGGGCGGCCGCGGCGGCGTGGGGCTGGAGATTGAACTGGACCTGGTGCCGCAGCGCGAAACCGGGATGAGCAGCTACGAGATCATGCTGAGCGAGAGCCAGGAGCGCATGCTGCTGGTGGCCGAAAAAGGCCGCGAGGAAGAGGTCTTTTCGGTCTTCCGCAAGTGGGGACTGGACGCGGCTACCGTGGGCGAGGTCATCCCGGAGAACACCATGCGGGTCAAGCATCACGGCCGTGTGGTGGCGGAGATTCCCAACGAGGCGCTGACCGATGACGCACCGCTGTACCACCGCGAGGTGGGAACGTGGGTAGCTCCCGTGCCGGCGGAAAAGCCCGCCACGGTAGTGCTGGGCGGCAAGAAGCAGCTCAACGCGGAGTTCGAAAAGCTGCTGGCCAGCCCGAACATCTGCGGCAAGCAGTGGGTGTATGAGCAGTACGACAGTATGGTGCAGACCAACACCATGCAGGGTCCGGGCGGATTGGCCGGAGTGATTCGCGTCAAGGGTACGGAGCGCGGCCTGGGCATGGCGCTGTATGGCAACGGGCGCTGGTGCTATCTGAATCCGAAGCTGGGCGCGGCGCACAACGTGGCGCGGGCCAGCCGCATGGTGGCCTGCACGGGCGCGCAGCCGGTGGCGGCCACTAACTGCCTGAACTTTGGCAACCCGGAGAAGCCGCCCATCATGGCGCAGTTCTCGCAGGTGATTGACGGACTGAGCGAAGCCTGCACCGCGCTCGAAACACCGATTACGGGCGGCAACGTCAGCTTCTACAACGAAACCCTTGGCGAAGGCATTTACCCGACGCCGGTGCTGGGCGTGGTTGGCATCCTGGCGGATGTGACGCGCGCCGTGGAGGCTCACGCACAGGCGGCCGGAAAGACCATTGTGCTGCTGACGCCGGCGAGCCAAGCGCAGCACCAGCCCCGCGAGTTCGGCAGCAGCGAATACGCCGTGCACGTGCTGGGCGAGCTTTGGGGCGCTCCGCCGAGTTTGGATTTGAAGTCGGAAAAAGCCTTGCAGGATCTTTTGCAGCATCTGGCGGCTGAGAAGCTGGTGGAATCCGCCCGCGACGTAGCCGAAGGCGGCATTGCCGTGGCTGTGGCCAAGATGGTGTTTACAAAGGGCCTTGGAGCCGAGCTGGAGTTGATTGGCTGCGGCCGGCCGGCGGAATGCGTCCTGTTTGCCGAGGATGCCACCCGCGTGTTGGTAACCTGCAATACCGAACAGGTGCATACCATTGAGGCGAGTGCGGTAAACTATGGTCTGCGGGCACAGGTGGTGGGCCAGACGACGGCCTCTCATTTCGCGTTGCGCGTGGACGGTCTTCCGCTGGTGGAAGGCGAGGCCAATTCGTTCCGCAAAGTTTGGCGGGAGGCGTTGGCCGAGGCCCTGCAGTCGGAGTCTGAGGCGACGCACGTATAGCTTTTGCGCTTCTGGTTTGATCGGGTAAGCGCTTCGGGGTAGATCACGCGGGGCGCGCGGTACACGAGTTTTTCACAGCGATTGGGCACGGCTCCGGCCGTGCCATTTGCCTTCTCACTGCCGCCCGGGCGGCACAGACAGTGGATGAACAGGCGGGTGCAATGATCGAGATCGAGCTGGATAAACTCCACGAGGAGTGTGGCGTGATGGCCGTGTTTGGCCACACCGAGGCGGCCAAGCTGTGTTACCTCGGATTGCACGCGCTGCAACACCGCGGGCAGGAGTCGGCCGGCATTGCCGCCAGCGACGGACACCGCCTGAGCGTATACAAGGCCATGGGGTTGGTCGCTGACATTTTCAGCGGCAACACGCTGCAAAAGCTGCCCGGCACGCACGCCATCGGACACACGCGCTACTCCACGGCCGGCGATTCGGCCTTGCTCAACGCGCAGCCCATCCAGGTGGACTGCAACAAGGGGCAGATTGCGATTGCGCATAACGGAAACATCGTGAACGCCGCCGATCTGCGCAAGAAGTTCGAGCTGGCCGGCTCCATCTTCCAGACCTCCAGCGACACTGAGATTGTGCTGCACCTGATCGCGCAGTCGCGCGAGACGACCCTGGCCGATGCCATGGCCGATGCCCTGCGCCGCATCGAGGGCGCCTTCAGCTTTGTGCTGGCCACCTACGACCACATCTTCGCCGCCCGCGATCCGCGCGGCTTCCGTCCGCTGGCCATGGGCCGCATCCCCGGCAAAGATGGCGCGCCGGACGCGATCGTCTTTGCCAGTGAGACCTGCGCCTTTGACCTGGTGGGCGCCGAATATATCCGCGACGTAAAGCCCGGCGAGTTGATTGTGGTCGGCGCCGATGGCATCCACTCACACTTTTACGCACCGGCGCTGGAACAGTCGCAGTGCATCTTTGAGCAGGTCTACTTTGCGCGGCCGGACTCGCTCGTCTTTGGCCGCAGCGTGCAGGAGGCTCGGGCGCGCATGGGCCATCAGTTGGCGCGTGAGGCTCCGGTGGATGCCGATCTGGTGGTCGGCGTGCCTGATAGCGGGCTGACCGCCGCGCTGGGCTACGCGCGCGAAAGCGGCATCCCCCTGCAGTTTGGCCTGGTGCGCAACCACTACGTGGGCCGGACCTTCATCGAACCCGAACAGCGCGTGCGCGACTTCGGCGTCAAGCTCAAACTGAACCCGGTGCGTCATCTCCTGGTCGGCAAGCGGGTCATCCTGATTGACGACTCGATCGTGCGCGGCACCACCAGCCAGAAGATTGTGCGCCTGGTGCGCGACGCCGGTGCGACCGAGGTGCACATGCGCATCAGTTGTCCGCCCACCACCTCGCCCTGCTACTACGGCGTGGATACTCCTGAGCGCCGCCACCTGATTGCCGCACGCAAGACGGTGGACGAGGTGCGCGAGTTCATCGGCGCCGATTCGCTGGCCTACCTCTCACTGGAAGGCCTGCGCCGCAGCTGCGGCGAGCCGGAGGGCGAAAGCCACTACTGCACCAGTTGCTACACCGGCCACTACCCAACCGGCTATGTGGACATCCACCAGATACGGCAGGCGGAAGCGGCGATCAAGTAGTTCCAGCTGTATTTCAGCTTCGCAAAGGGCCGCGTTCTCCGCGGTCCTTTTGCATCGGCGCCCCCTCCCGGAAGTGGCAATTCGCAAGCCGGGAGCGCGTTTTTCGGGCATTTCGCAGCGACTGCATCCGGCTTTGGCGGCTACAGCGGCTACAATAAGAACTTGCTGCCCAGCGCCGGATTGGCGCATCCAACCCTGGTAGAGATTGATTTCCGCAGCACTGGCCTGGTGATTATGAAGATTCTTCGCAGCCTGATCGTCCCTGTTCTTGTCGCAGCATCGTCCGCAGTATTCGCGCAGGCACCCGCGCCGCAGCCGGCGCCCCAGCCGGCGGCTGCCCCCAAGGCCGTCACGCCGGCCGCTGCTCCGGCCGCCAAGGCGGAGAAAGTGCCCGACCGCACCGAAGCCTACTACCACTTCCAACTGGGCCACATGTACGAGGAGATGGCGGCTACCACCGGGCGCGGCGAGGATGCGGCCAAGGCCATTGCCGAATACAAGTTGGCCATCGCCGCCGATCCCGGCTCCACCTACCTGGCCAGCGCCTTGGCAGATATCTATGCGCGCGCTGGGCAGATCCGCGACGCCGTGCTGACCGCCACCGACATCATCAGTCGCGACCCCGACAACCTGGAAGCCCGCCGCCTGCTGGGCCGTGTCTACCTGCGCTCCATTGGAGACCAGCAGGGTTCCAGCAAGGAGTCGTCCAACATTCTGCACCTGGCCATCGAGCAGTTTGAGGCCATCGTGCGCCTCGATCCCAAGAGCATGGAGGACCACCTGCTGCTGGGCCGTCTCTACCGGCTCAACAACGAGACGGCCAAGGCCGAGGTCGAGATCCGCGTCGCCGTCAAGCTGCAGCCCGCCAGCGAAGAGGCGGTGACCACACTGGCCGTCCTCTACAACGAGGAGGGCGACACGGCGCGCGCCGCTGACATTCTCACCTCGGTTCCGGAAGAGCAGCGCTCGCCGCGCATCTACACCGTGCTGGGCTACACCCTGGAGCAGCGCAAGGAGTTCAAGAAGGCGGTGGAAGCCTATCGCCAGGCCGTCAAGCTGGATCCGGACAACCTGGACGCCGTGCGAGGGCTGGCCGAAAATCTATTGAATGACAACCAGCCCGCAGCCGCGCTCGAACAGCTCAACCTGATCGCCGCCAGCGACCCGCAGGACGCGCAGACCTTTCTTCGCATGAGCGAGATTTACCGACACGAAGGGCAATACGACAAGGCCTACGACGCTCTGAAGAAGTCCCTGGCGGCTGCACCGGATTCCATGGAAGCCAAGTACAACCTGGCCGTGGTGGAAGAGGCTCGGGGACACTTCGACGAAAGCGCGACGCTGCTGCGCGAGCTGCTTGCGGCGAGCGACAAGCCGGAGGGCCGCGCCAACGAGCACGACCTGAACAACCGCGCCATCTTCCTGGAACGGCTGGGCACCGTCTATCGCGACCAGAACAAGACGAAGCCTGCGGTGGAGGCCTTCCACCGGATGACCGAGCTGGGTGACGAGTTCGCCTCGCGCGGTTATCAGCAGATCATTGAGACCTATCGCGACGTGCACGACAACCCGTCCGCCACCGAGGCCGCCCGCGAGGGCGCCAAGCTGCTGCCCAAGGACCGCAGCCTGCAACTGGCCCTGGCCCAGCAGGAGGCCGACAGCGGCAAGGCCGACGAGGCCATTGCCCGGGTGCGCGCCATGCTCGACGGCAAGCCGGCCGATGACCGCGAGGTGTGGATCAACATTGCGCAGATCGAAAGCCGGCTGCGCCACTATGGCGAGGCGGAGAAGGCCGTCGCCCACGCTCTCGAACTCAGCCAGAAACCAGAGGAGCGCGAGTTCATCAACTTCCTGGCCGGCAGCATTTACGAGCGGCAAAAGAAATACGACGAGGCCGAGTCGTACTTCCGCAAGGTGCTGGCCGATGACGCGCGCAACGCCGCCGCGCTCAACTACCTGGGCTACATGCTGGTGGACCATGGCACGCGGCTGGATGAGGCTCTGGCGATGATCCGCAAGGCCGTCTCGCTTGACCCGCAGAACGCCGCCTACCTGGATTCGCTGGGCTGGGCGTACTTCCGGCTGGGCCGCTACGAGGAAGCCGAGAGCGAGTTGCGCAAGGCTTCGGAGCGGCTGGAGAGCGACCCCACGGTGCACCAGCACCTCGGCGATCTCTACCAGAAGACCAACCGCCTGAAACTGGCGGTCGCCGAGTGGGAGCGCTCGCTTGAGGAGTGGAAGAAGTCGGTTCCCGCCGACCAGGACGCCGCTGAGATCGCGAAGACTCAGAAGAAGCTCGACGGCGCCAAGGTCAAGCTGGCCAAACACGGCGAACAGCCCGCGCAGTAATGGCCGGGCTGCACCCGCACCCGCCGGGTGCTACACTCACAGCCATGCTGGCCAGCTACGCATTGCCGGTGGAGGCTTCGCGCGGGCGGCGTTATCCCGAGCCGCCGCACCCTTACCGCGACGACTTCCAGCGCGACCGCGACCGCATTATCCACGCCCGGGCCTTCCGCCGGCTGGAGAACAAGACGCAGGTCTTCACCCGCCGCCTCAGCGACCACTTCCGCACCCGCCTGACGCATACCATCGAAGTCGCGCAGATCTCCCGCACCATTGCCGCCGCTCTGCACCTGAACGAGAGCCTGGTGGAGACCCTCGCGCTCGCCCACGACATCGGCCATCCACCCTTTGGCCACTCCGGCGAGCGGGCGCTCGATGAGGCCATGCAGGCCCACGGCTTGTACTTTGACCACAACCTGCACGCCCTGCGCATTGTGGAGAGCTTCGAGCAGCGCTACGCCTCGCATCCCGGCCTCAACCTGACCTTCGAGGTGCGCGAGGGCATCATCAAACACTCGCACGACTACTCCTCCGCCGGGCATCCCGAGCTGGCGGAGTACCTACTGGACCAGCGCCCGCCGCTGGAGGCGCAGCTGATTGACCACACCGACGAGATTGCCTACAACACGGCCGATCTCGACGACGGCTTTGAGGCCGGACTGCTGAAGCTGGAAGGGATTCGCCGCGGCGTCAGCCTCTTTGACCGCTATCTGCGCCAGGTGGAGAAGGAGTTCACGGCCTCGACGAAGCTCAAGTTTAACGAGGCGCTGAAGCGCATGTTGAACCACCTGGTCACCGACCTGATAGACAACACCGCCCGGCGCATTGCCGAAAGCGGCGTACAGACGGTGGAAGACGTGCGCCATCATCCGGAGCGGCTGGCGGCCTTCAGTCCCGCGACCGACGCCGAGCGCGCCGAGGCCAAGCAGTTCCTCTCCCAAAACCTCTACCACAGCGATTCGCTGCGACCGCAGAAGGCCGATGGCGAGAAGATCGTCGGAGACCTCTTCGCTTACTGGCTGGAGCATCCCGAGACCCTTCCCGCCGACTACCAGAAGCGCGTCGCGGAGCAGGGCGCGCCGCGTATCATCTGCGACTACCTGGCTGGCATGACCGACAACTACATCCTGGACCAGCACCGCCGCGTCCTCAAGCGGTAGACCGGGTTTTACGGGTGTTTTATCCCGGTTTCGTGCTATCTTTGCCCTAGGTATTCGATATGCTCTTCCCCGAACCCAGCGAGTTTTTCTTCACCGCCGGATACGATTCCCCCATCGGCCACCTCGACCTTGCCATGAGCGAGCGGGGGCTGGCTGTGGTTGCCTTCCAGGGACGCTGGGTCGCTCCCCACGGCACCAACTCCAAAGATGCGCGCTGGATTGAGGAGCCGCGGCGGCTGCGCACGGTCATCACGCAGCTCGACGAATACTTCGCCGGTGAGCGCCGCGACTTCGATCTGGCACTCGACCTGCGCGGGCCGGAGTTCCACCAGCGCTGCTGGCAGGGGCTGCTGAAGATTCCTTACGGAGAGACCTGGAGCTATGCGCGGCTGGCCGCCGAGGTGGGGTCGCCATTGGCCTCGCGCGCCGTGGGCCAGGCCAACCATCACAATCCGATTGCCATCATCGTGCCCTGCCACAGGGTCATCGCCAGCGACGGCTCGCTGGCCGGATACGCCGGCGGATTGAAGACCAAGGAGTTTCTTCTGACGCTTGAGGGCGCGCCATTCCGCCGCTCGACGGCCCTTCAGCCCTCGCTCTTCGGCGAACTGGCGGGATAGCACCAGGCTGTCGGACGTCACCATCCTCCCATCTTGCTGACCCCACCCGCCGGGCCGTACACTCCTGCTATGCACTCGCACGCCGGCCACAGCCATGATCACGGGCACTCGCACCCCGCTCTGACGGCGCGTGTGCTGCGCTTTGCCCTGATCTTTACCGCGGCCTACATTGTGCTGCTGGCGGTGGCCGGAGTGCGTGCCCACAGCCTGGCCCTGCTGGGCGAGGCCGGACACAACCTCAGCGACTTTTTCGCCCTGCTGTTGAGCTGGGTGGCCGCCTATCTGGGCGAACGTCCGGCCACCAGCACCAAGACCTTCGGCTGGCGGCGCGCTGGAGTGCTGGCCGCCTTTATCAACGCCATCCTGCTGGTGGCTATCGCCGTGCTCATCGTCGTCTCCGCCGTGCACCGGCTGTTCTATCCGCAGCCCGTGGAGGCCGGCACCATGATGTGGGTGGCCGCGGCCGGCGTCCTGCTCAACGGCGTCATCACCCTTTTGCTGCTTCGCGGTGGCCGCGACTTGAACGTGCGCAGCGTGCTGGTGCATGAGATCGGCGACACGCTCTCGACCGCGGCGGTCATCCTCGGCGGTTGGCTCATCCTGGTCAGCCACCGGCTGTGGATTGACCCTGCACTCTCGATGGTCATCGCTGTAGTCATCTTCTGGTCCAGCCTCACCATCGCACGGGAGAGCCTGAACATCCTGCTGGAGGGCGCGCCGCGCGGCATGGAGCTGACATCCATTGACGCTGACCTGCGCGCCGTCGGCGGCGTGCTCGACGTGCATGATCTGCATGTGTGGAGCATCGGCAGCGACACACACGCTCTGGCCACGCATATCACCATCGCGGACATTCCACCGTCGGCGAGCAACGCCATTCTGGACGAGTTGCGCCAGATGCTCGCCAGCCGCCACCACATCCACCACACCACCATCCAGTTTGAGAGCCAGCAGTGCGAGCTCAGCGAGGGATGCGTGCTGCCCGTGCCTCACTCCCACGGGCCGCACTGAAAGATGGACCGCTTGCGACCACTACACACTGCCCCAAGGAGAGAACACGCCATGCGCCTTCGCCCGCTCGCCCTGGCCGCCGTTGCCGCCCTTATTCTGCTTGCCGGTTGTAAGAACAGCGACCTGCCGCCCAGCCCGTCCGCGCTCATCAACGGCACGCGCGACCGCGTGAACCCATTCCGCATGACCCTGACCACCGATCCCACCTGGCCCAAGGCCAGCGGCCCCACCTTGATCAAGGTGCACATCATTGACGGCAGCAACCAGCCGGTGGAGGGAGTGGAGTTGAAGGCCGACATCAGCATGCCCGGCATGGCGCAGCACACCAGCTTTGACGACCGCGGCAAGGGCGACTACGAGACCCAGGTCACACTCGAGATGGCCGGCAACTGGGACGTGGATCTGAACGCCAGCAAGGACGGCCGCACCAAACAGCAGCGGTTAAACATCGAAGTCGGCAACTAGCCCCTGGGAAGCTTCCGTGCGCCTGCGTTGGCTCACTGTAGTGGTGGTTCTGGTGTTCGCCGTTCCATGGCTCTGGATCGAGCGCGATATGCTGCCGAATCCGATGCTGTGGATTCTGCGTGTGCGCAACCAGGTGCCGGAGTTTCGCATCACACTTGCCGTCACCCCCGATCCGCCTACCAGCGATGACACGCTCATCCTCCGCGCCCATGTGAGCGATACCGACGGACACGGGGTGGATTCCGCACAAGTGGAGTTGCAGGCATTCGTGCCGGGCAGCCAGGAGGCCATGCGGCGAGTTTCCATGCATGCGCTGGGCCAGGGCGACTACGTTGGACGCATCCACCTTGCAGAGGCCGCCGACTGGGCCGTGGACGTGGTGGTGGAGAAGGGTTGGCACAACGTGCGCCAGCGCCACAGCATCACCGTGCGGCCTTCCTGGGCAGGGCACCCCGGCGACGACGGCGAGAATGATTCCGATGATTCCAACGATGAGTAAATGACTGAGTAGAGGTGCGGGCTGCGAAGCAGTTGCTGCGTCCGGCGGTTAGTGCGCTACGAGGACTGCGATCTGGCCCACCATGGTGCGCGCCTCAATGTCTGCGCCGCCGCCGTGGATGGGGCCTTCCAGAAGAATGCTGCGCGGCCCGAATTGCGCCAGTCCGCTGGTGGTGCGCAGCTCGGGGAAGTCGCTGACGACGCGGTGCGTGGGGCTGATTCCGGTGACCGCGCGCAGGGTGCCCGAAGTCTGTGGACCCAGGAAGATGACGATATCGCCCATGGCGGTGACCAGATCGCTGGGCAGCAGCGCGCCGTGCGCGGCGATGAATTCGGCCGTGATGCGGCCCATGCCGGTGTGGACGTGCGCGCCTTGCGCCAACTTCCACAGCTCAATGTCTCCCATTGTGCTGTTGACGGCCACCGTGCCGTGCGCCACGCCAACGCGGATGTTCCCGCCACCGCTTTCAATCCGAACCGGGCCACCCATCTCGCCCAGGCTGATGTTTCCTCCGGCGGTGCGCAACGCCAATTCGCCCAGGCAGCGGAGGATTTCGATGTTGCCGCCGCCGCTCTCAATGTGCGCCCGCGTAATCGCCTTCAGTCCGATGCTGCCGGCCATGGAGACAATCTGCAGGTCACCCACCCCGGCATCCACGCGAATGTCTCCGCCATCGGTGCGGATAAAAGCGTTGCCTACGCGACGATTGACCTGCACCGAACCAAAGGCGGTGGTGGCCTGCAGCTCGTCGGCCTCATCCAGCTCGATGTCTCCGCCATGGGTGTGCAGCTCCAGGCGGTGGACCCGGCCGCTGACGGTAATTTTTCCGGCGAGTGTTTCGACGTGGAGCACTTCGGTGTGGGCCGGCAACTCCAGCAGCAACTCGGCGCGCAGCTTGATATCCACGTTTCCGAGGGGGTGCAGAATGTCCTGGCCGCCACCGGTGCCGGCAATGAAATGAAAGGACGAAAACTGGAGGCGTGCGGCCGCCTCATCGCTTTCTGCCGAATGCAGACGCAATTGATAGCTGCCTTTTCCGCGGCCGGGCAATACCCGCACCGAGCCGATGAAGCGCATGACCTCGATCTGTTTGACATCGCCCAGCGGGCCGTACGTCTCCTGCACCCAGCCGCTGCCCTCGCGCTCCACCTTGGGCGCACGCTTGCCGCCGGCGGCCGCGGCGGGCGCGGCCTGTGCCACAAGCAGCGCGCCCAGCAGTATCGCTGGGACGCTCCACCGCCGCAAATGCAGACTGCGTTGCATCAAAACTAATGCTTCTCCACGGAGGTGGCCAGCAGGCGAGAAGACTCGCCGCGAATGAACTCGTTGGGATCTTCCTTGGCCAACTGCGTCAGCGCCTGGCGCACGCTGGTGTCGTTGGGCACCGTGGACAGGGCCTGCAAGGCTCCGGCACGCACCCCGGGATTATTGTCATTCAGCAGCGCCTCCAGCATGGCGTTGCGCACGCGAACGTCTTCCTTGACGAGCGGGGCCAGCGCCTCTTCGGCCTTCAGGCGCACGCCGGGGTTGCTGTCACTGCGGAGAGAAAACACCAGGCTCTCACGCACCGCAGGATCGTCCGGCCGCTGCTTGAGCAGGCCCACGGAGTCCATGCGAAGGCCGCTGTTGGCCGTCGAGCGCGACGCCATTACCAGCAAGGCCTGAATCTGCGGATCATTGATGGAACCCTGCATCGTCTCCGGCAACGCACGCTCGTAGTCAATGCGCACGCGGTCGCCCGTGGGGTCCTTCACAATGCTGCGGATGTTGGCGATCGAAGCCTCCTGCGCGGAGGCCGAGCCGGAGTGCAACACGGCATTCAGCTTGTACATCGAGCCGATTCCGCCGCCGAAGCCCACGACAAAAATAATGGCCGCCAGCGCGGGCGAAAATTTTGCCTGCCGCAGCAGGGCGATGGGGTCCAGCACCCAGCGCCAGCCGCGCCGCTGCTCGGTGATCTCCAAGGCATGAGAGAGGCGCACGCGCGAGGCGGCCAGAAAGTTCGGCGTCACCTCCAGCTGCGGCAGAGAGCTCATCTCCTCATGCAGGCGGCGCATGGCCGCCAACTCCTCCGCGCACTCGGCGCAGCGGGAGGCGTGACCTTCCAGCTCGTGGCGGGCGTCGTCGGCCAGCTCCTGGTACAGATACAGCGAAATGTTCTCGCGGACCCAATCACAGTTCATGCGCTTACATCCTGACGCGCGCTGCGCGCCTGTATTACTTCAAATCGGCCAAAACCGCCCGTAACTTCTGAGTGGCCCGGAAGAGGGTGTTCTTGGCCGTCTCTTCCGTGGTGTTCAGGGCCTCGCCGATGGTCTTCAGCTTCAGCCCCTGGTAGTGCTTCATCTCAAAGACCATGCGCTCGCGCGGACTGAGCTTGCTTAAAGCCTTCCGCAACCGCTGCCCCAGGTACTTGCGCTCCAACTCGCGTTCGGGACTCGCCCCGGAGCGCTCATCGGCCACCTGGTCCAGCAAGTCGAAGCTCTCTCCGTCCTCGCTGGTGTGAACCGTGGGCTCTTCGCGCCGAACCTGCTTCCGCCGTAAGGCGTCCATGCAGAGGTTGGTGACGATGCGGTACACCCAGGTATAAAAAGAACTCTCGAAGCGGAAGCTCGCCAGGTTGCGATAGGCCTTGAGGAACGCCTCCTGGTAAATGTCCTGGGCTTCGTGCTCGTTGCCGGTCAGGTGCAGAGCCAGCCGCAACACCGGTTGGTCGTACTGCCGCACCAGCTCCTCGAACGCAGCCTTGTCACCCTGCTGCGCGGCGCGGATCAGTTCGGCGTCGTTCACCCGGCTGGAGCCCTGGCCCACCATACAACCCTTCCGTGGAGACCCGCGCCGTACCTGACTCACCCTGGCCGCACCCCTCCGGTCAAGCCGGGCGGGGCGCACACTGGGTTGGACGGGGCAGCGCGCGGTCCGTTAGCGTCTATTTTGCGGTTTCAGAGACAAAAAAGGCCAGCGCCAACCGGCGCCAGCCTTCTTTTGGAAAATCCGGAGTGCCGGCTTCCGATTGTTTATGCAACCGTCTCTTCGCTGGCTTCCTTGGTGACGGCCACCTTGATCTTGACGGTGACCTCCTTGTGCAGCTTGATCGGCACTTCGAACTCGCCCAGGCTCTTGAGCGGCACTTCGAGTTCGATCTTGCGGCGGTCAATGTTGAAGCCGCGGCCTTCCAGCTCGTGCGCGATGTCGCTCGAGGTGACCGAACCGAACAGCGCGTCGTTTTCACCGGCCTTGCGGGTGAACAGCAGGCTGACGCCTTCAAACTGCTTACCCAGCAACTCTGCATCCGCCTTGTCCTTGGCTTCCTTACGGACGGACGAGGCCTTCATCTGCTCAATAACGGCCTTGTTGGCCGCCGTGGCTTTGACGGCCAGTTTCTTCGGCAACAGGTAGTTGCGGCCATAACCTTCTGCCACGGTGACCACTTCGCCGCGCGCGCCCAGCTTGGCAACATCCTCTTTCAGAATGACTTCCATGATTCAATTCCTCTCTGTGGGCGGTTTAGCGGCTCGCCGCGAAGGGCAGCAGAGCGATGTTGCGCGCCTGTTTAATGGCCTCGGTGACGCGACGCTGGTGAGGCGTGCAAACACCCGTCAGGCGGCGCGGAGTGATCTTGCCGCTCTCGGCCACGAAGCCGCTCAGCAGGCGCACGTCCTTGTAGTTGATGTTGTCAATCTTCTCGGTGCAGAACTTGCAAACCTTCTTGCGCCGGAAGAACTTGCGTCCGCCGTCGCGGCCGCTGCCGCCGGGACGACCGCCCTGGCGCGGTCCGCCGCCGGGACGCGGGCCCGAAGGCCGCCCCCCAGTCGAAGCAGGAGCCGGAGCGGCTTCCGTCGTAGCGCCTTCGGCTGGAGCCGAGGATGCCTGTTTGTTGATTTCGTCTGCCATAACTCTCCTTCACTGGCGCCGCCTGTGGGGCGCCGGAACCTTCTCTGACCGCCGTGGCGGCCGAACTCGCCTGTGTGACCCTGGCCCGCCGCGCGCGTGCTCTGCGCCTGGGGCCGCGGACTACACCGTCGCCGGGGGAACGGCCACAGCCACCGGAACCGCTTCGGCAGCCTCGGCCTGTGCCGCAGCCGTTGCCGCAGCCGAAGCCGCAGCGGCCGCCGCCGCAGCCTGACCCTGTGTGCCCTGGCCGCGCATCTTGCCGTCGCGCAGCTTCTTGACCTTGGCCAGACGCTTCTCTTCCACGTCCGTGCGCACGGTAATGAACTTGATCACCAGTTCCTGCACGCGCAGGCGGCGCTCCAGTTCCTTCAGCACCACGCCCGTGCCCTCGACGAAGGCCAGGATGTAGATGCCTTCCTGGAACTTCTTCACCGTGTAAGCCAGGCGGCGCTTGCCCAGGGCGCGGTCAAAACCGGTCACCTTGCCACCAGTGGCGGCCACGTTGGACTCCATCGTCTTCAGCAACTTCTCCAAATCCTCTTCAGAGGTGTCCGGACGAAGGATAAACATCACTTCATATTTGCGATCCATCTCTTCTCTCCATGGGCTGCGCTTGCGCCAACCCTCAAATCCCTTTACTCCGCCTGCCCGGCCTCACCGTCCACCTTTTGGTTGAAACGGTTCATTGCGGCCGCCACTCCCAGCGTCAAAATCACCCGTACTGCCTGACTGCTCTTCTCCAGGGCCTCATCGGCCGTGGCCAGCTGCGCCTTCCGAAATGGCGACAGCACGTAATCCTTGCCGCTCGTAAGCACGTGATCCGGAGCAATCCCCAGCCGGATGCGCAGAAACTCCTGCGAACCACCCAGGCAGGCGATGACCGACTTCATCCCGTTGTGCCCGCCCGCGCTGCCGCGCTCGCGCACTCGAATGGAGCCCAGGGGCAGGGCCAGATCGTCGTACAGCACAATCAGGTCCCGTTCCGGATCCGCCTCATACCGCTCCAGCAGCTCACGTACACTCTCGCCGCTGTGATTCATGTAGGTTTCCGGCTTGGCCAGAAGCACTTGCTGGCCTTCCAGATTCGCCCGGGCCGTTACCGCCCGCGAGTGACGGTTGGTGATCTTCACCCCGCACTCGTTGGCCAGCCGGTCCACGGCCAGAAACCCCATGTTGTGCGGGGTGAACTGGTATTCGATGCCCGGGTTTCCGAGCCCGACAATCAGTTTCACCGCGCGTCTCTCCTCGCCTGGCCGGTGGGGCTTGTGCCCCGGCCGGCCGCGGCAGTTATTTCTTCTTCGCGTCCTTGCCGATCGCATCGGCCTCTGCGCTTTCGGTCTTGCCCTTCTTGATGACCTCGGGCTCGGCCGGAGCAGCGACTGCGGCGGCATCGGCGGCCACCGGAGCGGCCTCCTCGCGAACGAAGGTGATGTGCACCACGGTCGCGTCCTCGTCGTTCAGGTATTTCACCTTGTCCGACTTCGGCAGATCGGCAACGCGGATACCCTGGCCGGCCGTCAGCTCATTCACGTTTACCGCGATGAAGCTGGGGATATCGGCAGGCAGGCACTCGATCTGGATCTCACGAAGAACCAGGTCCACCAGTCCGCCGGCTTCCTTGGCGGCCTTGGCATCGCCTTCCAGATGCACAGGAATGGACAGACGCATCTTCTGATCCATGGCAATGCGCTTCAGGTCAACGTGCAGCAGGCTGCCCTTCAGCGGCTCATACTGCCAGTCCACCAGCATCGCCTTGTCCGCATGACCTTCCAGGTTTACGTCGAAAATCGTGTTGTGGCCGCTGGCCGAGCGCAGAATCTTCAGGATCTGCTTGGGGTCCACGGCAATGGCGCGCGGTTCCTTCATGGCGCCGTAGAGCACGCCCGGAATCATTCCGGTGGTGCGCAGCCGGCGCGCGGCGTTCTTGTCGGAAGCTTCGCGCAGCTTTGCTTCCACGGTGTTGGTTTCAGTTGCGGTTGCCATCATTGAAGTTCCTTCTACGTCTTGAGTCCCTGCCGCGGCCAGTGGCCTTGGAGGGGAACTAGTTAAACAACTTGCTGACCGAGGTCTCTTCGTGGATGGACTGAATCGCGCGAGCGATCAGTCCGGCAATCGTGAGTACCTTGATCTTCGGTTCTTTCTGTCCAGCTTCACTCAACGGGATGGTGTTGGTCACCACCAGCTCCTTGAGGTTCGACTTGGAAATTCTTTCGAGCGCGGGGCCGCTCAGCACAGCATGCGAGGCGCAGGCGTACACACTCAGCGCACCGGCATCGAGCAAAGCCTGGGCGGTCTTCACCAACGTACCGGCCGTGTCCACAATGTCGTCCAGGATCAGGCAGGTGCGGTTGTTCACATCGCCGATGACGTTCATCACCTCGGTGACGTTGATCTCCGTACGCCGCTTGTCCACAATCGCCATCGGGGCGTCCATCTTCTTGGCGAAGAAGCGGGCGCGCTCCACACCGCCGGCGTCGGGGCTCACTACCGTCAGGTTCGGCAGGTTCTGGCGGCGGAAGTGATCCACCAGCACCGGCGAAGCGAACAGGTGATCCACCGGAATGTTGAAAAAGCCCTGAATCTGCGGCGCGTGGAGGTCCACCACCAGAGCGCGATTCGCGCCCGCCGTGGTCAGAATGTCGGCCACCAGTTTGGAGCTGATCGGCACGCGGGGCTTGTCCTTGCGGTCCTGCCGGGCGTAGCCAAAATACGGGATCACCACGGTGATGCGGCGCGCCGACGCCCGCTTCAGGGCATCAATGATCAGCAGCAGCTGCACCAGGTTGTGCGAGACCGGATCGCAGGTGGGCTGGATGACAAAGACATCCGCGCCGCGCACGTTCTCCAGAATCTGCACATAAATTTCGCCATCAGAAAATTGCGTTAAAAATGTCTGGCCCAGCGGCAGTCCCAGAAAGTCACAGACCTCCTTGGCCAGCCCCGGGTTCGAGGTGCCACAGAAGATTCGCAGCTTGTCGTCGCGGCGGGTGGGTATCTGCTTCTTCTCACCCTTGGGCTGTTCGGCTGCTTTCGGTTGCGCGGTCTCCGCCGCCGTTTCCACGGCTACGGGTGCGGCCATCACTTCATTCGGTTTGGTGGGTGCGTCCATCGCTATCTCCGTAAAAGGGACTGGTTGATCCCTGTTCGAACTTCGCGTGCCACTCCGCGTGCCTACCGGCGCCGCTGCGCCCGGCCCCACACGGAAACCGTTGCTGCCAATCATTTACTGCCTGAAAGTGTTTGGCTGGGCGGCCAGGATTCGAACCTGGACGAAGTGCTCCAAAGGCACTTGACCTACCATTAGTCTACCGCCCAGTGGGCAAGACTCGCCGAACCCTTCTAGCCGGCAAACCGCTGTTCGCCATACTGCTGGCGCGTCAAGGTTTGCGTGGCCCGTGCCGCCAATCCGGAGGCTGTCAACTTTGCCGCCGCCTGCTCGGCCAGCGCAAGGCTGGCAAACAAGCCGTACATCGTCGAGCCGGAGCCGGACAAAGAAGCATACCCGGCGCCTTCGCGCTCGAGCATTCGCTTCACGTCACGCAATTCGGGATACTGAGGAAAGACGACTCTTTCGAAGTCGTTCTCAATCCCGGCACGGACGAGGTCGAGAAGCGGTGTCTCGGCCCGGTCCCCACCCTTAATGGCGGGAACACCGGTTGCATTCAGGTGACTCAGCCACTCAAACGACGAGAGACTGAACTCATTCAGTGTAGCCGACCCCCGGGAGCAGGTCAACCCGCCATTGGCGGCCAGGAGCTCATCCCAGTCGCGAAATGCCTTGGGTGTGGATACGGCGAGATTTGGCGTCACCAGTACGCAGGCCAGCCCCGGCAACTCCGGCAGGGGATAAACCTGCTCACCGCGGCCTACGCCCAGGACCGTCCCGCCCAGCAGAAACAGCGGCACATCGGAGCCCACTTCGGCCGCCACGCGCAACCGGTCCTTTGGCGTAAGTTCTTCTTCCATAACGCGTTCCAGGCCAAACAAGGCAGCTACGGCGTTTGACGATCCCGCTCCCAGGCCGCCCTGCACGGGCAGCCGCTTGTCTATTGTGATGGTCACCTGCCGGCGGCATCCCAGCACGGCCAAGGCACGCTCGACCATGCGGTAGCAGGTGTTTGTGGCGTCGCAGGGCACGCGCGCGTCCTGGCAGCGAATGACGATGCGGTCGCCGGCAACGGCTTCCACGGTAATCAGGTCGTGCGCCGCCACCGTCTGGTAGATGGTCTCCAGTGCGTGAAAGCCATCCAGGCGCGCGGCGCCAATGGTGAGGCCGAGGTTGATCTTGGCAAAGGAACGGACGGTGACAGCCATATCCATATGATTCTACTCGCCCGCCTTGGGCGCCGCCGAGTATTTCATCTTGCGCAAGGCGGGGTCCTGAAGATATTTCTCCTATCCCTGCTCACCCTTTCTAACCTCCTGCGTCCAACTGGCATATACGAAACCTCCTTGCACCGCTCGGGAGCGCGATTGAAACCGCGCTCCCAAACTTTTTGCAGTGACATCCAGTCCACCCCCCGGGATTTGGCAACACCGCGTACTGTGCGCCAAGCTGCTCGTCATCTATGATGAAGTGCAAGCATTCTGTGCGCCCGTTCGATGGCGGCCCGCCACGACGGCCCATAAAGGCCCTCGCGGCAAGTAGATGGCGAGTCCACGGCGGAGAGGAAGAGCGATGGTTGAGAAGTTCACTTCGAAATCACTCACTTCAAAATTCTTCACTTTGAGATCAAAACGCTGGGCTGCGGTTCTTCCGCCGGCGGCGCTGGCCTTTGCTCTTCTGCTGCCATTGATCGTGCACGCGGCCGACACCAGCGCGCTGCGTCCTCCCAAGGGAGCCAAGGTCGCCATTGTCGCCTTTGGCGATCTCCAGTGCTCCGACTGTGCCGCCGCAGAGCCTCTGCTGCTGGAAGCCAGCGCCAAGTACAACGTGCCGCTGGTGCGCATGGACTTCCCGCTGCCCAAACACAACTGGAGCTTTGAGGCACACGTACTGGCGCGCTACTTTGACTCGATCAACAAGGATAGCGTCAACAAGCCCGACGCCAAGGGCCTGCCGCTCGGCGAGCAGTTTCGCCGCTGGGTCTTCACCAATCAGGATTCGATCAAGAAAGAAAACCTGCGCGGCATGGCCGAGCGCTTCGCTGACCAGCATGACGTTCCGCTGCCGGAGAACGTAGACCCCACGGGTCGGCTGGCAAAGCTGGTGCAGGCCGACTACAAGATCGGTCAGCAGGCGGGCGTCATTCACACGCCAACCGTCTTCGTCGTCAGCCTGCACCGCCGCGGCGAGCCGTTCATCGAAGTTTTGGATCGCGACCGCCTCTTCGCTATGATCGAAGAGTTGCAGGCCGCAGAGAAATAGTTTTGTTAGACCCTGGGAGAGAGAAAACGATGAGGAACAGAAATCTTGCGCGCACACTTACGGTGGCCGCCTGCCTGATGCTGCTGACCTGGGCGCTGCCCCTGCGCGCCGCCGATACCAGTGTGCTGCGTCCTCCGGCCGGCCAACGCATGGCGCTGGTCGTATTTGAGGATCTGGAGTGCCCGGCCTGCGCCGGCGCCGACCCCCTGCTGCTGCAGGCCGAGCGCAATTACGGAATCCCCCTGGTGCGCCACGACTTCATCATTCCAATCCATCACTGGAGCAAGGAAGCGCACATCATGGCGCGCTACTTTGACTCGGTCTCGCCGCAATTGGGTGAGGAGTTCCGCCAGTACATCTTCCGCAGCCAGACCTCGATCTACAAGACGAACCTGCGCGAGTGGGCTGACCGTTTTGCCAACGCGCATCACACGCCGCTGCCCGCCTTCTACGACCCCGCTGGCACGTTGCGCAACAAGGTTGAGGCCGACACCGAACTGGGCAAGTCACTTGGCGTGCACCGCACGCCGACCATTTACGTCGTCAGCGTTACGCCTGGCGCGCCCTACGTGGAGGTGACGGAGACCGGCAAGCTATTTGAGACCATCGAGAGCGTACGCAGCCACCTGCCGCCAGTTGCTCCGGTCAACCACAACCGCAAGGGACCGAAGAGCAACTAGAGTTTTTCAGTAGTAGTTTTCCGCAAACGAAAGCGGCCCTGTGATGGGGCCGCTTCTTCTTGCGCGAAGACAGGTTACGCTTGCGCCTGCTGCCAGTGGGCGCTGTGCCGCTCAACGCCCTTTGGCGAAGTGCTCCCAACCTTCCGGCTCGAGCTCCGTGGTGTAACCGTTCTCGTGCTCGAGGGAAATCTCTGCACCGTCCGTGATGTAGCCAATCAGCGTGAGCGGCGTGCCCTTGTGCACGGACGGCACGCGGCGGCCCGGCGGCACGGTGAAGAGCAGTTGATACTCGTCTCCGCCGTGCAGGGCGTGGCGCAGTTCCACCTCGTGACGGTTGAGCGAAGCCACTGGAACGGCATTGGCCTGTATGGTCGCGCCGACGCGACTGGCCTGGCAAAGCCGCCGCAGGTCCATCGAGAGGCCGTCGCTGATGTCCATCATCGCCGAGGGCAGTTGCCGGGCGGCCAAAAAGCGCGCCAGTTCGAGCTGCGCCTTGGGATAGAAGTGCGCGGGATAGCTGGCCGCGCGGAATTTTCGCGTGGGCTGGGCGTACATCTGCTCCAGCAGCGCAAACGGAGCTCCCAGTTCACCGCTGACGTAGATGGCGTCTCCCGCCTGGGCGCCCGTGCGGCGGATGGCCCGTCCGGCCTCCACCGTGCCAAGGACGGTGATATCGGCCATGATGCCCGTGGGCGACTGCGACAGATCGCCACCGGCGAGCGTTACGTGCGCGGCGCGCGCCACATGCAGCAGCCCCGTTAGGAATTGATCCACCCAGCGCTGCGGCAACTTGGCGGGCAGGGCCAGTGACAGGAAGGCCGCTACCGGCACTCCGCCCATGGCCGCAATGTCGCTGAGTCCCCGGGTCAGGCAGCGATGGCCCACGGAATCCGCCGGATGCCACTCGCGGCGGAACTGTGTTCCCTCAAGGCAGAGGTCGGTGGTGATGAGCGTCTCCTCACCGGGCCGGTTGGCCACCACGGCGCAGTCATCGCCAATGGATTCGACGATTCGCTCGGATGGATTACGGCGAGCAGATGGATTGCGGCGAGCCGCCGGCGCTGCGGCGCGGCTGAGGCGGGCAATACGCTCCACTAGAAGGTTTTCCGGGATCGGCATGATGCAGGAAGGGTAGCGCGAAACTCAGGCCTTGGGCAAAGAACACGCGCGCAAAACATGGATCGGGCAAAGTGAAAGGCCGCTGTGGATGGGCAGCGGCCTGTAACACTCTGCAGAAATGTAAGATGGCGTTCTTTAGACCGGAGTTGTTTCGCTGATCTGCGCCGTCAACTCGTCCACGCGGCGCTCCAGCACGTGGCGGATGCTGAGAATTCCGATGAGGCGGCCGTCGTCTTCCACCACCGGCAGGTGGCGCTTCTGGTGGTTGATCATCACGCTCATCGCCTCGGCAATGGGAGTGGAGCGGGTGGCCAGCAGGACGGGCGTGGTCATCACCTCGGTGATAGGCAGCTTGCGGGGATCGCGGCCGCTGAGCGAAACGCGCTGCATCACGTCACGCTCGGTGAAGACCCCTGCGACGATGCCATGCTCATCCACGATGGCGGAGGCGCCCATGTGGCGCGACATCATCGCCTCAATGGCGTCGGCGGCGGTGGCGGTCAACGGCACACTAGCCGGATTCGCGGTGCAATAGTCCAGTATGCTCATGGCTCTCCCAATGCACAAAAGAGTACGCCAATACAGACTCCGCCGGGGCGGAAAAGTTCCCCGAGGGCGAGATTATGCATCGAAAAGCAATATTTGGGGGAAGAATCGGAAACCGGACTGGCGGAAGACGGCCTTAGCTGGCGGGATGCTCCGCCACCTGCGAAAGGGTGTTGCGCAGGTACTTGTGCGGATTGACCGGCACGTTCTGGATGCGAACCTCGTAGTGCAGATGGGGCGAGGTGGCGCGGCCGGTGGTGCCCACGTAGCCGATAATCTGCCCGCGTTTCACGTGCTGACCGGGACTGATGGCGAATCCTGAAAGGTGTCCATAGCCGCTGGTAACGCCGTGGCCGTGGTCAATGTGAATCAGCCGCCCGTAGCCGCTGCTGAACTCGGCGAAGGTGACCACGCCGTCGGCGGCTGCATGGATGGGTGTGCCGTAGGGCACGCTGATGTCAATGCCACTATGGAACGCGCCTTCACCGTTGAACGGGTCCACGCGCTCGCCAAAGCTGCTGGTCAAGCGGCCTTCCACGGGCCACAGGGAGGGCGCATCGGCCAGCTTCGACCAATCGGCCAGCGATGCCAGATGGCGACCCGGATCCTGCATTCCCAGGCTGGCGGCGCCGGTGATGGCCGAGCCGCGCAGCGCGTACAGAGTGTCCAGCGATGCCTGGTACTGACCCGGCTGAATGGTGTCATTGGTCGGCAGCAGGCGGGAGTCGTTCTTCAATCCGTAGATGGCTGAAACCTCGCCGGCGATGGAGCCGAGCGATGCAACCTGCACGTCCTTTTCCTTGCTGACCTGCTCCAACTGGCTGTAATTGCGCTTAATCTGGTCTTTTTCCGCGCGCAGCTCGTTGAAGCGCTCCACCTTCCACACCATGCGGGCGTAGGAGCCGGCCATGCCGCTGATGGTGAACATGCCGATCAGGGCGCCGACCAGAAAAACGTAGAGGTAGTGAACAGGAATGGGAATCTTGCGGAGCTGTCCCTCGGCGTCGCGCGCCACAAACAGGATGTACCAACGCTTCCGCAAATTCCGTCTCCTCAGAGGATTCGATGAGCTGTGACCGGCCGTACGGGGGATTGCCGGTGGTCTTCACGATGCTCGCAAAGGCCATAGCCGAGGGAATGTATCCCTCTTGTTAATCGCTTGATTAAATTCTCGACTGAACTCTGCCAGCCGCGCCCGGCGCGTGCATATAGCAACGCCGTGCAACTCCAAAAGCGTACCAACCTGAACAGTCAGAGTCAATGGATGGTGTTATAGTGCGCCCCAGAGGTGCATGTCCGCGGCGCCAAAAGTAACCTCCAGTACCCTTCTGAAATTCAGTGATGGCAAAGAAAAGGCGAATTTGCCGTCATTTCAGCAAGAATCCACCGCCGCCAGCGCTGTTATAATCGAAGACTACGCCCATGCCGAAGAAATCCATCTGTGGCCCGCACTCCTTCGAGGCACCTTTCCCGCAGCAGCAGAGAATCCGCTCCACCACCGTTTTGTGCGTGCGCCGCGATGGCCGCGTGGTGATGGCCGGAGACGGACAGGTGACCCTCGGCGATCACGTCATCAAGCACAGCGCGCGCAAAATCCGCCGCCTTTACCAGGAAAAGATCCTGGCCGGTTTTGCCGGCAGTACGGCCGACGCCTTCAGCCTGTTCGCGCGCTTTGAGAGCAAGCTGGAGCAGTATGCCGGCAACCTGGGCCGCTCGGCCGTCGAACTGGCCAAGGACTGGCGCACCGACAAGAGCCTGCGCCAGTTGGAGGCTCTTCTGCTGGTGGCCGACAAGCAACAGACCTATCTTTTGAGCGGCAACGGCGACGTCATTGAGCCGGACGATAACATTGCGGCCATCGGCAGCGGCGGCCCGTTTGCCTTGAGCGCCGCGCGCGCCCTGATGCAATACACCCAGATGGACGCCCGCCAGATTGCCGAGGCATCCATGACCATTGCCGGCCAAACCTGCATCTATACCAATGAGAACTTTACGGTCGAGGAGCTGTAAGCCCTCGACCCGGGGCTGGAAGGAACTTTAGTGATGGCGATTTACCTGCCGCAGACCGTGGAAGAAGAGATGATTGCGCTGGACGAGTTGACGCCGCGCGAGATTGTGGCTGAGCTCGACAAGTACGTGGTGGGTCAGCACGACGCCAAGCGCGCCGTCTCCATCGCGCTGCGCAACCGCATGCGGCGTCAAAAACTCTCGCCGGAGATGGCCGAAGAGGTCATGCCCAAGAACATCATCATGATGGGGCCGACCGGCGTTGGAAAAACCGAAATCGCGCGCCGCCTGGCCAAGCTCGCCAACTCACCATTCCTCAAGGTGGAGGCCAGCAAGTTCACCGAAGTCGGCTACGTGGGCCGCGACGTGGAATCCATGATCCGCGACCTCATCGAAATTGCCATTGACATGGTGCGCGAGGAGAAGCTGGAGGACGTTGCGGAAAAGGCCGAGATGAACGCCGAAGAGCGCATCCTGGACCTTCTGCTGCCGCCCACGCCGGCCAGCGACACCGCAACCACACAGAGCAACGTAACGCCGATCTCCACCGCTGCTCCTGCGGCGCCGGGAGATCCCATCACCCTGCTGGGTGACGCTCCGGCAGCGCCTGCTGATGCCAGCGCCACGCGCAGCCGCGACAAGCTCCGCCAGCAACTGCGTGAAGGCAAACTGGACGAACGCACAGTGGAACTCGACGTCCGCGAGAAGAACATGCCCTCGTTTGAGATCATCAGCAACCAGGGCATCGAGGATATGGACGTCAACTTCAAGGACATGCTGCCCAGCATCTTCGGCCAGCGCACCAAGAAGCGGAAGATGAAGGTCAGCGAGGCCTTCGAGTACTTGATCGCCGAAGAAGAGCAGCGCCTGATTGACATGGACCAGGTGACCAAGACGGCGCTTGACCGCGTGGAGCAGAGCGGCATCATCTTCCTGGACGAGATTGACAAGATTGCCGGGCGCGAGAGCGGCCACGGTCCCGACGTGAGCCGCGAAGGCGTGCAGCGCGACATTCTGCCCATCGTGGAAGGCACCACCATCAACACACGCTACGGCATGCTGCGCACGGATCACATCCTGTTCATCGCCGCCGGCGCCTTCCACGTCAGCAAGCCCAGCGACCTGATTCCCGAGTTGCAGGGCCGCTTCCCCATCCGCGTGGAGCTGAAGTCGCTGACGGTGGAGGACTTCATCAAGATTCTGACCGAGCCCAAGGGGTCGCTGACCAAGCAGTACATTGCTCTGCTGGAGACGGAAGGCCTGAAGCTGGAGTTCACGCCCGACGCGCTGGTGGAGATTGCCACCTTCGCCGCCAAGGTCAATGAGACGACGGAAAACATCGGCGCGCGCCGCCTGCACACCATCATGGAGCGCGTGCTCGACAAGGTCAGCTTTGAGGCTCCTGACATGAAGGAAAA